>Ga0075163_10012039_pt1 | contig 11264 bp, 8 predicted proteins | sample JI1023141ADNA_FD_71478 | JGI IMG/M metagenome (GOLD analysis project Ga0075163, IMG submission 71478) | Wastewater effluent complex algal communities from Wisconsin, to seasonally profile nutrient transformation and Carbon sequestration -... | ecosystem: Engineered > WWTP > Effluent > Algae...
CGGCGAGGTCATCGACGTGCACCCGGCCGAAAGCGACTTCGAGGCCATCCGCATCGAGTTGTTCGACGGTGAAATCGAGAATCTGGCCGTTTTCGACCCATTGACCGGCGAGGTGCGCCGGAAGCTGCCGCGCTACACCCTGTATCCGAAATCGCACTATGTCGCCACGCGCCGGACCGTGCTCGATGCCATCGAGACCATCAAGGTCGAACTGAAGGACCGGCTCGAGTATTTCTACCGGGAAAACAAGCTGGTCGAAGCCCAGCGCCTGGCCCAGCGCACGCAATTCGACATCGAGATGATGCTGGAAGTGGGCTTCTGCAGCGGCATCGAGAACTATTCAAGGCATCTGACCGGGCATATGCCCGGCGAGCCGCCGCCATGCCTGTACGATTACCTGCCGCCGGATGCCCTGCTGGTGGTCGATGAATCGCATGTCACCGTGCCGCAGCTGGGCGCCATGTACAAGGGCGACCGTTCGCGCAAGGAAACCTTGGTCAATTTCGGCTTCCGGCTGCCTTCGGCGCTGGATAACCGGCCGCTCAAATTCGAGGAATGGGAGCGCCGGGCGCCGCGCAGCGTCTATGTTTCAGCCACGCCGGGCAAGTACGAACTGGAGAAATCCGAAGGTCAGGTGGTCGAACTGGTGGTGCGTCCGACCGGGCTGGTCGATCCGCAGATTGAAGTGCGCCCGGTGGCGACTCAGGTCGACGACGTGCTGTCCGAAATCACCGAACGGGTGAAGATCGGCGATCGCGTGCTGATCACCACCTTGACCAAACGCATGGCCGAGAACCTGACCGATTACCTGTCCGAGCACGGCGTCAAGGTCCGCTACCTGCATTCCGACGTCGATACCGTCGAACGCGTCGAGATCATCCGTGATCTGCGTTTGGGCGTTTTCGACGTGCTGGTCGGCATCAACCTGCTTCGCGAAGGCCTGGATATGCCGGAGGTGTCCTTGGTGGCGATTCTGGACGCCGACAAGGAAGGCTTCCTGCGTTCGACCCGTTCCCTGATCCAGACCATCGGCCGGGCCGCGCGCAACCTGCGCGGCAAAGCCATCCTGTACGGCGACCGGATCACCGATTCGATGAAGGCGGCCATCGAGGAAACCGACCGGCGCCGGGCCAAGCAGGAGCAGTACAACCTCGAGCACGGCATCGTGCCGGTCTCGGTCACCCGGGAAATCATGGATGTGATGGAAGGCGCGCGCCTGGATACCTCGGCCGAAAAAGCCCTGCAGGACTCCGGTGCGGCGCTGTCGATGCTTTCGGCCGTGCAGTTGGCACGCAAACTCAACGAGCTGGAAAGCCGGATGTTCAAACACGCGCAGGAACTGGAATTCGAGCAGGCGGCAGCCTGCCGCGACGAAATGGGCCGCCTGAAACAGCAGGCCCTGATGCGCTGACATTTGCCCGGCCGGCCGGGATTGTCGTATAATGGCGGTCCCGGATCCGGGCGATTAGCTCAGCGGTAGAGCACTACCTTGACATGGTAGGGGTCACAGGTTCGAACCCTGTATCGCCCACCAAACCGAAGCCACCCCCCGCGGTGGCTTTTTTCATGGCAATTGAAGCCGTTTTTCGGCGAGTTTTTCATAAGCCGGCCTGCAGGCATCGGCAATGGTCTGGTGGCTGGGATCAAGGACGCTACGCCCATCCGCGCGCTGCTCGAAGCCGGTCGATTGCCAGACCGAGGCATACCAGTGTTTGGCCCAGATGCCGTCGCTGCACCGCGGTCCGGCCGGCCAATGCAGCATGGATTGTTCGAACGTGATCCCGGCATGGCTGCATAATGCATGCAGGAATCCGCGCGGATTGCCCAGGAAATCGCTGGAATCGATCACCAATGGCGTCTCGCCGGTCGCGGTCTGAAGTTCATCGTAGAGTTCGGCTTGCTGCAGCAGACCGATGTCTTCAGGCGTGATGGTGGCGCGGGATTTGATATAGGAAGCGACCACGGAATCCGGATGCCGGATCAGGAATACGTTTCGCATGCCGTAAATCCATTCATGCGCCATGCCGGGCAGCAGATGATGGCTCATATGCTTCTGGTACCAGAGCGTTTTGCCGCCGGGAATGGGGCCGGTCAGGATTTCGGCGACTTTACGCCAATCGCATTCGCCGTCGGCGATGACCTCGGCCGCGCCCGGGTGATCCAAACCGGTGTGCTGCAGATAGGCGGCATAAAGCGGTTCATCGGCAACCACGCAGTCGCTGCGATTTTCAAAGGCGCGCATCATCGCGGTGGAGATATTGCGCGGCCCGCTCCACATCGCCAGGCGGATACCGGTCATGCCAGCAGTTCACCATCGCGCATCATCACATCCCGCGCCGCCATATCCTGATACAGCTGCTGCAGTCGCTCAACCATAGGGCCGGGCAGGGCGCCGCCGATCGTACGACCGTCGATCCTGCGGACCGGCACCACGCCCGCGAAGGTGCCGGTGCAGAACGCCTCCTCGGCACTGTAGGCCTGGCTCAAACTGAAGTTTTTTTCAAAACAGGGAATGCCGTTGCGGCGGCAGATCTCGAGCACGTTGGCGCGGGTGATGCCGGCCAGGCAGTAATCACCGGTCGAGGTCCACACTTCGCCGTTGCGGACGATGAAGAAATGGGTGGAATTGCAGGTCGCCACGAAACCGTGCGGATCCAGCATCAGCGCTTCGTCGGCACCGGCCTCTGTGGCCTGGATACAAGCGGTGATGCAGTTGAGTTTGCTGTGCGAATTGAGTTTCGGGTCCTGTACATCCGGGTAGCCACGGCGCACATGCACGGTAAACAGCGACAACCCGGCATTCACGGTTTCCGGCTTCGGCAGCTTGTATTCCGGAATGATCACCAGCGTGGCCTTGCCGATACAGGCACGAGGATCCTGGTAGGGCGTGCGTTTGACGCCACGGGTCAGCATCAGCCGGACATGCACGTCATCACGCATGCCGTTGGCTTTCAGGGTGGCATAGATCGCCTCACGCAGTTCAGCCCGGCTCATGCCGAAATCCATCGCGATGGCTTTAGCGCCTTCAATCAGACGGTCGAGGTGGGCCTCCAGAAACACCGGATGCCCGGCCATGACCCGGAATCCCTCCCAAACCCCGTCACCCAGGACGAATCCGCTGTCGAACACCGACACTGTCGCTTCGGCCCGCGATTTGAGCTCGCCGTTTACCCAGATCAGGATATCGGCGTTGCGGGCGTCATCGTGAAAGTCGTGAATACTGGCGTTCATATGCGGGCTTCTGGCTTCGGTACGTCTGAGCGTATCCAAATGCATCACGCATGTAAAGTATTGATTGCAAAGAGCAGGGAGTGGCGAAATGGGGGTGCGTGCAAGGTCATGGCAGGTTCCCCCTGCGCTCGTCGCCATCATTGAACCGATTGTGCCTGATTATGTTGACTGCAGGCGCTATTCATACTACATTCACTGTACTTGAAAGCGTGTGCTCTTGAGTCCCCAATCACTGAAATTCACGAGGCTATCCATGATTCGCACTTCAATGCTGGCAACCGCCACCATGTTGGCTTTAGGTTTGACTTCCAATGCGTATGCCGCCGGCCGTCCGGACTTGGTCAAACGCGATTTGCAGCGCGGTGTCGAATATGCGGCCGGACAGATCATCGTCCAGTACAAGGCTTTCGCCACTGATAAAGACCAGATTCGCGTCCAGGGCTTGTTGCAAGGCAAGCGCATGGAAGTGCTCGGCAAGCGCGGCGGCAAGTTCAACGGCGATGTCGTGCTGATTTCAGTCCCGACTACCGGCACCATGCAATCGCGTATCGACAAAGTGTTGCAGGATCCTTCGGTTGAAATCGCCGAGCCGAACTGGCTGGTGCGTACTGCGGTGGTCTCCAACGACCCGGGCTTTACCCAAGGTGATCTTTGGGGAATGTACGGCGAAAACACCACGCCGGCCAATGTATACGGTTCGGGCGCAGCTGCAGCTTGGGCCGCACACGGTGCCAATGGCGCCAATTGCTCATCGGTTGTTGTCGGTATCATCGACGAAGGCATGATGATTACGCATCCGGATTTGGCCGCCAACGTCTATAAGAATCCCGGTGAAATCGTTGGCAATGGCCGCGATGACGATGCCAACGGCTTGATTGACGACATCTACGGATGGGATTTTGCCAACAACGACAATACCGTCTTCGACGGCGCCGGCGATGACCACGGCACGCACGTGGCCGGAACCATCGGTGGCGTGGGCGGCAACGCCTTGGGTGTTGCCGGTGTCTGCTGGAATGTCAAATTGATGAGCGCGAAATTCCTTGGCAATCGTGGCGGCACCACGTCCAATGCCATCAAAGCCGTCGATTATTTCACTAACCTGAAAGCCAAAGGTGTTCCAGTTGTCGCCACCAACAACTCCTGGGGCGGCGGCGGCTACTCCGCTTTGCTCGAACAAGCCATCGAACGCGCGAACGCGCAGGGTATCCTTTTCATCGCAGCCGCTGGTAACGGTAGCCGGGACAACGATGCTCAACCTAACTGGCCTAGCAGCTATCCGAACGACAACGTGATTTCCGTGGCTGCACTTGACGGTAGCGGAAATCTGGCATGGTATTCCCAATGGGGTGCCACCAGCGTCGATCTCGGTGCCCCCGGCTCGCGTGTGCTTTCCACTGTTCCGACCACGCAAAAAGGCAAGGTAGTCCCCGGCTACGCCTTCTATGACGGTACTTCGATGGCTACCCCGCATGTCGCCGGTGCCGCGGCGCTTTACAAGTCGTACAATCCGAGTGCCACCATGGCCCAGATTAAGGCCGCGCTGTTGGATGGCACGCCGACGGAATCCCTGCAGGGCAAGGTCGCAACCGGTGATCGTCTCGACGTCAGCGGCTGGTAAGCTTCCAGACTTCGCCATAAAAAACACCGCTTCGGCGGTGTTTTTTATGGCCCGCATCGAGCCGCAAGCCCCCATTTTGATTGACTTTTGCGCCCAAACAGACTAACTTATATTTAACATTCAAGGACGGCGCATCGCGTCGAGTGTGCGACATGTCTACTACCAAGACCCATTGCCGACTCCATGGCTAAGCGCACAATCGGGCGCTTGCCGCCCGTTTTCATTTTCCTTTCCGCGAAATTATGATCACAATCACCCTGCCAGACGGCTCGAAACGTCCGTTCGATCAAGCCGTAAGCGTATATGACGTTGCCGCATCCATCGGAGCCGGGCTTGCCAAGGCGGCCTTGGCCGGCAAGGTCGACGGCAAACTGGTTGATGCCAGTTATTGCATCGACCGTGACGCCAGTCTGGAAATCGTTACCGAAAAACATCCGGATGCCCTTGAAATCCTGCGCCATTCGTCCGCGCATCTGTTGGCACAGGCGGTGCAACGTCTGTACCCGGGCGCACAGGTCACCATCGGCCCGGTCATCGATAACGGCTTCTATTACGACTTCGCCTACGAGCGCCCATTCACGCCGGATGATCTGCCGAAGATCGAAGCGGAGATGGCCAAAATCATCGGCGAAGCGCATGCGGTTTCCCGCAGCGTGAAATCCCGCGACGAAGCGGTCGCCTTCTTCAAAGGCATCGGCGAGCATTACAAGGCCGAGATCATTGAATCGATTCCTTCCGATGAAGACCTTTCGCTTTACAGCCAGGGCGAATTCACCGACCTGTGCCGGGGGCCGCATGTGCCGAACACCGGCAAACTGCGCGCGATCAAGCTGATGAAAGTCGCCGGTGCCTATTGGCGCGGCGATTCAGACAACGCCATGCTCAGCCGCATCTACGGCACCGCATGGCTCAACGACAAAGACCTCAAAGCCTACCTGTTCCAGCTGGAAGAAGCCGAAAAACGCGATCACCGCAAGATCGGCAAGGCATTGGATCTGTTCCACCAGCAGGAAGAAGCGCCCGGCATGGTGTTCTGGCATCCGAAAGGCTGGGCCTTATGGCAGGTGGTTGAACAGTACATGCGCCGCGTTTACCGCGATTCCGGCTATCAGGAAGTGCGTTGCCCGCAGATACTGGATGTGTCCCTGTGGAAGAAATCAGGGCATTGGGACAATTACAAAGAGAACATGTTCTTCACCGAATCGGAAAAACGCACCTACGCGGTCAAGCCGATGAACTGTCCGGGCCATATCCAGATCTTCAACCACGGCCTGCACAGCTACCGCGACTTGCCGATCCGATACGGCGAGTTCGGTTCCTGCCACCGCAACGAGCCGTCGGGCGCCCTGCACGGCATCATGAGGGTGCGTTCGTTCACCCAGGATGACGGCCATATCTTCTGTACCGAGCAGCAGATCGAACCGGAAGTCACCGCGTTCCATCGCCAGGCCATGCAGGTCTATGCCGATTTCGGGTTCACCGATATTTCCCTGAAAATCGCTCTGCGTCCGGAAAAGCGCTTGGGCAGCGATGAGACCTGGGACAAGGCCGAAAACGCCCTGCGTGCCGCACTGAGTGCCTGTGGCGTCGCCTGGGAAGAATTGCCGGGAGAAGGCGCGTTTTACGGCCCGAAGATCGAATACCACATGCGCGATTCCATCGGACGCGGCTGGCAGGTCGGCACCATGCAGGTCGATTTCATGATGACCGAGCGCCTGGGCGCCGAATACATCGATGAAAGTTCCAGCAAACGCCATCCGGTCATGCTGCACCGGGCCATCGTCGGCTCGATGGAGCGTTTCATCGGCATCCTGATCGAAAGCCACGCCGGCGCACTGCCGACCTGGCTGGCGCCGGTACAGGCGGTGGTCATGAATATCACCGATGCCCAGGCCGATTTTGCCGCAAACGCCCAAAAAACACTGCTCGACAGCGGTTTCAGGGCGGCAAAGGATTTGCGTAATGAGAAAATCGGCTATAAAATCCGCGAGCATACCTTGCAACGGGTGCCGTACCTGCTGGTGGTCGGTGACCGCGAAAAGGAAAACGGGCAGGTTGCCGTGCGTACCCGCAGCGGAGAGGATTTGGGCGTGATGAGCCTGGAAGCCTTCATCGAGCGTTTGCGGGCAGAGACCCCGCGGCATTGAGCCGCGGTTTTATTCCACCTAGAGGATTGACTAATCAATACGCCAGTATCAGACAAAGGTAACCGAAAGAACCAGGAGATCCGTGTTCCGCGCGTCCGCGTCATCGGCGCGGACGGCGAGATGGTAGGTGTTCTGTCCCGCGATGAAGCATTGGCCCTGGCCGATGAAGCCGGACTCGATCTGGTCGAAATCCAGCCCAACGGCGATCCGCCGGTATGCCGGGTCATGGATTACGGCAAATTCCGCTTCGAATTGCAGAAAAAGGCAGCGGCCGCCAAGAAAAAGCAGAAAATCGTCGAGATCAAGGAAGTCAAATTCCGGCCGACCACCGATGTCGGTGACTACGGCATCAAGTTGCGGAACGTCCGTCGCTTTTTGGAAGAGGGCGACAAGGTCAAGGTCAATATCCGCTTCAAAGGCCGCGAAATGTCGCACCAGGAGCTGGGTATCGAGATGGCCAAGCGCATCGAAGCCGATCTGGTCGATGAAGCGGTCATCGAATCCCGACCGCGCCTGGAAGGCCGGCAGATGATCATGATGATAGGCCCCAAGAAAAAGTAAGCCCGTCATGGCGGTCATTTCCGCCGTTAGCTGAGTCTTTCCTGAATTTTGACCGGTAAGAGCCGGTTTTCAATCGTTTTTTATCAAGTTGGCCTTGTCTGTGGCACGGAAACCGGTCATAATGGTCGGCTCTTGGTCCGCCAAGCGGCCGCGCGGCCGTAGCCTTCGGGCAGCGCAATTGGACAATCGGGCCGGCAACGGCCCACTCGCGGCATAGGCAGGACGGAAAGCATGGCGCAAGCCATCGCCTAGCCAGTTAACCCACTGAAAGGAAACACCCCAATGGCCAAGAATAAAATCAAGACCAACCGGGCGGCCGCCAAGCGCTTCCGTAAGACGGCATCCGGAAAATACAAGTGCGGCCACGCCAACCGTAGCCACATCCTCACGAAGAAATCGACCAAGCGCAAGCGCAACCTTCGTCAAACGAACCATGTTCGTGCCGAAGACGCCGGCCGTCTGGATCGCATGCTGCCCTATCTCTAAGGAGGATTGAACCATGGCACGAATCAAACGTGGCGTCACCGCGCACGCCCGACACAAAAAAATCCTGAAACTGGCCAAAGGCTATTACGGCGCGCGCCGCAAAGTCTTCCGCGTCGCCAAACAGGCAGTTACCAAAGCCGCTCAATACGCCTATATCGGCCGCAAGCAGCGCAAACGCCAGTTCCGCAGTCTCTGGATTGTGCGCATCAACGCCGCAGCACGCGTCAATGGCCTGAGCTACAGCCGTTTCATGAACGGCCTGCTGAAAGCCGGCATCAAGCTGGACCGCAAGGCCTTGGCTGACATCGCCATCCACGATGCCGCCGCTTTCGCCAAAATCGCCGAGCAAGCCAAGACCGCCCTCGCGGCCTGATCGGCGGCAAGACGCTTTACGCGAACATGACGGAAAAACGGTGGGGAAGGGCGCAAGTCCTTCCCCATTTTCATTCACACCCCGCGGGTTTTTGATGAGCACAATCGATCACATCACCGAACAGGCCCTGGACCAGATTGCACAGGCTCCGGACCTGAACGCGCTGGATGCCCTGCGGGTCGGCCTGCTCGGCAAAGCCGGACAGATCACTCAGCAGCTCAAGCAGCTCGGGGCGATGGATCCTGAAGCCCGTAAAACCGCCGGAGACCGCATCAACCGAGCCAAGGATGCCGTGGCCGAAGCCATCAGCCTGCGCAAGGGCATCCTGGAGCAGGCCGAACTCGACCGGCGTCTGGCTTCCGAACGCATTGACGTGACCCTGCCGGGACGCGGTCTGCTGCCGGCCAATGCCCACCCGGTCAGCAAAACGCTGGAGCGGATCAGCGAGATCTTCTCGCGTCTGGGATACCAGACCGCCGAAGGTCCGGAAGTCGAAGACGACTGGCATAACTTCGAAGCGCTGAACTTCCCGCCGCACCACCCGGCGCGTGCCATGCACGATACTTTCTATTTTCCCAGCGGCCATCTGCTGCGGACCCATACGTCCGGCGTGCAGGTCCGTTTCATGCAGGACAACGCGCCGCCGCTGCGGATGATCGCCATGGGCAAGGTCTACCGTTCCGACTCCGACCAGACCCATACCCCGATGTTCCACCAGATGGAGGGGCTACTGGTCGATGAGACCTCCAGTTTCGCCGACCTGAAAGGCACCCTGGCGGCGTTCGTCAAGGCGTTTTTCGAGCAGGATTTCGAGATGCGCTTCCGGCCGAGCTATTTCCCGTTCACCGAGCCGTCGGCGGAAGTGGATATCGCCTGGCAACAGCCGGACGGCAGCAAACGCTGGCTGGAGGTGCTCGGCTGCGGCATGGTGCATCCGAATGTGCTGCGCAACTGCGGTATCGATCCGGAACGCTACACCGGTTTCGCGTTCGGTCTCGGCATTGAGCGCTTCGCCATGCTGCGTTACGGCGTCAACGACCTGCGCGCTTTTTTCGAAAACGACACCCGGTTCCTGAAACAGTTCGCATGACCGGTGCGCTAGGGCGCACCCTATGGATTGATGAGATATGAAGTTTCCCGAAAGTTGGCTGAGACAACACGTGCAAACCGAGGCCAGCCACGACGAGATCGCCGCCTGTTTGACCGCCATCGGTCTGGAAGTGGAAGACGATACTGCCATCGGTAGCGCGCTTTCCGGCGTGGTTGTGGCCGAAATCGTGGCGATCGCGAAACATCCGGAAGCCGACCGTCTGAATGTCTGCCAGGTGGCCACCGGCAGCGGCACCGTGCAGATCGTCTGCGGTGCCCCCAATGCCCGTCTCGGCCTGAAGGCGCCGCTGGCGCAAATCGGCGCGGAATTGCCCGGCGGCTTCGCCATCAAGGCCGCCAAACTGCGCGGCGTCGAATCGTTCGGCATGCTGTGTTCGGCCAAGGAGCTCGGTATCGATGCCGATGCCTCGGGACTGCTTGAGCTGCCTGAGGATGCCCCGGTCGGCGCCGCATTGGCCGTCTATCTCGGACTGCCGGATGCCCGTTTCGAGCTGAAGCTGACTCCGAACCGCGCCGATTGCTTCTCGATCCGCGGCATCGCCTTCGATCTGTCCGCCGCCCTGCAGACCCAGGTGGTGCCGCTGGCGATTCCGGAAGTGCCGGTCACTTCCGACAGCCGCATCCAAGTCACCGTAACCGCCGACAGCGACTGTCCGCGTTACTGCGGACGTGTCATCCAAGGTCTGGATCCGCATGCCGTCACGCCGCTGTGGATGAGCGAGGCGCTGAAGCGCTCAGGCATACGGCCTCTGTCGCCTTTGGTCGACATCACCCAGTACGTCATGCTCGAGCTCGGACAGCCGATGCATGCCTTCGACGCCGCCAAACTGAAGGGATCTGTCGGGGTCCGGCGTGCGCATGATGGTGAAACCTGCACGCTGCTGGACGGCAAGCAAGCCGAGTTGAATCACGAATTCACCGTCATTACCGATGCCGACCGTGTGGTCGCGGTCGCTGGCGTGATGGGCGGACTGGATACCGGTGTCGGGGCAGGTACCACCGACGTATTTCTGGAAAGCGCGCATTTCACGCCGGCATCGATCATAGGACGCGCCCGCAGACTCGGCCTGCACACCGATGCCTCGCACCGCTTCGAACGCGGGGTTGATCCCGCCCTGCCGCGTCTGGCGCTCGAGCGCGCCTCCGAGCTGATCTTGGCTATTCTCGGCGGCCGGGCCGGACCGATTACCAGCGTCGAATCGCCGAACCATCTCGCGCAACAGCTGACTGTTATCCTGCGCCGCACGCGTCTGGCCAGGGTGCTCGGCATTTCGGTGACGGATGAGCGGGTACAGCAGATACTGCTCTCGCTCGGCATGCAGGTTGAGCGAATGGAAGAGGGCTGGCGGGTGCAGGCGCCAAGCCGCCGTTTCGATATCGCCATCGAAGAGGATTTGATCGAAGAAATCGCCCGTATCGTCGGCTATGACGCCATTCCTATGCGGACTCCCGACGGCGAAGTGCCGTTGGCCGCACGTTCGGAACTGGCGCTAGATGAAGCCGCCTTGCGCGCGCAGCTGATCGCCATGGATGTGCAGGACACCATCAATTACGCTTTCCTAGAAGGCGCCTTGCTGGAAACCTGGCAACTGCAGGACAATGCCCTGCAGCTGTCGAATCCGCTCAGCGCCGAACTGTCGGTGATGCGTACCTCCCTGCTGCCGGGCCTGGTCAGCACCCTGACCGCCAATGCCGCACGCCAGCAAAGCCGTTTGCGTCTGTTTGAAATCGGTCG
>Ga0075163_10012040_pt1 | contig 11263 bp, 3 predicted proteins | sample JI1023141ADNA_FD_71478 | JGI IMG/M metagenome (GOLD analysis project Ga0075163, IMG submission 71478) | Wastewater effluent complex algal communities from Wisconsin, to seasonally profile nutrient transformation and Carbon sequestration -... | ecosystem: Engineered > WWTP > Effluent > Algae...
TTGTGGATTCCACTGCCGTTGACCCAGATAACGATGTAGACAATGATGATAACGGGATCACCTCTCTAACAAGCAATGCTATTGATTACGTTTCTTCCCAGGCTGTTACTTTAGGGCCAGGCCTTGGCGAGTCGATAAACGACAATGATCCTGTAACCAATCCTGACCTTGGCGAGGCTCCTAATAATCAAAGCAATCGTACTGTAGACTTCGGTTTTTATCGTTTGGAGTTGAGCAATCAGATATTTTGGGATATTAATAGCGATGGTTTATTCCTTGCAGGAGATGTTGTTATTCCTGATGCTGTCGTGAAATTATACAGCGGCGATGGGTCTGCAGAGATAAACGTGGGTCCGGATGGCATCTTGGGTACAGTAGATGATGCAACTGGCGGGGTGATTAGTAGCTCAGTGGATGGCACATATCTTTTCGGTGGTTTGCCGGAGGGGAACTATATTGTCCGTGTAACGCCGCCTGTTGGGTTTAGTAGCACAGTTGATACCGGTAATGCAGGTGATACTGCTACACCCAATAATAATTACGATAATAATGATAACGGTGTGGGTGTCGCAAATGGAGAGGTTTCCAGCAATGCAGTTCCCCTTACTCCAGGCATTGTGAACTTGAGCAATGTTGTCACCAATGGTACTGGTACGACGCTCAACCCGACGCTCGACTTTGGGTTTATTCCAGATGCAATGTTTAGGTTTAGCCTTGGTAACCGTGTCTGGTTTGACACCAACAACGACGGCATGATGAACGGTGCTGAAATAGGAAGCGCAAATGTAAGAGTTGATTTATTTGTTGATAATGGCGTGACCGCCGGCGTGTATGATGCGGGCGACACATTTGTTAATTTCAAAACAACCGACTCAAATGGTTATTACCGTTTTGATGACTTGGCTGCCGGAAACTATGTGGTAGCTATTCTGTCCACTCAATTTGCCGCTGGTGGTCCATTGGACGGTTATTGGAACAGCGGCACAAGTATTGCGGGTAACGGCGTAGCAACGGACGGTATTGGTCCCGATGTGGACACTAACCCGGCTGATAGTGACGACAATGGTGTAACTACTTTTGCTGCCAATATTGTGAATTACGTTTCTTCACGTGCAGTCACGCTTGGACCCACCGCGAATGAGCCTGTTGGTGAAACTGATAAACTTCCCAACCCAGATGCGGGTGAAGAACCCGATAGTCAGAGCAATCGCACGGTGGACTTTGGTTTCTATCAGGTGCAGTTGAGCGACTTGATCTTTGTTGACGTAAATAATAATGGCCTCTATAACAGCGGTGATTTGCCCCTTGCTGGTGCGCGAGTCCAGTTGTTTGCTAGCAATGGTACCACTGAGATTAACGTTGGCCCTGATGGGATTTTAGGTACGGCAGATGATGCTGCCAATGGAATGGTCACACTCGCCAATGGCTTATATCTGTTCAGCGGTTTGCCAGCTGGGGATTACATAGTAAAAGTAACTCCGCCTGCAGGATATCTCAGCACGGTGGATATTAATGCAGATACGACGACACCGAATAATAATTTAAATAATAACGACAATGGTATTGGGGTGGGTACTGGGCAGGTTTCCAGTAATCCGGTTTCACTAATCGCTGGGGTTTCTGGTGCGAGCACAACCGTAACCAACAGCATCGCTATTACTCACAACCCTTCAATGGACTTTGGCTTCAATGTTACTAACGGATTCTTGAAGACAGTTGCCGGTACAAGTGAACCAAGCACCGGTGGTACGGATGTCACCATTGGCGAGATTGTTACATACCGTATTACCATGGATTTGGTGGCTGGCGTAGCCTTGAACAATGTGGTGATTACAGATAGCATGGAGAAAGGTCTCGCGTTTGTGGATTGCTCTTCCATCAATATTGCAGGAACTCCTGGTTTATGTTCGCCGGTCGTTTCTTCGATCACTGACCCAGGTGATTCAGCGGGCAACCCGGCAAATGCTGGCAGGCAGGTAATCTTCACCATAGGTAATATTCCCGCCCCAGCCACGGACTCAACACTTGTCCTTGAATATCGAGTAATTGTTCTGGATGTTATCGAAAATCAAAATGGTGACGGGTTGAACAACAGCGCTACAGTTACATGGACTGGTGGCTCGCTTTCCTCCAACGCCCCCAGTGTGAAAGTTGTTGAGCCTGACATGGTGATTGAAAAGTCTGCCAACCTGACAAATGGTGTCCCGCTGGGCACTCCCATCGAATTTACCCTCACTATTAATCACACATCTCCGCAGAGCACCGCAGACGCATTCGATATTGAAGTAACAGATATTCTGCCGCCCGGCCTTGAATATGTTCCATGCAGCGTTACTTATAGCGGTTGGATACCTACCAGTCCGGTAGCGCCAGCCTATTGCCCGGGAATAACCAATACACTCACCTTTACTTGGAATAGCTTCCCGCGCGGTCAGGTGGCAGTGATCAACTTCACCGCCCGTCTCGTGGGAACCCCGGCAACGAACTCCGCTTCAGTCGCATGGACATCCCTCGATATTGACCCGGGTGTTGGCGGACTTCCCCAACAGCGTTCGTTGCATAACACAAAATCCACGGAGCGCTGGTACGACCCGAGCGATGCTGTGAATATTTATGCAGTGACAGATATCTTGACGATCAACGAGTCTGCTGCTTCAACCGGCGAGGGAGAGTCATCAAACAATGTAAAACTGCCAGTTGTGTTACCAGCTACCGGCTTCGCCCCGAACGTGGTCACTATCCTGCCTGAACAATCGGCGGATAAATCTTATGCTGCTACCGATGTCTGGATGGAGATTCCAAGTCTGGGAATCAAGATGCCTATCGTCGGTGTTCCGTTGGTGAATGAGGATTGGAATCTCACGTGGTTGTCTCAGGAAGCTGGCTGGTTGGAAGGAACCGCGTTCCCCGGCTGGGAGGGCAACAGCGCCCTCACAGGCCATGTCACCCTTCCGAACGGAACCCCCGGCCCGTTCGCAAACTTGAATACTCTCAACTGGGGTGACAGGATCATTGTCCACGCCTATGGAGAAGCCTATATTTATGAGGTGCGCGAAAACCGTACAATCAAGCCGTATAGCACCTCCATTTTGCAGCATGAAGAGGATGCCTGGCTGACCTTGATCACATGTAAGACCTACGTTGAGTCTACAAATACCTATGCTGACCGCACGGCTGTACGTGCCGTGTTAGTAAAGGTACAAAGCGACACCAGTGTGACCAGCGCCGTGAACATGCGTTAAAGTAGATGAGATGAAGAAGACAGCATCCTGCACAGGGGCTGTCTTCTTTTCATTTATATTCAATTCATCGGAGTACCAATGCCAATGCCTCGTCCACTAAAAATATTTCTTTATCATTCTTCTGTAGATAAACCACAGGTCGAAAAGTAGACCTGTTCACGGAAAAAGGCATGTAAAAACTGGTAAAAAGCCTCAACTTGCGTGCAGCTCAGATCGGCGCAGACACTCTTTCTTCCGGTACTTGTCCTGTTCCGAAAATTAAGCTGGCATAAGCGGAACTATTTGCGTCAGCTATAAAAACTAAGTCAAGAATTAAATAGAAAGGTATACTTAAAGACCTTTCTATATTTTTATTGCCCTCTTTTTCACAAGCAATCGCCTGATTTGTTGACATATTATTGTATTCCCTGTAAAATCGAAAAACAATTCCTTTAAATACTTTTCGTAAACCCCATCGTTGATTAACCTAACTCCACAGCCTTTTTTTAGGAAAGCCTTTAAAGATTATATTTTTGAGGTAAATATGGCATTTTGTAGTTTTTAAACTACCTTCTTGATAGTTTATGAATACATAATCATCATAATTGTTTGTAAATTTGTAATATACGGATGCGATGACTCAGTTCCTGAAATTGGTCGCTTATTTCCTTTATTGATTAGGAAACTGGTGCTGATGAGCAAGCAACGAAACCGGCCGTAGTCTGTTTTCGTTGCTTTTTAATTTAAAGATCAGCGAAGGTTAATCAAGGATAATTTTTCAGGAGGCATGGTATGTCGAGATGGTTTAGGTCCTTATTTTTATTTCTTGCTTTGGCAGGATCTTTGTTTATATACCCGGTGCAAACAGCGTACGCAATCGCTATTCCGGCAGAGATCAACAAACAATTTACACCGATATTGATAGACGCTGGAGCAGTGTCAGTGCTTAGGATTACAGTGTTCAACCCGAACACATTCCCGTTGACCAATACAAGCTGGACCGATAATTTGGTGGGCGTACAACCCGGCCTGGTCATTGCAGCTCCCGGCGTTATTCAGAATACCTGCGGTGGCAGCACTATAGCGACACCGGGCACCACTACAATATCATTAAGCGGTGGCTTTGTTCTTGAACAGGTTCAATCCACACCTGGGGAGTGCTATGTGGAGGTCAATGTTACGTCCACAGTTCCCGGTAACTTGATTAACACTATTCCTGCTCAAAATTTGAGCGCCAATGGGAATGATAACGGCACTTCCGTAAATATAACCAATACCACCCCAGCAAGTGCCACATTGACAGTCATTGCAGTCACACCGCCCACATTGAGCAAGGGATTTTCACCAAACACGATTTCTGCGGGCAATGTCAGCACGTTGAGTATCACGATCAATAATAACGATACGAACACAAACCTGACCGGAACATCGTTCACAGACACACTGCCGGCCAATGTTGTCCTTGCCAACCCGGCATTTGGGGCAACACCACTGGCTAATTGTGGCCCTTCAGCTTCATTAGTCGCGGTTGCTGGAGGAAGCACGATCGCATTGACCGGTGCAATTGTTACGCCGGGTCAGGATTGTGTAGTGACCGTAAACGTGACTTCGGCGACTCAAGGTGTGTATGTTAATACTATTCCCGCTGGCCCGGGCGGCCCCGGCTCGATTAGAACAGATCAAGGGGTTACAAACACTGCTCCAGCTAACGCCACTTTGAATGTGCAGCCAGTAACCGTTACAAAACAATTTAATTCCAGTTCATTTCAAGCGGGCGGCACGGATACGTTAACGATCACCATCCAAAATCTTTCGGCTGTTAATTACACCGGCGTGAACTTGGCAGATGTTCTGCCCACCGCCCCTAATACCAACCTGACATACGTTGCTGCTTCCTCTTCAACCACCTGTACTCCGGGGGCGGTTTCAAACACAGCTACGACGGTCACTTTGACGGGTGGTACAGTTCCAGCTAATTCTTCCTGTACGATTACTGTTAATGTTACTGCACCAAGCGGTGCGCCTGCTGCAACGTATACCAACACCATTCCCGCTGGCGCAATTTCCATTGGTAGCAACCCTGGTGTGACCAATGGAATTCCTGCAACTGCAGATGTCAGCGTGTATGCGCTTGGTACCGGTATGGATGGAAGTGTCAAATCATTTTCGATCGATCCTATTAACCCTGGCGAGAATACAAGGCTAAGAATCGATCTCTTTGCCCCTACAGATACCAGCCTTACAAATTTTTCAATCACGGATAATCTTCCAGCAGGTGTGACGATCACCAATTCCACGCCTGCTGCGGTGAGCAATTGCGGTCCCAATCCGCCCCGCACATTGATAGCCAACACTGGTGCAAACTTCGTTACCCTCACCGGCGCGACCATCGCTGCGGGAGCTCGTTGTCGTATTGATGTTTGGGTGACCAGCAGTACTCCGGGGACGGTTACCAATACCATTCTTCCAACAGATATTTCAAATGATCAGAATCGTCATCCATCTGGCGACCTCACAGATACTTTGACCGTGAATTCGCCGGAACACTTTTCGGTAACCAAAGCTTTTGTTCCACCCACGGTAAACCCGGGGGGGCTGTCTACGCTGACGATAACACTTGAAAATACTCATCCATCCCCCTTGATAAATACCTCGCTTACGGATCCATTACCAGGGTCTACTACAAATGGCGTTGTGGTTGCGCCTGTTCCAAACGCCAGCACCACATGCGCTGGTGGAAGCATTACAGCTGTTCCGGGGTCGCAAACGATCACAATGACAGGCGGAACCGTCCCGGCTCAAGCTGGAGCTATTCCCGGAGTCTGTACGATCACTGTTACGGTTCAGGGAAATGACAGTAACTCCAATCCAAGCAATCGCACCAATACGATTCCAGTTGCCAATGTTTCAGGTACACTCCTAAGCACCAACGCAACGATAAATCCAACGGCCGACGCGGTGGCTGTTCTGCGGACTGAAATTTTGACCATTGGTGTAGTGAAGGGTTTCAATCCTGTACTCGTGTACGGCGGCGCATATTCAACCATGAGTGTTCAGTTAGTTAACCCGAATAACATAACATTAACAGGTGTTGCATTCACAGATGACATGGCTCTGCTCGGTACAGGCATGGAATTAGCCAACCCCGTTACATTTGACGTTGGAACTTGTGGCGGTGTTTTAACTGGAAACCCCGGCGATTCCTCTTTTTCGTTTAGCGGTGGTGTCTTGCCTGCCAACTCAAACTGCACGATAACGTTGCGGGTTGTTATGGCTGTAAATGGGAACCTTACCAATCGGATCCCTGCCGGTGCGGTTACTACTGCGAATGGGGTCAGCAGTACCCAGCCTACGGAAGCCTCGTTGACGAATCTTCCGGGTGCCAGTGTCTCAAAGAGCTTTAATCCGGACGCCATCCTTGCCGGCGGCTTTTCAACCTTGACGATTACCATTCGTAACACCAGTAATATTCCTCTTGTAGGCATGGCACTGACGGATAATTTGCCAGGTGCTCTTCCCACAGGTCTGGAAGTTGCCGGTGCATCAGCTCCTGCGCCCATTAATGGATGTAACGGAACTTTATCTGCTCCATTTGGAGCTCAAGCCATTGCCTTGTCTGGAGGTTCTCTGGCGGGTAATTCAAGCTGTGATATTACGATTAGTGTAACAAGTAATGTCCCAGGTATTTACGTGAACACTATTCCGATCGGAGGATTAACTGCAACGGCTGGCGGTTCGCCGGTCAGTAATAACAATCCCACATCCGCTACGTTGACAGTCAATGCGGGCAGCGGCTACAGCCTGGGCAATCGCGTCTGGTTTGACACAGACAACAGCAGTACGATCAACGGTTCTGAAGTGGGTATCAATGCCGTGGATGTGGAACTGTATAGTGTGGATGCCTTGGGTAATACAACTTTCATTTCCTCGCAAACGACAACGAATGGCGGATATTATCGTTTCGATAACCTGCCAGCTGGGGATTATGTAGTGGCGATTCCAGCGAGTGAATTTGCGGCAGGCGGTACCTTGCAAGGTTACTGGAGCAGCGGTACCTCGATCAATGGGGCAGGAGTGATTGGGGAAACTACCGCGCCTGATGCAGATGATGATGTGGATGGCGATGACAACGGGACTTTGCAAACGGCCGCTCCGTTCGCTGGGGCAGTTGTAAGCAGTGCCGTCACGTTGGGACCGCTTGCCAACGAACCGACCAATGATGTTGATGGCAACCCTGCCAACCCTGCGGGTGAAGCGCCGAACGATAAAAGCAATCGCACTGTGGATTTTGGATTCTATCGCGCCGAGTTGGGTGATATCGTGTTTGTGGATGTAAATAACAGTGGCGTTTATGATGCGGGCGATACTCTGCTCTCAGGCGCAACTGTACAGCTATATTCTAGTAATGGTACTGAGATCAATGTCGGCCCCGATGGAATTTTCGGGACGGCTGACGATGGTCCTGGTGGCGTTACCACTGTTGCGAACGGTTCTTATCTTTTTACCGGGTTGCCTGCTGGCGATTACATTGTAAAAGTCACACCGCCGCTTGGATACGCAAGCACGGTTGATATCAATGCAGACACAAATTTGCCGAACAATAATGTTGATAACAATGATAATGGCGTTGGTGTTGCAGGTGGTCAGGTGACCAGCAATGTTGTTTCTCTGATCCCAGGAGTAACGGGACCAAGCACTACTGTTACGAACAGCACTGGCACCACGTCTAATCCTTCGGTAGATTTCGGCTTTGTATTAACGAACGGTTTTCTAAAGGCGATTGCAGGGACGAGTGAACCATCTACAACCGGATTAAGCGTTACCATCGGTGAAGTTGTTACGTATCAAGTAAGCGTTGTGATCCCGCCGGGAACATATCCCGCTGCAACACTTGTTGACACAATGGAACAAGGCCTGGCATTTGTTGGTTGCGACTCAATTACGGGCACGGGGCTGACCACGACGATAGCTGGTGGCTTTACTTCAATATGTGCAAACCCGACAGTGGATGATGCGGGCGGCGGCACGCCTGCGGATATTGACCGCCGCGCCACATATGATTTTGGAACATTGACGAACAATAGCCAGGCACCCGTGAATTTGGTTGTTACCTATCGTGCGGCTGTTCTTGATATTGCCGCAAATGTTGATGGTGTAAACCTCAATAATAGCGCGGCATGGAGTTCCGCTATAGGGAACTTGGGTCCAGCGCAAACGACAGTCGGTATTGTGGAGCCGAATTTGGCTATCGATAAGTCTGCTAATGTAAGCTTTATTGCGAATGGCTCGGGTGCAACTTTCACGCTGGTCGTTACCAATACAGCTGTAAGCCACGCGGACTCTTTTGACGTGGTGGTTACAGATGTATTACCAACAGGATTGGACTTTGTTGCAAACTCTCTTGATTGCACCGCTGGAGAGCAGGACCCGGACGTTACCTGTGCGTACGATACCGCTACACGTACGATTATTGCGGAATGGAGCAGATTTACCCGTTTGCCGGCGGGCAGTCGGGGTATTATCCGCTTTGGTGTTGTGGGAAATGCCTTAATTCCTGCCGACGGAAATGTAACCAATGTCGCGAATGTGGAGTGGTCCAGCTTGCCTGGTGATCGGACAACTCCGCAATCTTTCTCTGTACCGCCAAACCCATTTGCGACTGAAAGATTTTATGACCCTGCCGACGCGGTTGATTTTTACAATACAAGCGCCTCTTTCACTTTCACTCCCCTTGGCTCAGTTGGTCCGGGTGGGGGAGGCAGAGATGATGCTTCCACTTCAAATCTTCGATCAGGTGGTTTCCTTATTCCGGTGACTGGGTTTGCGCCTGACGTGAAAACGGAATTAAGCTCCGCTTCGCAAACTGAGTATGCGTCAACCAATTTTGCCATTGAGATACCAGTGCTTAAGGTCAAAAGCAATATTGTGGGTGTTCAATTGAATAATGGAAGTTGGGATGTGTCTTGGCTGCAGAATCAGGTGGGATGGTTGAATGGAACCGCTTATCCCACATGGACGGGAAATAGCGTTCTTATGGGGCATGCTGTCGATGTGGCTGGGGAGCCTTCTATATTTTCCAGTTTGAAGTACCTGCCCAAGGGTGAGTTCGTCTTTGTTTATAATAGCGGCTATCGATACACCTATAAAGTGGTATCCAATAACGCGGTGCAGCCTGACGATATCAAAGTATTAGAGCATGAAGATAAGGCATTCCTCACATTGATCACATGTGATAACTACGATGAAGCAACGGCTACATACCTTAACCGTATTGCCGTACGGGCGGTACTGGTAGATGTAAGAGCAGTAAAGTAGATTTCAGGTCTTGAATCAAAAAGTCTGTCCCTGTAAGGGACAGACTTTTTGATTCAAATAAAAGTTTTGGATTTAGGCTTTTTCGGCAGCGGTCAATGCGTCTTCAAAGATTTTCAAACCAGCTTCCATTTCAGACTTGGTGATTGCCAGCGGCGGCGCAATGCGGATTACACTCTTGCCGCAGGAAAGCATCAGCAAGCCGCGCTCGTAGCCAAGGTCAACAACGCGTTCTGTCAGGTCGTGGTCGGGCTCCTTGGTTTCGCGATCTTTTACGAATTCCACACCAATCATCAATCCTTTTCCACGCACATCGCCAATGCTGGGATGGCGTGCTTTGATCTCTTCAAGTGCGTCCAATGCAAACTCGCCAACCTCCTTTGCGTTCTGTAAATATTCTTTTTCGATCAGATCGATCGTCGCAAGGGATGCGGCGCATGAAATGGGATTTCCGCCATACGTGTTGCCATGTGTGCCAGCTTCCCAATTCATTACAGACTTGCGCGCAACACACGCGCCAAGCGGCATGCCTGAAGCAATGCCCTTCGCAGAGGTGATCATATCGGGCTCAACGCCGAAATGTTCAATTGCCCACCATTTGCCTGTGCGTCCCATACCGCATTGCACTTCGTCAAGGATCATCAAAATGCCATATTTATCACATAACTTTCGCAATGCTGGGTAGAACCCATCTGGCGGGACGATGTATCCACCTTCGCCTTGGATCGTCTCGACCAAAATGCCAGCAACATCTTTTGGAGGCAGAATCTGGTTGAGGATTTCATCTTCAATATAACGAACTACCGCTTCACCGTAATCTTCACCCTTACGTCTTTCAAGTACCGGTCTATATGGGTTGGGGAAGGGAGCGTGGGTTACGCCGTTCATCAACGGATAGAACCCGCCATGATATTTTGCCTTGCTCGCGGTGAAAGTCACTGCGCCCATTGTGCGCCCATGGAATGCACCAGTGAAACCAATGAAGTTCGAACGCTTGGTGTGATAACGCGCCAGCTTGATCGCGGTCTCAACGGCTTCGGTCCCTGAATTGGTCATAAAGGAAAGCGCATCCTCTTTGAACGGCGCGATCTCATCCAGCTTTTCGGCCAGACGGATCCAATTCTCATGATAGAAATCTGAAGAAATGTGGATGAACTTTTCAGCCTGTTCCTGAATTGCCTTTACAACTTTTGGGTGCGAATAGCCAGTTGAGACTACCGCGATTCCGCCCATGAAGTCCAAAAAGCGATTCCCGTCCACATCCCACACTTCACTGCCTTTTCCGTGGTCCATCACAAATGGATAACCCCTAGGATAAGAAGGCGAGATCACCTTATGATCTCGCTCTATCATTGCCCGTGCCTTTGGGCCGGGTAAATTGGATTTTGTCATTCATTCTCCTTGGTATTGATTATGGTTTTAATTTCATTTCTGCCAATGCACGCGCGCCCAGCAGGCCCGCGTCATCTCCCAACTCAGCTCGTGTGATCACCAGCCCTTCCAGATAACGTGGATGAAATACACGCTTTTTCAGGCTGGCATTAAATGGATCGAACAATAAACTACCAACCTGCGATACGCCTCCGCCAAAAACGACAATCGACGGATCGAACGCATGGAGAAGAGTGGCCACACCAATGCCCAGATATTCCCCCGCCCGTTGATAGGCTTTGATCGCAAGCGCATCTCCTTGATGGGCAGCCTCTGCCACTTCACGAGGAGTGAGCGTA
>Ga0075163_10012043_pt1 | contig 11262 bp, 7 predicted proteins | sample JI1023141ADNA_FD_71478 | JGI IMG/M metagenome (GOLD analysis project Ga0075163, IMG submission 71478) | Wastewater effluent complex algal communities from Wisconsin, to seasonally profile nutrient transformation and Carbon sequestration -... | ecosystem: Engineered > WWTP > Effluent > Algae...
CACCTGCTTCACCGCCTCGGCCCGGAACTCATCCGTGTACTGCTTGTTGTTGCCCATAAACACCTCGGTCATTGCCATCAATTATGGCGTCCGGATGTCTACGAAAGGCTGGTCGGTCCACATCGCCTCATGTCAGTAGTCACAATCGCCATTCTTGTGCTTCTCATTCTGGCCGTTTGGTGGGCTGCTCGGCCCTCGTCTAATCGGTCATTTGATGCATATCGACGAGAGCATCCGCATCTCGTTCGAGACGGAAAAGTGAAGTGTTCGGGTTGTGGCGGCGATTCGATATGGATGAAGCGAATCATGACTTCTCCTCTCGGCTCTCTCTACAGTCATACCTGTCGTGGCTGCGGACGCCAGCTCTATCAGAGCAGTGGAAGCTGAGGGCGCAGGGATGTCATTACTATTAATGGATACTCAGTCAGATCTGTTGATTGAGATAAAAGTTACGCAGCCAGTACTGGATACGCTAAGCCTTCAGTGGGTTCGACTAACCGAAGACAGAGGGCGGACTACGTTCAGCGCCAGATTCGGAGCCCAATTGGCCATTGCGCTATGTGAGAGCTTGGACTGGGATCTAAAGCCACCTACACCTGCTCAAGTGGCCTACGCCACTGGGATCGCCAAGGGTCTTGGTATTGCGCTGCCCGGGGAAGTTCTTCGATATCGTGGACAAATGAACGAGTTTTTAGACCTGCACAACCATGCCTTCAAGTATCGATCCTGATGAAGGTGAGCAGGTCCAAAAATGGAAGGCACTTTTACAAGCCGCTAAGCAAAAGAAAGGCTTTAGCAGCTTATTTTTGTGCTGGATGCCCGCAGTGGCGTGGTCGTTAATGATCGATGCGTTGCGGAAACCTGAAAGAATCCAGGCCAGTAAAAATCCCAACCGCCCAGGGTTCAAACATGTACAGAAATAGGGCTGCTTCACGATCTCCAGACTTGGCGGCCTGCCATAGTGCATCTAAAAGTCGTTTTACTTCGTTCCGTCGCATTGTTTAGCTCCTTTATTGCATGGATACAGTATGGATGGTCAATCAAAATGATCTGTCAATGAATACCGCAAACTGATGTAGGAATTATCTGAATTCACTCGAGGCATCGTGCGACATCTCGCAAGCTCGTTGATGAATTGCTCATTGCGGACTAGATTCTTTGTTCCTGCTCTGGATGCTCCGAAACAGTGATGCAAGTTATCCGCCGCCGTATCAACTGGCCAATCTGGCGCGGGAGTTCTCATGGAACACGACATTCGATTGGTTTCGTTCTATGAGATCTCGATCGACCTTTCCGTACGACTTGGTTCAGACGAATTCCATGAAGTACTTCGCCGAAATCAGCCAAATCCTGGCATTTGCATCTGTGTGCTAGAACCAGTAACAGCAGATGTTAAATTGCGTATGCGATGCGGGACGGCGACTCTCACGGATGAAGGTCTGGTTTCCCACATTCCAAGCGACGAATCGGAGCGACGTGGTGTCTGGGCTGCCTCCTTTCCGGTCGCGATGACCACGATGGCTCGGTTTCAGGCTATGTCGCTAGCGCAGCTTGAGGAGGTCATTTACGCTGCCTCACCTGCAGGATGGCTCGTGTTAGATCTGCCAAGAGCTCAACTGAGACCAGTGACCGATCCACGCACCGACTGGTATGACTGCGATGCGACGCTGGAGACGCAGGCTCTCGTGCGATTCGGCGGAGACCCTGAACAGATCGCTCATATCCTGGCTCGAATTCGTGACGAGGAAAAGACGCGGTGCGTCTTAGCTGTAGACGGATAAAAATGTTCTATCTTCATCTCGGATCAAGTCATTGATAGTTTTCGAGTGCAATTCCCGGTAGGAAAAGAATGTTCTATCTTGAGTCCGTCAACTGCACAGGCCGCACAGGTATTAAAGTTCTATCTCAAGCTTGAAGTGGACATGCGCCGACAAACCTTTCAACGCTGGCATGCTACTTCCCGCTCTGATATCAGCCTGCTAACAGCCAGCGAGTTGGTCATCACCGCCAAATGATCCGGCAGACATACCGATAGAACTTGGCAGCACTCTATGAGATTCCTGTCCTCCGATGCTGGATCTCAGAGCCATGAGCTGCTTCATCATTCTTACAAGACGTCCGCTATCGGCCAGAAGCGGACATTGAATGAGCTCTGACAGTATCGCTTCGCAAACACTCGAGAATCAGTATCAGGTTAACTTCGCCTGCCGTATCGCGAATTCATTGTCCTTAACCCATCGCAAGCGCTTGTCTTCAAGAGAACGCCTAATGAAGGCGAATGCGGCTCTAATCCCACGTCGGCATAGCCGTTGGAAGTGAAGCCCTCGAATTCCCGATCGAAGTCAGTCTGGGCTGCACGAGCCACAGCCGCTGTGCACACCGGCGGTCATGTCGGGATCAAGCACCGTGTTAACTCATCAGTACCGCGCGCAATCGGTCTTGGATGGTGAGCGCGTCTGGGCGGCCAGCGGAGGCCAAGGCCGCAGCAATGTCGAGCAGCGCGGCGCGTGCGTCCTCGCGTTTTCGCAAGGCAGACAGATCGTTCTGCAAGATCGTGAGTATAAGTTCGACAAGCGCGTCGCCGCTGCCGTCGCGATGAAATCCAATTGCGGAATCCGGCGCTTCAAGTACGGCCTTGATCCACAACAAGCCATCGAATCGGAGTGAGGCGCCGAAGGGAGACGCCAGAAAAAGACACAATCCGGCCAGGTTGTTCTCGCGCTTGAGGTGTGTCTTCGCCCAGGTCGCCAGAGTCCCCTGCATCCGCAGGGCCGCTCCCGCCGGCAGTTTGTCGAGGCCCCATTCGCTGCCGAACCCGAGAATGGCTCGTCTCATCTGGTCGCCGTAGAACCAGAAGCGAGGCACGTTCCAATCGGCGGCGAGCGCATAGTCAGCCAGCGCCTTCCAAAGCGCCTCGAAGCGTTGCGGGTCTGCCCCTTTCGACAGCCCCAGAAATAGCGCTTTGATGAAGTGTTGGACGGCGTTGTGGGCGGCTGGGCCGAGCTCCATTACTTGCTGCCAAACACGCTGGGCGCTGGTTGCTGGCTCGCTGAGAGCCAAGGCCGCGAGCCTTTCCACGACGTGGTACGCAAACTGTCCGGACAAGTGCATCTCGCCATCGTCATCGGCACGCTCGCGCGCGTGCTCAACTTCGAGCGCCCAGAACTGGGATACCAAGGTCAGGTCCACCGAGTGGTTCCCGGAACCCGGCCCACGCAGCAACCAGTGAAACTGGTCGTCCAGACCCTGTGTATCCAGGCTCGCCGTTGCCAGATGATTCGGGTGCATTCGCGAGGAATCGGCTAGATATGCTCGCAACTGACGGCGATACATGAGCCGTGCGCAGGCAGCGTCGACGCGCGCGAGGTCTAACGCCTCAGGCACGCCAGGTAGGCGCAGCGACACCTTGCGCAGCCGTCGCCACCAATGCGTCCACACGCGCTCGACGGCGTCTACGTCACCGTATCGAGGCGTCAGCATGCTCAGACCGGACCAGAGCACCCCGACGTGCAACAGGCGCCACCAACGATCTCCGAGCGCCTCACGATGGAGATATGCCGCGGCAACTATGCTTTGGGACGCCAAGCGGTCACCGCTGGTCAGTAGTCGGACGACGTGCTGATCGGATTCAGGGGTCGCCTCCAATGCCCACTGCCAAGTCAGTGCCAAGGCGACAAAATCCATTCCCGTGTGTGTGGTTGGGAATCGCGACTTGCTCAATTCTTCGGCGGTGCTGGGCAATGAAGCGAGTGCAGCATCGAAAATAGACGCGATCTTGCTCTGGTACGTGACGTTGGCCGCCAGCCATCCGGGCGCAAGCACCGTGATGGTGGCTGCGATGGCACGTTCAAAGCGCTGTTGCACCCAAGGTTCTTCGTGCGGCGGCGCCGTCAGGAGCTCAAGAAGGGCCTTGGCCTGCCCGTCATCGATCGGCTGGCCCGCATCGAGCAGCTGTTGGCACCGTCCCGGTATCGTGAGCTGCATGCGCGCAGGCGCATGGGTGTTTTCCCACGCCTCCACTTCTTGCGCGAGCTCCACGGGAACGACGAACACCAGTTCGTCCTGCTCATTGGTTCGGTAGTTCGCGGTGTCGAGGCGCGCGGCTGTGAAGCGTTGCTCCAGGGAGGCCTTCACGTCGTCGGGGACGGTCCACTCGACCGTCCATCCGCGAACGACGTCGGCCAAGGCCAGATGGGAAAGAATCAGCCCGATCCCGACGTCGACCAGCTCGACGCGACGATGTGGCGCCAACACCCACTGTTTCGCAAGCTCGAACAACTGATCGCCCGACGAGACGAAATTGCCTGCGAAGTTGTGCTCAACGTTCTCCACCCGAAAGCTATCCCAGGCATAGAGTTCAGGCTTCGCCAACAGTGACGACAACGGGCCTGTGAACAGCGCCGGGCGATGCTTGCCCACATTGATGAGGACACCGAGGATCGCCATGGAATGCGACTCGGACAGCAGTTGGCTGACCCGGGAAGACACGTCCACGCCCTCATTGACCCGGGTCACCAGCCAGCGTTCGAGGCTGTCGAGAGCGCACTGCAGGTTGCCCGTTGGCGCGGAGATGGTCTGCGACCAGGCCAGCACGTGAGCGTCCCCGAAGAAGGCGTGATCCGTTCCCGCCACCGGTAGGGCGAGGCTGGAACCGCTTGCGCCTTCGGCCCAGCGGTCGGTGCAAAACGCAGCCAATTGCAGCAGCGCGGCGATCGCCTGATCAGGAGCGATCTGGAGAAAGGGCCAGAATGGACTCTTCCAGAAGATTGTTGGAAACGAATCCACTGGATAGTCGAGGCCCAAACGGTCACGGTACGGATGGCGACCGACGTCGAACTCACGTTCGGGTTTGTCCTCAACGATCAGCGCCAGCAAAACTTCGGCGGCGACTCCTGGGGCGACGCGCATCAGCGGCTCCAAGACACCATTCTTGAAGCAGGCCTTGCGAAAGTCCTGATCGACGGGGCGTGAGGCGCCGATCGGCCAGGGCGGCAGCTTCTGCCGCCCCAGGGCGCCCACCATTCCCATCTTGCGGGCGGTTTCGTGACGTGCACGAAACGCGGGATCGGCCGCAAAACGCTGTTCGTGTTGAGCGCGACGTTGAGCGCGAATCTTTTCGATCCGAGAGGCTGTCTCGCCATCGATCGGCTTGCGCCCACTCAATTCCAACGCCAACGCGCACACCGCTTCAGGCCTATCCGGTGCTCCCGCAAGCGCCGCGGCATAAAAGTCCGGTTCCAGGTCAATCAGCATGTCGCCCACTTCCTTGTTGACTTGGATCGTCCGCGTCACCGCCAATGCCAAGTCGGTGAGTTCCTGCCGAAAGGGGGTCGGCCGCTTTTCGCCCACGGTGACCGGTGTTTGCGTCAACCAGTTGTGTGTGAATCGGGCGAGCGGGGAAGACAGCATTCCCCCGAGCTTGTCTTGCTGTGCCAAGACGAACTGCAGCATGGGCACCCATCGCCCAATCACGATGGCGCGGCGGTGGGTCTCGGCGTAGAACTCGAACCAGCCGCTCGACGGCTTGATGGCCTGCGCTGGCACGGTAGCGATGTGGAGAAACCGAGTGAGCAACTGGTTGAGCCGTCGACCGTGGTCGTCGAGCAACCAGCTCGCTCGCTCGGTCAAAAAGTGGTGGGCTTCGGGATCCAGGCAGATCGCATCAAACAAGATGCCTTGCACCAGTCCTGAGTGTGAACTGCTGATGCCAAATGCTTCGTCCCACGCGCTGCCGCTATCGGTTCGACGGCGAAGCAGGTGCTGCCCAAGTAGCCGCAGCGAGTTGGTCCACAAGGGATTAGGTGCGAGCGAAGCCCACGTCTGCGGGTCGGTCGACAACTCCTTCAGGCGTTGGAAGCGTGCCCAATCAGCGGCCAAGTCGTGTTCGAATCGCAGATGATTGGTGGCCAAATCCACCCGCAAGGGCAGGAATGCCTTGCTCGCATGAAACGCTTGCAGCTGTCCCGCATCGAGGGTCGAGATCGGGAAACTGCGTTCCGAGTCCGCCTCACGCGCCCCCAACCGCATGAGCAGCGCTTGCGCCGCGATATCGCGTTGCGTCCAAAACTGCCATAGCGCCTCCACGACGTCGATGTGGGACGCGAACGGTGTCGTGGGCGTAACCAGTCCTGCACCCGCGCCCAGCACCCAAGCCAGCGCCTTCAGGCTGGTCAGTGCTTCGATCGTGGACTCGTGGCTCGTCAGCCACCGCAATGCGGGCGAGACCGACACGGCTTCCTTGACTTCCGGCACGGACAATGGACCCACTTCGACCAGGTGAGTGGCATGTTCGGAAAATGCCGTCGTCAATAGCGGCAATCCCCGCGGCTGCGTAGTCACCACTACGCGCCAGGAATCGACTCGGTTCGAGGCGGCACCTGCCACGCTGCTCGACAGCGACTTGACCAAAGCCGAAAGGGCGGCAGCATCCAGGTGCTCAGCGGAGTCCAACACCAGCACGTTCTCGCGCGCATTCGTGCCGCGCAGCAGTTCACGCAGCTCATGCCGCAGACCGACGGCACCGCGCTTCACGGCAGACACGACGACGGCCACAGCCTCCGGTCCCAACCAAAGCTGCGCGGCGGTCGGCCACTGCGCATCGAGCACGCCCTTGACCAGCGCCGATTTGCCGCTGCCCGATTCGCCAGTGATGATGGACACCACATCAGCGCGCAGGCCCTCGATCAGCTTGACCGATTCGTCCTCTCGCGCCAATCGATGACCATTCGGTAACGCGGTGGCGATGCTCGCAGATTGATCGGCCGAATACCTCGACAGAATTTCCCAGTCCGATCGGTAGTCCGGGTGATCACGCAGGGAAAAGGCGACACGCAGTTGCTCCCACGCGTCGAGCAAGGGGATAGTCCCGTATTCGAGCCGAGCCTTCTTTGCTATGGTGAGCAAGCGTTCCCACAGCGCCTCGGCCTCAGGCAGATCGCCGGATGCCAACAGCTGACGGCACTGGCCAATGGCCTCGTTCTCACGCAGGGCGTCGACCGCGTGCAACTCGATTGGTAGCACGTCCAGGCGTTGAATCAGCCTGCGCGTCTCGTCATCCGAGGCCTGCTCGCTAGGGGTCTTCGTTTTGATGCTGTCGAACAGGTGCGACTGTTTGGGGTTTTCGCGAATGCGAGCCAGGCCCAAGGCGGCATCCGCGCCCTCGCAGGCATGCTTGACTTCGCGCCACGTCGCTTCGAATTCGGCATGCCGAGCCGCCGTGACTAGCGCCAGGTGGTCATTGGATTTTGAGATCGGATTATCTGGATGGATCCATTGCGCCCACGCGGCCGAGACAAAGCTCGCGGGAAGCGCCGTCCCCGATACCTGCACATTCCCTTTGCAAGATAGAGCCACTTTACGCAGCGCCCCATCGTTCTGGACACTGGTGACCAACAGGTCATCGATTTTCCAGCCCAACGCCGCGACCTGCGCCTGAAGCATCCAACCTCGGCCGCCAATGGCCGGCACCGGCTCGCCCACCAGCATCTTCATCAGCAGCCAGGCGCCAACGCGATCCTCAAAGTCGAAGCCCGCTCCGCTCGTGACGCGGAGCGGGGGAGGAGAACGATCCGAGTCAGGCTCGCTGGACATAGTCGCTCATTCTAGGGTGGCCAAGGTGTCCAAAGTAGTTCGTCGGGTCGGATCGGGCGGCCGGCCAGCCTGTCGGTTTCAGCGAAAGCCGCAATGGCGGAAGCCGGGACGTCGGAGGAAATGTCCACGCAGTCCATACCCGAGGCCATGCGATAGCGGGAACGGTCCAAGCGCGCAGAAATGAGACTGGTGGTGAGCGCGTGCTGCGCGATCGACCGCTGCATGTCGTCCGAACACTGCCGCCAGGGAATGTCCAGTGCGAACAAGTAGCCGGTCGTGGGGACCGGGACCACGGCGACGTCAGCGTCCATATGTCTGGCCACCGCCCGCAACCATTCGCCGCCCGCCGCCGCGAAGGCCGGGATTACTCCCACGGGGTCGTCGTCGTCGTGCACGTCCAAGGCAACGCTTAGAGCCGAGAAGGTGTACACCGCCCCCGCCCGCACGTCCGGGCGCGCCTGGGCGATCGCGCGCTCGAGCGCCTGCGCTTGGACAACCCCTCCGAAGCGCGCCCGCGCCGCCTGCATAAGGGAAGCCTCATCCCACGCGACGAACCCGCGTGTGGCGACATCTTCCAGAGACGTCAAGCGCGTGCCGTGGAACACGCGAATGCCTTCGAAGTGAACCCGCAGCGCCGCACGGATACTTTCAACGAGGTCGAACGCGCGGCCTGTAGCGTGTGAGGCTTCTTTGTGGAGCCACTCGATCCAGCTGGGCTCGACCTCATCAGAGAAACGCGCCAGAACCTCCGCCGGCACGTGGGTTTCGACCACGTGGTACAGCATCGGCGACCACGCTCGCCACGCGTCGCGATCGAAGAAGGGCAAAGGATCAGGGCAGTCTTCAGTCAAGGCGATAATCCGCCGGCCATCTCCGATGGCCGGTGAGCTCTTCGAAGCGTGGATCTTCGAACGCGATCACGTCAATCATTTCGGACGGGCCCAAGTCGCGCGGCACCTTCCAATCGAACGACGGCGACGGCTCGGGGTGCGCGATCCGCGTACGTACCGCGTTTGATAGCAACTCGGCCGCACGGCATCCGTACAGGTCGTCGACAGGCAGGGGAATGGCACATTTGACGATCGCCGGCTGGCCCAGGCCCCTGAGCACGCCGGCGGCGGCCGCGTCGTCTTCGAAGCCGGCGTACAGCGCTTCACCGCCCCAAGAGCGGAAAAGCGGGTAGACGCCGGATGGGTCGCGAAGATTCGACTGGTTCGGGCACAGCCACACTTTGCCGGTCCGGTGGCCGTGGCGATTGGCCAAGTGCGCCTGGACCATGGGGCTGTCCAGGAAAAACCGGTACTGCGCCTGCGTTATGAGCCCGGCCTGCGCCACCGCTTCCAGTCGCGCCTGCACCAAGCCCGGCGACAGCGCACGCAATCCGTCGGTACGAACTTTGAGTGCTTCCGGCGCTGTCAGGCGCGTGCAGTGATAGCCCACCAGTCGATGACCGCGCAGCAGTGCCTCTGTGCGCTCGACCAGGGCATCGTACGCCGGTCGGTACGCGTTCGCGGGCGGGTCGATGCGCACCCGAACGTCAGTCCGACCGAGGCGATCGATGCGTTGACGTTCGTGGTGGTAGTCGACCAGCGCGTCGTGCCCATCCTCGACCACACGACGCACGCTCTCTGGCCACGACTCCGGCAGTTCGAGTTCGAAATCTTTGCGCTCCAACTCCCCCGCCCTCGCCGAAAAACGCCTCACCGGATTATCTCCGGAATCCCCTTCGAAAGAGCGCGCTTCGACCCGGTTGATCCCTGCGCGCTTTGCGCAGCCAATACCTAGGGGTCAGCGGCTTGCGACGGCAGCGGCTGCGCTACGTAGACGGCCGACGAAGACCACCAGGCGCGCACGATCTCGCCACTTTCCGGATCACGAAACCACGCCGATCCGACGCGTCGACTCATGTCATGGTCGCCGGTGAGCGGTAATTGGTCGCCGACGCGATACTCGATCTGAGCGCAGGCCGGCGTCACGCGCCCCGGCGCGGCGGGATAGCCCGCATGGCCAAAATCCATTCGAATGCCCTGGATTTCATCAATCGGCACTTGGCATTGTTCGTCGGCGAACAACGCAATGCCGGTTTGCCCCACCACGATGAATCGATCCAGAAATTCAGTATGAGTCAGTTGCACGAGTTGCTTGGCGTCTTCGAACAAGGCCCGGCATGAGGCTTCGACAAGCGTTGCAAACTCGACGCAAAGGCCTTCCAGCGTCTGCAGGTCCTCGTGCTTGATGTGCGGCCGGGGTGAACTTCCGGGGCGCTTGGGATCGGGATCCAGGATTACTTCGGCCATCGGTGCGAAGTCAAATCGCCGGGGATGATCATCCGACAGGCCGAGCCGCGCGTAGAAGCCCGGAGGAGGATCCATGCGCGATTGCCCGCCGCGGTAGATGGACGAGCGATGCTTGGAAACATCGTGCTGGCGCTGGACTTCTTCGATCAGGTCACGATGCTGGTGCCACACCGAACGCACGCGCGAAAAGTACGTCGAAAACGCCGGGTGCGTCGATCGGCTGGAACTGCCGAGCACCAGCCATGGTGCGATGGATCGAAGGCCCTTTTCCGTGGTGATGTCCGGGAACTCGTTCGGGCGGGCCCCGAACCCCAGCGCGTTCATTGCGTACAAAAAGCATTCGAGCGCCGAGTCCAAGCCGAAAAAAATCGACGCCAAGTGGTACTCCGGCTCCAAATGCCAACGGCAACGCAGTTCCCACGCGTGCAATTCCGCGTAGTGTCGTTCCACCGCATACAGGCGCACGTGGAAGCCTTGGCAGCCACCCCGAAAGGCGCCAAACCAGGCGCCGTGGCCGCCCAGGTTGTAGGACTGAGTGGCCAACAAGGCGAGCTCATCCACAGCGCCCATGAGCCGGGTGTCGAAGTGGATTTCATAGGGGTGTTTGGCTGAGTCGTTCATGCCGGCGTTTATAAGGGTTGGCTAGTATTCGTGAGAAATCAGCCCCGAAGGGCGCGTACGTAATTGATATCCCGCGTCCACAGGAAATGTTGGCTGATATCGGCCTCAATCGCCGTGGAGATTAGATACTTGCCGTCCTCAGTGAACTGAAGGGCTCCCCCGCTGGACAACCCAGGTGCATGCTAGCAAGCCTACCGCTAGACGTCCGCTTCGGGTCGAAAGCGGACGTGCGATTGCACGTGACATGCCGGACGTACAGCTATGAAATGACAATGCTGTATTGAGTCCTGCGTACCGCTACGAGCGTTCTATCTTGAGAAGTATTCTTTTTTCGTGCCAACTACTCGGTCTTAGCCAAGAGGGCATCGGTGGTCAGTACCACCTGCCGAATGAAGTGAATGTGTCGGCGTAAATCGTCGCGGGAGACCGCATGCTTGGTAGGTTGACCATTGGCCGGCCTCCAAGATCGGTGGGCGATGTCGCCCCGTTTCTTGGCCAGCACATTCAATTCAGTCCGGGCCGCGGCTGGTTCCATCATGTTCCATTGCCAAGCTTCGGTGATATCCCGCCCGAGATACTTCTGGAACAGGGGGCGGACCCGATCAGTGCTGGGCGTGTGGAAGTACTTGAGGTCGTTCGCCAAGCTGTCTCGCATGAACTGAGACAGGGAGGATTCGCCTGTACCTACGACCTTCTCGACCGCTTCTACTAGACGGTCCTCGAAATAGGTTTCCAGTGCCGCCAGCGCCATGAC
>Ga0075163_10012044_pt1 | contig 11262 bp, 13 predicted proteins | sample JI1023141ADNA_FD_71478 | JGI IMG/M metagenome (GOLD analysis project Ga0075163, IMG submission 71478) | Wastewater effluent complex algal communities from Wisconsin, to seasonally profile nutrient transformation and Carbon sequestration -... | ecosystem: Engineered > WWTP > Effluent > Algae...
CTACAAGCAAGCAGGGGTTTCGTGCTTCGTATGACAGGAAAGTGCTAAATTTAAAGTTCAGTTCTTCGTATGAAGTTTAGTGCTAAAAATCCCTGCCTGCGTGTAGCTGCAAACCGTTATGGGCAAGCTTAGCAGACAGGACAACACTAACGAAAATGAATAAGGAAGTTATATCAAAAGTAATCGGACAACTTAAACAGGAGCGCAGATTTCCTGACTGGTGGAAAAGTTCAGAAATTGAAATTCCATTTTTTGACAACAAGAAATTGACCGTAACGTTTATGGACTTTGAACCTGAACGCGACAAGACTTTTGTTGATGAAGCAGACCAAGCGTTGACAACTTTTCTTAAACTCACATCTACAGATAGAAACTCAATTTCAGATCTTGCTCATAAAAACTGTATGGACTTTTTTGACGCAGTTGGTTTTGACGAAGCAGACGAATCTTTAAGACAAATAAATAAACAAGACGAAATTTGGAAATTTATTCACCCGAAAGAAATTTATGTAACAAGACGACACAGAAGAGATAACGATATTTATGTTCAAATTGCTTGTGAGTGCGATTGGGAACAAGAACATGGACTTCAGCTCGTGTTTAGACAGGGAAAGCAACTGACAAGAATAAGCGACCAAGACGGGCATTTAACAGAAGCAGACGCTTATGACAAACCAGACCAAGAAGATGAACTGTTATCAATCTACAACAATGGAACAACAAGAAAGCCAGCCCATAACAGCACCTTGCCAAAAGCGGGGCGTTCGTGGTGGCAGAAACTTTTCGGCTCCGAATAAATATTAGTGGTAGCTTGACAGGTTGGTGCTACGAATGCCCCGCCTTCGGCAAGCTGCAAAACGTTATGCCTCACCCTATAAGACGAGACTACAGTGAAAAAAAACATCATAAAAAGAACTTTATTTTTATATTTTGATTAAGAATGAGGTACATAGTAATTCTAAATATCCTACTGCATGTTTATTAATCTAGACTTGATTATTGCCTATGGAGGTATTCAAAAAAAATACCGTAAAGGAGATTTAATATTTTCGGAAGGGGATCAATGCCGATACTACTTTCAGATTGTTGAAGGAAGTGTAAAAATGTTTAATATAAATTTGGAAGCAAGAGAATTTACACATGGAATATTTGCTTCTGGCGAAAGCTTTGGTGAGCCACCTTTATTCATAAATTTACCTTATCCTGCTTCTTCAGAAGCAACTTCTAATACTACCGTAATAAGATTACCGAAAGAAAATTTTCTAACATTGTTGGATGAATATCCTAAGTTGAAAAATAAAATTCTACTGCTTCTTTCTCATCGTGTTTATAATAAGTCGGTTGTTACGAAAATGATTATTAACAGCTCGCCTGAAACCCGAGTATTATCTTTTCTAGACTATTATAAATTAAAATATGGAATACAGGAAAATAAAAATTTGATTTCCCTGACAAGACAACAAATTGCCGACCACATTGGTTTAAGAGTAGAAACTGTTATCAGAGTCCTATTGCGACTTAAAACCAAAGGCAAGGTAGAAATAAGAAACCGAAAATTATATTATTAAAATGATACGATTAAAATCAAATAAATGGATAATTATTTCTTTTTTTAGCCTTTTTATTATTGCCGTGTTAGGTGTAATTATGAGGTACAAGATTGCTTTTTCTTTTCCGTTTCTTGATCAAAAAAATATACAACACGCCCATTCGCATTTTGCTTTTGCTGGATGGATATCGCAAACATTATTTTTCTTTTTGACACACTCATTACGGAGTTTAATTACAGACAAAAAGTTTATGTATTATAACTACCTGTTATGGGCAAACTGGATTACCGCTTTAGGTATGCTTATTTTTTTTATGCTACAAGGTTATGGCTTTTACTCTATTTTATTCTCATCATTATCAATACTTATTTCATTTGTATTTACTATAATGTTTTGGCCTGATATTAAACACCATCCAAATATTATAACAAGGCAATGGTTTAAATGGGCTTTAGTTTTTATGTTATTGTCATCATTAGGTACTTTATCGCTTACGTTTATGATGGCTACCAAAAATATTCATCAACACACTTATTTGGCATCAGTATATTGGTATTTGCATTTTCAATATAACGGTTGGTTTTTCTTTGGTTGCATGGGATTATTGTATGATTATTTAGGAAAAAAATATGCCCACTTTGCTACCAATCGTTTGGCTTTTAGATTAATAGCTTATAGCTGTGTACCCGCTTATGGATTATCGATTTTGTGGATGCATTTACCCATTTGGATTGAAATAGTATTTGCATTAGCAGCATTGGCTCAAGCACTTGGCTGGGGTAATATTTTGTTTTATGCGTATAAACAAAAAATTCTGAAAGAGTTAGATTTTATTCAACCTTTAAAGTGGCTACTCGTTATTATTGCCATAGCAGGCAGTATAAAATTTGTACTACAACTTGGATCTACTATTCCGGCTGTGAGTCAACTGGCTTTTGGCTTCAGGTCTATTGTTATAGCTTATTTGCATTTGGTTCTACTGGCCTTTATTAGTCTTTTTTTGGTTACGTATGCATATATGACCAAGTTATCCATATTTAATAAGTATTCTTTTGCAGGCATAGCTATTTTTGTAGTTGGAATATTATTGAATGAACTATTATTAGGAATACAAGGCATTGCATCAATTGGCTATATTCTTATTCCTTACATTAACGAATCATTATTTTTTGTTTCATTATTACTCATGAGTGGTATCGGTATCATTGTTATGTCGCAACTCGCTTTACCTAGTAAATCAAACTAATTTTTTACCAGTTATGATTATGGTCATAATTGTAAAGCTTTCCTACCATTATTTTTGACACAAAATCATTCAAATGAAAAAGTTAATCGTAATCCAATCGATTTTTTGTGCATTGTTTATTACAGCATGTAACCAAAATAGCGATAACAATAGTTCTAATAGCAATACAAGTACCGAAAAAAATGCACTATCTGGCCAATCAGGAGTAAAAGACGATGTTTCTAACCCAAATATTGTTCAAGTGGCAGTAGGCAGCAAAGATCATACTACTTTAGTAACTGCTTTAAAAGCAGCAGGTTTAGTTGATGCTTTGAGTAATGCAGGTCCATTTACAGTTTTTGCACCAGTAAATGCTGCTTTTGATAAACTTCCTGCAGGTACGGTTGAAGGACTTTTGAAACCAGAAAAAAAGGGTGATTTGGAAAACATTCTTGGCTATCATACTTATGTAGGAGTTATTGATGGCGTATTGTTACAAGATGGTGCTGAATACGATATGGTATTTGGCGGAAAAGTAAAAATTACGAAAGATGGTGAAAAGACTTTGGTAAATGGCACACCTATTTTAGCTACTATTAAAACATCAAATGGCGTTATTCATGTGATAGGTGATGTTTTACTTCCAAAATAAAAAGTTAATAAAATAAATACTACAAAAAGCGATGCCTCATAAAAGCATCGCTTTTTTTATATTCCACCAAATCGAATAAAAGTCCCCATAACCAACATTGCAATGGCGATTATATTTATCAGTAATATATGAATACCCAACTGTATTAAGTTGTTCTTATTTAGTTTTGGAATAATAAAAATGCGAGCATGTACTGCTAATACCAATGTACTCAATAACAACATGAGTTTTACTGAAACTACTATTTCTATACCATTGCTAAACGAAAACCACTTTTCTATTCTAACACTGTAATGATAAGCCAATAATATTCCAGTAGCAATTTGCAGTAGCAACGCTGGCAAACCTAAAGGTTCAAATTTTTTCTCAAATGCCTTGATAATATTTGGCTCGTTCTCTTTAATAGCTTGGGGCAAATAGCGAATCAATAACAACAAATGACCACCAATCCAAATGCATGCACCCAATAAATGTAATATCAAATACACATGATTCATGCTTGCAAAATTTTAATTTGCATCACAGTAGCAATACTCAAGGCACGTTGTTTAATTAACTCTGAGTTGGTACCTAAAAAAAGCTCATCAACAGTTTCGTTAAACAACAATATCCATCTTTGAAAATGTTCCATCGTAATTAAACTCTTCTTGTTTAATTCAAGGTGTTTATCCATTGGATTTCCGTTATAACTACCTGTTTGAAAAACTATATTTTCCCAAAAGTTGTACATCACAGGCAAATGTTTTTCCCAGTTTACTTGTACAACTTCTGTAAAAAACAAACCTATAATAGCATCTTGTTTTACTTTATCGTAAAAAGAATTAATGAGTAATTCAATATCATTACGGTCTTCAATATCTTTTTTCATAATGCTGTATTTTAGCCTTGTACTAATATGCATAGTGCATCGTCAATACATTCTACAGAGTGAATAATATCTTGAGGGATTTCGGTTTCTTCATACTGGTGCAGTGTTTTAGTCAAAGCACCTTCTTCGTATAATACGGTTCCGTGTAGTACAAATAACTTTGCAGGCAATGAAGTTTTGTGTTCTTTCATAATCATACCCTTTTTGAAACCAATAGCCAATGCTTTGCCATGATCAGTTTTATGAAGTGCTCTTGCTACCGGATGTGAGCTTGTTTCCAATTGTTGAAATAATTCTTGAATAATCATAAATCTTTGTGTTTGAAAATTTTAAGTGATAATAGAAATGGCACTGTTACCCAAATGACTAACAATAGAAAAGCAACCAATAAACCAAGTGTTGTGCCAAAATAATCTTTAAATATTGCACCGGTATAACCCATCAAAGCTGAAACATCTAGCTGTAATAAAATTAATATTCGGGCAAGATCTATTGGACTTGTTGCAGCTAAAAAAACCATCATCTTTTCGATGGGGTACTCAGCAAGTTGAAATAATAAAAACAAAACTAAGCCATCAAATAATAGGGCAAAATATAACCAGAGTGAAATAGAAATACCTATACCTTTAGCTTTATCTCTGCTTAGAATGGAACTCAAAAATGCGATAGCTATAAAAACCATTGTAATGATACTACCTATGGTAGTCATTATGATGGCAATAATTGGATTTGCAAATACAAAAAGCGGTATGCCCACCCCCAACAAAAATGCAATTACAAAGCTTAATGACAATCCGACAAAGAGGCTAATCCAAATTTTATTTCTTTTTATGGGTTGGCTAACGAGCAACTCTATAAACTCTGCACTATTATAAATGTAAATAGTAGAAAATAGGATTGAAACTAAAGGTACAATCAACAAAATGATATTTAATAAGGTAAGTATGCCTTTGGAGCTATTATCTTCCAAACTAAATGCACTCCAGGCAAAAGCAGCAAGCAAAACAGTATAAACCAATACTATTCTGTTTTTTAGAATATCTAAAATAATAAAACGGATTATTCTGCTCATACCATACTGCTTTTTAAAATTTTTGTGATGGCTTTAGAAATCCTTAATTCACCTGTTTCATCTTTTAGAGCATCAACTGTTTTATGAAAAATAACCTGCCCCTCATTCATAAACACAATTTGTGAAATCAAATCATCAAGTTCACTCAACTGGTGTGAAGTAATTAAAATAAGTTTTCCTTTTTCCTTTTCAGCTATAATTTTTTCTTTTAATGTTTCTGCAGCCAAAGGGTCTAAGCCAGCTGTTGGTTCATCAAGAATAAGTACATCAGGGTTAAATAAAAATGCAAGAACGGCACTAACCTTTTGTCGAGTTCCACCACTTAAAGTGCTCATTCTTTTATTGAGCATCTCTGGCAAAATAAATTGATGGTATAGTATTTCGTCATAACTACCTTTATGCTGCCTAATATTCTTAATCATTTCTATAACCTGTCCAATGGTCATATTATCCGGGTAGCGTCCAATCTGTGGCATGTAGCCAATTTCGCTTCTGTAAACAAAATCTTGTTTGATACTTTTTCCTTTAAACAAGATTTCACCATCATCAGGCAATACCATACCTAGAATACTTTTTATGAGCGTGGTTTTTCCACATCCATTGGGTCCAATCAAAGCAATACACTCACCCCGAATACATTCCAGATTTACTTTATTGAGAACCTGTAGCTTACCAAAACGCTTCGTTATACTTTTTATTTCTATCACAGTTTCAGAGATTTCATCAAAGGATTATTGTCAATGAAGTTGTCAGGCGTTAAACTTGGTAATATTTTTTCTGACTTATCTAACAACGTCACCACAAAACTTCTGTATAAAAGCATAGTTGGTGGATTATTTTCCACAATAACAGAAAACAAACTGAGTGGGCGATAAGGAACATCTCCAATACCATCTTTGTTTAAGTCATAGCCTTCGTATTTATCCCAATAATTTGCCTTAAAAGTATTTTGAACTAAGCTACCATTTGTACTTACATCAAATGTATTTCCTAAAAAATTATTATTTATCATGCTTAGATCCATACAGCTTGCTTGAATTTTTAGGCCCCAACCATTACCTTGGAAAATATTTTTTTCTATAACTATACGGTTAGCGCCATCCGAGAAAATGGCAGATGTATTATTAAGAAAGCGATTATGAAATATGTAGGAATCTGAAATATCTTTTAATAATATGCCATAGGCTGCGTCACCCCAGTTTTCTTTAAAGGTATTGTTCATCATAACTACATTTTTGGTGTACATTACTGCCGCTCCGGCACCATTATTTTCAAATATGTTAGAAAAATAAGCATCATTATTTGAAAACATAAAATGTAATCCGTAACGAATGTTTTTAACGGAAGTGTTTCGCCAAATCACTGAATGGGTAACAAACTCAAAATAAATTCCATCTCTATTGCCTCTAATATCGTTACCGATAATTTGCAAACTATCGCTTTTCCAGCAATGGATGCCGTTGCCTATTTCTTGCTCTTGCTTACCAAAGGCTATTATCTTGTTGTTTTTAATTAGGCAATTTTTACTATACTGAATATATATACCAAAAAAATTATCATACACAAGATTGTTGATAATATTCACTCTTTCACTATCATATACTTTTATGCCACCTGGGTCATCTAAAGTAGCATAGCCTGAATGTTGAATTTTGAATCCTTCTACCGTTACATTATTTGCCTTGACAGAAAGTACCTCAAACTTTCTGTCACCGTCAATTACGGGTAAATTCCTTCCTAAAAAACAGATGGATTTGTCAATAATTATATTTCCTTCTTTATAAAACCCTTTTTCTACTATAATGGTATCTCCATTTTGGGAAACAGCGATACCTTCCTTTATCTTCTTAATAGCATATTTTTCTCCTACATGCCAAGTTTTAGCAAAAGTAAACAATGGAATTAAACATTGTATTAGTATAAATACTACTGCTTTCATTCAATCACAGAGTTTAGCTGATTCCATTTTAAGATAGGAGCATTCCACATTTTAGCATATTTTTCTGCATCTTCTTGCAGAGCAAATGCAGCCACATCTCCATGCATGGGGCTACGAACATTGGGAGAATATATGAATAAGGCACTTTTTGTATCAATCAAAATATTGTTTCTGGTATAGTCATAAACATATTTTTGAGTATACACTTGGTTTTTATTTTCATTTAAAAACCGAATCATACAACTTAAATCATCAAACTTAAATACCTTGCCTTTATCTGTAATCAATTCGGCTGCAAAACGTCCATCAGCAATGGTCATTTTACAAAAATCACAATTGTCTTTGTGTAACTTAATTGGCACAGGTCCCTGTTGGTTACAACTAACTAATAATAATGAAAATGCTAAAAGAGGTAGTCTTTTTGCTCTAAACTTTTTTAATTTTTCTAAGCTACCTGTTTCTAAAAACACTGCCATTATCAACATAAAAGCAGTAGCAATAAAAAGCCACCCTCCTTTGTCAGGAATGGAATAGGCTCCAAAATTCAGCAACTGCTTGTAACCTATAAGTGGGGGTTGATAAGCCATACCCGGAACAATAATTGCTGCATGTGGGTCTAAATTATGTCCATAGTTATAATTCCAACGATAAAAGTCAACCATAGCTAAAATACCAAACAGAGCAAATGATACAAAGGTGGTGTACAGTAATATTTTTCTACCCACAATTGCACTTAATAACATCATTATGGCAAAGCCACTAATGATGTAGGGTAATAAGGTAAATTCAATAAAATTTTCAGCATGTAGGGTTTGCATACCTATATAATGGTTTAATCCGTTTATTATTTCAACTTCGCCACCCAGTTTGTTTGAATAGATAAGCAAAGCCAAGCCTTCGGGATATTGGGGAGCTTCTAATTCTATCCGCCATATCGGCACGAATATGGAAATACCTAACATAATTGCGCTAACAATTAAGATAGTTCTTGTAGCTATTGATACTTTATTGATATTCATAATTCAACTTTATTGCATAAAAAAAAGGAACAGAATACGACCGTTTTCTGCTCCTTTTAAAACAAGTCATTGTAAATTAATTAGTGGCAGCAGGCTTTTTTCCTACATGAAAGCTAAGCGGTACAGAACTTCCGGCAGGAGAAACACGAACGTAGCCTTGCATTTCTTGATGCAATGCACTACAAAAGTCGGTACAATACATTGGGAAAATACCAACTCTGTCTGGTATCCACTTTAATGTGGTTGTTTCACCCGGCATAATCAGCAATTCTGCATTATTTGCACCTTTTATACCAAAGCCGTGTGGCACATCCCAGTCTTGCTCTAAGTTGGTAATATGGAAATAAACCTCATCGCCCATTTTAACCCCTTCGATGTTATCAGGAGCAAAGTGAGAACGAACTGATGTCATATAAACATGTACTTTATTTCCTTCTCTTGTTACCTTAGCTTCACTTTCGCCTTTAGCAGCAAAAGGGTGTTTGTTTTCTTCAATTTTATAAATTTTCAACTGACCATTATTTTTGATTAACTCAGCAGGGGCTGCGTTTGCATAATGTGGCTCCCCAATGGTAGGAAAATCCAATATCATTTGCATTTTATCTCCACTAATGTCAAATATTTGGGCACTTTGAGTAAGTTCAGGCCCTGTAGGTAAATAACGGTCTTTTGTAATCTTGTTGTAGGCTATTAAGTATTTTCCAAAAGGTTTAGCAGTATTACCTCCTGGAATACACAAGTGACCAACCGAGTAGAATGTTGGGGCTCTGTCTACTACAGCCAAATCTTTGATATTCCATTTTACAATTTCAGAAGAAACGAACATAGAAGTGTAAGCAAACCCTTTACCGTCAAACTCAGTATGCAAAGGTCCCAAACCGGGTTTTTTCACTTCACCATACAAAGCAGCTTCGTATTTTACAACCGGAATACCGGAATAATCACCATCAAATGTTTTGTCTGCTATTGCCTTTTGAAGTTTATCAAAACTAAACACAGGAATCAAAGCCGCCAGTTTTCCACTTCCCACTATGTATTCACCTGTAGGGTCAACATCACAACCGTGTGGTGATTTAGGACATGGAATAAAATAACATATATCTTTGAATTGAGAAACATCTAATACTGTAACTTCGGTTTTAATGGTAGAAGTAGCTGTATGTGTTTGTTCATTATATACGTTATGTGCATAGCGAACCTTTTGTTTTTTACCTTTACCTGCTTTAATGTATTCTTCTGCTTTTTTCCAATTAACTGCCATTATAAAATCTTTATCCTTTTGCGAGGCATTTACTTCGAGCAATGTATTGGCTTGCTCAGTATTGTAACAGCTAAAGAAAAACCATCCATGCGATTTTCCTTTCCCACTTCTAGCTAAATCGAAATTTACACCCGGTGTTTGTAACTGAAAAGCAATATTCATAGCACCAGATTCTTTATCTACACTAACAAAACTGATATGACCTTTGAAATTCTCCTTGTAAGAATCTATAGGTACATCTCCATTAGAGTCATCAGCTGGTACGCTAAAACGTGTGCCCGCCACTATGTACTCAGAATTTTCTGTTCCAAATGGAGAGCTATGGTTTCCGCCACTATTAGGCAACTCAATGATTTCAGCAGTTCGAAAAGTTTTTAAATCAACTCTTGCTAACCGAGGTGTATTGTTACCATTCGCAAAAGCCCATTTTCCATTTACTTCGCCCGCTGTTTGTGACATTTCAATGTGATGTAAATCATCCCACGGCACAAATCCATGAGAAGTATTGAGCATGGGTTTTGTTTCTTCGCTGTACCCCCAACCCTTTTCAGGATCGACAGAAAATACAGGTATCACTCTAAACAACCTACCGCTTGGTAAACCATATACACTCATTTGTCCGCTGAAACCACCAGAAACGAAATTGTAAAACTCATCATACTTTCCGGGAGCTACATATGCCTTTGCAGCAGCATCACCACTAACTGCATTACTTGTATTTTTGGGTTTACAAGAACCAAGCAACATTAATATTGTCGCAATTGACAACATTATTTCAAAGACTGACTTTTTCATATAATTTTACTTTTGAAATTATTTAACACCGTCATTTTTACGCATAAATTCTACAATCGCCCTAGCCTCTTCTTCAGCAAGGTTTTGGTTGGGCATTCTAACTAAACAAATCTCTAATTGTGTTTGTACCTCTGGGTCTTTATCTATCATTGGATCTGGATTGGTAATAAAGTTCATAATCCAGTGCGGTGCTCTTCTTTCGGTTACCCCTTTCCAACCCGGTCCTACAAGTCTTTCGTCAGAAAGTTTGTGACACGAAGTGCATTTGGTGCCTGCAATAGATTCACCTTTGCCTGCCATAGCAACATCTAAGGCTCCAAGTGTTACATTTTCAGCAGAGAATTTACCCTCACCTCGTTTTGGGTCATAAGCCTCAGGATCTTTTACCATACTTGCAGGTTTAGTAGAGCTGCTTTCTTGTTGATTTTGGGTTGACCCACCTCCGCAACTATACAAAAGTATGGCAGAGATGATTAATGTTAGGACTGTAAATGCTTTCATATTTCAAATTATTTGTACACAAAATTAGTGCAGTTATAATTATTACTTTATGACCCCAATCATAATCAAATCTCTTTTATTAGTCATTCCTGAAAATTACTTTTGAACTACATGATACACAAAAAGAAGGGCGAAGGCATAACACGGGTTTTGCGTCAGGCGGGGTGACGTGCAAATTTGGAGCTTTGTGCTTCTATTCAAGTGTAGTGCAGGTTGACAGTTTTGTGCTCCTAAACCCGCCCGAACGCAAAGCCCGAAACCGTCAGGTTGTGAAAAAACTTCCTTTCTCAACTACTTAGCCCATTTCCCGACTATATCATTCGAAGTGGTTTGATTACAGACCGATTATTCTATTCGAAATTTCATGTACAAAAATGCGA
>Ga0075163_10012045_pt1 | contig 11262 bp, 10 predicted proteins | sample JI1023141ADNA_FD_71478 | JGI IMG/M metagenome (GOLD analysis project Ga0075163, IMG submission 71478) | Wastewater effluent complex algal communities from Wisconsin, to seasonally profile nutrient transformation and Carbon sequestration -... | ecosystem: Engineered > WWTP > Effluent > Algae...
TTCACCGCGCTGAAGTAGAAGTCGGCGTTGCCATACTCCGCCGGATCCATGCTGCCGCTCATGTCCTTGAGCAGGTCGGCCTGGGCCGCGCCACCGCCGATGTTGAGCGTGAAGATGGTGGTGTCATTGCGCCGCACGCGGTCGGCCGCGTCCATGGGATCCCCGCCAGCGGTGGGTGAGCCGTCGGTGATGAACAGCACGTAGCGGCCGGTGTTCTCCAGGCCGTTGAACAGCCCCCGCGCTGCATCCAACGCCGCCTGGTAGTTGGTGGATCCGTCGGTGCCGCGGGCGATGGCTTGCCGAATGCGCGCCTCGTTGTTGGGCCGGATGGGCTCGGTGCGCATGACGTCGGAGGAGAACATCACCAGCCCGTACTCCACGTCGAGCTGCAGATCCATCAGCCCATTGACCGCGCGCTTGAGGGAGTCCAGCCGGCTGCCGTTGCCGAAGTTGCTGTTCATCGAGCCCGAGTAGTCCAGCACCAGCACAAACTTGGGCAGGCGGCGCTCGGCCTCGTCGAAGTTCTCCTGGGTGATGGCGGCGCGGGCCCGGGAGCGCATGAAGTTGCGCTCACCGCGCATGTACGGCTGGGCCAAGGGGCCCACCTCCAGCTCGCTGACCGTGTTGGCCACAAACTGCAGGCTGGTGGTGCCGTTGGGGTTGCGGATCTCCACGAAGCGGCCGCAGTCGTCCATGCGGGCGCTGAGGTTGCCGTTGCGGGCCAACATCTGCTGGATCACCGGGTGCTGGCAGACGCCGGCAATCCCTTCGGTGCGCGCGATCTGCATGGCGGCCATGGAGAGGGCATCGGCCTGGTTCTGGGCCTCTTCCTTCTGGTTGGTCCAGCGGCCGATGTAGAGCACCGCGATGGTGAGGATGGCGAAGGCGACGCTGAGCTGCGACACCAAGATGACGATGGCGCCCGCACGAGAATGCTTGCGATTTCGGTAGCTTGCCACGTTCGCCTCCTCCCCCGGCGCGGCCGGGTTACTTCGCTTCGAGCCGAATATTGCGGTCGCCCGGGCCACCGCCGCCGTCGCTGCCAGCGCCCAGGCCCAGGGCGCCCAGATCGGTGGTGGCGGGGGTCAGGACCCCACCAGCGCCCAGGCCACCGCCGCCGCCACTGGGCTTGGCGCGCCCGCCTTTGTCATAGCGCACCGTATGGTTGCCCATGACGATGGCGGCCTCCGCCGCGGTGAAGGGCGCCAGCTTGTCCTTGGGCGTGCTGTCGGTCTGGACCTGCCAGACCCGCTCAAAGGCCCGGCCGCTGTCCTCGTGGAGGCTGGGGCGGCCGCTGCAAGCGGCAGCGGAACAGGCGAGCGCCAGGGGCAGCAGGATGCGCAGCATCATTTTTTCTCGCTTTCTGCGTTCTTGGGCGCTTCATCCGCGCCGGTGGGTGGAGGGGCCAGAGCCGCCGCCCCCTCGGGGAGGTCGGGGGGCTCATTCAGGGCCGCCTGGTACATCCGCCGGGCCGCTTCCCGATCCCCCCGCAACTCCCGGGCCAAGGCCAGGTTGCTTTGGGCGGCCTTCTCGGGCAGCGCCTGTCGGAACATGCGCAAGGCCTCGTCTTCCTTGCCCTGGGCGGCGAGGGTGAAGCCGAGGTTCAAATAGAGTCGGTGCGCGGTGGGATCGAGCCGCAGCCCTTCCCGATAGGCGGCCTCGGCCTCCTCCAGGGCGCCCGCGAGGTAGCGCGAGAAGCCCAGGTTGTTCTGGTGGCGGGCCACCTCGGGCTCCAGCGTGGTGGCCTTGCGGTGGAAGGGCAACGCCTTGTCGTGCTTGCCCTGCAGGTCGAGCAGCACCCCCATGGCCCCATGGGCGGGCGCCAGGCCAGGCCGCAGTTGGAGGGCCTGAGCGAGGGACTTTTCAGCCTCGGAGTACACCCCGCGGTCGCGCAGGATGACGCCCATCAGGTAGTGCAGCCGGGCATCCTGGGGGTTCTTGACCAGCGCCTGGTTGAGCATGGGCAGGGCGTTGTCGTAGGCCCGCGCCTGCACCAGGGTGTCCACCAAATCCACCACCAGCTCGCCGTCGAAGGGATCGTCCTCCCGATCGGGGGTGTCGGTGGTGCGGTCCACGCGGCCGCCGCCGCAGGCGCCCAGCATGGCTACCAGAGTAGCCATCAGGACAGTAGACCCCAGTCCACGCACCTCAGGTGCCCCCGAGGGACCGCGCGATGAGCACGATGGCCGGGCCCAGCATGGTGAGGATGATGGCGGGCAGCAGGCACAGGGTGAGCGGAATCGTGAGGCCGGCCGTGACCTTACCCGCGCTCTCCTCGAGATCCAGCTCGCGGCGGCGGCGGGCACCGCTGGCGTACTCCCGCAGGGTGCGGCCCAGCGCGGCGCCCAGGGCGGCCGACTGGATGATGACGTTGGTGAGGTTGCGGATGTCGTCGGAGGTGACGCGATCGGCCAGCTTCTTGAAGGTGGCCGACACGCTGAGGCCGGCGCGCAGCTCGCCCACCACCACCGACAGCTCCTCGGCCATCTCGGGGTCGCTGTAGCTCGTCTCGCGGGCCACCCGGTCCATCGCCTGCTCGAGGTTGAGGCCGGCTTCCATGCAGGTCACCAGCAGATCGAGGGTGGGCGGCAGCGAGCGGGCGAGCTTGTCCTGGCGCGCGCCGGTGCGGATGCGCAGCCACAGGATGGGGCCCATGAACCCCAGGCCGAGCTGGAGCGAACCCAGGAAGAGGGTGCCCGCGCCCAACCCGGCGGTGATGAGGGTGAGCACAAACAGGCCGCCACCCACCATCATGGCGATGGTGCGGGCCACCGAGAACAGGTCCACCGCTTCCTGGCTGCGCATGCCCGCGCGGGCGAGGCGGCGGCGCAGATCGGTCAATTCTTCCACGGTCTTGGGGCGCAAGACCTGGGCGAGGGCCCCGAAGCGGACGCCCTGAGCGGCGGCGGCGTTGGCGTCCTCACGGTCGGCCACTTCGGCGGTGCGTGCAGCCTCCTCGGCGGCCAATGCGCGGCTGGCCAGGTAGGCGCGGGCGGCAAAGATGGCCGCCATGCACATGCACAGGAAGGAGGCACCGACGGCAATGGGCAGGATCTCAGGATCCATATCACTTGCTCGGGTTGACCAGTCGGCGAATCCAGAACATGCCGATCAGGTACAGGGTGAGGGCGATGCCAAACAGGATGTTGCCCAGCGGATCGTTGAACAACATCCCGACATAGTTGGGATCTGCGGCGTAGGACAGCAGCAGGAAGACCACCGGCAGGCCACCCAGCATGCGCGAGCTGGAGCGCCCCTCGGCGGTCATCGCGCGCAGCTTGCGCTGGTATTGGTTCTGCTGCCGCATGGTGTCGATGATGGCTTCCAGCACCTCGATGAGGTTGCCACCGGTCTGCCGCAGCACCAGCACCGAGGTGACGAAGGTGCGCATCGTGCGCGCCGTAGCCATGCGCTCGCTCATCGCCAGCAGGGCCTGCTCCAGGGGGCGGCCCAGCTCGGTCTCTTCGGAAACCCGTTGAAACTCATCACCAATCGGCTCTTCGAGCTGGCTGGCGGTGTGGCGCACGGTCTGCTCGAGGGACTGCCCGGCCCGCAGGGAGATGATCATCACCTCCAGCGCCTCGGGCAGCTGCTCCTCCACACGGTTCATGCGCTTGTTCTTGCGGCTGATGAGGTTGCGCCACACCAGCAAGGGGCCCAGCAGCAGGGCCAACAACAGCGCCACCGCGGGTCGGCCCGTGGCGATCAGCAGGATCAAGAAGATGAAGCCCGTCCACATCAGCACGCGGGAGAAGAAGCCCCCCACGGTGAGCTCCATGCCGGCCTCTTCGATGAGGCCCTGCAGGCGCAAAACGAAGGCGCCTTCGTTCTCATCGCGGCGCAGCAGCTCATTGGCACGGGCCAGCGACTCATCGGTGCCCAGGCGATCGGCCAGGAAGGCCTGCCGGCTCGCTCGTCGGCTGACCGCAAACCAATAGATGGCCTGCAGCACGCAGAAGAACGCGGCCGCGCCGATGACCACGATGCCGTTCATCGGGCGCCGGGGCGCTTGAGGGCGCCTGCCTGGTAGAAGCGCTCCAACATGGCGCTCTCGGCCACGTACTGGTGCTCGCCGGTGATGCGGCCGTCGGCGTCCATGCCCTGGCGCTGGTAGCGGAAGATCTCGCGGGCCTCGGCGCTGTCGCCGTTGCCCTCGCCGATCTCCGCGATGCTGACGATCTTGCGCTGCCCGTCGGCCAGGCGGGAGGCCTGCACGATGACGTGCAGCGAGCGGGCGATGATCTGGTTGAGCACCTCGGTGCCCAGCTTCACGCCGCCCATGGTGATCATGGTCATCAAGCGCTGCAGGGCGTCACCGGGCGAGTTGGCGTGCAGGGTGCCCATGGAGCCTTCGTGGCCGGTGTTCATGGCCTGCAACATGTCGAGCGCCTCGGCGCCACGCACCTCGCCCACCACGATGCGGTCGGGGCGCATCCGCAGGGCGTTTTTCATCAAATCCCCGATATGAATCGCGCCCTTACCTTCGATGTTGGACGGCCGACTCTCCAAGCGCACCACGTGCGGCTGCTGGAGCTTCAGCTCGGCGGAGTCCTCGAGGGTGATGATGCGCTCGCTGTGGGGGATGAAGGAGCTGAGGCAGTTGAGCAGCGTCGTTTTGCCGGCGCCGGTCCCGCCCGAGATGAGGATGTTGCACTTCGACCGCACCGCCGCCTTCAGGTAATTCATCATTTCCTGAGTGAGGGCGTTGAAGCCGACGAGCTGGTCGGCGGTGAGCGGATCGTTGCCAAACCGCCGAATGGAGAGGGCGGCGCCATCCAGGGCCAGCGGGTGGATGATGGCGTTGACGCGGCTGCCATCCTGCAGGCGGGCGTCCACCATCGGGGAGGCCTCGTCCACGCGGCGGCCGACTTTGCCCACGATGCGGCTGATGGTGTTGATGAGGTGGGCGTTGTCGCGGAAGTGGGCGTCGACGCGCTCCAGCTTGCCTCTGCGCTCCACGTAAATGGTGTTGGGGCCGTTCACCAAGATGTCGCTGATGGCCGGATCGCCCAGCAGGCCCTCCAGCGGGCCCAGGCCGGTGATCTCGTCCAGCACGCCGACGATGATGCCTTCGCGCTCCACCGCCGAGAGGTTGAGGCCCTCCTGCTGCACCATCCGCTCGACGATTTCGCGCAGGCGGGCGCGCACCTGGTCGCGATCGAGCTGGGCGACGGCCACCACGTCGATGCGATCGATGACCTCCTGGTGCATCCGGCGCCGGATGTCATCGAGGTTGCGCCCCTGAGGTTGCCCCTCACCGCCAGCCAGCCGGTTGATGAGCCGGTTTGTTGCCACCGATCCCCTCCCTCGCCTAGCGGCCGAACAACCGGCCGAAGAACCCGCCGCCCGAACGCGCCGTCGGCATGTCCGCCAGCATGCGGGTCAGTCCATCGATGTCGCGCGCCACCTGCGCCCCCGGCTTGAGATCGGTGATCAGGAGGCCCTGGTTGAGGGCGTCCTCCACCAACCGGAAGTCGTTGTGCACCACCGCGTCCACCGGCTGACCCAGCGCGGTGTGGATGGCGTCCAGGGTCACCGGCGCCTTCTTATGGTAGCGATTGATCACGATCTTGATCCGGTCGGGGCCGTAGCCCAGGCGCCGGAAGATGCGCAGCGAGCGGGCGGCCGCGCGCACGGAGGGCACATCCTGGGTGGCGCAGAGCACCACGGTGTGCGCCAAATCCATCGTGGCCACGGGCAGATCGCCGAAGTCGCGCAGGCCATCGACGATCACGTACTCGAAGGTGTGGGCCAGCGACTCGAAGAAGCGCGGCAGCCGATCGGCGCCCACCGCGCCCAGCTCCTCGATGCGGTCGCCCTGGGCCACCATGCACAGCCCCGAAGGGTGGCGATCGAGGCCCGACTGGATGGGCCCGCCGCCGGAATTGGTGGACTCCACCATCAGCTCGGCCACGCTGCGCTCGGGCTTGATGTTGAGGCTGACCGGCACGGCGCCGAGCTGGAGATCCAGATCCACCACCACGGCGCTGTGGCCGTAGCGGGCGAGCAGGCCACCCACGTTGATGGCGATGGAGGTGGTGCCGGTGCCGCCCTTGGGGCCGAAGAAGACCACCATGCGGGAGGGCACGAGCCCGCCACCGTCGCCGGCCACCTGGATGGGGGCCTGGGCGGCGGCCTGCAGCTGGGCCTGGGCCTGGGCGGCGGCTCGGGCGTCGGCCTCGTTGGCGTGCACCCGGTCGCGCTCGATGTCCGCCAGCCGGGCGATGGCCGTGGCGGTGTTGAGCTGCTTGGGCCGCTGGGCCTGTCGCTCCAAGTCCTGGAGACTACTGATAAAAGTGGCCCCCCGCGAGGCACCGAAGCCTGCGCGGCGGGGATCCGGCGGCGGCGGCGGCGGCCCGGGGCGGCGCTCGGTCATCGCCAGAACCCGACCGCGCCCAATGGAGCCTTCCGGGCCGGCGCCGCCGCCGAGGGATCACCCTCCATGCGGGCGGGCTTCTTGCGGCCATTGGCCTCATGGATGTTGCCCAGGAACAGCTCCAGGTCACTGGGATCGGTGACCGTCGTCTCGCCGGGCAGCGCCGGGATGGCATCGGCGTCCTGGGGATCCACCAGGCGGGCGGTGATCACCACCACCAGCTCGGTCTCCTTGCGCAGGAACTCCTTGCTGGAGAACAGCGCGCCCAGGATGGGGATGTCGCCCAGGCCGGGGATCTTGCGGACCGTATTGCTCATTTCGTCGTTGAGCAAACCGGCGATGGCAAAGCCCTGGCCGTCGCGCAGCTGCACGGTGGTCTGGGTGGAGCGCGTGGTCAGCGCCGGCACACTCAGGCCCGCCGACACCACCCCGAGCGAGTTGTCGGGCGCGCTCACCTCCACCAGGGCGTCGAGCTGGATGGTCTTGTCGGACAGCACGGTGGGGGTGAAGGCCAGCTGGATGCCGAAGGGCTTGAAGCTGATGGTCACCTGCTGGGGACCGCTGGGCACGGCGATGGGCAGCTCACCACCGGCGAGGAACGTCGCCTTCTGGCCGCTCAGGGCCACCAGCTTGGGCTGGGCCAGCGTCTTGGACAGCAGCTTGCGGGCCAGCAGGTTCAGCGTGGCGTAGAACGGGAACGCGCCGTCCTTCACCCCAAAAAAGAACGAGCCGAAGGCCGGCTCCGGGCCCGCCAGGGTGCGATCGAGGATGGGCCCGTCGGCGGGGTTACCCAGGTTGCCGTTGGCCACTGCGGCGCCCAGGGTGCCCTTGTCGTTGTTGCCATAGAAGTTCACGCCCATCTCCCGCAGCGACGTGCGGTTGACCTCGGCAAACGTGGCCTCCAGCAGCACCTGCTGGCGACCCTTGACCTCCAAGAGGTTGATCACATTGGGCTGCACGCCGAGGGCCTGGATGGACGGGCTGGCGAGGTAGCCGAGGGCCACCTGCTCCACCTGCGTCACCACCGGGGCCGAGCTGGCCGAGCCCACGAGCACCAGGGCACCGCCCACGGCGCGCACCTCGATGTCCTCGCGGGGAAAGAGGCGCTGGACCTCGTTCTGGATGGCCTGGGCAGGCAGCGTCACCTTCACGAGGTAGGTGTAGTTGCGCGCGCCGGACATGATCAGGTTGGTCTCACCCACCTTGCGGCCGATGACCAGCAGCCCGCCGCCCGCCACCGACACATCGGCGATGGCCGGATCGGTCAGCGTCACGCGGCCCGCATCGGGCACCCGCACCACCGTGGAGCCACCCAGAGACACCTCGATGGCGTTGGCGGCTTCCCGCTTCTCGGCAGGCTGGGCGAACGCGACGCCCGCCAGGAGGAGGCTCGACAGGATGAAGAAACGCGCGCTCATCTACTGTGCTCCCAGGTTGATGGTCTTGGTGCCGCCAGGCCCTCGCTGCACCGTGGGCACGGCCGGGCCCTCTTCACGGGGCTGAATGCGATCTTCCGGGCGCACCCGGGGACGGAACCGGGGCGGCCGCCCGGCCACCACGGGCTCGGGGGGCGGCAAGCCGGCCTTGATGGCCGCTTTGGCTTCTTCTTCGGCCGCCAGGATGTCCTCGGGGGAGGCCTGACCCAGCAAGGTGTAGGCGTCGATGCCCAGCGTCTCGACCACCCCTTCGTCTTGGGTGTTGCGCAGCACCACGTCCACCTTGCCCTCGCGGCTGGCCAGCGCGAGCAGCTCACCCTGATCGGGCGTCACCAGCAGCGTCACCACAGCCTTGCGGGCCGAGTCGGCGCCGCCGGCCTTGTTCTTTTCTTCCCGGGCGGCCATCTCGGCGGTGTCCACCGCGCCATCCACGGCGAGCACCGGCACCCGCTGGAGCACCAGCTTGGTATAGGTGCGGTTCTCCGCCTGCTGGTTGATCGTCGTCAGCACATCCACCATGGCACCCGGGTACACCAGGCGCGCGGCGGCCACCCAGGAGTCCACCGGCACCGGGAAACCCCGATAGCCCTTGGCCACCATGGAAGCCATGCCCGTGCCCTGCGTGGGCGCGGCCAGCCGCTTCTTGAGGATGGGCTCCCCCGCGAAGATCGTGCTCACCGGCACCCGCGGATCGGATCCGAGGATTTCGTCGAGCGCGGCGAAGGCCCCTTCGGGCACCGAGCTCTCCGGCCATTGCACCACCTTCAGGTGATCTTCGGTGATTCGTTCGGAGGCCGCGACATCTTTGATCGCAACCACCACCGGCTTGACGGGCTCGCCCGCGTACTGGCTGCCACCCATCATCTGGGCCAGCAGCAGCGCGGTCACGATGGTGAGGATCAGGGCGAGAGCTGTAAAGCCCAGCGCCCCGAACCGCGAGGCGCGGGCTGCTCCCTTGCGCGCGCTCATCTCAGCTCCTAGCCGGCCCGGTGGGCCGCCGCTGCATCGCTCTGGATCGGGTGTAGCACATCACGTTGCGTTTGGCGCGATCTCATTTTCCATCGGCAGCGGCCGAATGCACACCCCGCAAGTCGGCCTGGAGTGCGGGTCGGCGCCCATTGGGGCGTCTTGCCCCCTCGAAAATTCGTGACCCCGCCACGTGATTTCCGTCATGGGTGGAATCCGGGTGGTTGAACGCCCCTCGCTGCGATAGGGATTTGATTTAATTGGGTTTTCTGCGGGCCGCCGGACGCCTCTTGGCCGCCGCAGGGGGGTGGAGGCAGCCCTTCGGGTGTTGGGTCTCCCCCTCGCGCACACCCGCAGACATTCGCCTTCGATTTCAATTACTTGACATCACCTCGCCTCCAGTCACCCACCCGACCTCCCCGCTGGCACGGTCCTTGATTTGCCTCCCAACCGACTGCTGGCGCCGTCTGCGCCCCCAAACTGGAGCTCCACCATGCGCGTATCTGCCCTTGCCTTCGCCCTGTTGACCACGCCCCTCGCCGCCTGTGACACCTCTGGAGGCGGCGGCAGCCCGCCCGAGGAAACGCTCGCCCCGCTCACCGTGGCCCACTACCGCCTGCCCTGCGCGAGCGAGCCCCGCCAGCTCTGCCTGCAGGTGCAGGGCGAGGGCGAGGGCGCCTTCCACGATTCCAGTGAAATCGAGGGGTTCGACTTCATCTGGGGCCGCCAGGCCCGCATCGTCGTCCGCACGCTCGACTCGGGCGCGCTCATGCTGGAGGACGTGGTGAGCGACACACTCGACCGCGACGCCTTCGAGCTGCCGCTCACCGCCGGTGACTTCACCGTCGTCAACGCCACGACGCTGCGCCTGGTGGATGGCACCGAGGCCACCTGCGCCACCGAGGACCTGTGCCGCATCATCGTGGCGCGCATGGGTCAGGGGGCGGCAGTTGTGCGCGCCCGGGCAGGCGCCTCCGCGGGGGATCCGCTGAGCCTGTTCCGCTTGATGTAGTCGGCGAGGTCGGCGACCAGGCGAGGTCAGCCCAGCTGGCTGCGCACGAGCAGGGCGAGGTAGGCCACAAACACGATCATCAGGATCGCCCCTTCCCCGCGGCTGATGCGACGCCCGGTCAGCATCATGGGGAACATCAGCGCCGCCACCCCCAGCATCCACCACAAATCGCGCTCGAGGATCTCCGCAGCCACCGGGATGGGCTTCACCATGCCCGCTACGCCCAAGATCGCGAGAATATTAAACAAATTGGAGCCAATGACATTGGCCACCGCGATGTCGTCGCGGCCGCGCCGAGCGGCCATCACCGAGGCAGCGAGCTCGGGCATGCTCGTGCCGGCCGCCACCACCGTCAGGCCCACCACGGCCTCGGAGAGCCCGAGGCCCAGCGCGATCTCCACCGCCCCCTTCACCAGCGCATTGGCGCCGAAGATGAGCAGCGCCACCCCCACCCCCACCGCCACGAGGTTGAACACCCACGCGAGGCCGCCGGTGCGCCCGAAGGAGGCCGTCACCATCTCCTCGGCGTAGTCCTCTTTTTCGGCCTTGGGCGCGCGGCGGGCGACGTAGACCATGAAGGTGACGAACACCACCATGCAGGTGAAGAAGTAGGCGGCCTCCAGGCGGTCGATCTCGCCATCCCGGCCCAACAAGACGAGCTGGAACGAGGCCAGGAACATCACCGGCCACTCCAGGCGCACCGAGCTGCTGGCGATGCGCAGGGGATGCACCAACGCGGCGATGCCCAGGATGGCCACCACGTTGAAGATGTTGGAGCCCACCACATTGCCCATGGAGAGATCGGGGCTCCCCCGCAGGCCGGCCTGCACGGACACCACCATCTCCGGCATCGAGGTGCCCGCGGCCACCACGGTCAACCCCACCACCGCGGGCGTCAGTCGGGCGAGCAGCGCGATGCCGGAAGCGCCCCGCACCAGCCAGTCGCCGCCGAGGACCAACAACACCAACCCAAGCAGGACAAACCCCGCGGAAACCAACATGATCTTGCACTCCAGGCTCTGTGGTCGGGCGCATTTTGCGGGCGCTGGGCATTGGTGGCAAGCCACTGCCCCACAAGATCGCCCCTCCCCCCCGCGGGTAGGGCCTGCTATAGTGCCCGACCTAAAGCCGACCCGGTGCGCTCAAGCGCCCCCAAACCCTGGTGGACCGAGGCCAAGACGCCCCGCGCATGGACGAAGCTGACCTCATCGACTGGTACGACGTGGTGGAGGCAGCGGCCAACGGCCAGCTCGCCGGTCAGGCGTGCCCCAAGTGCGGCCAACGGCGCCTGGCCACCCGCCACCAGGGCGGCTGGATGTCGGTGCGCTGTGCGGACTGCGGTGAAGGCTTCGAGGGGCGCCTGGGCCACGGCCGCGACGATGCTTTCCAGGCCGAGGCCGCTGAGTTGATGCGCCAGCAGGCCGCCCGCGCGGCCGCCAAGGCCCAGGCCAGCGCCACAGCCACCACCACAG
>Ga0075163_10012046_pt1 | contig 11262 bp, 1 predicted proteins | sample JI1023141ADNA_FD_71478 | JGI IMG/M metagenome (GOLD analysis project Ga0075163, IMG submission 71478) | Wastewater effluent complex algal communities from Wisconsin, to seasonally profile nutrient transformation and Carbon sequestration -... | ecosystem: Engineered > WWTP > Effluent > Algae...
AAAAATAAAGTACCTGTTACTTTAGCTAATAACCCTAATCTAAATTTTGATGCATTAAAAAATTTCAAAATAGGGGATGGCATTAATGACAATGCTTCTTTAAGCTATGGAGATCCTTATGCTAAAAATGGAGTAAATTTTGAAATGCCAACTGAAACTATTATGACTCCTATTAGTGATTATGGACAAGGAGTTGGTACAGAAGAACCAAGTAAATTTGCTAAAGCTTTAGAAGGTAATATGCCTACTGTAGGAGATTTAACTAAACTTTTAGGTAATTATTTAAGTATGACTGCTGGTATTAAAACTGCCGGAGAGCAGAGAAGTACTGATGTAACTCATACCAATGTATTTAAAGATGCTGGAAAAGAGTCTCAGAAGCTTTTAGATAATGCTAAGAATGGTATTAATATTAGCAAAGCTCAAGCAATGTCTAAAGCAACAGCAGTTTCAAGAGGTGGTAAAAGAGGAGGTAGAAATTCTGCTAGAGGAGTAAATCAAATGAGAGCTATAGATTGGATGTATGATACTGCATTAAATCAACAACTTGCAGAGATAAGTGCTAAAGCTGCAGAACAGATTTCAGCTATTGATGTTCAGAAATCAAGTGTTGCTATGAATGCAGATCAACTTAGCGGTAAAGGAGAGTATGATGCTGCTATAGCTAATGAAGCTGCTAAAGATGCTTATTACACAGCTCTAGGTTTAGGTAGAAAAGATTTTGCTACTGGTTTACAACAGACAGGTAAAGATCTTAATGATATGAAAGAAAACAAAATCATTGAGAATCTTATGAAAGGATATGGAAAATGGGTAGGGGCAGATGCTTCAGGTCTTAAAGCTAAAAATGCAATTAACCCTGAAGAAGAAGTGTTTACTACTCCTGATGGAAAGAAGTACAAAAAAGGAAAAGATGGTAAATTAATTGAAGTTAAATAATTATGGGACAGTTTTATAAAGGCACTGAAGCTACATTCATAGATGATGCTATGTTTAAACTTCCCTATGAATTAATGGGAAAAGTTATTGATAAAAAAGATGCTGAAGTTCAAGGTGAGATTGACACAACAGTAGCTTTATTGGATAAACTTAAAGCTCAAGCTTTAAAGAAAGATGAGCCTGCTTTAAATAATATCATTAAAGGATACGAAACTCAAATAGAAAATATTGTTAGTGGAATCAAAAACAATGTTTTTGATTATGATAAATATTCATATGAAACTAGAAAGCTTAGTAGGGATATAACATCTAATTGGAGCACTGGAGATGTTTCTAAAATTCAAGGTAACAGAGAAGCTTATTTTGAAAATGTAAAAGCTATTAGAGAAGATGCTAAAAAAAATCCAGATAAGGTTCTTAATAATCAAGGAGAACTTCTTATTAAAAAAGCTTATGAAGATTATGCAGGGTATAAAGATGATTCCACAGGAGAATACAGAGACTATGATTCTAAGGATTTAGCAGGAACTGATCCTATTACAGACCATGTTGAGAAAGCAATTAAAGGTGCTGTGGGAGAATTTACAGAGATAGAAAGAGACACTGAAACAGGAGGTCTTAGAATTAAAGTAGATAACAAATGGCAAGGTTGGAAACCAGATGAGCTAGCTGGTATCTTTAGTAACTATATAAAAGCTAATCCTAATATTGACTCTGCTTTAATGCAGAGAGAGATGTTAGGTCTCAGTAGTAGAGATGCAGAGATAACTGCTGGTTTTGATTATATGGTAAACAAATACCAAAAAAGACAAATTAAAGATGGCAGAGGAAGTAGCATGAGTGAGCAAGGTAAAATGGACTATGCTAAAAAACTTAAAGACCAAGAAGATGCAAGCAGAGCTATTCTTGGAATGACAGAAAATTTTGATACTACAGGTAACACTAGTAAAGATGTTTATGAAGAAAGGTTTGTGTTAGATAAAAGTGGTAGAAAAACTTATGATAAATCAGGTAAACCCATAACTCAAAAAGTTAAATTAGCTCCTTTATCTATTTGGAATAAAATTGTAGGAGAACACAAATCTAATTGGGATAAAAATGCAGCTGTAGCTAATGAAGCCATTAAAGGTTGGGCAAGTAGGTTAGGACCTGGAGTTTTAAATATTGTAACTAAGACTTTGCAAGACTCTAAGATTCAGAAGCAAATAGGAAGAGGAGACTTTAGTGCCTTTGAGGATATTTTTGAAGGAATAAGAAATAATAAAAATATTTCTCTTGCAGAAAAAACTCAGATGATGCAACAAAAAGATAACTATAAATTAGCACTACAAAATAGTGCTATTGATTCTGATATCTTAGTTGCTAAGCAAAATGCATATTTAGCTTTTAGGAATGCTCAATTAAAAGCTGAAAACAAACCTTTACTAACTGCTGCTAGTAAAGATCCAAAAGGATTTGGAAATTGGCTAGCAAGTCAACCAGCTAAAGAGAGTTGGGGGTTGAACAATGTTAATATGAAAGGAAGTGCTGCCTTAGCTGGGTTAAGTAAAGGGGAACAAAAAGAATTAGAAGAGGTAGGACAAAACCATTTGAATCAATTTTCTTTTAGTGTAGATCAATTTCAAAATGTTAATTTAACTGACTCTAAAGGAAAAACAGTCAAGTTAAATGATATAGCAACAAATGGTAAAGTAACTTTTAAAGACCTTGTGACTGCAGGAATTATAATTCCTTCCACTAAGAGTGTTACTGAAATGGAAGATGTTACAAGTGAAATCACTAATCTTTCTAGTAAAGTTAAACAAACTTATAATGTGTTTGTTAATGGTAAACCTGTTGAAATATCTACTTCAGGTTTCTTACCTTTGGATAGAAAAAATAATAAAGGAGAAGATGCATTGGGTACTGGAATTAATATGGGTCCAGGTCTTCAAGTAGTTGCCACACTTCCAGTGTCTCAGCTTTCTAACTCTAAAATTCAGGATATGCTACATAAAACTTCCAAAGAAAGGGAGTATATGTTTAGAATGAATACTTGGCCTGCAGGAGCTAAAATTACTAAAACTGTTGGAGGTAAGACTTGGGAGATTGGAAGAGATGAAGTCAAAGAAATAACACAAGGAGTAGGAGCTGATGCTCCAGTATTTTCTACCACAGAAGGTTGGGGAAAAGAATTAGTAAAAACACTTTTATACTTTTAAAAACTAAATATAATGGGTAAAGTTAAAACATCTGCAGAAACTCAAGAACAAGCAATAGCTAGAATACTTTCGCAAGCTGCTCCTGCACCTAAAAGTGTTACTGAAGAGTTACATGCTATGTCAGGAAAAGAAACTGCAGGATCTTCTGGAATAGGTCAAGATGAACTTACAGAATATTTTAACTTAGGTAAGGGGCCAGCAGGAGCTAAGCCAAATGTTGTAAGTAACCTTCAAACCAAGTCTGAAAAAGATGCTAATGATTGGTTAAATACAAGATATAAAAATGAAATAGCCAATGCCATTAAAGAGCAAAAAGCAGTTGAACCTAAAACTGATACTGATGTTGCTGCACATGAGTATTTTAAAAAAATAAATTCAGACCCTATTAAAGGTGAAGAAGAAGCCAAGAAGTACCAAAAAGAAATAGACTCCCTTAGAGAACTTAAAAGAATTGAAGAAACTCATTTAAAGGCTCAGGAAAGAGCTGTTTTAACTTCTCCTGCTGGAAGTATACTTAGAATGGACCAGTTAGATTTACCAAAAGGGTTATCTAAAGAACAAGCAAAGCAGAAGAAAATTCTTGAGGCCACTCTTAATAGCAAGTTAGTTCCTGTTGTTAAAGAAATGGTTGCTAAGAATGATCTTATAAATAAACAATATGATGATGTTTTAAACACTAAAGCAGTTGATTATCTTAAAAAGATAGGAATGTCTGATGTAGAAATTAGCCAAAAACAAAAAAAGTTTCCGGATAGTTTTAACTCTTTTGCTTTAGTAGATGGAGATGATGAAGCTATGAAGTTTTCAACAGCTCAAAAAAGGCTTAGAAAAACTCAATCTTATTTAAAAGATTATCTGGAAGCTCCTAAAAATTCTCCAGGTATTTTTGATGTAAGAGAGGGTTTTAAACAAGCAGGAAAAGGATTTGCAAGTGCAGACTGGGAAGATATTATTAGTTTAGGAGTCTCAGGTTTTATTGATGATCATAAGGTGTATGAGGTAGTTAAAAAGAAAGATAGAGGAGAAACACTAACTCCAGGAGATGAAGCTTTGGTAGATTCTTTTTCTAGACAACAATCTGCATTAACTGACTATGATTTAATGAAAGGCAAGGGCTGGTATAGGCACGGTAATGGATCAGCTCATTCTTTGGTGTTTATGGCTAATCTTGTAGCTACAAGAGGATGGGGAACAGCAGTAGAAAAAGGAGTAGAATCTGCAGTGAAAAAAGAATTCTCAAGTGCTCTGTTTGAAGCAACAAGAAAAGCAATAACTAAAGAAGGAAAGCTATTGGCAAAGACTTCTTTAAGAAGAAAATTGGGTTTAGCTATAGTAGGTGCTCCTATAAATGTTTTGAGTAGTACAGCAGGTCTTGCTACAAGTGCTATAATGTCTCCTATAACTTATAAAACAGCTGTAGATGAAATGATACAAGGTGTTAGAGTAGATACAGATTCAAAAGGTAAAACTACTGTGTACACTCCTAAAGCTTTATATAAGCAATTGGAGAGTGACTATAAATATAAGAAAAGTGTTTTAGAAGATTTAAGAGAAAAAATTAGATCAGATAAATCTATTTCTGAAGAAGAAAGAGTTGCTCAACTTCAAAGAGTCATGGGTAATATTGAAGGGTTAGATAAGGAGTTTGAACAAATGGAATATGATGTTCATTACTTTACTCCTGGGGAAGCTCTATGGAAAGGTTTCACTGAAACTATGAAAGAAAATTGGAGTGAACTTTATGCTGGAAAACTTTTACCTAAAGTAAAGATTCCAACTATGCCTAAAAGATACTTGAAGAATAAGTTTTTAAATAAAGCATCTTCAGCAGCAGAAAAAGTAACCTCTGTGTATAGAGAAGGAGCAGCTGTATTAAACAATAGATTAGGGATGGGAACCCTTTCTAAAAAGCTATCTGCTGTAACTGGAGAAAATAAAATTTGGCATGGATTAGGAAATGAGGTATGGGAAGAAATTGTTGTACAAGCAGTTCCTACTTATAGAGAAGATTATGTTAATCAATTAAAATCCTTAAAAGATCCGGAGTTTTATCAAGATGTAATAGCTCAAACTCTTTTATTAGGAGGAGGTATGTCAGCTACTTTAGGAGTTCCTTCCAGATTAATGAACTGGAAAAAACAAGCTAATTTTGATAAACTAAAAGAAGAGATAAGAGATACCTATTCTCATATTGATAGTTCTCTAACTGATGCAGATTTAGCACAGCAAATTGCTATGGCAACAGGAGGAACTTCTTTTAGCATTTTAGATTATGATAAACAGATTAGAGCTTTAAGAGTTGAGAACACTCCAGAGTCTCATAGAAAAGCTAAAATAATGGAGGAGAAGAAATTCTACAACCTTGCCTTAAAAGCCATTAAAACTGACACTGTAGATGAATTTGAAGCTTCTTTACAAGGAGCTTTAGATAGAAATTCTGATACAGAGAATGAAACTAAATTTGGGAATGAAACTCTTATGGCTATTGAGAATGCAAAGATTCACTTAGCTGAATTAAAAAAGACTGCCAATAGATTTTCAGGTAATGCCAATCTTGGTAGAATCATTGAATTGGTTTCTATGAGACAATCTTCAAGAATGACAATTAAAAATCTTGAAGAAGAAATGGGTATTCAATTAGACCAAGCTCATGAAGAACTAGAGCCAATGCTTAGAGCTAGAGGTATTGACCCTGCTACTTTTAATCTAAAAGATACTCTTGAGAATTACCATAGAACTCAAGAAGAACTTAACAAAGAGATTTCTAAAAAAGAAAACACTTCTCAAGATTCTTTTGATCCTACTGTGGGAACTGAAGAATCTTTAAAAGAAGAGTTGAATGCACAAGAAGAACTTATTGAAGCTATTTTTGATATGGATACTCCTGGTGTAGAAGGTTTTAGAGCCATGTTAGTAAGTAAAACTAGAATGGAAGCTTTGATTGGTAAAACCAATGAAAAAATTACGGATCAGATTAGTAGAAGTTACCAAGAAAAAATGAATTTGGTAGATAGCTTTATGACTAACTTTCAAAAAACTATTTCTTTTCTAGAAGAAAATCCTCATAACTCAGTAACATCAAACTACAAATATAAAAATGGAAAGTTGATAGTTACTAAACAGTTTATTGATGATGCTTTTAATAGAATTTCTCCTCAAGACAAAGAGTTGATAGGTAAATCCACTTTAACTGATTTAAAGGAAGGATACTATAGACAAGCCAATATTGAGATTCAAAAAATTGAAGACAACAGTTTAGAAGAAACTTTAAAAGCTTTCCATGAAAGAGACACCTTAAGAAAAGATGAGCTTAGACATGGTATGGTAGAACCTTCAAATGAAGTAGAAAAACTATATGCTATTGAAGGAGAAGTACAAAGAAAGAAAGGTAAGACAAAAGAAGAGTTAGCTATTCAAGAAGAGTTGGCAGTTCTTAATGCACAAGAAATGTTAGAAATAACTAATGCTCAAAGGCTAGGTTCTTTAACTTCTAGAAATACTTCTCATTTTCAAGAGGTTATAAAAAATATCAAAGATAAATATAAAGCTAAGAGAAGTGAACTAACAGGACAAGAAGAAACTTCTGAAGAAGAGGTAAGTCCTGTTGTTGCAAGTGGAGCTATCACTCCAGCTATTTCTTTATCTGAAGTTATGCAAGTTGCTGCTCAACAATTAACTGCAGCAACTAACAATGCTATTGTTGATACTGTTGATCAATTAGAAGAAACTCTTCACAAGATAAAGAAGTACAGAATTCAGAACAAGTTGAGTAATAAAGATTTTACAGCTATCTATGCTTTGATACCTGATTTTGCTATTAAGTCTCACTCTGGTAAAAGTGTTACCACTAATAGAATTATAGCTGAAGCTTACTTTGAAGCTTTGCAATCCGGCAACACTGCTATTACAAGTGCAGTTGAAAAAATAATAGGATCTAAAAATATTCCTACTGTTACTCCTATTAATAATACAGGAGAAGGTATTTTTATCCAGCAAGATGGAATATTCACTCCAGACTCTTTTGACCCTATCTCAACCAAAGGATTTAATGATGATTATTTTGAGCAAGTCAAAGCTATTGTTAAAGATGTATATTCTAAGATTAAAATGGAAACTGGAGAAGTTCCTGCTTTCAGAGACTTGGTTTATTACATGATTGATGAGAATGGAAAAGAAGTTGTAGATAGATTATACTCTTCTCTTGAAGCAGGTTGGGTTAAGAACAACTATGCTAAAGCAAACTTCAAAGCTATTTATAGTGAAATCTTTAATCCTTTATCAGAAACTTTAGCTACTGCAGCAGTTAAGATGGAAGCTTTACTACAAGCCCAATTAGCAAATATATCCGGCACTCAAAATACTGAGCCAATTACTAAACCTGGAGAGGAGCCTGTAGGACAAGTAAAAGAACCTAAAAAAGTTATAGCTTTTAATGAGCACAATATTGCTATCAAACCTGTATCAGGTAATAGAATTTCACATGCTTTATTAAAATTTGGTTTTAGTGCAATCCCTTTTAGAGAAGTTTCTAATCCTGATGGTACTTGGTCTAAGGAGACTATTTACAATATGAAATTAAATGAAGACTCTTTAGTTGACTTTAGGGATCTTCTTAACCCAGATATGTATAATCCTGGGGATAAAGTTAGAGTAAAGATTGCTCCTGACTCTATGTGGGGAACTATACAAAATGTAGTAGGAAGAGATGTTGAGGGTAATCCAATATTCAAAACCTTTGCTCAAGTTTTTTCTGATACTGCTAAAGCACAAGGAATTACAGAAGCAGAATTTAAAGAAACTGAAGAATTTAGAGCTATTGTTCCTATTTTTATAAGTGACTCTCAAGGTAAGCCTTTAGCTTATGTGCATGATATTAATTGGTATAATGAATTTAATGTAGCGGATCCAATTTCTTCTATAGGAGTATCTACACCAGGTTTGATATCTAAAGAACACAAAGAATTAATTGAGCAAGGAAGAAAAAATGTTTTAAACCTAAGAAATAAAATAATTCTTGAAGGCTTAAGTCAAATTGAAATTGAAAGTAAATCTGAAGGGCCACAGTACAATTTTGAAAAACAAATTGGAGAAGATGGACAAATAATTCCTTTCATGACAATAAAGGAAGCAAATCCTCAATCTATTATTGTAACTCAAGGTAGTGGTAATATACTGTACATAGGAAAAACTAAATTTGAAAACAGCAAAAGAGTTGTTGTAGGTAAAGAAGAACTTCAAAATGGTAAGTCTGGTAAAACTTGGCACATGAGAAGGATTGGAGTGGATGAAAAAGGAAGAGAAACTTGGAGAGCTTTTCATGTTCAAAGAGAAGTAACTGATGAACAAATTGAAACTGTAAAATGGGCTTGGGCTGCTTTTGCTTATAACGAATCTGATCCTAACAGTCAAAATAGAAAAAACTATGATAACAAGGTTATTGGCACTCAGTATGAAATGACTGATGCTAAAGCCAAAACTATCTTAAAACAAATTAGAAATATCACAGGATTAGATTTGGATAATTATGAAGATGCTCAAATCTTTTTCTCTTCTTATTTTCAATTTAGACAAAAAGGGCAAGCCAATTTTTTATACTCTAATTTGTTTGATAATAATTTTTCTAAGACCTCTTTAGCACAACATACAAATCAAGATATGTTGGGCAGTAAAAAGAATATTGTCAACATTGCAGGAGGAGTGGTAAATGATACAGGCATGACTTATGGAGAGTATTTAAAAACTATTTTGAAAACAGGAATTAAATCTTTCAATGTAGGAACTGCAGAAAATCCTGTGTATGCTACTTCAGTACAGCCTGTTATCACTTTTAAGTATGAGGGGCAAGAACAAGAAAATCTACCTGCTGTAGAGGTTTCTGAACTGCCAGGAGTAAAAAGTGAAGACTTGACTAAAGAATTGGAAGAGGCTAAAGAAAAACAAGATAAAATTGATGTAAGCTTACAACAAGCAAAAGATGCATTAGATATACTAGGATTTAATTTTGATGCTGACAATCCTTTATCTAATAGTTTTGAGCCGATTATGATGCAAAGTCAAGAATCTTTGAGAGGTATTTTTGATACTATTCCAGGACTTGATTTAGCTCAAGATTTTTTTCTAGTTAAGATATTGAAAAGTAAAATTATAAATGCCATTGGTTTTGACCCAAAAGATAATTTTACAAAACAGAAAAGAAATGATTTAGCCAAAGAACTAAAAGACTCTATTGTAGGTGCAAATAGAAATGTTCTACAAACTGTTTTTGAAAATTTAAAAACTGTGTATGCTCTTTCAGCAGATCCTGCTGTGTTAAGACAAATGACTAATGTTGAGAGTGCTTTAATGGTTCTAGACAATATTTCAGAATATTGGTATAATGGAGTGAATGGAGCTTTTGATAAAGCCATGGCTGAAGTTAAGTCAGAAGGTTCTTTTAAAGAACTGCAAGTTGAAGAAGAGGAAGACAATACAATACTTCAAGATTCAGAAGAGTTACAAAAAGACAGAGTGTATGGAGATAATGTAGCTTTAACACAAAATCCTAAAAACACAACTTCAGCTAGACTAAAAAGATTTATGTCTGGCATAAAAAGAATGGCCTTACAAGAAACCTCAGAAGGGATAAAAGAAGAAAAAGAGGTTAAAGGATTTTTGAACTTAACTGATGTTCTTGATTACAATGAAGTATATGATACTATTTATCAACTACTTGGAGAAGGTGTTTATATTGAATCTGATTTTGACACAATGAAACAAAGAATCCTTTCTATGAAAGAAGCTTTTCCTTGGGTTAAAGAACTCATGGAAAAATTTGATAGAGAAGATACTCAGTTTAAAAAAGAGTTTGTGTATAATTATAGAAAGCATGCTATTTCTATGAAGTTTGCTATGGTCAATAATTTTCAAGGTAATACTAAATTAGATGTGTATGACACCAATTCTAATGAGATAACTAGAATTATTAGAAACCTTTGGGAACAAAACTATAAGATTCAAGGATTAGTAAAAGTCAATGGCTTAGGACAATATGTTGTAAATAAAGAATTTGCAAACCAATTACTAGAAGAGTTTAATAGTTGGGGTAATGAGGGCCATATACAAAAAGATGAAGTAGTACTAAAATGGTTAGAAAATTTTGGTATTGTACTAGAGCCTAGATACTTTAAGGAGTTAAAGGAATCCGGCTTTATGAATAAGAGTAGTCTTATTAGTTATGCTGAGCTATTTACCAGTAATGCAGGATTCATTAAAAAATTTGCAGACTATCTGAAAGATGTTAACTCAAGAGAAGGAGAAGTTGTTATTGATAAAACCAATAAATACAGCCATCCTTATGCTGATATGAATAACATGATTAAAGCTTTATCTATAGGTCAAGCTAGATATGTTAACAAACAGATTTCTAAGTCTTTTAGAGATGGGCAAAAAAATATATCTGGGATCACTAATCCTACTTTCATTACAAACTTTATTGATGATTTAAAAAGAAAAGCTAGTGATGAAAATGATACTTACATTTCTGATTTAAAAGAAATGTCTATCACATCAGAATCTATAATGCTAGAACTTCTTCAAGATAGTCCTGAGTTTAGAGCTAATTTTAAAGCAGATTATTTAGGTATTACAGCCCTAAAAGAATATGGTAAAAAGAATACCGGCTTTTCTTCTATTAATGACTTGAATAGTTTGGACCATGACCTTACTAAAATAACTTATTTTCAAAATCAAGAGCAACCTCAATTAGAGAAAACTCAAAAGCTAGATAACTTTATTGTTAGAATGGCAAAGGTATTATTACCTACTATGTCTGATAAAACACAAATGCTCTCTTTGAATGTCGCTACCTATGACTTACTTGCTAATGCTAAGAGTGCCTTTGAATTGGATTCCTCTGGGAATAGAATTTTTTCTGAGGATTTCAGAGAAGTAATTTACAAAAGACTGATTCTTCCTGAGATGAGAAGGATTAGAAAATTCCATGAAAATAATACTGTAACCAACATAAAGAGGTATGACAAAGCTGCTCAGATATTTAACTATTTTCCTGCTTTAAACAATATTAAGAATGAAGGGGGTAGAGTAATAGAACTTTTAGTAGAAAAAACTGTAGAAGAAGTTGAGT
>Ga0075163_10012047_pt1 | contig 11262 bp, 20 predicted proteins | sample JI1023141ADNA_FD_71478 | JGI IMG/M metagenome (GOLD analysis project Ga0075163, IMG submission 71478) | Wastewater effluent complex algal communities from Wisconsin, to seasonally profile nutrient transformation and Carbon sequestration -... | ecosystem: Engineered > WWTP > Effluent > Algae...
ATATATTTCCGCTCGTTCCGTTGTTTGGCCCGTATCAGTATCAACAAAGTAATAAATTAATTTTTGTGCCATTTTATATTAATTGGGATTTATATTATTATCAATCGTTTATTTTGGAAGTTAGAAAATAAAAATGGTCAAAATAAGGTAGATGCTTTAATAACAGCCCAATACCTTGATCGTATGACGGTAATACACTGCCATCACTTTTATATTCAAAACCAAATACCCAACCATTTGGATTGTCCTTTGACTTTGGAACGTAAAAATTTACACAATCAATTTCTGATGGACGGTCGGGGTTAAATTTGACTTCAACTTTACCTTTGAAATTTAAAAACGATGCAAAGTCAATTACGTCGAAAGTAACCACTTTTCGTTCCCCCTCAACATCCTTCATTTCCAGTGGACGTGTGGAAACAATTTTATATTGTTTTGTTTTTTGGTATTTGACTTTGAAGTTTTTAAACCGAAAGTCAACGTCCCCGCCAGTATAATCGCCCCGTTCGATTATTTTAAGCAGCGGGTCGCCCCAATTTTGGATTTTATGCGTCAATACTGCCCTTGTGAACGCACATTCCAAGGAAAACGGCTCCATTAATCCCGAATCGTTGCAAACTGTGTTGTAATAATTGTACACATGCGGAACAATAACATCAACAAAATTATATCGGAGTAAATCCGCATTGCCATCACAAATTTTTAAAAAATCCGTAATGTATTGATGTGTGAGTGCATCAAGTTCCCTACGACGAGCGAACCATACATCAATGGTGTGTTTATTTTCGGGCATTATTTAAATTGCGTTTTTTATTTCTTGGAACTGGTCAGTTATACCAGTACATGTTTTTTGCGCGGTGTCAATAAAATAGACTTTTAAACCGGATATATGTGTCGCGTTGCGTTTATTTTCCCACGTTGTTAAAAAGTCATTTCGTTCATCGTGACGATAAGTTACATAAGTGGGTTGGTACACACCACCCCAACCAATTTGAACATCGTACTCCATTAAATAATATTTCATTTTATTTCTTGTTAAAAAATTATGTTTTAAATGGGTCTTGCACCACCAAACACAGATTCACGACATTGATTAATATTCGTTTCTATTACATAGAAATATATTTTTTCTATGTGGGGGCAATATTCAATTAATTCAATTTTGTATTTTTTTGAATTTAATGTGACAATTTCATCAACACGCGGCAAAAAATTTCCAAAATGCGCGGATGAATATTCACCAACACGTTCGTTGGGGCTACAAAAAACAAGTTTCGTGTTCATACTTTAAAATTGTTTATATTGTTACGTTTCCAATTTTCAACGATAATTTCGGGACAACAAATTCTTCATTTTAAATGTGTTAAAATTTTTAAAGTGTGTAAAGCGTATAAATGCATACGCCCAACAAAGTCAAAGACGTAATGCCCATTAAAATTGTTAAAATTAACGTAGCCTTAGCAAGGCGCTTAAAGCCGCTGGAGTAGCAGGACAAATAATCCTTTAATTCTTTTAAATCGTTATTGTTCACTTTTTGAATTTTTAATTTAATTGTGAAAAGTTAAGTTCCAGTTTTTTAAGCCCATTAACATATCGTTAACAATTATACAATCGTTTGATGGTATTTATGCAACCATAATTAAACAAATAATGAGCATCCGGCGCAATACACGCATCGTAAGTACATTCTCCGTAACACAATGCCCAATCAATAATTCGGTCAAAGTCAAATACACAAATACTCCCGTCACTTGGGCGTTTACCAAGTTCCCGCAAGTTGGGTATAAGAATTGACTGGAAAACTTCAACATATTCCTGTCGTAGCCACCCGTAATCCAACATTTCCGTATAAGCCAAATACGGCTTAAATTCAGTTGGGGCATTTATGTAAGCACGATATTCCAGTACGTTGTGCATAGTGGTGTAATCCAGAGCATCTGACTTTATAATGAAGTTGTCGTATAAATCGCCCTTGGGTATTTTCAAAACCCAATTGCCACAGTCCGACCTGTACACCTCCCGACACAAGCCACTTGACAAATAAGTATATTCTACATCATTATAATGGATTTTATTTTTATCCAATTTAATGTTGTATTCCCCACAAACATCCTTTAGAACGCGGGTATTAATAGCAAAAAATTCTGTATTTTCCATGTTAAGGTCGAATTTAAAATATTTTTATGGGAGTTTGACGTTTTTATGATTGTTTTTTAATTTATTTTTTAAATTTAAAATGTGATGTAAAAGTCAAAGTAAATAAAATAATTGTTCAACAATAAAAAAAGTATCAATATATTTAAAATTATAGCCCAAACACGTTGCCTCGACGGTATATTTTTATTTTTTACAATTTCCACGCAACTTGGAAAAGCAATAAACAGCGCAAGATAAGTGCCATCTACAATGACAATGAACCAAAATATTTTGAATAATATTGTGAGCATGGTGATTTTTAAGTTTGACTTTTTTATGATTTTTGTTTTAATTTGGACTTGCCGCTACCCAACCAACCTGATGCAAGGGTGCGGAAACAGTTTCATTTTCGTGGTCAACATATACAACCCGAAACATTATCATTTCCATTGTACTTGCATCCCACCCATAATCGGTAGGGGAACAGCGGTTGTCAATTATATCTTTAGCGGCATCAAGGTCAAATGTACAAGCAATTGTATCTTTAGATTGCGCACCGTTTTTAAACAATATATTGACTTCGATGACGTAACAATTTTCCAATTGTGGTTCTTGACCTTCAAATTCTGGAATTTTGAAAAGTAAATCCACTGGAATAATTTCTACATAATCCCGTGGGTTTGGATTTATAATCGGGTCAAAACCCATATCCAAAAAGCCACTCAACAATTTAACAAATTCATCATCGTACGCTGCTTGACGTTTGCGTTCGATTACTTGGAAGTTTTTAAGTTGGTCAGCAGTGGGAACATAATCCAAATCAACCATTTCCGCAATCCGTGGATCACCAAAATTTGTACAGTGTAAATTGACGTTATCTTTATCGTACAAACAAATGTCGGAGTTGTCCAAAATTACTTTTGCAACAAATGGGTATTTGTCAAAAAATACAGGCGCATGTTCATTGATAAATTCAGTTATATTCATTTGTTATTTAAAAAAATATGTTATCAATTATTTTGCCAACCAAATAACCGACCGAAACCCATACAACAAAAAATAAAACCTTGCATATAATTTTGACATACGGATTTTTAAACTTGCGTTTGTTAAGTTGGTTAAAAATAGGTTCAAAGATAAGACCCCACAACAAACACAAAATGGCAATCATCGCTGCAATCTCGATTAAAAAGTAAAATGTGAACATTTTTAAAAAAAGTTTAAAGTGTTAAAAAATCAATAAATTTTCCAATCCCGTTGTTTACAATCCTCCACAAACAAGTCAAGTTCACGTTGCAACACCGCAATTTTATTGCGAACGTCTTGAATGTCATTTATAATGGCATACGAATTTAACGGCAATCCCAGTAAACTTAACCGTAATACGGTAATGGCGGCTTCCTGCGTTGAAATTTCGTGTTGTAATTTTGCTGCCCGTAATTGATCGTAGTGACGTTGATTTTCCGCTAATTTAAACATATGGGCATTTATCAACGCTTCGCTGTAATACTCGACGGCTTGCGCTATTTGACGCGAATATGCGTCAGTATCATCCGTACATGCGTAAGTATGTGGGTTGGTCAATTCCAATGCCAACGCCTCCTGTGTTAATTCCACTAACTGCTCATCGGTGAGCGCGACGCGCATTATAATGGAATCCAAAGTTTCGGGTTTCATATTTTTATATTGTTAAGTTTACAAACAATTATTCATACCACCGCAATTGTGGTGTTTGTGGTTTAAAATAACTGGAATCATGTGTTTTGGTAGGCGTTAGTTCCGTGACCAATCCAAGTCCAGATTCGTAATCTGCGGGGGAAACCACCAAATCCACAACTTTAAATGAAGTCAAATGCTGCCCAAATTTTTCAATACCACTGTTACTTAAAACAATGTCCATATTAATCCAAAATGGAAGCCTACCATAATCGCGCTCCGTTGCTTCGGTTATTGCCCCGTTAAATTCACTTTGCGTTATTTGGGTGACTTCGACGCAACCAGTCACATGTGCCCCTTTGCCAGCAAACAAAAGATCAGTCAACCCTTCATTTAAATGGGCAAATTCATTGCCCCGCAAATTAAGGTCGGAATCCGTAAACAGCAACGAATTATTGAGGTCAAGGTGATTGTATTTAATTGACCAATCCCCGTAATTGTTGGTCAACGTCATTATGTTATAGGCACGTTGTTGACGGATTACCCGTACAAACTGCGTATTATAAGGGGAACAATACCTGCGCAATTTCCAATATGAAATTAATTGCGGGATAAGTTCAACGTTTATTTTTTGTTCAGTTACATTGTAACTTTTAATGCTAATTTCCATGTGTTAAAAAGTCAAATTTAAATACCACTTTTAATCAAGGAATCGTAAATACAGTGCCAATAGTATTGGCCTTCCCATGAATTTTCCCATTCAAACCCTGCAAACAACGCACCCGAAAGTGTATTGGTTTGATGGGCAATATCACAATTATGATTGCACATAGGGTTAAGTGCATTGGTCAACGCAGCATCCGCCCATCCGTAATTTTGAGTTTTGGCAAATTCAAACCATTCTTGTATGGTTTTGGTATGTTGTTGCATATCGAAGTCGAATTTACAAAATAAAGTTAAAAAATTAGTGAAAGGTCAACTCCATTCCTAAGAAACCCCATCCCAAATGGGTGTGCGGGAGCCATTTTCAAAAACCAATTGATAATACCCCTCGTTGGACATAATGCTGTATTGATCAACTTCCGCGTCAACGTATTCAACGTCCGTAACCAACCACAATTCCACACGTTGGTCAAGATCGTCACCTTCCTTATACAAAGAACAACGCATGGTTTCCACGTCCATGTTTATATTGACGTGTGTGCCAACTAAACGGCTTTTTAAAATTCCAATTACAGTTAATGCAGTTATGTTATTATCCACGTTTGAAAAATTTAAAATTGTTAAAAGTTAATTTTTGGGTTTTTGTGGAATTTAAAAAAAAAATCCTATTTTTGGGAAAAATTTGGGCTACGTATTTCGAGAGGCTATTAGCGCGTTTTAAAACGATTTTGTGTGCCAAAAATGCCCCTAATATAAGGGGGGTAGGAGCCGTTTTTAACCCCCCAAACACCCCCCTTGCAGGGGTATGGTTTTAACTAAGTGGCAATTCGATTTTTATAACATCATCGAACATTATAGATTCACACACATAATTGTAATATGTGCGGCCACCATATTCAACGACCAATTCAACATCAACAACTTCGCACCGATACCAACCGCCCTTACCACTGTTGATGTCACGGGCGTACCAGTTCCCAATATTAGAACGGTATAGTTTCATCGTAGTACCGACGAATTTCTCTTTCAAAATAATTAACACTGTCATGGTGAAAAAATTGTTAGTTGTGAATCAATTACCCCACAAAGATACAGTCATCCCAATTACCCACCAAACTTTTTAAGTCTATTAACAAATCGTTAACATTCACCGTTTTAAATCCTGTGGTATCGGTGGGATTATTCGGAGTGCCCATCGTCCGTTGTTGTCAAATGGATCGGAATAATCAATTTCCAATAAACCACCGTTATCCATCCATATATAAGCGCGAATAACCTCTAAATCCAAACGAACAACATCAAAGTCAAGTTCGTTTAAAAAGTCGTTTAGTTCTTTATCTGTGTATTTGACTTTCAAGTCAATTACTCCGATGTTGTGTATGATTACCCTTGCGCAGGTAATTGACTTTAGAGGACAATCTTGAAATTTTAAATAATCCAGTAAACTTTCTTTTATGTTTATCATTTTTAAAGGAGTTATCAGAGTTATAATTTGTTTTATAAATTAAGAAAAAACCCCAATTACGTTATTACAACGCAAAGGGGGCATAGTTTCACCATTATTCACTCTTCACAACAATTATTTTTTTATTTTTATTGGGTATTTGACTTTTGATTAATTTATACAAACGCAATTGGCATGATTTGGATCAATGCCATATTCTTCAAAAGAATCTGCACCGATGTAATCACCATCAAAGAAGCCAATGGACGGTTCATAATATACAGGTTTGTATTCGTTACCTTCATCATCTTTGGCATAAACCACTTTAAAGTCAAGTGCCTGTGGGTGGTTATTGATGAAATAGGTTAACTTATTATAATATTCTTGTAATGTCATTTTTATGAATTTGACTTTTAAATGAAATTTGAAACAATGTAAGCCAACCCGCCCAACAATACAATTACCGCAATGGCGGCAGCGATTTTAAATTGCTTGTCCGCTCTATTGGCATCCTTGTGCAGGGAATTTGACATTTCGTCCAATAATTTTTCACGGTTTTTTTGAAGTTCAGGATCGGTGTAAAACCGATTGTTATTGCCCATTTGTTATTCTGTTTTTAATAAGTTTTAATGTTAATATGTTTTCTTGGAGGGTTGACCCGCTGGTCAACATTACAAAACCATCGCTATTTTCCACAATTTCAATACTTTCCGTTAACGTGGGTAATTGATTTATAATTGTTTCCACAGTTTTACACCCATCCGCTTGTATCCGTTTTGCCACGTCATAGTCATAAAATTTATCGTTGTTCATGTTTTTAATTGTTTTTATTCTTCTTCGCCGCTTGACCACGAAATTTTATATCCAGCCAATTCATCCCATTGGACATCATATCCATATTCCCGCAATGTTTCAATTGTTTTTGGGAATTTTATTATTACGAACAAATAAAATTCCCCAAGTCGGGTTTGTTCGGTGATTGCCCGTTCAACGGATTTAATTTCCTGATCTTGGGCGACAATCAAATTTGCCTTGGTTCTGGAGAATGCGTCGAATGCCTTTATCATAAAAATTTTTTTATTAGTGAATTTGACTTTTTTGAATTGTATTAAACGTTATCACTTTCGGGCCAACTAATTTTAACCTGTCCGTTGGGAAATCGGTACACGACCCACCCATCGCGTTCTAAACGTTCCTCTGTATTTGGATACAATGATGGAACATAAATGTTGAAATTTCCATGTTGCGATGCATTGTAAATTTCCTCCATAACTTTAATAAATTCATTTTGCTGGAGTATTGTGCATTTTTCAATGGCAATTCGTGTTGCTTCCTGTGGTGTAATCATGTGTACGATATTTTTTTCTTTGAATTGAAGAACTCCAGCGGTTTTCAATTCACCTTCATATTCATCAATGAAATCGGACAGAGTTGAATAACGTCCATCCCATCCTAAATTCAGAAGGGCTTCATTTACATCTTCGCATTCTTCGGCGGTTTCGTAATCGGTACCATAATCAGGGTTAAATGCGATGAGAATTTCAGATTTTGTCATTGTTTTTTAAATTTGTTTAATGTTATCAATCAAATTTGGGTTCGGTAAGTTTCCCGTACAAGAGGCCCAGTAAAAGTCCGCTTCCATCGCTTCACGGTGTGCAATATCAAGGTTGACTGCAAAAATTTCAACATCGCCGCCATAAGTTGGGAATTTGTATTTCCCCTCCACAACAATACTATTAAAATCGTATTGTGTGCATTGGTATATAGCGGCGTTATATTCATCCGCATACGCAATTTCGTTAGCGTGTTTGTAATCCGTCGCTTGGATTACATTCGTGCCCGTTAGGGCTGTGGTTATTCTGAATGTGTACATGTGAGTTTGACTTGAATGTGGTTTATTTGCCTTACAATCAATTATCTTTTCAAATGCGATACAATACACGCAAAAGTCAAGATCGTTAAACGTAGGGCAAATAGTAAAGGTTTACAGGCGGTTTGCGGAATCCACAGCATCACTCAATTCTTTCGCTGTGAAATTTCGAAATACCGAATTATGCAAGCAACTACCAAAGGCGTCGCCAATCGTATAAGGAACGATGGAAAACCAGAGTTTAAACCCTGAAATTTTCAATTTACTGGTATAATACGTTTGCTCCCAATTATGGGCAAATGCTTTGGCGTTTTCGATAGTCGGGAAAATGCCCATTGGTTGCAATCCTTGCCCTTTTCCATTTGGACTTTCTATGTAAAGGATATATAATTCGTTCATGGCGAAAAAATGTTGTTGTTGTGAATTAATTTCCCCACAAAGGTACAACGAAATTTGACTTGAAAATCATTTTTATTTACCATTAACATTTTATTAACAACATGGGAAACACAATCAATTGACTTACAATGGTTTAACTAAATTCCAAAATAAATCTTTGCTTTGGTCAATTGCCTTGCACGGAATTGAAAGTTTCCAAGTTATGGCCTCAACCGTGAAAACACCGTAATTACTGCCTTTAAAGGCGATAATGGTCTTGGGATTGTTAAGTTCCAATTTAACCGCTTCGGCTTCCGCTTTTGTTGCAAACCTTTTTATTCGGGATTTGACTTTGGGTTTATGTCCGTTTTCGGTCAAATCATTCAGGGCGATTTCATCTTTGTGGTAATGCGTCCCAAAGCCCCTGTAATCGCTTGTGCGGTAGCCCCATTCAAGTTCGGGTGTTTGCTCCGCACGAATCCTTTTAAGCCTTTCCTGCGCACCACGTTGCGAAATTCCGGCAACGTTGGCAATATAACTGGCACTTTGCTTTTGTATAAACTCACAGCGTTCGTTGACCACATGGTCATTTTTGCGTTGAGGAAACAAATTGCGTCGGTGTTTCTTTTTGCCGTACATTGCCGCAATGGTCTGCATTTGGCAGCGCAGTATTTTATTTTTAAAGGATTGTGGGTTACATAACTCCGTATGGGTGAATTGAAAGCGTATGTTCCATTTTGACTTTATGTGGGTTTGACTTTTGAACGAAACGTAGTTTTTACTCCGGTGGGCAAGTCCAATTTCAATTAAATGTTCAACGGCGGATTCAAAGGCGTTTACACTTGTGCCCAAAGCCATGACCAAACCCTTGCGTTGAGTTTGGCGAAACCTGCCGCCGCAATAATGCAAAGCGTACAGGTAAACCCTGTGGGCAAGGGTATGCCTGTATTCGCCGCTGTTGCGGCCAGTCTTTTGGGTAAAAAGGTCAACAAGACCAAACGGAACCCAAAATGTTTTTTCTGCTGCTGTGGTTTGCATTTGCTTTTATATATGCTTGGGGGTTTGACTTTAAGGCGTTTTAACTAAGGTGTTAACATTTCCTTAACTATTTGGATTGTGTATAATAATATAATCTTGTTTTTTATTGGTGAATGTTGACCGTTTACTTGATTGATATTCAAGTCAATTCCATAGGTACAACAAAATTACAATTGAAATATCAAAAACAAATACCCACGTTGGGGAACCTATATTTGGATTGTGTATAATAATATTACTTTGTTAGAAACATGGGAAAAACAGAAAAGTTTCAAAGAAAAATAAACTTTTTAAAAGCATGGGGGGAATTGAATTTGTTTTTTAAATGTGATTTGACTTTTGAATGAACTGTGTTTATCGCCCCAACGGGGCTAAGAGGTTTGTTTAATCATTTATGCAATACCATTAAAATGTCAAATGAAAAAACAGGCAAAAGTCAATTCCCCAAACAAACCGTTAAAAAGAAAAAAAGGAAAATAATACAGACATATAAATTTGCCCCAACGGGGCTGTATGTTTGTCGAATCCGAACCGCCGCTCTCCCTCACGGGCGGCGGCTTCGGCTTGAACTTCTTGTAGGGGAATAAACAAAATAACAGGGTTAAAACAATTGCCCCATGTTAAATTCAATGTTCCCATACAATCAAATTCAATTTCATCTGTACATCGGGAATCCAAAATGGTTTATCCCCTCAACTGATTTATCCCCGTCAGGGGAATTAATCGTTAATACGCGGGCACGAGCGAAGAAAAACAGCATTTCTCCGATAATGGAACAACGTGCAATGACATAGGAACAATCGAAATGGTTTTTTGCTAATAAGTTGACTTTCAAGTGTTTAACATTTTTTGGCGATTTTTCAATCAGTTTCACCGCCGAGGAACATTCCAATTTTTTGGGAATTTGACTTGAAAATAAACCCATAAAAAACGACGTTTCTTACAAACACTTGAAAGTCAAATACTTAAACAGAAAAAGTGATAGGTCGAAAAATGACCAATTGAAAAAACACGGGGGTTAATCAAAAGTGATTTTTATTTTTTGTCGGAATTATTGGATTTTTTTGCTTAGTTTGTTGATTATCAAATGGTTACGGAAAACGTCGTTTTTTACGGTAAAAATGGTATGTTTTTATACTAAATGGGGCATTTACATAATAAATTGAATATCAACATTTTAATTTTTAAATGGAAAAAATAAATCATTTTCACGACATAGGAACATTCAACAAAAAAGGGGACTGACCCGAAAGTCAATCCCCATGAAAGTATGTTCCCATACCATTACATTACCATTACCATTATCATTACATTACCATTATCATTACCATTATCATTATCATTACCATTGCATTATCATTACATTATCATTACATTGAACCTTAATCCATTTGAACCTTTTAAAACTCCACAGTTTCATCTATTTTCTGAAACATAACCGCGCATCCTTCGATAATGGGGAGGTAAATGTTTTCTTCCCCTGCATCGGTAAACAATCTAACGGACTTTCCTGTTTTATCCGTAACTGCGCAATGCATTGGTCTAAACCCTTCCAATTTAGCGGCATTCTGAACAATCAATGGGACTTTGGGCAATCGTTCGACTTTACTGGTTTGGGCATAACTTATTGTGAAAAAACAAGTTATGATGAAAATTGCCAAATTAATTCGTTTGCTAAACATGTGTTTTATTTTTAAATTAAATAATTTTGGCAATTGTGGGGAAATTGATAAAATGTCAAATCCAGTTTTTAAAACCTGTTCATCCTATGCCAGTGATCCAATTCCTCCAAATTTGCATTTGGAAGTTTATTCAACTTTTGTTCTTCCAAATTTGATTTGTTTTTATTGCATTTGACCTTCGGAAGAAAATAGGCCACACCAATTGCCAAAATGGCAAATACAAAAACCGTGCCAAAAAATGTCATGTTGTTTTTTATTAATTTGTTAAAAAATGTATTGGTTTTTTGCAAAATTTGCAATGGATTTTGGGTTTTTTTAACGAATCCGTAAAGAAAACGGCCACAAAATGCACCAAATTTTATTTGGCAAAAAAATTTATCCACCCTAAAAAACTG
>Ga0075163_10012048_pt1 | contig 11261 bp, 9 predicted proteins | sample JI1023141ADNA_FD_71478 | JGI IMG/M metagenome (GOLD analysis project Ga0075163, IMG submission 71478) | Wastewater effluent complex algal communities from Wisconsin, to seasonally profile nutrient transformation and Carbon sequestration -... | ecosystem: Engineered > WWTP > Effluent > Algae...
CTGCACGCTTTCGAGCAGAGCCTCGCCAGTGATCGCCTCGACGCGCAGACGGCGAAGCGCTTCGTCGAGATGTACGGCGGCCGCGCGAAGCAGGTGATCGAGCGCTGCCAGGCGAGCGCCGACACCAACACCCGCGTCGACGCCGAGCTGCCGTGGCTGATGGGTCAAGTCGACGAGGCCATCGAGAACGAGTTCGCCGAGACGCTCGACGATGTCTTGTCGCGAAGGCTCACGCTGGTGCTGCGTGCGAGAGATCAGGGCCTGGGCATCGCCGAGACCGTGGCGAAGCGCATGGCGAAGGCGCGCGGGTGGACCGAGCAGCGCACCGAGCAGGAGCTGTCGCACTACCGGGCCGTCGTCGAGTCGTCACGCGCCTGGCGGCGATGAGCGGCGTTTCGACGCGCGCTCGTTGAGCACCTGCAGGTACGAGCCCGGCTTCGGAGACAGTTCTTTCCCGTCGAGGAACACGTGCGCGGGTCCCGACGTGGCGACCACCACGCTGCCCATCGGCAATGCAAGGAATGGCACGAGCGTGGGCCTCAGCGCCGACAACGCGAGCAGCGGCAGCGTGAACCGCTCACCGTGATCATGATCCTGCGTGCACGAGAGCGACCAGCCCGACCAGGACTTCGCAGTGTCTCCCGCGTCGACCCGGGTCAGCACGACCGCGTCGGCGTCTTCCGAGCAGCGTGAGACCATCACCGACGCGCGCACGGGCGGAAACGCGAGCTCGAGGTCGAAGCTCTCGTTCACCCAACGCTGAAACGTCACCTCACGCACGGTGCGATCGACCGCTTCGATCCACGTCTCCTTCGGCGCGGGCACCGGCTCTTCGAGACCGAGCGTGCCGTCTGCCCGTTGCTTGAACCGCAGCAGGTGGCCGCCAAGGCCGAGCGTCTGCCCCGGCTCGAAGCGTGTGCCCTTCGCGACGGCGTTCTCGAGATACCCGAGCAGCAACCGTTCACCGTGCGGAACGATGGGCGGTTCGACGAAGGTGATCGTGACCTCGGGGTGGCCGTGGCCGGTGCACGATGTCGTGACGAAGGTGTTCACTTCGTCACCTTCTTCTTCTTCGCAGGAGCCTTCTTCTTCACCGGCGTCGGAGCAGGCTCTTCTTCGTCTTCGAGATCTTCCAGGAAGTCCTCGTCGTCCCCGTACATGAGCGCGCCCAGCTTTTCGGCGAGCGCCCACGAGTCCTTCAAGCGTTTGCGTGACAGCTTGCCCTTCGAGAGCGTGACCGTCGAACCGTCTTCACCGACGTACGTGCCGTCGTTCACGAGTGAGACGCTGCCTTCACCACCGAGAGGCGCGGCGGCTTCGAAGAGCGCCGACACACCACGCGCGAGATCGGTGTCCATGTCCTTGCTGAGCAGGTCGACGATGCGAATCGTGGTCGAGCCCTTCGCCGAGGTGATCGTCGCGATCGACTCGCCCTGCCCGAAGGTCTTCACCACCTTCGCCAGCGACCAGCCCTTCGAGCAATCACCGAACATGTCGATGAAGCGCCGCTCGAGCTCGGGATCCTTCAAGCCCCACCAGCCGACCTTCGTCGGGAACGCATCGGTCTTCTTTGGAGAGATCGTCTTCCAGGCGGCGTTCGGCAGCGTCAACGTCGCGTCGAGAAAGTAGCCCCAGCCCATCACGCGCCTCCTGGCAGAAAAAAGCCGCCCAGACCTCGGAAGGACCTGGGCGGCGGGAAAGACGACGGGTCGACGTTTACGGTGCGGTGAGCCCGCAGCCGAACCCGCCATCCTTCGGCTGGACGTAGCGGGTACCGGGGAACACGCACACGTACGACTCGATGCAGACGCTCGGGCTTCCGGGCACGCCGTCGAGGCACTCGGACTCGATGCCAGCGTCGAGATCGTTCGGGCACTGCGTCTTGCCGGAGCCAGCGGGGCAGAGGCAGGTACGAATCACGCCACCGTCCTGCAGCCGGCGTGCTGGGTCAGCGCCGCAGCGGCCCATCGGAGCACCGGCCTGGCAGTCCATGTCGGTCGCGCACGAGTCGGGGTCGGAGCCGCCGCGCTGCACGCGAATGGGCGTCTCGTCGTAGTTCACCGGGCAGCCGCGATCGGCCTTGGTGCGTGAGCTGTTCGCCGAGACGGCGCCCTTGTCGTTGACCGTCGCGGGTGCACAGACCGTCAGCTCACCAGTCATCGTGCGCAGACCGACGATGCACTTCATCGGCAGCGGGCTGCACGAGGGCGAGAGGCTGCCGTTGGCGCACGCGTTCGCGCCCGTCATCCACGAGGGGAGCGGCAGGTTGTTGCAGTCCTGGTCGCTCATGCACGTCGAGCAGAAGGGAGGCTCGGGCGCCTTGTAGCAACCGACGTCGTTGCGCTCGGCGGGAGGCGGGCACGGGTCGGGCATGCCGTCGCTGTTCTTGTCTTCACCGCAGCAGTACTCGCCGGTGGAGCACGCGTTGCCGGCGCCGCCCTGCTCGAGACATGTCTGCTTCTTGCAAATCTTGCTGCCGTTCTCGAGCGCGCACGCGAACGGTGAGCGGCAGTCGCGGTACGGCTGGCCCGTCACCGGGTCGTCGCCCGCGCGGCAGGTGTTGTCTTCGCAGATGAACGAGCCGCGGTCGCAGTACCCAAGGTACGGATCGTCGGGGTTCGCCTTCTCGGGGCACTCCGCGTTGTCCATGCAGGGACCGTTCGCGCGACAGCGCTTGGCGGTGTCGCCACCCGAGCGATCCTTCTCGGCGCGGCAGGTGAGGTTCATTCCACCGAACGGGTTGTTGGCCGACTGGCGGCAGTCGTTGTCGTCGTTGCAGGGCGGCTTGCAGCGGCCCGAGCCGTAGAAGATGGAGTTCGGGTCGAGGTTCTTGGAGTCGACCGAGCAAACCTCTCCGGGACGGCAGCCTGGCGCGACGAGCTCTTTGTTGACGAAGTCCCAACGGCAGCGCGGCACGCAGATGCCGCCACACGAACCGACGCCCGCGTCAGGCTGGTTCACCGTGCAGACCGAGCCCGAGGGGCAGTTCTTGTCTTCGTTGCAGCCGACCTGCGAGCAGCTGTTCGACTGGGGCGCGCAGAAGCCGGTGCCGTCGTCGATGGTGCCGCAGGGGCACTGGCCGACCTTCGCGTAGCGGCAGAACTTCTTGCCCGAGACGTCGCCCATGAAGGCGGAGCACTTGCCGACGCCGATGCCGCCGGGGGGCCCGAAGATGATGCCGTCGGAGCCGCACTGATCATCGTTCGCGCACTCTTCGCACGCCTGCAGGCGGCGGCGGCAGGTGCCCGCGGCGTTGGTGTTCGCCGGCGAGTCGCCCTTGTTGCAGATGCAGCCGGGGCCGCTCGAGTAGCACGGGTCGTCCGAGTCGAAGCCCTCCTGGCACTCAGCGTCGTTGTTGCAGCCCTGGCCGAGGCGGGTTCCCACGCGCGCCGGGTTGCACTTGCCCGACATGAGATCGCAGATGGAGCCGTTCATGTAGCGGGCGCACTGCAGGTCGGTGGTGCACTTGGCGATGCAGTTGCCGCTCTCGCAGATCGGCCCACGCATGTCGGTCTTGCAGTCGTTGTCGGTCTTGCAGGGGCCGGGGCCAGCATCGACCGGCATCACCATGGGCGTGATGCACGCCTTGTCGGTGCAGGTCTGGCCTTCGCCACACGCGGAGCACTTGGCGCCAGCAGTGCCGCAGGCCGCGAGCTCATCGCCGCCCTGACACTTCCCCGCCGTGTCGCAGCAGCCGGTCTTACAGGTGTCGGCGTTGCACGGCTTGGTGCAGGCCGGCGTCAGCGCTCCGATGAACCCCACAAAGGCGCCGAGCAGCGCCATTCGCATTTCAACTCGCATGAATCGTTTCCTCGTTGGACGAACTCGGCCCGAAATGAGACCAAAAGCCTTAGCAGCGTCAGGGCCCGAGGCCAACCCACACAGCGCCATCGGTGGTGGTTTCCTTCTTCCAGATGGGCACATCCTGTTTGAGCCGGTCGATGGCGTACTCGCAGGCGAGGAAGGCCTCTTTGCGATGCGGGGCCGAGGCCGCGATGACGACCGCCAGCTCGCCGACCTCCAGTCGTCCCACCCGGTGGACGATGGCGACCTGAACGCCGGGCCATCGCTCAGCGGCCTCTGAAGCGATCTTCGCCATCTGCTTCTCGGCCATCGGGGGAAAGGCCTCGTACTCGAGGTGGTCGACCGTCTGGCCCTTCGAGATGCGGCGAACGGCTCCCGAGAACGTGACCAGCCCGCCCTGGGTCGGCCCGCTGACAGCGTCGATGACCTCGTTCACCTGAAGGGGACGATCGACGACCTTGAAGAGGCCTGCGCTGCCTCCTGCCACGGGCGGAATGAGCGCGATCTCGACCCCATCGGTGAGCGGCGTCTCGGGCGGAGCGAACTCCTCGTCGACCGCGACGCGCAGACTCTTCGAGAGTGACGCGAGGCCGGGGCTCCTGGCGAAGAGCGTGTCGAGCAACGTCTTCACGGTGGCGCCGTCGGGGAGCGTGATGCGCTCCTGGCTCTTCTGGGCCTTCTCCCGCGCGGCAGCGAAGTAGCGGACGGTGACGGTCAGCGACATGGGTGAGGTCTACTCGCCGGCGTTTCGTTTCGACAGCTTGACCTCGAGGTAGACCGAAGCGCCCTGCGGCGTTGGGGCGAGATCGAGCAGAAGCTGGTCGAGGTTCGTCACCTGAGAGATGAACGTCGACGTCAGCGCCTGGGTCGAGACGACCTTGCGCGCGTCGAGCCCCGGCACGCGTCGGGGCCGGAGCAGCTCGCGAACCAACTGGCCGACGGCGACGAAGGCGGTGAGGTGGCCAGGGCCGCAGGCCCCTTCGGCGCGTTTGCCGAGGTCGGTCACCAGGTCGACTGCAGCCGCGTCTGCGATCGGCCTTCCCCACCGCGAAAAGAGCGTGTCGGCGTCGAGGGCGAGCTCGAGCGGCTGTTCTTCGGCCGTGGTGCGCCAGACCGTGAGCCCCTTCTCTGAAGCCGAGTCGAACGGCACGTTGCGGCGCGCGAGCAGGCGTTCGAGCACGCCCTGCACCGCGACGCGATCGGGCACCGAGGCTTCGCCCAGCAACGTGAAGCGAATCTTCGGCATGCCGCCGCCACGAATCGTCGCCGAGAGGAACTCTTCGACGTCGAAGTAGAGCGAGAGATCGAGCCTTCGGCTGAGAATGGCGAGGCCCCCGCGCACCTCGTCGTCGCCGTCGGACTTCGGCGAGAGCCCGAACGCGTCGAGCACCTGCGCGAGCGGCACATCCATTCCCACCGCGGCGATGGGGCCTTCCGGCGCATGGGCAAGCAGGCGCGCAGGCCGTGAGCTGGGCGGGGTCTGCCACAGCGGCTTGTCGGCGATGATGCGCCCCACCAGCCGCGCTTCGTCGTTGGAGAACTTGAGCGCGCCCAGGGCCATCGACCACTGGCCCGGCTTCAGCGCGCCGGCCGCGCGTGAAGGAGCGGACGAGCGCAGGAGCACCGCGACGCCGCCACTTGCGAGCTGGGCGATGGCGCTCGCCGCGAGGGGATCGCTCTCGAGCCCGAGGTTCGGGGCGCTCCGAAGCTGCGCGACCGCCTGATCGACCGCCGCTTCGCTCTCTGCTGTGACGAAGAACACGGTTCCGCGATCGCCCAGCAGCTCGGCGGCCAGCGACGACGACACGAACCGGCCGGGACGACCCTCGTCTCGCCAGCCGTGGTCGACGAGGAACTCCCGAAACGCCTTCTGCGCGAGCGCTTCGTCGTGCACGCCGAAGAACGAGACGAGCGCCTCGACCTTCGACGGGAGGTACGCCCCTGCGCCTTCGAGACGGTCGAACGACGCGACGCCCTGTGCCCCCGGCTCCAGGAGGAACTGAAGCACCGGCGCGCGATCGATCGCGCGAAGCACGGTGGACGCGGTGCCGAGCCGCTCCACGAAGTCGATGGCAGGCTCGACGTCGTCGAAGGAGCGGAACACCAGCACCGCTTCGGCGTCCGGCGCGACCGCACGGAACGGATCTCGGGGCTGCACCAGCACCGAGATGCGATCGGTGACGTACTCCTTCTCGAACGCCTTCACCTCGTAGCGGCCGGCCTTCGCGAAGGTGTGCTCGACGAGCTGGCCTTCAGCGAATTGCCCATCGCCAAAGTCCCACCGGCGGAGGCCCTGGGCCGAGAGCGAGACGCGCTGGCCGGTGTCGACGGGCTGCTCGCGCCGCTCTTCCCGAACGGAGCGTACGCACGCGCTCGAGCAGCAGAGAAGAACGAGGGAGACGAGCACGCGCACGAAGACGCGCACTCTGTCAGAAATCGAACGCGAGGCCGAACAGCCAGTGCCGGCTCGACAGCACGAGCGGCGCGGTGCCTGAGGTGAACATCTCCTGCAGGTTGAACTCGCCGAAGAGGTACGTGTGGTTCACGCCCATCGACGAGTCGAAGTCGCGCGCCAGACGCTGGTCGAGAATGTCGAGCATGAACGAGAGGCCGACCGTGCCGGCCATGCCGAACGAGACGCCCTGCGCCGGCAGCCCGTCGGCGTACTCGAGGGCGCCGCCGTTGACGACCCACCACGGCATGGTGACGAACTGGCCCTTCACGTAGGGCACGAGGGGAATCTTGTACTTCAGCGCGAGCAGGTCGAAGCGGTACGAGAGGCCGGGACGAATGGCGAGAATGCGCAGGCCGGTGGACTGATCAGCGCGGGCTCCGGTCTCGGCATCGACGGCCTTGCCGAACTTCTCGGCGTACGCGACTCCCACACCAGCGGAGATCGTGCCGAACTTCTGGAAGATCATGTACTCGAGGCCGATCTCGCCCATCAGCATCGGCGTGCCGCCAAAGACCCGCGCGTAGGGGCGCTGATCGTTCGGGCCCAGCCCGGGGAACTTCGCGCTGTCGATCATCGGCGTGTACGGCCCGAGCTTGAGCTCGAGCGTGAACGTGCGGGGGCTCTCACCAGCCAGAGCTCCGGCGCTGACCTGGCCGGGCATCTGGGAGAGCAGCGCGAGCGAAAGAGCGGCGACCATCATCGGGAACGTCTCCTGAAGAACCAACCGAGCGCGAGCAGCGGCGAGAGGCCGAGCGCAGAAGTCGAACAACCACCAGTGTCGGTGCCGCCAGCGTCACGGTACGCGCCCCAGAAGCCGATGGTACGGCGAGGCGTGCCCGAGGCGATCTCGCTGTCGGCGCTCTCGTTACCGGCGGCGTCGATGGCGCGCAGCTTCACGTCATAGGTGGTGCCGTTGAGCAGCTGATCGACGATCACCTCGCGGCTGGTGCCGAGGCTGATGTTGTCTCGGCGCGTGAAGTCGGTGTCGCCCTGCTTGCGAACGAAGGGAATGATCTCGGTGGTGTCGCTGCTGACCGAGAACGAGAGGCCCAGCGCCTTGTCGCGCAACGAGACCGCGCTGACGATCGGGGCACTCGGCGGCTGGGCGTCGTAGATGATTCGGAGCGCCGTCGCCGTCGTGAAGGTGTTGTTCTGCAGCCCGCACTGAAGGGCTGTGGGCGCCGACGCGCAGATCTTGTGTTCCTTCGTGAGAGTGTTCGCGCCGCCACACGGGGTCGTGGTGTCGGACTTCGCGAAGCCCGGCAGCTCGTCGATGTTGATGGTGAACGAGCCAGTGGAGCCGACGCTGCGGAAGAGCAGCACGCTCACGCTGTCGTATTCCTTGTCGCCCGACGCTGGCTCGTTGCCGCACGAGTTCTCGGTCGCCCAGATGCGCATGTTGTTGCAGGCCTGCGTGCCGAGCTGGTTCCACACCCAGTACACGAGACGGCTGGTGCCGCACGACGATGCGCCGATGATCAGCTGATCGGTCTGCGCGCTGGGCGTCTCGCGAATGCCGAACGGAACGACGGTGGTGCCCGTGGTCTGCGCGAAGGCGCTGGAGGCCACCAGAACGAGAAGGAGAGCACGCATGGACATGGGCGGTCGTAGCAACCCGTCTGCCACCCCGCCAGCACCAGCATGCCCCCGAAATCGCAGGGGAACCGGTCGTCGGGGCAGCAGCCCGAGTGACAAATTGTCAGTCGCGATCGGCGAGTTCGAAGGCGATGTCGATCGCAGACTCGGCGACGCGGAAGGCGTTGTCGGTGGCGGCGACCAGCTGCACCCGCTCTCCCAGTGCGCGAACGCGGCCCACGTGAATGGTGGCGTCGTCGGTGGTGAGCATCGGCATCGGGTAGATGTTCTCGGAGGGATCGTCGAGCACCTTGAGGCCCGTGTCGGCCTTGAGCGTGGCGCGAACGCCCTCGGCATCGACCCGTCGGCCCAGGTGCGCCGAGAGGATGAGCGTGATGCCGTGGTACGTCGGCACGAGAATCGAGGTCGCGGTCAGCGCGGGCATCTTCTCTCCGCCCCAGACGCGCGCGGCTTCGACGAGCAGCACGCGCTCCTGAAGCGAGAGGCCGTTCTCGACCGGGCCCACCGAGGGGATCACGTTGAAGGCGAGGCGGTGCGGGAAGATCTCGTTGTCGGGGTCTTTCCCGTTCATCAGCTCGGCGGTCTGCTTCGAGAGGTGCGCGACGCCGGGAGCCCCGAACATCGCCGCCCCGCCCAGCACCGTCACGTCGGCGAAGTGCAGCCCGAACGCCGCGCGCAGCGGCTCGAGCGCCCGCGTGAAGGCCTGCGTGACCGCGTGCGCGAGGGCGACGACGCGGCCGGTGAACGGTCGATCGAGCACGCCGTCATTCACGCCCGGCACGACCAGCGGCACCTTCTCGTCGAGGCGGTGGGCGCCCGAGAGATCGATCGCCCACACGCCGAGCTTCTGTGCGGTCTCGGCGATCGGCTTCGCGACCTCGGGAGGCACTGCGAGAATGACGACTTGCACGCCGCGCAACGACTCCTCGCCGTACTTCTCGATGGTGAGGGTGTCGTCGCCGTAGTCGGCCTCCTCCCCTGCTCCACGCTCGCTGGCGAACGCGCGCACGTGATCGGCCGGGTGATCCTTCAGCAGCAGCGCCTGGATGATCTGCTTGCCGACGACGCCGGTGGCTCCGACGACGGCGATGATGGGCTCGGACATGGTGGTCATGACTCTTTCGGGGTGAGCAGGCGGGCCTTCGACTCCACGCCCTGCAGCGGTGGGAATTTCGGGTTCTCTTCGGCGCCGCTGCCTCGCAGGTAGTGCGGCTCGAGCGAGAAGGCAGCTGCTGCGTCGTACGTCTCGGGCATCGTGCAGAGGCGCGCCAACGCGACGGCAGACGGAACGATGGGCGCATCGAGAAGCTGCTCAGCAGGAACGCCCAGCGCGAGCAGCGGAGCGCGATAGTCGACGACAGCCGGGCCGACCATTCGTGCGGCAGGCGTGGCGAGCAGCAGCTTCGCGAAGTCGGCGATGGGCAGTGAGCTCTCGGGCTCGTGGGTGATGATGGCTGCTCCGCTGCGCCGGTACTTGCCGACGTACAGCTCGTTCTTCTTCACGACGGCGGTGCAGAAGAGGTCGGTCTCATCCGGTGCGTCGAGCGCCAGCGCCTTCAGCGACGAGACGCCGACGAGCGGAATCTTCAGCGCGTACGCGAGGCCTTTCAGACACGAGAGCCCGATGCGCAGCCCAGTGAACGAGCCGGGCCCGAGTCCGCTCACGAGACCGGTCAGGTCTTTCAGGGTGGCGCCGTTGCGCGCGAGCAGTGCGTTCAGACACTGAGGCAGCGCGTCACTCTGCTTCGTCGGCGGAGCGATCAGCTCGTGCTCCACCACCTCGCCGCCGGGACGAACGAGCGCGAGTGAGAGCGTCAGACACGAGGTGTCGAGGGCCAGCCACATCGAGGGCCGCTCTAGCGGAAGAGCTTGGTGATGTCGTTCTTGAAGACCAGCACCAGCAGCATGGCGATGACGACGAGCCCGAACATGTTCGCGTACTCGCGCACGCGGAGTGGAATCGGGCGACGGCGAATACCTTCCCAGAAGGCCGCGAGCAGCGCGAAGCCGTCGAAGATCGGAATCGGGAGCAGGTTCACGAGCCCCAGGTTCACGGACACCAGGGCCATGTTCATCAAGTACGTGTCGAGGCCGGCTTCGGCGCTCTTGGTGGCGACCTGGAAGACCGCAATCGGTCCACCGACCGCGTCGAGCGGCACGCCACCGGTGAAGAGCTTCACGATGACGAGGGAGATGGTGCGAATGGCCTTCGGCACTTCTTTCACCGCCATCACCAGCGCGTCTTTGGGGCCAACGATGATGGTTTTTGTCTCCGGCGGCGTCGGATCGGCGACCAACGAGAAGAATCGGCCCGTGCCGAGAATGAGCGACTTCCGGGCGTTCTTGAACTCGTCATACGAGGTCTCGGCAGCGCGCGTGACCGAGGCCGACTTCGTCTCGGTGCCGCTCTGCCAGGTGAGCTTGAAGGGCCGGTCTTCGTGCGCCTTCATCTTGATGTCGAAGAGGAAGTACGACTTCACCAGCGCGTCGTTGACCGAGACGTACCGGTCTCCGCGTTTGAGGCCGGCCTTGTCGGCAGGACTGCCCGGCAGCACATACGCGACGTAGAGATCGCTCGACTCGGCGCCTCCGAGGGCCGCGTAGCCTTCGCTTTCCTGCTTCTCGAGCGTGAGGGTGAGGGTCTTCGGGCTCGTGTACGGCAGCCCACCGACGCTCTTCGTCTCGAGTCGAACCACGCTCAGCGTGAGCGGGCCAGAGAGCTGCTGGAGCTTTTGATTCAGCTGCACCTCGTCGGCGACCGGCTGATCGTTGATCGCCATGATGCGGTCGAACGTCTCGAGGCCGGCCTGGGCCGCGAGGGAGCCGGCGGGGACTCCGACCACGGGCGCCGAGGCCTGCGCGATGATGCCGAGCATGCCCTTGCGGGTCTTCTCGATGGGGTTCGCCTCGTCGACCGTGACGACGGGGTTCAACTGAAACGTGAGGTCCTGCTCGCCGCGCTTCACGGTGATGGGAATCGCGCCTTCTGCGCCCGCGATGGCTTCCGAGATCTCGTCGAAGCGCACGATGTCGACGCCGTTGACGCGGGTGATGAGATCGCCAGGGCGAATGCCCGCGATGGCCGCAGGCATGTCGGCGGCCACGCCACCAACTCGAGGCGTCAGGTACGTCTGCTCGCCGAGCAGCGCGAAGAAGTACGCGAACACCGGGAAGATGAGGTTGAAGGCCGGCCCAGCCGACATGATGATCGCGCGCTTCCACCAGGGTGCTGCGTAGAGGCCGCGGTGGCGATCGGGGTCGTCGAGGTCGTGCTCCTCACCCGGGTAGTCGCCGTGCATCTTCACGTAGCCGCCGAGCGGAACCCAGGCGACCTGGTACTCGGTCTCTCCGCGCTTGAAGCCGAAGATGCGCGGGCCGAAGCCGATGGAGAACTTCACCACCTTCA
>Ga0075163_10012050_pt1 | contig 11261 bp, 10 predicted proteins | sample JI1023141ADNA_FD_71478 | JGI IMG/M metagenome (GOLD analysis project Ga0075163, IMG submission 71478) | Wastewater effluent complex algal communities from Wisconsin, to seasonally profile nutrient transformation and Carbon sequestration -... | ecosystem: Engineered > WWTP > Effluent > Algae...
GCCGCCCCAGATACGCGGATTGCGGGGCCCGCCCGCCGAGCAGCCCGGCCGCGTCGGCCCACACCAGCAGCCCGCCGACCACCACGTCCGCCGCCGTGAACTGCTCGCCGATCAGGTGCGGGTGGCGGCCGAGCGCCTCGTCGGTCAGCGCGAGCAGCCGGGCCAGCGCCGCCCGCTCCGCGTCGGTCCCGACGGCGCCACGCATGAAGTGGCGGAGGTACGGCGCGTGCACGGCCTCGTAGAGATTCGTCATCGCGAACAGGATCCACTGGTAGTACGTCCCGCGCTCGGGCGACCCGATCAGCGGCGCGAACCGCTGCTGCGGGTCGCGGTCCGCCAGGTACATCACGATCGCCGCCGACTCGATCAGCACCAGCTCGCCGTCCTGCAGCGCCGGCACCGACCCGAGCGGGTGGATCTTCAGGTACTCCGGCTGCTTGTGCTCGCGGCGAGAGAAGTCCACCCGGGCCAGCTCGTACGGCTCGCCGAGCTCCTCGAGCATCCATCGACAGCGGAACGCGGACGTCCTGGGCGTGTAGTGCAGCTTCAGCATCGCCGCAGCATCGCCGACCTCCGCGCGCCGCGCAGCAACCTTTTCGGTCGCCCCGCTCGCCGCGCGCGGTGGTGTGACGCCGTCACCCGTGTCAGCACTAAGATCGTGATCTCGCACGACCTCCACGGCAGTTGCCCCGACAGCAGCCGGGTCGCCCTGCTCATCGTCGACATGATCAACGGCCTCGAGTTCCCCGACGGGGACGCCCTGCGCCGCCACGGCGAGCGCATCGCCCCGCGGATCTCCGCCCTCGCCGCGCGCGCCCGCGAGGCCAAGGTCCCCGTCATCTACGTCAACGACAACTTCGGGCGCTGGCGCTCCGACTTCAACGCCATCGTCGAGCACGTCCTCCACCACACCCACGGCCGCTCCGTCGCCGAGCTCCTGCTCCCCCGGGACAACGACTACTTCGTCCTCAAGCCCAAGCACTCCGGCTTCTTCTACACGTCGCTCGAGGTCCTCCTCCACTACCTCGACGTCCGCTGGCTCATCCTCACCGGCATGGCGGGCAACATCTGCGTGTTCTTCACCGCCAACGACGCCTACATGCGCGACTACGGCCTCATCGTGCCCCGCGACTGCATCGCCTCCGTGCGCGAGGACCTCAACGACCACGCCCTCGCGACCATGCACGACACCCTCAAGGCCGACACCACCGCATCGCACGCCCTCGACCTCGCCGCGTACCTCGACCCCGAGCGCTACCCCTCCCCCCGCGAGCGCGCCCGCTGCGACGCGGCCGGTGTATCCTGCGCGCCGTGTCCAGGCGACGCGAGCCGACCGTCATCGTAGCGATCCACCGCTTCGTGGTCTTCGCGCTAATTATTAAACTGCTGGCGATCGTCGGGTTCATGCTGGTCTTCCCGGCCCTGTGCCTGATCAACGGCATGGACGGCGCCGCCGTGCTGCTCGGCCTGCTCGGCCTGTTCGTCGACGTCAAGGCGCTCGACCTCCTGCTCGGCTGGGCCCGCGGCTGGGCCCCCGCGCTGCAGCGCCTGGTGATCCTCTATCACGCGAGCATCACCCTCGCGGGCCTCGTGATCTTCTGCCTCCCGATCGACCCGCAGTGGACCCACGTCGCCGGCACCGAGGACCGCGGCGACAGCATCGTCGCCTGGCTGCCTGACGGCCTCGTCGTCGGCTCCGGCAGCAACGCCATCGTCCAGCACTACATCGACGGCGGTGAGGATCGCTCGCTCGAGTACCGCGGCGGTCCTGCGTGGGCGATCCAGTCGGCCGCCGACGGCACCCTGTGGGTCGCCCCGCGCCTCGACAACCTGCTCGACATGCACGACGCCGAGGGCTGGCACGAGTACCCGCGCCCTGCGGGATTCGTCCGCGCCCTCGCCCCCGGGCGCACCGCCGTCTGGCTCGTCACCGACAGCCTGCACGTGCTCGACCGTCGGACCAGCCGCTGGGCCATGCCGGAGCCCGTCGAGTGGCCGTCCGGCGTCGCGCTCGCCCCCGACGAGGCCGAGGTCCTCGTCGTCGGCAATCGCTGGGCCACCAGCCCGGACGGCGTCACGTGGACCGACGTCACCCCGCCCGGCATCGACGACATCAGGCGCTACTACGACGCCGCGATCGGCGGCGGCGGCTGGCGCTACGTGTACATGGGCGGCATGTGGAGCGGCTCTCTGCACGTCCGCGGCCCGGACGACGCCGGCTTCACCCCGCGCGAGCTGCCCGCCAGCGACATTCGTTCCCTCGTCGCCGACCCGCATGACGGCCGCCGCCTATGGTTCGGCGCCTGGGGCGACGGCGTGCACTTCAGCCCCGACGCCGGCCAGACCTGGCACGCCCTCGGCCTGCGTCGCATCGAGGTCCGCAGCATCGCCATCGACTTCACCAGCACCCCGCCGCGCCTCGCCGCGGGCGGGGCCAACACGATCTTCGACCGCGGCGCGTACGTCCGCCCCCTGCCATGATCCTCGTCAGCCAGGCTCCTTCCCCGCTCCCGGACGACGGCGACGACATCATCGCCTCCACGCGCCACGCCCTGGCCCACGGCTTCACGCTCATCAGCCTGCCGCCCGCGCTGATGGCCCTCGACGAGGTCCACGCGTCGCTCGCCGAAGTCCCGATCCATCCGACGCTCGAGCCGGCGATCTGGATCGGAACGATCCCCGACGAGTCGATCTACCGCGCCGTGCACGACCAGCTCCGCGCGCGAAACATCCAATTATTGAACACTCCCGACGAGCACCTCGACGTCTTCGAGTTCGACCGCGCCTACCCGCGGATCGCCGACCTGACCGCCCCGAGCGTCGTGATCGAGGACCCCGACCAGCTCGCCGAGGCCGTGCAGCAGGTCGGCCTCCCCGCATTTATTAAAGGCGCCCTGCTGTCGCGCAAGCACAGCGGCTGGCGCGCGTGCGTCGCGGACACCCTCGACGACGCCCGCGTCATCGCCCACAAGCTGCTGCGCCAGCGCTACCTCTCGCGCGGCCGCGTCATCGTGCGCGCCCTCCTGCCGCTGCGCCGCTTCACCGTGCCCGCCAGCGAGTTCCCGGTCGGCCGCGAGTACCGCGTGTTCCTGCTGCGCGGCGAGCCGCTCGCGCACGGCTACTACTGGCCGTACCCCGGCGACTGGGCCGCCCTGACCCCCGCCGAGGAGCACGACCTGTTGACCCTCGCGCGCGCCGCCGCGGCCCGCTTCACGACCCCGCTCGTGTCCCTCGACATCGGCCAGCTCGAGGACCTGTCGTGGAAGGTCATCGAGACCGGGGACCCGCAGTTCTCCGGCCTCAGCTTCATCGACCCGCGGCTGCTGTGGCGCCGGCTCGCCGAGCGGCTCGCCTGACTACCCGTCGAGCAGCAGCTCGCCGGTCATGACGAGCACCGCGTGCCCGGTGAGGTCGACGCGGTCGCCCCGCACCGTGCAGCGGATCTCCCCGCCGCGCCGGCTGATCTGCCGCGCCAGCAGCTGCTCGCGCCCGAGCCGCTCGGCCCAGAACGGCGCCAGCGTGCAGTGGGCCGACCCCGTCACTGGATCCTCCGGGATGCCCTGCGCCGGCGCGAAGAACCGCGACACGAAGTCGACGCCCGGCTCGTCCCCCGGCGCCGTGACGATCACCGCGAACGCCCCCTCGACGCGGGCCAGCGCCGCGAGGTCCGGCCGCAGGCGCCGGACCTCCTCCGCCGACTCGTAGACCACCAGCCAGTCGCGCGCGCGTTGCACCTCGCGCGGCGCCCCGCCGAGCGCCGCCAGCAGCCCCGCCGGGCTGTCCCCGGGGACAGGTGGCCGCGACGGGAAGTCCAGCGTGAACGCCTCCCCGTCGCGCGTGACCGCCAGCGGCCCGCTCCGCGAATGAAACCGGATCTCCATGAGCCGCGGCTCGATCGCCGTCATCTGCACGAACGCCGTTGCCAGCGTCGCGTGCCCGCACAGGTCGACCTCGACCTCGGGCGTGAACCACCGCAGGTTGTAGTCCCCGCCGTCCGGCACATAGAAGGCCGTCTCGGCCAGGTTGAACTCCGCCGCGATCGCCTGCAGCGTCGCGTCCGGCAGCCAGCGCGGCAGCGGGCAGACCGCCGCCGGGTTCCCGGCGAAGCGGGTGCGGGTGAATGCATCGACCTGGTAGCACGGGATCCGCATGCCCCCCGGCATGCCTGACCTACCCGCCCCGCGCAACCACAGTTCCACGACACCCGCGCCCGAAAACTGTATCGGTCACCTCACGCGGTCACCGATACACGTTCATCGCGCCTCGAAGCACTCGCGCGCCTCGTGGCACGCCTCCGGCACCGTCAACGCCCCGTCCGGCCCCGTCACGAACTGCGTGCGCAGACAGTGGTAGTGGCTCGATCGCGACGTGACGAACATGTCCGGCGTGTCGCGCCCGTAGACGTGCATCGCCTTGGTCCGCAGGTGGCGGCACACGGGCTGGTCGGTGTCGATTACGCGGAGGAAGGTCGGCATCGGGTCACTCCGGGAGGGGAACGCCGGTCACGGCGTGCAGGGCCTCGCGCAGGAGCCCCTGCGCGAGCATCACTTTGTAGGCGTTGTGCTTGAGCGGTTTGGCGGGGGCCAGCGCCGCCGCGGCCGCGCCGGCGAACAGCGCGGCCGCGGGCGCCTGCCCGTTCAGCGCCGCCTCGGCCTCGGCGCTGCGCCACGGCGTCGGCGCGACGTGCCCGAGGACCACCCGCGCATCTTTGATCTTACCTGCCTCGAGGGACAGGCTGACCGCGACCTCGACGAGCGGCCAGTCGTGCGACTGCTTCTCCTTGACGGCCGCGTAGTGCGACCGCCGCTCGCCCGCGGCCTTCGGCAGCAGCACCCGGACCAGCACCTCGCCGGGCGCCAGGCTGTGCTCGCGCTTCGGGTCGACCTTCGGCCCGACGAACAATTCACCGATCGGGATGGTGCGCGCCGCGTCGCCGGCGATCTCGACCTTCGCGTCGAGCGCGAGCAGGGCGCAGCTCAGCGTCGAAGGGTGCACGATGAAGCTCGGGCCCCCGCCGAGGATCGCGTGGTACTTGTTCTCCCCCGCGACCGCCAGGCACGCGCTGCCGCCCTTCTTGAGGCAGTTCAGATCCGCCGCCCTGAAGTACCAGCAGCGCGGCCGCTGCAGCAGGTTGCCGCCGACCGTCGCCATGTTGCGGATCCCCGGCGTCGCCGCCGAGCCGGCCGCCTCGCGCAGCGCCTTGTTCGGACCCTCGAGATCCGCGAGCCCCTCGAGCTGCGCCAGCGTCACCAATGCGCCGATCTCCCAGCCCTCGGCCCCGCCCTGCAGCGCCCGCATCCGCTTGCCCGCGTCGTCCTGCAGGCCCGCCAGCTCGACCAGCTCGGCCGGCGTGTCGAGCCCTTCTTTCATGCGGTCGATGAGGTCGACCCCGCCGGCGCGGTACACCCGCTCGTCCGGGCGCTCCTGCACGCGCGCGCGCGCGGCGGTCAGGGACTGCGGCTTGATGAGTGCGAACGGCTGCATGGTCAACCCGTGGTCTTCGGTGAGGGGTGGAGCGCCGTCAGCACGCGGTCCGGCGTGAGCGGCAGGTCGCGCACGGGCACCCCGAGCGCGTCGAACACGGCGCAGGCGATCGCCGCCGCCGTCGGGATGGTCGCCGGCTCACCGATGCCGATCGCCCCGGTGTTGTTGGCCCCCGTGTGCACCTCGGTGAACACCACCTCGATGTCCGGGATGTCGCGCGCCCCGGCGATCTTGTACGCGTCGAGGTTCGCGTTGAGCATCACCCCACGCACCGGGTCCATGATCCGCTGCTCGGTCAGCGCGTAGCTGGTCCCGAGGATGATGCCCCCGTTGATCTGCGAGCGCGTGGTCATCGGGTTCATCACTCGCCCGCAGTCGTGCAGCGCCAGCACCCGCCGCGCCGTCACCAGCCCGGTCCACGTGTCGACCTCGACCTCCGCGAACTGGACCCCGGCGATTTGATAGCTGTTGCCGCCCATGAACTTCATCGGGTACGCGCCGTACGTGTCCGGCCGGTGCCCGGTCGCCACGATCGCCTCGCCCGCGATCTTCTTGCACAGCTCGGCGAAGGTGATCGTCTTCTTGCCGACGTGCGCTCCGTTGCCGTCCCACTGCACGTCCTCGGGCTTCTTCGCCCCGAGCAGCGGCGCGGCCACCTCGGCCAGCTGACGCCTCGCCTTCTCCGCCGCCGCGCGGACCGCCGGCGTCACCGACGACGTCGTGTTGCTGCCGCCGCTGCCGACGCTCGGCCCGAGCTCGCTGTCGCCGAACTTCACGCGGATCTCGCCGACCGGTCGGTGGAACACCTCCGCGACGACCTGCGTGACCACCGTGAAGATGCCCCCCCCGATGTCCTGCAGCCCGTTGCGCACCTCGATCGTGCCGTCACGCCCGACGCTGACCGTCGCCATCACCGCGTTGGCCCGCCCGAAGTCGCCCCAGATCGACGCCGCCACGCCGACCCCGTGCCGCACCCGCGTGCCCCGCTTGCGCTCGTCGGCGGCCCGCTTGCGCAGCTCGTTCCATTTAAAGAGTTTGCGCCCCTCCTCGAACTGATAGCGGCGCACCGGGTGCTCGTTGTGGGCGATGCGCAGGTCGAGCGGGTCCTTGCCCAGCTTGACCGCCAGCTCGTCGATCGCCAGCTCGAGCGCGAACGCCCCCTGCGGGTGCCCGGGCGCGCGAAACGCCGTGCCCGGCCCGCCGTTGGTGAACACGTCGCTGCTCTCGACGCGGATGTTCGGGCACTTCGTATAGATGCCGAACGCGTTGCGACCGACGCCCGCCCCGGTCCCGATGCCCGCGCTCCCGTGCGCCTGCACCTTGATCGCGACCAGCTCGCCGCCCGCACCTGCCCCGAGGGACACCTCCTGGATCGAGTCCGGACGGTTGCCGGTGCACAGGTGCTCCTCGCGTCGGTCGAGCAGCAACGCGACCGGCGCCTTCGCCATCCGCGCCAGCTCGCCGGCCACGAACCCCATCCTTGAGCCCGGCGCCGACGCCCCGAACTTCGCCCCGAACCCGCCGCCCAGGTAATCCGTGATCACGTGGACATCCGGCGGCTTGAGCTTGAAGATCTCGACGAGCTCGTCGCGCACCGAAAAGATGCCCTGCGTCGAGCACCACGCCGTCAGCTTCTTGTCGCTGTCCCAGCGGACCACCAGGCTGTGCGTCTCGAGCGCCGAGTGCGTGTGCACCTGCGTCGTGTACGTCTCGCGGACCGTCGTCTTGGCCCCGCGCAGCCCCTTGTCGACGTCGCCCTTCTTCATCGACGGCGTCGCGCGCACGTTGCCCCGCGTCGCCCCCCCGCCGCCCGCGCCCGGCTCGTCGCCCTCGGTCGTGCGCTCCTCGACCTTGCCCTTCTTGTGGACCAGCGGCGCGTCCGCCTGCATCGCCGCCCGCGTCGTGACCACGTGCGGCTCGGCCTGGTACGTCGCCGAGATTTTGAGTAGCGCCGCGCGGGCCAGCTGCGGCGACGTCGCCGCGACCGCCGCGACGTCCTGCCCGGCGAACAGCAGCCGCTCGCCGACCTTCGCCAGCGGCAGCACCGCCGCCACCCCGGGGGCCGAACGCGCCGCCTCGAGGTCCAGCCCCGTCAGCGTCGCGCACGCGTGCGGGCAGCGCAGCACCGCCGCGAACAGCAGTCCCGGCAGGCGAATGTCGTGGGTGTAGCGCGCCGCCCCGGTGACCTTCGCGGCACCGTCGAGCCGCGGCACCGACTTGCCGACCACCTCGAGCTTGCTCGCCGCGTCCCACGGCCTCGGCTCGTCCGCCGGCAGCAGGACCTCGATGTCCCGCGTCTGTCCCGCGAACCCGACTTTAATTTTTGTGGGTGTCCCGTCGGCCATGTCAGCCAGCCTTTCCTGCCACGGAAAGCACCGCGGCCACCACATTGGGGTACGTCCCGCAGCGGCACAGGTTGCCGGAGATCGCCCGCTTCACTCCGTCCGCGTCGACCGGCTGCTTGCGCGCCAGCAACGCCTGGCACGAGATGAGCATCCCCGACGTGCAGAACCCGCACTGCAGCGCGTCGTGCTCGACGAACGCCCGCTGCAGCGCCGACAGCTCGGTCCCCTGCGCCAGCCCCTCGACCGTCGTGACCGCCCGCCCCGACACGTCGTGCGCCAGAGTCATGCAGCTCGGCCGCGGCGACCCGTCGACCAGCACCGTGCACGCCCCGCACGACCCGCGGTCGCACACGACCTTCGTGCCCGTCGCGTCCAGCCCGAGCCGCAGCAGGTCCGCCAGCGTCGTGCTCGGCGTCACCTCCGCGGTCTTGCTCGCGCCGTTGAGCGTGAACTGCAGCGGCGACGGCCCCGGCCCGAGCGCCACACCATCGGCGGGCGGGCTCGCGTCGGGGAACTTCGTCTCCGGGTTCGGGTTCGGCTTCGCGGGCGTCGCACACCCGGCCACCACCGTGGCCGAGCCGAGCCCGCGAAACAGGCTGCGTCGCGTGATCCGGGTGCCTGACATCACCGCCACGGTACCACGCCCCCGCGCCGCCATGCAGCCGCTCGCTGCATCATCAAGCAGTTTCACAGCCCGCGGCGCGCCGCGAGGATGTCCGCCAGCACTCGCTCGAGCGCCTCGCGCCCCGCGCCCGCGCCGACGCTCGCGAAGTTGTGGCGGGCGATGTCCGCCGACAGCTCGGGGTCCGACTGGATCGCGTGCATCGCCAGCAGCCGGAACTCCGGCCCGAGCTTCGCCATCTCGGCCATGAAGCGGGCGTCGGCGGCGACCTGGGCCTGCCTGCGCAGGTCGTCGAGCAGGTCGGCGCGGATGCACTGGATCACCGGATCCGGGCTGCGGCGCAGCAGCGGGACCAGCGAGTCGGGCGTCGGCTTCCTGCGGGGATCCGGCGGGCGCGGGCTCGGGTGGAACCCGACCATGTAGTACCGCGGCCTCGCGCCCTCACCCTCGTACGCCTCGCGGACCGCCTTCACGACCGCCTCGAACTCGTCGACGTCGTGCCACGGGTGGCCCGCCTCGCGCGGCAGCACGAACGTGATGAGCACGACCTCGACGTCGGGGTGCTCGCGGCTGATCTCCCGCAGGCGCCGCGCGGCCGCGATCGCCGGCGCGGGCTCCGACGAGTACACCAGCGGCCGATGGACCCGCCCCTGTTCGCGGCTGCGTCTGGCGAACGGGCACAGGTTCAGGCCCTCGACCGCCTCCTGCTGGTAGCGGTCGTGGACCGCCTGCACTGCTGCCTCGGGTGGATCTGCCACGGGCCGCCAGTGTATCCTGGCGGACCATGCGTGGCCGACCGTTCCTGCTGCTGGCCCTCGGCCTCGCCGGCTGCGCGCGCTACGTCGTCAAGGTCGACAGCGACCCGGCCGGCGCCGCGATCACGCTGGGCGGCGACCGCAACAAGGGCGACCGCTGGTCGGTGCCGACCGACTCGGTCGCGGAGATCGCCGCGACCTGGCCGGACGGCCAGCGAATGGCCACCGCGCTGACCGTCGACCGCGACGTCCACGTGCTCGTGCGCAAGGACGGCGACCCCGCCCAGGTCGTCGGCGGCCGCATCGTCGGCGCCGCACCGCCCGCGACCCCGCCCCCAGCGACCCCGATCGACACCGGCGGAGCCGCCGCCCCGGTCGACAGCATGGCCCAGGCCAGGGCCCTCGCCGACGCCGGCCAGACCGCCTACAAGCTGACCGACTACGACGAGGCCATCGCCAGGTTCAAACAGGCGTACGAGCTGGTCCAGAACAGCAAGGACCCGCGGGCCGCGGAGATCCTCAGCAACCTGCAATACAACCTCGCCGTCGTCTACGAGAGCAGCTACGAGGTCACCCCCGACCTCGAGCGGCTCCGCCGGGCCCGCATCATGTACAAACAGTTCGACGAGCAGATGGCCACGCTGGTCCAGAACTGGTCCGGCACCGCCGAGCACGCCGACGTGCTGCGCCGCGTCCGGGCCCTGGACGCCCGCATCGACGCGAAGCCCGCCAAGCCGTAGACCCTGGCCCCCCGGCAAAAGGTTTCCCTCGCGGACGCATCGGCGGTATCGTGCGATCGCCGATGTTCAAGAACCATCCGAAGGGTCTCCCCGTCCTGTTCTTCACCGAGATGTGGGAGCGCTTCGGCTTCTATCTCATCCTCGGCATCTTCGTGCTCTACATGCAGGCCGGCCCCGACGTGGTCGCCGCCAAGAGCGGCCTGAACATGGCGGAGGGCACCGCCAAGGACATCTTCGGCACCTACCTCGCGCTCGTCTATCTCACGCCGTTCGTCGGCGGTCTGCTCGCCGACCGCGTCCTCGGCTACCGCCGCTCGATCGTCATCGGCGGCATCCTGATGGGCCTCGGCTACTGCGGCCTCGCGATCCCCGGCTACGGCGCCCACTTCTGGATCTCCCTGCTGCTCATCATCTTCGGCAACGGCTTCTTCAAGCCGAACATCTCGACGCTGGTCGGCAACCTCTACAACGACCCGCGCTACCGCGAGCAGAAGGACGCCGGCTACAACATCTTCTACATGGGCATCAACATCGGCGCGTTCGCCTGCAACTTCGTCGCCGCCTACCTGCGCCTCAACTACGGGTGGGGCTACGCGTTCCTGGCCGCCGGCATCGGCATGTTCCTCGGCGTGATCTGGTTCATCGCCGGCAAGCGACACATCATCCACGCCGACGTGCTCAAGCCGGCCCAGCCCGGCGACCAGCCGGTCGGACGCATCATCGCCCAGGTGTTCGTGCCCGCGTTCGCGTTCGCCGGCCTCGGCATCCTGCTCGCCTGGCTGCGCGGCGCCACCCTGCTCGACCGCGTGTCGACCGACGCCTTCCTGTTCGCCTGCATCCCCGTCGTGTGGTTCTACGCCTCGCTGTGGCGCCGCGCCGAGGGCGAGGACCGCGAGCGCATCGGCGCCATCCTCCCGGTCTGCGCCGCCGTCATCGCGTTCTGGGCCATCTTCCACCAGAACGGCGCCTCGCTGACCGACTGGGCCGAGAACTACACCCGCCGCGAGATGCCCGCCAGCGTCGCCAGCGCGGCCGGCCCCGTCGGCCTGGTCCAGGAGGTCAACACCGGCCTCCGCGAGGTCAAGCTGCGCGACGGCCACGGCGACACCATCCTCGACGAGCAAGGCAAACCGAAGCTCACCCAGGGCCCCGACCCCTACTTCAACAACATCCCCGTCAGCGAGCGCCCGCCCCCGCCCCCGCCCGAGTGCGCCAAGCCCGACCCGAGCGAGGCCACCGCGGCGAAGTGCAGCCAGTTCAACGTCAAGCTGGTCTCGTCCGAGCTGTTCCAGTCGATCAACGCCGCGTTCATCGT
>Ga0075163_10012052_pt1 | contig 11261 bp, 6 predicted proteins | sample JI1023141ADNA_FD_71478 | JGI IMG/M metagenome (GOLD analysis project Ga0075163, IMG submission 71478) | Wastewater effluent complex algal communities from Wisconsin, to seasonally profile nutrient transformation and Carbon sequestration -... | ecosystem: Engineered > WWTP > Effluent > Algae...
TATTCATTGAGGAAACTACCAACGACCTTACAGCTAAAACCATTATATCCATATGCTCGTTTAGCTATATTTTTAACAATCTAATTTGGACTATTTAACATTTCACTTTGGTATAAATTATGGCAAACGCATTGTATATACCAGTTAAAGAAAGAAAGAAAGAAAGAAAGAAAGCAAACAACAATTACGCAAACTCTTAAAGCAAGCTAAGCCAATAGAGCGTCCCAAGCTGGTTATGCTTATAGAGATGAAGAAGGTCGGCAAATCAGGCATATCTAAAAGAGCCTTGGTGGACTTGGTAGAGGTAAGTGGTCAAAGTATTCATAGCTGGCGAACCAACTATAAAAAAGGGGGTATTAAAAAGCTGCTTAGTACATAACAAAGGAGGATATAAACCTTGTTCCTTCTCTACTCAAGAAATTAAAAAGCTTCAACAACTCATGCATACCCCCGAAAATCATATTAGAGGATATAAAGAATTACAGCATTGGGTAAAAAGTGAATTTAACAAAGAAATAAAGTACAACACCTTATTAAAATTTATGGTAGCTAAGTTTCAAACAAAAGTTAACGTGGCTAGGAAATCTCATGTTAAAAAAGATACAGCCGCTGTAAGGCCTTTTAAAAAAAATTTAGTCGAATCTGTAAGAAAGCGATAGGTAAGGTAAAAGAATCCTATAAAAGCATTAATCTTTATTTTGAAGATGAGGCTCGATTTGGCCTATTTACCAAAGCTGGTAAAGCGCTAAGCGCTAAAGGAGTTCAGCCCATTTGCAAGTTTCAGCAGGTATTTCAATCTCTGTATTTGTTTGGAACATTTTCTCCACTCAATGGAGATCATTTTCTACTCACTATGCCACATTGTAATACAGACAACTTTCAAATGTATTTGAATCAGTTTTCCAAACATAAACCCCAGAAATTAAAAGTAGTGGTGCTGGACAATGGCGCTTTCCATAAAGCAAAACGATTGGTCATCCCAGCTAATATTATACTCATTTTTCTACCTCCTTATTCCCCCGAACTCAATCCCGCTGAAAAAATATGGTGGAATTTTAAAAGAGATTTTGCTAATAAACTTTTTCATAACCTTCCTGATTTGAAAAACTATGTATGTGAATTATGCACCCAATTAAATAATACGGTAGTCCAAAATACTTGTGCTTACAACTACATTATCTTATCTAAATTTTGGCCTAATTTATAAGTCACTTTCGTATTATACCATTTGCATATATAAAACAGTCCAATTGTATTCTTTGCGCCTTTGCTCCATAGCGGCTTTGCGTGATTTTTTTGGACTAAAATATAAATGCTATTGGTATTATTCCTAAAAATGTATCCTTTTTTATATCAAAAAAAGACTACCCTTTTTAGACAGCCTCTTTATTTAATTATAAAAACATCAAATTAGTTTTTAATCCCAAAATACTTTTGATGTAAAAAGATCTCCGCCTGGTATAGCACCAGCAGCTTGGTCATAGGCTTCTTTATTTAAATTTTGTTCTCTAACGGGATAACGAAGCCTTTTGGGTATGTCGGAAGCAGCATTAGCAGGTTTAACTAATACAGGATAGTCAAGCCTTTTCCATTCACACCAAGCCTCAAAAGGACGGTTATAAAAGGCAATCCATTTCTGAGTACCAATTTTTTGTTTATAATCTCCTGTTGCAGTTGAGTATGCAACTGCTGGTTGCAAAAGATAAGCATCGATATCTGGCTGTGGTACATTCCAATATTGCATAGATGCTGTTATGGCACTTTTATAATGACCCTCAGCTGTTCCGCCTACTGCAAAACCTCTTTCTACAGCTTCAGCAAGCAAAAATTCCACTTCCGTGTATTCCATTAAAAAAGATTCCATATTTTCGGCGATAAGCCTGTCTCCTACATGAGAGAATGCAACATAGTTGTTTTGAGAACCATATTTTCCTCCTATATATGCATTACCTACCTTAGTAAAATAAGCCATTCTTCTGGGATCATTTAAAGCATTCATTGTATCCACAAACGGTTGAGCCGCTACAAAATCATTTCTTTCATTTTGTATTAGATTCTCCCATATAGGGTTAGTATTAGGTGGTACAGTAGAATAGGTAAACATTGCTCCATCTGCATTGGATTGAAACACACCACTTTGCACCGCTTGTTCCACTATATTTTTAGCATTGCTACCTGAAACATCTACCAAACGCATACCCATACGTAGTTTTATAGAATTAGCAAATTTCTTCCATCTATCAATATCTCCTTTATAAATTATATCACTTACTCCAAAACTTGTTTTAGAAATATCTAAGCTGTTTATAGCAGCATCTAGTTTTACTAACAAATCATTGTAGATAGTGCTAGCATCATCATACTTAGGATGAATATTCTCTACATTAAGCGCTTCCGAATAAGGCACATTTCCATAAGTATCTACTAAAACAGAATAGGTATACACTATCAAAATATCTATAAGCGCTAGCTTATTTTTAGCAATGGCATCTATTCCTGCATTCTTAGCATTAATCAGTTTTTTTGCCTCATATAAACTTTTAAGAACATTGGCATACAATACGTTCCAAAAGCGACCTGGTATATTATTAGTCATAATATTAGCATATCTACTTTCACTAGTATAAACTGTTTCTGCCCAATATTGTGTAAATAATCTACAAATATTTTCAAACTGAGATGGTGTAGTTAGTATATCAGTAAGCTTTTTTTGTGCATTGGCAAAAAGCGTTCCAGGATCTACGTTTGATGGTAATTTAGGATTTTCGTTTAAACTTGTAATATCTTTTTTACAAGAAGAAAAAAATGCAAACATTAAACAAGAAGTGGTTATATATCTCAATATTTTTTTCATAAACACCATTTTAAAATTTAAATTTAAGATTAAAGCCAATATTACGGGTTGCAGGAACACTACCAGATTGATTACCTTGTACATTACCTGAGCTTAAGCCTTCTTCAGGATCAGCATAAGGTAGCTTTTTATATATAATCCACAAATTTGTTCCTACTAAAGAAAAATCTATTCCTTTTATTGGATAAAGATTTTTGATTAAAAATGCGGGAAAACTATAAGTAAGCACTAATTCTCTTAATTTAATATAACTAGCGTCATATACATGAGCAGCGGCTGGGTTTCTGTCATCAGTAATCCCTAATGTACCATATTCCATATCAATCCTTTTAGTATTTGGCGTTCCATCTTCTTTAACACCTGGGAGAATAATGCCTCCACCCTGTGCAACTGGATCTCTTACCGGTTTGCCTAAATCATTTAGACCTGCTGTTTCAGGATATAAACCTTCACTTAAACCATAAGCCATATCCAAGGAAAATACTTTGCCTCCTTTACGTGCATCTATTAAAAAGTTTAAAGAAAAATCTTTATACTTAAATGTGTTGGTCATACCCCCAATCCAATCTGGATTAACGTTTCCAATTATTTCATTAGCAGTACTAGACTTTAAATAGTGTCCATCAGCATCTACTACTTTTTGACCATTTAAGTATACAAAATTTGATCCTCTTATAGTACCATAAGGCTCGCCAACTGCAGCATTTATAGAAACACCTCCTTGCACGGCAGCTAATTGTAAATTTTTAACGCCTGGGCCAAGGTCTTTAACTAAATTTCTATTTCTAGATAAGTTGAGGCCTATATTCCAAGAAAAATTACTTGTCTTGATTGGATTTGCATTTAAAGCTATTTCAATACCCTTATTTTCTATATTTCCTGCATTTACAATTTTAGACCCATAACCAGTACTCGCAGAAACAGATAATGGCACAATTTGATCAACTGTATTTTGCTTATAATATGTAATATCCAAACTAATCCGTCCTTTTAAGAAAGCTAATTCTATACCTGTTTCAAAACTTTTAGTACGTTCTGGTTTTAAATCCGGATTATATTTGATATCGTCAACCGTTGCCAATGGTACTCCATCAATACCTGTAGGAACCAAATAATAATCCTTTACATATAAGGCTGGTGCTGTATTACCTACTTCCGCATAATTAATTCTTACCTTGCCATATGATAGCCATGGTATTGCATCTGTAGTAAATTTTGAAAATATAAAACCTAATGATGATGATGGATAAAAATAAGCATTATTGCCTTTTGGTAATGTAGACGATATATCTCTTCTGGCTCCTAAATCTAAAAATAGGAAGTTCTTATATCCTAAAGTGGCGCTTGCAAAAACACCATCCACCCTTTCCGTAGTAATACGCTCCGTAGGAGCTTCGATAGGATTTTTAGAATTAAGCAAAGCATATACTTTAGGAATAAGTAGCCCACCATTGGTTTCAGCAAAAATAGACTGTTGCTTGGTTATGCGAGTGTTTGTACCAATAGTAGCTTTAAAATTTAATTCAGGATTAATGTCTTTATTAATGTTAGCCATTAAGTCATAATTCTGTTCGCTAAACCGTCTATTGAATTGAGAATAGCGTGACACCCCAAGACTAGTAACTGCAATTCTTTCTTCTTGAATTTCATCATACGAATCTAATGAAGTACGAGCTAAAACATCTATCCAGCTATTTATTTTATAAGTTAATGCTACATTACCAAAATAACGCGACCTACTATCAGTCTCAAAGTTTTCATACCGGCTCCAATAGGGGTTATTCCAAAATGCCGGACTAAGCTTAGTTGGGTCACTCCAATTCCAAGTAACATTTTTACCCGTTCTGTTATATGCATCTTTCAACTCCTTAACATCTACATTCATTTGCCACCATTGTCTAAAACTGCCAAAGACATTTTTACTTGAAGCTGTTGTGCCATCATATCCTGTAGCATATCTTCCTATGCCATCAATTTTAGAAAAATTAATACTACCGCTAGCGGTTAAGTTTTCATCAATTTTATAAGAGGAGCCAAAATTTATTAAGTTTTTAATAATTTTACTATTAGGTAAAATACCTTTATCTGTAGTATTAGTATACCCCAATTTAAAATTCCCTTTATCTCCCCCACCATCAAGCATTATACTGTAATTAGTAGAAAGCGCATTTTCTAAAAAGGATGATGGATCATTTTTGCCCGCTGTCCAAGGACGGGGTTTGTGGTAGTTAGGTGAGCTAGGATCAAAAGCAGTCCAATCATATACTAATAAATTAGGATTAAATTTAGCTCCAAAAGATGCATCTTCGCTAAAAGGCACTACCAGATCTGGACCAGTACTAGGCCTAGGTTGGAGTTTAAATCCTGCTGCAGCATCACGATACAAAAAATACCCATCTGGAGATTCATATAAAGCCCCATATCCACCTCCATATTCTTTTTGATATTTCGGAAATGTGCTAGGGTCTACTAAACCAATACTAGCACCCATATTAAACGTTATTCCCAAGCCTTTTGTACCTTTTTTAGTAGTAATAACAATTACTCCATTTGAAGCCCTCGATCCGTATAGAGCTGTTGCGGCAGAACCTTTTAATACATTCATAGATTCTATGTCATCAGGATTAATATCAGCTACAGCATTGCCATAATCATACCCACCTCCTCCTGATATCTGCACATTCTTATTAGCTTTTGTATTGTTGATCGTGTTAGTATTTGTATTATCTACAGGAACCCCATCAATTACAAATAGTACTTGGTTGTTACCTGTTAAAGATTTATTGCCTCGTAAGATTACATTAGTAGACGCTCCGAGGTTATTACCTCTTTTTATTTCTAAACCTGCTATTTTACCGCCCAAATTATTAACAAAATTACTAGTACGGGCTTGACTTATGTCTTTACCGTCTAATCTCTGTGTTGCATAAGGCAATTCATTTTTTTTCTTTTTAATGCCTAGCGCAGTTGCTACTTCCATGGATTGAAGATCATCTTTTAAGATAACAGCATAAAAATCTTGCGTAGTAATTTTTATAGAACCAGAACTAAATCCAGTTGCTGATATTACCAATACATCACCTTCGCTTGCTGTAATGGTAAAATTGCCACTCTCATTAGCAATAGCACCCTTTTTAGTTCCTTTAATGGAAACTGAAGCATTTGGAATACCATTTCCTTTTTCGTCCGTTACTTTACCTGTTATGGTTTTGGTTTGAGCTAGTAGTTGCACAACAGGCAGTGCAAACATTAGTAATAGTAGAGTTAATTTTCTCATAAACACGTTTAACGTTTTGGGTTGGTTATAGAAAAGAGAGCGCGCAATAAATAAAAAATTTGAGAAAAATATTAATAATTATTCATTTAGATGATCAATATCCAAGATTTTGTTTTAGATTAGGATTCTGTTGTGTCTCCCGGATAGGTATTGGGAAAATAATAAAATTACTCACAGCTGATTGCAATGGATGATCAGGCAGTCTCGCTGGTATATCTCTTTTTGTTCTTAAAAAATCAAAGGAGCCATGTCCTTCAAATGCAAGCTCCATTCTACGTTCATCCCATATATTTGTTAATAAGGCTGCTTGAGTTGTTGGGGTTAAAGCTGTAGCGCTAGAACGTGCTCTTATTTGTTTTAAAATATCAATAGCAGCAGGGTCAGCAGTTGCAGCATTTTTTTGAGCTAGCGCTTCTGCCTTTATCAATAAAATTTCTGCATAACGTAAAACTGGTTCCCAAGAATCATTGATGTTATCAAAGTATTTTCCTGTGTATGAATTCCCGCTAACTGTTCTAATAAACTGAGCCGATTTTCTAGCGTCTGTATTATCGAAATTAGGTAAACTTAAATAGGTACTACTAATAGAAATATCTCTTCTAGCACCATAATGCTGGCCTATAGCATTATTGGTGTTGGGATTATCCGCATTATTCATGGCCACACTGAAAATTCTTTCTTTATTAGCAGCACTTATATAATTTGCTCTAACCCAATTATCATAAGCATTGGCACTTAGCTGATATCCTAGCGCTTTAACATTGTCACACATGGCAATAGCATTACCCCAATCCTGCTTGTATAAATATATTCTAGCTAATAGGCCTTGGGCAGCACCTTTTGTAGCTCTTGCCCTGTCGAAATATACATTACTATATGTTGCAGGTAAATCAGGAAAAGCTTCTGTTAAGTCTTTTATCATTTGGTCGTATACTTCTTTTACTGTATTTCTAGCAACTTTATTAGCAGGACTAAATGGATCAGTAGAAGCTTCTAATACTAAGGGTACCCCTAAATGTGATGCATCATTAGTAAAATTATATGGTTGTGCATATAAGTTTACTAAATAAAAATAGCAGAGCGCTCTTATAAATTTAGATTCTGCTATATATTGTTTACTTGAGGCCTCTGGAATTTTTCCAGTTCCGTATAAAGCAAGATTTTTACGAAATAAGTTAGTTGCATATATAGTTTTATAGCCCCCAGCCCAGCAATTTAACGCAATAACATCACTAGAAAGCATATTAAACGTAGAAACGTTTCCAAAGTAGGGGGCTATTTTTACATCATTTCCTCTAATATCAGCATATATTAAAGCCCTCCCCCCTAAAAATTCTGCATCTTGTAAGGCATCGTACATACCTAAACTTGATTTTTCAATTTTATCAGGCGTAGCAAAAGCATCTTTAGGATCAATGCTAGTAAAAGGTGTTTGCTCTGTTAGTTTTTTACAGCCAAAACAGAAAGTTATAGCTGTAAAAAAAGAAGTATATAAAATATGTCTCATAAATTTAAATTTTTTATTAAAATCCAACATTAATACCAAAATTAATTGTTCGAGATAATGGAACACCTCTAGAATCTATACCGTTAGCAATGTTTGCAATAACACTTGGGTCATTTTGACGGTTGGTTGTGATTTCTGGATCCTGGCCCGAATATTTAGTAAATATAAATGCGTTCTGAATGGAAGCAAAAACTCTAAAAGAATTAATATTTAACTTTTTGCGGATATCTTCAAAATTATACCCTAAAGTAATTTCCCTAATCCTTAAAAAATCTCCCTTTTCTAACCATCGGGTAGAGGCTTGGTTAGAAATTACATCTCGTATATACAATTTTTGAACATTCGTAACATCGCCAGGCTTAGTCCACCGTGTATTTATTTCAGTAATATTATTATTGAAACTATTAGTCATTAATCCTGCACGGGTAGAATTATAAATATAATTACCTAAGCTATACTGCAAGAATATACCTAATTCAAAATTTTTATATGTAAACGTATTATCAAGTCCTCCAAAAACAGTAGGATAACCAGATTTATCTGTATACTCAGCATCATCACTTGTTATGGTTGTAGCAATAGTGCCATCCATTTTTGTCCATCTATTTGCTGCAGCTACAGTAGGATCAGGATTATAACGTTTAATAATATGTTCATCTTTATCCATAAACATAGCTTGCCCTGTAGCAAGGTCTACGCCAGCCCAACGAATAAGATAAAACACGCCTAAAGGCTTCCCAACACTTGCTCTATTAATGCTGCTAGGAACATCGGTTTTAGGATCAATTAGTTTGGTAACTTTATTTTTAACGAATGAAATATTGAAAGATGTCTTCCATATAAAATCATTCTTAACAATATTGGTTGAGTTTATAGTTAATTCAAATCCTTTATTAACCATAGAGCCTATATTAGTAGTAACAGAACCTAAAGTACCACCAGGCGGTGCTGGGATGCCCGCAGTTAGAAGCGTAGGTGCATCTAAAGCAAGGTCCGTTATATTATTACTGAAATAATCCATTATGACACTTATTCTGTTTTTAAGTAAAGACATATCAATTCCAATATTAAATTTGTTGGACGATTCCCAACGAAGATTAGGATCGCCCACTCTACTAATAGACAAGCCATTTACATCAGCGTATTGACCCCCTCCGTATAGCGTTCTTGAGGCATAACTTCCTACATTAGCATTACCTACTCTACCATAACTAATTCTTAGTTTTAGATCGTTAATTGCTGTTATATTTTTCATAAAATTCTCTGATGATATGCGCCAGCCTAGAGATCCTCCAGGAAAATATCCTCTTTTTTGATTCATACCAAAGCCAGAATATGCATCAGCTCTTAATACTCCCTCTGCAAAATATTTATTTTTATAATTATAGGTAAAGTTCCCATAATAAGAATCAAAGGCGTTAGCAAAGGCTGTACCCCCTGAAGATGTTGAAGAAGAGCCGTTTGTGTAAGTACTTGCAAAAAGACCATCATAAATATATTTAAAGTATGGATCAGCTAAATTACCCTGCCCAACATATATTTGAGACTCTTTAAAATATTGATATTCTAAGCCTGCAGTTACAGCAAAGTTATGATCATCAATCTTTCTAGTATAGGTAGCATAATTAGTCCAATTCCATATATTATCCATTGTAATATTTTGTTGTACTAAACCATTTCTTGTTACTCCAAGCCCTGCAATGCTAGGATGGGCATATTGATCTTCAAAGTTTTGAAGATAATCTACAGCAAATTTAGATGTAATTTTCAATCCCTTAACAGGTTCTACCTCACCATATGTACTAGCAATAAATCTATTTATGTTATTATCATTTCTATTAAGTTTTATTGTTGCTAGCGGATGATAGAATGCCGAGCTTGCCTGGTTGGTAACATCATTGTTACCATCACCCAATGTTCCTGTTCCATTTTTTGAGATATAAAAACCTCCTTCCGCCTTACTATTTGGGTCATATACAGGTATATTAGGGAAAGCATTATAAGCAGATATGGTAACGCCAGCTAAATATCTATCAGAGAGCACCCCGTTATTTTGAGATTTTGAATAATATAAGCTTACGCCAGATTTAAACCATTTTTGAGGTGTTAGATCTAAATTTATTCTTGCTGCACCTCTTCTCAATCTATTTCCTACTACTATACCTTGTTGGTCAGTATATTCTACAGAGCTATAAAATTTAGCTTTATCTGTTCCTCCAGCTAAAGAAATTTGGTAGTTTTGTGAAATACCTGTTCTAAAAACTTGATCTAGCCAATTTGTTCTATCTGGAATACCATCACCATTTATATCAATATCCTTTGCAATAGGGCTGGCTATATTAGCATGAGCAGCTTTCTCATTTTGAATTGTATTAAATTCATCACCTCCTAATAATTTAGGAAGTCTTACAGCAGTACTATAGGAAACATTTGAATTAAAATTTACTGTTAAAACCCCATTTTTTCCTCTTTTAGTAGTAATTACTAATACTCCATTAGCTCCTCTAGATCCATATTGTGCTGATGCAGCAGCATCTTTAAGTATATCTATAGACTCTATATCATTAGGATTAATATCCGCTAATGGATTGTAGCGTATTCCATTCCCACTATTAAAAACATTAACATTAGTATTTTGGTTAATGGGTACTCCATCTACTATAATCAATGGTTGGGCGCTACCAGAGATAGAGTTAACCCCACGTACACGAATATTTACAGCATCTCCTAACATACCACTTGTCATATTCGCATTTACACCAGCAGCTCTACCTGCTAGAGCCTGATCAAAACTTTGTATAGGTTTATTTTGAAATGCATCTCCTGTTACTGTTGTTATGGAAGAGGCTACATCTTTTTTCTTAATTATTTTATAGCCAGTAGTAACAGTACCTAAATCTTTGCCTTCTGTTTGCAAAATAATTGTTACATCACCTTTATCAACAATAGATATTATTGTCGTTGTATAGCCAACTGCAGATACACTAATGGATTTTGCTGAAGGAGTTACTTGGATAGAAAAAGTCCCATCAGTTTCGGAAGTTACGCCGCTTTTAAAGCCTTTTACGATGATAGAAGCATTGGAAATACCGTTTCCTTTTTCATCCGTTACTTTGCCTGTTATGGTTTTGGATTGTGCTAATAGCTGTCCAACAGATAATACAGCTACCAACATTAGTAAGACTAATCTTCTCATGCGTACATATCAGTTTAGGGTTAAAAAATAAACGAGCACCAAATTTATAGCAAGAAATTAACAAAATGATAACCTTAAGTATCTTTTAATATCATTATTTTACCATAAGCAGAAATAGTAAAGTGTTTCTTAAAAAAACCTTGGGAGTTGACATTCTATTTTTTACCACTACACATTTTGAAAGATTTACTAAATCAAAAAAAATTAACAAAAGGCTACATCATTTGTTGCAAGAAAGTAATAGATTGTGCGTTCATTATAGTTTTCAATTATCATGCTGATTCGATTTCAATATATTATACTACTATTTTTTTGCTTGCACGGCTTGTGTTCTACTGCGCAAGTAAACACAAGTGCTATTCAAAAAAGTAAGGATACAACTATTAATGAAAATGCCACATCTATATCTACCAATAAAATCAAAGAG
>Ga0075163_10012053_pt1 | contig 11259 bp, 12 predicted proteins | sample JI1023141ADNA_FD_71478 | JGI IMG/M metagenome (GOLD analysis project Ga0075163, IMG submission 71478) | Wastewater effluent complex algal communities from Wisconsin, to seasonally profile nutrient transformation and Carbon sequestration -... | ecosystem: Engineered > WWTP > Effluent > Algae...
GCAACCAAGAAAAGAGTCGGTCGTTAAGACCGGCTTTTTTCTTGGTTTTGGCCAAGCCTCGAACCTGGGACTAGAGATTTTGCGTAGCAAAAGATCGTACTCACTGGTTCGGCGGAGCAAGCGAAGCACAGAAAGAATCTCGTTCTTTCTGGCAAGCGAGCGAAGGAGGCAAAGCCGATGTCTTGGTCTCACAACCGTAAGTATTTTAACCTCTGTTATTTTGGCAGGATTTTATTTAGCTAAAATCCTGACCAAAGTTGGCTGATTCTAGTCTTGCGTGGTTGTTTGGTATGATGACAGTAGGAAAAAAGTCGAAGTCAACTGTGCTGCATATTCTATTGCTGCAGACTTGTATGAAAACGGTACTGACAAAATCATGCTTGTTTTGCCAGGTTGGCTGTCGAACAAAGCTAATTATGAATCGTTAATATCTTTTGTGGTTGACGAGGCACAAACATCAGCAGTGGTTATTGATTACAGTGGTCACGGCGAAAGCCCGTTTGACGCCATGAATATTCGGCCAGCCCAACACTTTTTAGAAGTTATAACAGCGTTTGATTGGATAAGAGAGAAGTACCCGAACGCTCAAGTAAGCGTGATGGGCACGAGCTACGGTGGCTACATGGCAGTGCAGCTTACTAAGTATCGTGATTTTGGAAATCTGGTGCTCCGTGTGCCTGCTATCCTTGCACCTCGGAGTTTCTATAGTCTGAACGGAGACATTGATCGTCAGCAAGAGCGCCACTGGCGTAGCGACCAAGAGTTTCTGAATACACACCCACTGTTGGCACGAGCCTCTAAGTTCAATGGTAGGACGTTGGTCGTTTGGCACGAGCTTGACGAGTCTGTACCTAGGCAGACAACAGACAAGTATATTGAGATTTTCAAGGCCGATAACTATCTAGCTAAAGGTTGGGGCCACTCATTCAAGACCGATGCTTCTGAGGCTGAGCAATTAGCTTACAAGAGAGCGATCACTGATTGGCTCAATGGTGCTGGTCCTAGTACTGATCGGTAGAGTGTTCAAATACTGGTACATCTCTTGAAAGTTGAATCCATCGAGATAATTCGGCAACGAGTAAGTTCCAATTCGACTGTATACGGAGTTTAATAGAATGCATCAAAGATATATGGTGGGTGGGTAAACATAACACAATAGTACTTGACAAAGTACAAGCTTTTTGCTATACTGATATTTAGTTTTGAGAAACAAAAAACGAAATAAACAAAAAATAAACGTTCACTCAAAACTGTCTAAAAACAAAAAACAAAACAAAAGGAGGCAAGCATGATGTTTGCCATCAACCAAGGCATGGCGTACGAATTGGTCCCTTGTAGTGACCAAGCTATCCTTGCAGTCGACGAGGAATTAAAGCTGCTCTAGGGCGATTCCTTGAACGACACTTAAAAAACACCCCATCCGAACTCGCATATGGGGTGTTTTTTTGATGTCAGTAAAAACTCAGATTGAAGAGTTAAGGTTTTAAAACCGACGTTTTTCGGGTAAAATGAGTGGCAAGCGATGGCAGACAAATATGATGATTTTCGGCCGCGTCGCTCTGGAAGCGTCGATGGATTTTTAACGGGGGCGGGGCAACAACCACGGCACCCGCTTTTTCGCGGTGAGAATCAGCCTAAGGCCACTGTGTCTACGCCGTCAGCACCGCTACTACGCCCACAACCCAAACGACAGGAAATTGATTTGCCTAGCCCTAGACCGACAACCGATGATGTAAAAAGGGCCGCTCCGACACCACGCCATGCGGAGCCTATTAACACAGTGTCAGAGCTGCAAGATGAACCTGATCGCATACCCTCGCCACGTCAGAAAAAAAGCTGGCGCCGTCGTAAACAACAAGAGCCAGAAACCGGTCGTGGCCGCCTAAAAGGCCGGGGTAAAAAGAGCAAAAAGAAAACGATCGCTAAAGTCTTTGGCGTGCTGCTGCTTGCGGGCTTGCTGGCCTTCGGTTTTCGTTTTTACCGAGACATAGCCAAGATCACGGGCAATAGCAATCCGTTTAGCCTGCTTGGCGTCTTTAACCCCGCAGATCTTAAAAACGAAAATGGCCGAGTAAATGTGCTGGTCGCAGGCAACTCGGCTGATGATGTCGGCCACAACGGCGGTGAGCTCACGGATTCTATTATGGTGCTCAGTGTTGATACCGAAAAAAACACTGCGATGATGCTTAGCATCCCCAGAGACCTTTGGATTAGTTTGCCGGGCGAAGGGCATATGAAGATAAACAGTGTTTATCCGCTCGAAGGTATGAATGGGCTCAAAGGCGTCATAGAGGGTGAGCTCGGGCTACCGATACACTATACTGCTCTCATAAATTATTCAGCTTTTCGCGATCTTGTAGACGCGGTCGGTGGCATAACCATCACTATAAAAAGCGATAATCCGCGTGGCATTTACGACTCGAGCCTCGATTATACGTCACGCACTTGCTGCGCGCTGGCCAAATACCCCAATGGCCCGGTTAATCTTGACGGTAAACAAGCGCTAAACTTGGCCCGTGCCCGCGGCGAGGGCTACGGCTCATATGGTTTTACCCAGGCAGACTTTACTCGTACCGAGCACCAGCGCCAGATGCTACTGGCTATCAAAGATAAAGCTTCTGACCCCGCGGTTATCGCTAATCCATTTAAGGTCAGTAATCTCTTTAGCGCAGTGGCGGGTAATGTCAAAACAGACTTGCAGATCAACGAGATCCAGACCCTCTACTACTACAGCAAAAAAGTTGACCCAACCAAGATAGATTCGTTTAACCTCAACACGCTAAAAGGCCAAAACACCACTATGCTCACTAACTACACGTCGCCAAATGGCCAATCGGCACTCATCCCGGCCGCTGGACTCGACGATTACACCGAAATTGCCGCTCAGATTCGCCGCACGTTCAATGCCAGTCCACTCACCAAAGAAGCTGCCAGTATCATGGTGCTCAATAGCACGCAGTACGCTGGGCTTGCACGGTTACAGACTAACAAGCTGCTTGAAAAGGGCATGGACGTAGCGGGGCAAGGCAATTTTGCGACCGTACAAGAAACCACCACGATCATCGACAACTCGGCAGGCAAAAAACCAAACACACTTACGTACCTAAAAAATACATACAAAGCGACTGTAGTGACCGACACGGTGACGTCTACTCGCTACCCAGATGCCGACTTTATCATCATACTCGGCAAAAACGCCATGCCAGTGCCGACTACGACTAACAGTAATTAGCAATTTCACCTGGGATTGGTTTTTAACAGAGGTGACTCTCACTTCATTTGGTAAAACGAAGAACGATCACCTACTAAAGATTAACGAAATGAGCTACATGCGTTAATTTTTGCTTGGCTCACGTCTGGTACGTAGGTAGTGGAGGGTGTCGATCAAGATAAAGCTGACCAGCATGAGTAGCAGCCAAGCGCTCAGCTTGTGAAGGCTAACAAGTTGCCAGTGTTCTGTCTGGTTTGGGTACAGCCAGGTGCGCGTGAACGTACCGATATTTTCGGCTACCCAAATGAAAAAAGCCGAGAGCACCGCAGTGAGCAAAAAGGGCATGCGGCGACGTTTGCTGCGGATGTGATAGTACACCCAGGTGCGGGCATAGAGTAGGGCGGTAACAACAAACAAAATCCAACGAAAGTCGTAAAAGTAGTGATGCGTAAAAAAGTTGACATAGATGGCCACTGCAAGCAGGGCAGCGTAGATTCTCTTTGGATATGGCTCATATTCTAGATCCAGCACTCGCCACGCTCTGGCTATAAAACTACCAACTGCGGCATACATAAAACCAGAGTAAAGTGGCACATTCCCAAGGTGAAAAAACGAGTCTTCTGGGTAACTCCACGACTGTATGGAGCCCGAGGTTTTAAAAAGCTCCATACCCAAGCCCACTAGGTGAAAAACCAAAATGGTGATGACCTCGTGCGGCTTTTCGAGCTTGGTGGCGACCAACGCAACTTGTGTGAATACGGCAAATAAAAATAACCAGTCGTATCGGGCCAGCCACGGTAACTCGACATACTTTGTAAAGACAATTGCTGCAAGCATGAGACCACCAAATATCGCTGCCCAACCTAGTTTGATGATGAGGCTTAACACCCATCCGCCAGGGAGATGCCCTACCCCCTCAAGTACTTGTTGCTTCGTCGCGCCCATTACTTTCAAGTATACGCGGGTTGCTTTAGGGGTGGAAATTTGACGTCTAGTTTGGTACAATCACGCTGTTCGATTGATTAAGTTTGTAGTCTCTCTGCAGCTTAGGGAAAAGAGCAGCTCGGAAGAGTTTTTAGAAGCTAACATGCTTTTTAAGCCAAAATTCCAATCCAAGGAGCGATAGCGACTGAATGGAATTTTGAGAGGAGAAGCATAGGCATAGGTCGAAGCTTTTGGCTGTAAGCCAAAACGAGACTTAGCCGTAAGCTTCGACGTGGCACCATAGCTCAGCTGGTTAGAGCGCAGGACTCATAAGCCTGAGGTCGGTGGTTCGAGCCCACCTGGTGCTACCACAGCAGTTTAAATAGCGTCTCCGGACGCTATTTTCGTGAGAAAGTATCTGAACTACTACATGTGGGGTGGCCATTGGCTTTACCTATCATAAATCTCACATCACTGATGAGCCCGAGTTTTTTTCACGCTACCTGCTGAACCTCTACGAAAGTACCACTAGCTCTTAGAAACAGCCCAGTAAGACTACCCGCATTTTTCTCCAGATGTAAGGGTCAGATCTTTAAAAAAGAAAAAGCATAGAAATTAGGACGCTATTTTCTTTGGTCGTCAATTTTGGTTATTTATCGGCAGCAGGTTCAATGTTTGTGTCTTTGATGAGACGTTTAACGATGCGGCCTTCAGTGTCTTTTTTCTCTGCGGCGGCTTGAGCTACCTCTACACGCGCAGCTTGCCAGGCAGACCAGTGGCCAGAGACCAAAGCCCACAGCGAGAGAGCCGAGACGTAGGTGACACTATCGAGCCAGCCCATAAGTAACGAGATAGGGATCATCGCTATCCAAAGTAGGGTAAGCCAGCCGTTTACCTTGCGCATAAATACGGGATCCCCTTGCACGGAAGCCCATAGTGATTTCACTAGATGCATAACCTTCTCCTCACTTTTCCTTTTTTACTGTCCTATGTCTAGTATGACCTGCTGATCGTTAATTTCGCTGAGCGTATCTACGCCACTCTGGTGTCAAAAAAATGACGCCACATGGGATTGAGACAAGCGTAATATGGCCGCATAATGGTTATACTTTGTGTAAAAAATGAAAGGCAGACAGCATGTGCGGAATTGTAGGGTATGTGGGCGAAAAGTCTCACGCAATCAAGATCGTGGTCGAGGGCCTGAGAACACTTGAATATAGGGGCTACGACTCGGCAGGGGTAGCCTACGTGCCCAAAAGTCAAAAAACACTAGCGGTCGTAAAGCAAACTGGCCGGGTTGATGCCCTTGTCCGTGAGCTTGGCGAGCCTCTGCCGCTTAGCGAAATGGCTATAGGGCACACTCGGTGGGCGACGCATGGTAAACCAACCGTTACCAACGCGCATCCGCATTTCAATACGGCAAAAACGATCATGGCTGTGCATAACGGGATTATCGAAAATTACGCTGATCTGCGGGCGCATCTGCAAAAAAAGGGTTACATCTTCGCTTCTGAAACCGACACCGAAGTTGTGCCACATTTGATAGATTTTTACTTTCGCGAAAACGGCGAAAAAGATTTTGCAGGTGCTGTGCAGGAAGCACTTTTGCAGCTTAGGGGAGCATACGGGCTGCTCGTCATGTCGACGCACGCACCCGGCAAACTATTTGCCGCGCGCCTAGGCAGCCCTCTAGTGCTGGGTGTAGTAGCAAAAGGCTCTTACATCGTCGCCTCAGACCCGGCGGCTTTGCTGGCCCATACCAAAGATGTGGTTTATCTGAATGACCACGAGTATGTAGAAATAAACCTCGGAGGCGGCTATACTATCTTTGATTTTGAAAACGCAACCGCGGTAGAGCGGACTGTCGAAACGCTCTCCTACGACGCAGCCGAAGCTTCTCTGGGAGAGTACCCGCACTTTATGCTGAAAGAAATTTATGAGGCGCCGAAGACCATCAGAGCGGCCGCACTCGGTCGGGTTAGAGCCGAAGCGGGGATTGTAAAACTGGGTGGTTTGCAAGAAGTGGCAGACCAACTTCGGTACATAGACCGTGTGGTTGTCGTGGCTTGCGGTACGGCTTCTTACGCGGGTATGCTCGGGGAGTATGCTTTAGAGGAACTCGCGGGGGTCCCGGTAGAGGTGCAGATTGGTTCAGAGTTTAAGTACCGCAAAGAACCTTTTTCACGCAGTACGGCGCTGCTGGTTGTTTCCCAGTCGGGCGAAACGGCTGACACCATCGCTGCGCTTAAAAAGGTTGAAAACTACGGCGTGTTGAAGTTGGGCGTAGTAAACGCCATCGGCAGCACTATTGCGCGCATGACTGATGCCGGGGTGTATTGCCATGCCGGACCGGAGCTAGCTGTGGCGAGCACCAAAGCTTTTCTGGCACAGTACACGGTGCTGCTTGAGATCGCCCTGTCGCTCAGCGACGGGCGCTCCGAGCTTTACAAAGCGCTGCTCGCAGAGTTAGATACAGTACCTCAAAAAGCAGAGCAGGTGCTCACACAGGCAAAAGCTATAAAAAAGATTGCCGAAAAATACGCTCACTACCGCGATTTTCTTTTTATAGGGCGAGGTTATCAGTACCCTACGGCGCTAGAAGGGGCGCTAAAACTCAAAGAGATCAGTTACATACACGCCGAAGGCTATGCGGCGGGAGAAATGAAACATGGCCCACTCGCCATGATCGATGAAAACTTCCCGACGTTTGCCATTGCCACCGATAGTGACTTGCTAGAAAAAACCTATAGCAATATAGAAGAGATCCGGGCCCGCAAAGGCAAGGTGATCGCCATTGCATCCGAAGGAAATGAGCAAATAAAAAACCTGGCCGACGAGGTTATATATGTGCCAAAAACCATGGAACAAACTGCGCCGCTGCTTGCCGCCATTGTCACGCAGCTGTTTGCTTACTACGTTGCCGTGCACAAAGGCCTGGACGTAGACCGCCCCCGCAATCTCGCCAAATCCGTCACTGTAGAGTAAATGAAGTGAAACTCACCCCTGTTAAAAACCAATCCTAGGTAAAACGATGTAATTAGGTAGAGCAAATGTACGGTCGTATGGCCAATGCTATTTGGGCGACTACGTCATCGGGAGAATGCCGGACTGTGTCGATAGGCTTTGTGGTCAAATCGTGCATAGCAAGCACTTTTGGAAACTGATACCAACTATCTACAACGCTCTGTTCATCTTTTAGAACTGCTTGGATATCGGCGAAGTGTGAACTATCTCTTTGAGTGCGGCTATTATCTTCAAGTATCCTTTTGGCGCGGATTTCGTCTGGGCAGGTAAGCACGGCTGTTCTGTATCGGTCGCCAAGCTCTTCACGAAGCCAGCGAGCGTGCGAATACACGCGTAAACCATCGATTAAAACTAGAGGGTATGTCTTTGCCTGTTCGAGGATAGGACGAGTGATAGCTTCTGGGTCATCGCGAATAATCTCGTCATGCAGACAGTTATACTCAGCGCGGCTGGTAAGCTAAATGCCTTGTGCAGCCGCGACATGGCGAATTGTTTCGCCTGGCGAGCTGACACATACACGCGGAGTGGTACCCGCCAAACGCTTAATTGTAGAGGTTTTGCCCGTACCGGCAAGGCCAGTAATGTTGAGAACTAAGCTGCAGCGCATCTAATAATTATATAACAACAAACATAATTATGCAAATAATTCAGGCTTTGCGGCGCGAAGGTTTTGCCAGCAGGGTTCAAAGAGAGGAGTAGGCAAAGTGGTGAAGTCATACCATTGCATGTCTGTACATTTTTCAGGCTCAAGGTTTTGAGGTTCTCCAGCCACCCAGTCTGCTGTCATCCAGATAGAGACGTAGTGCTTACCCGCGTCCATAATGTCATTTGTCACGGCGAGAAATCGTATGTTTTTCACCTGCATACCGGTTTCTTCCTTAATCTCACGAGCTGCAGTTTCTTCCCACGACTCGCCGATTTCGAGGTGTCCACCCGGCACGCTCCAGGCACCTCCCGCATGCGAGCCAGCCCGGTGTATCATGAGGAATTTGCCATCTCGCCAGACAAAACAGGCAACGCCAACCGGTACTTTGTCACCATTTATCATAGGTACTCCAGGATCTCGGCGTGGGGGAGGGGAGATTTGTTTTCAAACTCATGGGCGAATGGCTCGTGGTCGACGGCGCGTTTCAGGGCGCGGCCAAAGGCGCTGTGGCTGACGACGAGAATTGTGTCTTGAGGCAATGACTTTAGGTAGTCCAAAGCCCGCTCGGCACGGTTTTGCAGCTGTTCGATAGTTTCTGCGCCTTTGTAATTTGCTAGGTCATGATACGTTTTGCCTGACTCCCAAAACGCGTTCCAGCTGGTTTGTTCGAGCTCACCAAACTGTAGTTCTACGACCAAATCCGATATGACAATCTCATGTAGAGGGTAGCCCAGGGTACGAGCCATAATTTCGGCAGTTTCGCGGGCGCGCAGCAGTGGTGAAGAGACAATCAAATCTGGTTTAAAGTGCCTCGCAGCCGCTTTGTCTGCACCGGCATGCGCCTGGGCTTTGCCGCGCGAGGTCAGGCCTTTGTCGTTGGGCGCACCGGGCTTGGTGGCAAACACATCTTCGATGTTAATATAGCTTTCCCCGTGCCGCACAAAATATAGCTTTTTCATTGGGTATGTCCACGGTACCATTTTGCGAAGTCGTGCCAAGGGTTTTGCAGGTCCCCCGAAGCGCTCTCGCCACGTTCATGCCACTCAGCTGTCGTAGTCTTGCCGCCATCTAAAGATGTGATTGTAGCGTGCGCATATGGAGAAATACCTCTAGACTTAGTCTGCAATGTACCCATTAGATCTTTTACAAAAACTTGGGAGCCGTCAGCATCTTGATAAACCACTACTTGATGTAAAATTATTCGCCGGTCAGTGAGACTTTTGGTTAGCCTCAACCAATCATCAGAGGTAAACCATTGATTGATTGATTTCATATAGGAGCCTGGAAAGCCGCCTAAGCCCGGAATGTCCCAGCTATCATCGCTGATGACCAATGGCTGCTTAAAGAGTGCATAGGCTTGTGCTGCTTTGTGAAGAGCAATCTCTTCGCCGGACTCAGACTGAATTTCTTGAAAGTCATGGCTTTTGTCTTGCACAAGCTCTATCCCGAATTGTTGGCAAGTGTTTTTGGCTTGGTTAAACTTCTCCATGTTACTGGTGACATACATGAGTTTCATACCTATCTAGTATACGACACTACTAAGACTTCACCCGGGATTGGAATATAACAGGGGTGAGTTTCACTTCGTTTACTATTTTGATGCGTTTCTAGTAAAATTAAATCTCGAGCTGAAGTATCACTAGCAACAGAACGAATCACTAACGTACATAAGCGGCAATGGCCGCTTTTTTTGTAACTTTTAACTAAAACGGGAGGTTTAAGATGGCACTAGTACTACCATCTAGACAAGAAACAGGACGGAGCAATGTGAGCTGGATAGAAGCCGTGCGCGAGACGGATGGGCGAGTATATTTTGATGGTGCACATTTTTATGAAGAGGGGGTATTAGATCTGCCACTCGAGCTCGCGAGTAAAGAAAAAATTCGAACCGCACTAAGTGCGGAGACTTCCACTTCTCGCGACGAAGAAAACCGTCTGCTTAAGCAGTGGTTAGGCAGTCTGATACTAACACCTAAAAAAGGTTTTGAACGAGACCCTAAAACTGCTGTACCGGTAAAGGTTGCGTTGCCGGTCAAGCTATGGCGGGGGGTAGGTACTGCATCCTTGCGAGGGGTGGGTGACATGGAATGGGTTGAGGATGTAACGCAGATGGAGGTGCTATTTATGGACCCGCTCGACAAGTTGTGTCGCCTAATGAAAGAAGATGAGAAAGTAATGAAACGGCGGTTTGAAGCTTACAAGTTGAAGTGGCCGGGACGTTCTAGCTGACTATCTAGGTTACAATTTAGTGTATGAAAGTAATGTTGCCTTCGGGCAAGTGGGTGGTGGCAGTGAGCGGCGGCGTGGACTCCGTGGTTCTACTGGACCTAATTGCCCACATGATCAAAGATCAAAGTTCAACGATCAGTGCCATAGTGGCGCACTTTGACCATGGCATCCGACCTGAGTCGGCCGACGATGCGCTGTTTGTGAAGGAGCTGGCGGCGCGCTATGGGCTAGCATTTTTTACTGAACGAGTAGAACTGGGCGCGGGTGCCAGCGAGGCAGCAGCCAGAAAAGCTCGCTACGATTTCCTCCGCCGTGTCCAAAAAACCGAGAATGCCGACGGCATCATCACTGCCCACCATCAAGATGACCTGCTGGAAACCATGATTCTAAACTTGCAGCGGGGGACGGGCAGCAAGGGCTTAAGCTCCTTGCAATCTCGAAAAGGGTTGCTGAGGCCACTACTGCTGTACACGAAAGACGAAATTCGAGCCTACGCACTAAAACGCAACCTGAGTTGGCGCGACGACAGTACAAATACCGATATAAGATATGCCCGGAACCGCGTCCGTTACGAAGTACTTGCCAAATTCTCTGACACCCATAAATCCCAGCTGCTGCAAAAATCTGAAAAGGCCTCCAAGCTAAACGCTAAAATCGCTGATCTGGTAAAGGCGTACTTGCAGACACAACCAAGTGAAACTACGCTTGATCGCCAGCAATTTGTGGCGCTACCAGACGTGGTCGCTCGGGAAGTGCTAGCGCAGTGGTTGCGTAGTCACACTGACGTCGAGATTTCACGCAAGATGATCGAAAGGTTGGCGGAAGCTATTCGGTCCGGGCGAAATAATTCGCTGGCAGATGTAGCGCGCGGCTGGACTTTGTACATTGGTCGGGAACAGGTGAGCCTAAAGATGGGGTGAAAACCCGCTCAATCTGTTGTATACTATCAGGACATGAATGTAAACACACCAGGTCCGTCTAAGCACGGCAATCAGAAGCAATCAACCAGAAACTGGAGCATGATACTGCTCGCAATATTTGCGGGCATATTTGTTCTCAGTATATTTATGCAGCCAAACAAGCTCGAGGAAAAGCCGATCTACCAGGTTATTGCCGCCGCAAATGCGGGTAAATATAGCAAAATTGAAGTTCGCGGCCAGGAACTACTCGTCACTAAAAAGGGTGATGACAAACCAACTATCAAAGCTCGCAAAGAGGAAAACAT
>Ga0075163_10012054_pt1 | contig 11258 bp, 10 predicted proteins | sample JI1023141ADNA_FD_71478 | JGI IMG/M metagenome (GOLD analysis project Ga0075163, IMG submission 71478) | Wastewater effluent complex algal communities from Wisconsin, to seasonally profile nutrient transformation and Carbon sequestration -... | ecosystem: Engineered > WWTP > Effluent > Algae...
CAGGTCGCGGTGGGCCGACAGCAGGTTGGCCATGCCGCCCACTTCGCGTCCGCCCATGGCGTTGGGTTGGCCGGTCACCGAAAACGGCCCTGCGCCCGGCTTGCCGATGTGCCCGGTGGCCAGGTGCAGGTTGATGAGCGCGGCGTTCTTGTCGGAGCCGCTGCTGCTCTGGTTCAGGCCCTGGCAGTACAGCGACAGCGTGGCGGCCGAGCCGCCAAACCACTGCGCGGCCTGCACGATGGCGTCTTCACTCAGCCCCGTGATGCGCGCGGTTTCGCGAGGCGTGAACTCGCGTACCAGGGCTTTCAGCGCGTCGAAGCCCGTGGTGTGGGCGGCGATGTGCGCGTGGTCCACCAGGCCTTCCCACAGCATCAGGTGCAGCAAGCCGTGGAACAAGGCCACGTCAGTGCCGGGCAGCAGTTGCAGGTGCAGGTCCGCCTGCTCGGCGGTTTCCGTGCGGCGCGGGTCGGCGACGATGATCTTCAGCGCTGGGTTCGCGCGCCGCGCGTCTTCCACGCGCCGGTACAGCACCGGGTGCGCCCAGGCCATGTTGCTGCCGGCAATGAACAGGCAGTCGGCCCGTGTGATGTCGTCATAGCAGGCCGGTGGTGCGTCCGCGCCCAGCGTGGCCTTGTAGCCAGCCACCGCGCTGCTCATGCACAGGCGCGAATTGGTGTCGATGTTGTTGGTGCCCAGCACACCCTTGGCCAGCTTGTTGAAGACGTAGTAGTCCTCGGTCAGCAGCTGGCCGCTGATGTAGAAGCCCAGGGCATCGGGGCCGTGTTCGCGGACGATGCGCGCGAAGGTGTCGGCTGCCGTGTCCAGAGCCTGGTCCCAGCCCACGTCCTGCCCTTGCAGGCGTGGGGTGCGCAGCCGCGCGTGCAGCGTGATGGGCGCCGTGGCCGTGAGGTGCAGCGACTGCCCCTTGGTGCACAGCCGGCCGAAGTTGGCAGGGTGGTCGGGGTCGCCGCGCACGCCGGTGATCTGCGCGCCGTCGGCCTCGATCACCACCCCGCAGCCCACGCCGCAGTAGGGGCAGGTGGAGCGGGTTTCGGTCTTCATGGCGTTCCCGTCACTTCGCCGCCAGTTCGGCCGCGTCCAGGAAGACCTCGCCGCCTTCCAGCTTCACGGCAAAGCGGGCTGCGCAGCCCACGTCCGGGGCACGCGCTTCGCCGCTGGCGAGCTCGATGGTCCAGTTGTGCAGCGGGCAGGCCACGCTGTGGCCGAAGACGATGCCCTGGCTCAGCGGCCCGCCCTTGTGCGGGCACTTGTCCAGCAGGGCGAAGACGTGGTCGTCGGCGGCACGGAAGACGGCCACGTCGGTGGCGCCGCTGCGGGCCACGCGGCGCGATCCCAGGCGCGGGATGTCCTCGACGCGGCAGATGCGGGTCCAGTTCACCATGGTTTGAGCAGCGGGCGTTTTCATCACAGCACCCCCACCGGCGTGAACTGCCGCGTGTCGACCGCAGCCTTCTCATGTTCGAACCACGGGTCGGGTTCGCCATCCAGGCTGAATTGCAGCCGTGCCCACAGCGACTTGCGGCCTTCGTGGTCGTCAAGCACCTTCTTCTTGACGTGGTCCAGGCCGACGCGGGCGATGTAGTGCACGGTGCGCTCCAGGTACCAGCCTTCCTCGCGGTACAGCTGCAGGAAGGCGCCGCTGTACTCCAGCACCTCTTCCGGCGTCTTCAGCTTGCAGAAAAAGTGCGCCACTTCGGTCTTGATGCCGGCGTTGCCGCCGACATAGATTTCCCAGCCGCTGTCCACGCCGATCACGCCCACGTCCTTGATGCCGGACTCCGCACAATTGCGCGGGCAGCCACTCACCGCCAGCTTCACCTTGTGTGGCGCGTACATGCGCCACAGGGCGCGCTCCAGGTCCTTGCCCATCTGCGTGCTGTCTTGCGTGCCAAAGCGGCACCACTCGCTGCCCACACAGGTCTTCACCGTCCGCAGTGCCTTGGCGTAGGCGTGGCCGCTGGGCATGCCGATGTCTTTCCAGACGTTGACCAGGTCTTCCTTCTTCACGCCCAGCAGGTCGATGCGCTGGCCGCCGGTGACTTTCACGGTGGGGATCTGGTACTTGTCCACCGCGTCGGCAATGCGGCGCAGCTCGCTGGAGGAGGTCTCGCCGCCCCACATGCGCGGGATCACGCTGTAGGTGCCGTCTTTCTGGATGTTGGCGTGGCTGCGTTCGTTGATGTAGCGGCTTTGCGGGTCGTCCAGTGCCTCCTTGGGCCAGGTGCTGATGAGGTAGTAGTTGATGGCCGGCCGGCAACTGGCGCAGCCGTTGGGCGTGCGCCAGTTCAGCGCGCGGTAGACACCGTCTATGGTCAGCAGCTTGTGCGCCTTGATGGCGTCACGCGCCTCCTGGTGGCTGGTGTCGGTGCAGCCGCACATGGCCTTCTTGGCCGGTGCCTTGGAATAGTCGCCGCCGGCAGTGAACATCAGCAGCTGTTCCACCAACCCTGTGCAGGAACCGCAGGAGGCGCTGGCCTTGGTGTGCTTGCGTACCTCGTCCAGCGTGAACAGGCCTTTTTCCTTGATGGCCTTGCAGATGCTGCCCTTGTTGACGCCGTTGCAGCCGCAGACCTCGTCGCTGTCGGCCATGGACGCGGCCTTGCTGTGGCCCTGGTGGCCGGTGTCGCCGATGTTGCTCTCACCGAACATCAGCCGGTCTCGGATGTCGTTGACGTTGCGTGCGTCGCGCAGCAGTTTGAAGTACCAGCTGCCGTCCACGGTGTCGCCGTACAGGCAGGCGCCGACCAGCTTGTCGTCCTTGATGACCAGCTTCTTGTAGACGCCAGCGTAGGGGTCGCTGAGCACGACTTCTTCCGTGCCTTCGCCGCCTGCAAAGTTGCCCGCACTGAAGAGGTCGATGCCCGTCACCTTCAGCTTGGTGCTGACCTGGCTGCCGGTGTAGCGGCCGATGCCGAACTCGGCCAGGTGCGTGGCGCAGACCTTGCCCTGTTCGAACAGCGGCGCCACCAACCCGTAGGCGATGCCGCGGTGCGCGGCGCATTCGCCCACCGAGTAGATGCGCGGGTCGGTCACCGTCTGCAAGGTGTCCGTCACCACGATGCCGCCTCTTCCTTCGTTGGCGCAGTGCAGGCCGATCTTCAGGGCCAGCTCGGTGTTGGGGCGTATGCCTGCGGCCATCACCACCAGATCGGCGGGCAGCTCGGTGCCGTCCTTGAGCTTCAGGGCGCGCACCCGGCCATCGTCGTTGCCCAGCAGGCATTCGGTCTGCGCGCCCATGTGGAACTGCAGGCCGCGTTCTTCCAGGCTCTTGCGCAGCAGGCCGCCGGCCACGTCGTCCAACTGGCGCTCCATCAGCCAGGGCATCAGGTGCACCACGCTGACCTTCATGCCGCGCTTGGCCAGGCCGTTGGCCGCTTCAAGGCCCAGCAGGCCGCCGCCGATGACCACCGCGTGCGGGAAACGCGCGGCGGCGTCGATCATGGCTTCGGTGTCGGCGATGTCGCGGTAGGCGATGACGCCTTCCAGGTCCTTGCCCGGCACGGGCAGGATGAAGGGCTTGCTGCCGGTGGCCAGCAGCAAGCGGTCGTATTCCGCCAGAACTTCACCGCCCTTTCCGTCGCTCGCGGTGACGATGCGCCTTTGGCGGTCCACGCCCACCACCGTCTTGCCCAGGTGCAGGGTGATGCCGTGTTCCGCGTACCAGTCCAGCGGGTTGAGCACGATCTGCTCCACCGTCTGCTCGCCGGCCAGCACGGGGCTCAGCAGGATGCGGTTGTAGTTCGGGTGGGGCTCGGCGCCGAAGACGGTGATCTCGTAGAGATCGGGCGCGATCTTCAGCAGCTCTTCCAGGGTGCGGACACCGGCCATGCCGTTGCCGACCAGGACCAGACGCAGCTTCTTCATGGTGAATACCTCCGTGCAGACATACAGGCAGCCCGCCCGGCCCGGCGCAAGCCGGCTGGGCGGTGGACGCAAAAATTGCTGCGCACGCCGCTGTGCACTCGGGTTGGGCGCGGCCACAGCCAAAGCCGGTGTCGCATCCCAGGGGCGCCATCGCCCCGTCTGGGACTTAGCAGGTTCCATGCCGTCGAAGATGAACCGCTGATTCACCGGCTTTCCCCGCAGCGCCAGAGTCAAACTAGGGGCCAGAATCGGCGGGAGCCTTGTGATGCGCTCCGCAGCCCACCAAGATAGGGCGCGGCGCGCACCAAGGTGCAAACCCCATGCCCCGTCACCTGAAGCCCACTTCATGAGTTCCACCCTGGACAAGCCCGACACGCTGACCGGCGCCGAGTTGCAGACTGTCATGGGGACGGTCTTGCAGGCGTGGGCCGGGCTGCAGGGCGTGCTGCTGTCGGTGAAGAACGCCGAGTCCGGCCGCTACGCCTTCGTCAACGCAGGCATGGCCGCCTTCCTGGGTTTGCCGGCAGACGACATCCTGGGTCGCACCGACAGCGAACTGATGGACGGCAGCCTGGCCGCCGCGCTTCGCGCCGCCGAGCAGGCGTCACTGGCGCAAGGCGCGGTGTTGTCCACCGACCACCGGTTCGAATGGCGTGGTGCCCGCGTGGACTTCACCGTGCAGCGCTTGCTGGTGGACCGGGGCCCCGCCGACCGCTGGTTGTGCGCGCTGTGGCAGGACCGCGCGGCGGACCATGCCCGCGAACTGCAGTTGAAGGCTGCGCTGGAGCAGATCGAACAGCAGCAGGAAGCCAACGACCGCCTGCGCCGCGACATGGCCGACCACGCGCTGCGTGACCCGGCTTCCGGCCTGCACCGCCGCGCGCACTTCGAGGACCAGCTGCGCCGAGAGGTGGACCTGTCGCAGCGCGAGCACCGCGAGTTCAGCATCGTCTTCATCGAACTGGACCCGGCCAGCCACAAGGTGCTGGCGCTGGGTGCGGCTGGCCAGCAGCGGGTGCTGGAAGCCATGGGCCGGCTGCTGCGCGGCGGTACGCGCGCCATGGACGCGGCCTGCCGCTACGACGAACGCCGCTTTGCGGTTCTGCTGTCGGGCGTGGGCCTGGCGACGGCGCATTCGCGCATGGAAGGCCTGCGCCGCAAGTGCGCCACGCAGATCGTGGTGCACGAAGGCCAGGAACTGGGCTTCACGGTGTCCATGGGGGTAGCCAGCTTCCCGCACACCGCCGGTGCGCAGGACAGCCTGGTTGGTGCCTGCGACGCCGCCTTGGCCGAAGCCCAGCGCCGGGGCGGCAACCACGTGACGCTGGCGGCCATCCGGTTCGACGCGGCCTGATCAGGACCCGAACGCGCGCTGCAGCATGCTGGCGGCCAACGCCAGCAGCAGCACCGAAAAGCCCCGCTTGAGCAGCTTCACGTTGATGGTCTGCGCCATGCGCGCGCCCACCGGTGCCAGCGTGACGCTGGCCAGGGACACGATCAGCAACGCGGGCACGTACAGGTAGCCGAAGGCGCCGGGCAGCGCTGCCGGCAGGTTCCAGCCCGCCACCACGTAGCCGGCCGTGCTGGCCGCGGCGATGGGGAAGCCCAGCGACGCACTGGTGCCCACCGCCTGCCGCGGGTGCACGTTGCACCAGGTCATGAAGGGCACGGAGAGGAACGCGCCGCCCGCGCCCACCATGGCCGATGCGAAGCCGATGCCCGCACCGACCGCACCCGTGCCCAGCGCGCCAGGCATCTGCCGGCTGGGCTCGGGCTTCTTGTCTCGCATCATCTGCACCGCCATGTAGCCGATGAAGGCCGAGAACAGCAGCGCCAGGCCCTGGCCCTTCAACACCGAGAAGGCCCCGGCGCCTGCGGCCAGCCCGCCCAGCAGGATGCCTGGCGCCAGCGCGCGTGCGATGTCCCAGCGCACATTGCCCAGCTTCCAGTGCGCGCGCACGCTGGAAAGGCTGGTGAACAGGATGGTGGCCATGCTGGTGGCGATGGCCATCTTCACCGCGTGGCCGCCGGGCACGCCGCGCTCGGTGAGCAGCCAGGTCATGGCCGGCACCATCAGCATGCCGCCGCCCACGCCCAGCAGCCCGGCCAGGAAGCCGGCCACGGTGCCCATGGCCAGCAGTTCCAGCACCAGCAGCAAAGAGATGTCCAAGCGGGGTCAGCCTGCCAGCAGGGTCCGCACGGCGGCCCACTCGGCCGGCGTCACCGGCGTGATGGACAGGCGGTTGCCCCGCTGCAGCACCTGCATGGTGGCCAGGCTGGGCGCGTTGCGCATCTCAGCCAGGCTCAGCAGGCGGGTCTTCTTCACCAGCTTCACGTCGCGCAACAGCCAGCGCGGTTTGTCGGGCGTGCTCTTGGGGTCGAAGTAGGGGCTCTTGGGATCGAACTGCGTGTCGTCGGTGCTGACGCCACCCACCACCTCCGCCAAGCCCGCGATGCCGGGCTCCGGGCAGGACGAGTGGTAGAAGAGCACGCCATCGCCGGGGCGCATCAGGTCACGCATGAAGTTGCGCGCCTGGTAGTTGCGGACGCCGGTCCAGGCCAGGGTCTGCCGGGGCGCGGCGGCCAGGTGGTCTATGGACGCTTCGTCGGGTTCGCTCTTCATGAGCCAGAACCCGCGCGCAGCAGATGGTGCGGGTGCGCTCATGGTGCGGTGGGGAATAGGTGTCCGCTGGGAATCAAGGGCCGGTCCCTGAACCCTCAGACGAGTGATCAGGTGGGCGAGGTCAACAGGGCTTCGGGTTCATCTGACGCGAGACGCTCACGCCCACCCTGCAATGTTCCAAGCCCGGGCTCAATGAGCATCGGTTCAGGAAATTAAGACCCAAGACTCACAGCGGACGCAGCCAGTATAGGACTGCAAGGGCAGGGCGCGCACGTGGGCGCGATGCGCCCTTGTTGCGCCCTAGGTCACAAAAGCTGGCCGTCTTCGCCCAGCGCGGCGTCGATGCGGCGCACCAGCGCGTCCACGTCCGCGTCGGCAGGGGCCGCGTGGCTGCTGGTGACCGCAACAGGCGCGGCCGGTGCGGCGCCACGCTCGGCCAACTGGTAGGCCAGGTTCAGCGCCGCCAGCACGGCGATGCGCTCGCGCGCCTTCACCTTGCCTGCGTCGCGGATGGCGGTCATTTCGCGGTCCACGGCGCCCACGGCGTCGCGCAGCAAGGCCTCGCCGCCTTCGGGGCAGCCCAGCATGTAGACCTGCCCCAGGATGGAGACTTCGATCTGCTTCATGCCGTGTCCCCGCTGTCGGCGGCTTCGGCCGCGGTTTCGGGCTTCGCGGGCTTGCTGCGTGTGCCTTCGGCGGGCAGCTTCTCCAGCAGCGCGTCGACGCGGGCGCGGGCGGCCGCCAGGCGGGAACGCAGGCTGTCGCGTTCGGCGGTCACGGCCACCAGCTGCTGTTCGATCAGGGTGCTGGCGCGCTTGAGTTCCTGGTGCCGCAGCACCAGTCGGTCCACCCGTTCGGCAAGGTCTTCAAGCGTGGCCATCGTGTCCCTCCACGGTCATTGTAGGAGTGCCCGCCACTTGGTCTTTCACCAGCTTGCGGCCCGTGTCACAGCAGGCCCGCACCTGGCATTCGCCGCAGCGCGGGCTGCGCGCCAGGCAGACGTAGCGGCCGTGCAGGATGAGCCAGTGGTGTGCGTCCACGGCGTAGGCTGGCGGCACGCGCTTCAGCAGCTTGTCCTCCACGGCCCGCACGTTGGCGCCCGGTGCCAGGCCCGTGCGGTTGCTGACGCGGAACACGTGCGTGTCCACCGCCATGGTCGGCTCGCCAAAGGCCACGTTGAGCACCACGTTGGCCGTCTTGCGGCCCACGCCGGGCAAGGCTTCCAGCGCTTCTTGCTGCCGCGGCACCTGGCCACCGTGCTGGTCGATCAGGATCTGGCAGGTTTTCAGCAGGTTGGCGGCCTTGGTGCGGAACAGGCCGATGGTGCGGATGTGCGCCGTGACCTCGTCCAGCCCCAGGGCCAGCATCTTCTGCGGCGTGGGTGCCAACGCGAACAGCGCGCGCGTGGCCTTGTTGACCGAGACGTCCGTGGCCTGTGCGGACATCAACACGGCGGCCAGCAACTCGAACACGCTGCTGTATTGCAGCTCGCTCTGCGGCCGGGGGTTGGCGGCGGCCAGCGTGGCGAAGAAGGTGTCGATCTGCTCAGGTTTCATCGGCAGTGCTCGGGGGCGGCGGGGTTGGGCGCTGGGTTTGTCGCTTCTCGCGCGCCCTCGCCAGGGCGGCTTCGATCACCGCGCGCTTGGCGTCCAGTGCGGCGGGGTCGGTGAGCTTGCTGACTTCGGCCAGGTGGTCCAGCTTGTACTGCGCCTTGGCGGCGAGGCGCTCGTCGTGCTCGATCTTGTCGCGCGCCGTGCGCTCCTGGTGCCACGCGTAGCGGTCGCGGGCTTCCTCGGCTTGCGTGCCGGTCCAGGCCTGCCAGCCTGTGCGACCGGGTGTGACCGGCACCATCGCAATGCAATCCACTGGGCACACGGGCACGCACAGCTCACAGCCGGTGCACTGGTGGGCGATGACCGTGTGCATGACTTTCGACGCACCCAGGATGCAGTCCACCGGGCAGGCCTTGATGCACAGCGTGCAGCCGATGCACCAGGCTTCGTCGATGACGGCCAGCGCGCGGGGCACTTCTTCGCCGCGGCTGGTGTCCAGCGGCAGCACGGGTTGGCCGCTGATCTGCGACAGGCGGGACACGCCTTCAGCGCCACCCGGCGGGCAGCGGTTGATGGCGGCCTCGCCTTGGGCGATGGCCTGCGCGTAGCTGCGGCAATCGGGGTAGCCGCAGCGCGTGCATTGCGTCTGCGGCAGGGCGGCGTCCAGCCTGTCGGCCAGCGCCGCTGAAAAGGCGGGCGGGGTCACCGCCGCATTATCAGCCGCGGGTCTTGGCGGTCTTCTTGACCGGGGCCTTGGCGGCGGGCTTCGCAGCCGGCTTGGCGACCGGTTTTGCGGCCACCTTCTTGGTCACGGCCACGGCAACTGCCTTGGGCGCGGGCAGGGCGGCTGGCTGGGCCTTGACGCTGGCGACGTCGAAGCGTGCGATGAAGCTGCGCACTTCCGGGTAGACCTTCTCGCGCCAGCGGCGGCCGCTGAAGATGCCGTAGTGGCCGGCACCTTCGGCGTCGTAGTGGAACTGGCGGGCCTTGGGGATGCCGGCACACAGGTCATGCGCGGCCTTGGTCTGGCCCGCACCGGAGATGTCGTCCAGTTCGCCTTCGATGGTCAGCAGCGCGGTGCTGGTGATGTCTTGCGGGCGCACCGGTTCACCTGCCACGACCCAGGTGCCGTGCACCAGCGCGAAGTCCTGGAACACGGTCTTGATGGTGTCCAGGTAGTACTCGGCCGGCATGTCCAGCACGGCGTTGTACTCGTCGTAGAACTGGCGGTGGCCCTCGGCGCTGTCGTCGTCGCCGCGGATCAGGTCCAGGAAGTAGTCGTAGTGGCTGGTCATGTGCCGGTCGGGGTTCATCGCCACGAAGCCGGTGTGCTGGAGGAAGCCGGGGTAGACACGGCGGCCGGCGCCCGCAAAGTTCTGCGGCACGCGGAAGATCACGTTGTTCTCGAACCAGCTGAAGCTCTTGTTCATGGCCAGGTTGTTGACGGCCGTGGGGCTCTTGCGGGCGTCGATGGGGCCGCCCATCATGGTCATGGTCAGCGGCGTGGTTTCGCCGCGGCTGGCCATCAGCGACACGGCAGCCAGCACCGGCACCGTGGGCTGGCACACGGAAATGACGTGCACGTTGGGGCCGCAGTGGCGGATGAACTCCTGCACGTAGGCGATGTAGTCGTCCAGGTGGAAGGCGCCCACGTCATTGGGCACCATGCGGGCGTCGGTCCAGTCGGTGATGAAGACCTTGTGGTCGTTCAAGAGGCTCTTCACCGTGTCGCGCAGCAGCGTGGAATGGTGGCCCGACAGCGGCGCCACCACCAGCACCGTGGGCTGGCTCTTCATCACGTCCAGCGCCTGGGGGTTGTCGGTGAAGCGCTTGAAGCGCAGCAGCCGGCAGAAGGGTTTTTGCACCGCCACCTGTTCCTGCACGGCGACGTTGACGCCGCCCACGGTGGCCGCGGTGATGGCAAACGGCGGCTTTTCGTATTCCTTGGCCAGGCGGTGCAGCAGGTCAAAGCCGGCGGACACGCGCTGGGCCATGGGCGCGTGCGCAAAGGGCGACAACGGATGGTCGTAGAGCTTGGCCGACGCGCTGGCAAATTCGGAGAAGGGCGCCATCAGGGCGCGCTGCGTCTCGTAGAGCTGGTAAAGCATCGGTTGACTCCGGATTCTTGTGCAGGGCTGCGGCGCGCATGTTCGCTGCGCCGGCTGAGTGTGGGCTGACTGTAACCGTGAAATTGCTGCGGTGCAGCAAAAATGAACAGGTTAGAGCAGCGCCACCAACATCGTGCACCAACGGGGGGCCGCTGAATGCACGAAATGCAAGCCTGCCACCCCGGAAATCAAGGTCGCTGTCGCGTGCGCGACAGCGACCGACTGGGATTCACCCTTGCATCACCTGGGCCAGCGCCGCCACCACCGCATCGATGTTGCGGCTGTTGATGGCTGCCACGCAGATGCGGCCGCTGTCCACGCCGTAGACGCCGAACTCGCTGCGCAGGCGCTGCATCTGGGCGACAGACAGGCCCGAGTAGCTGAACATGCCCATCTGTGCCGTGATGTAGGACAGGTCACCCTTGACGCCGGCGCCTTGCAGCTTGGTCACCAGCTGTTCACGCGTGGCCTTGATGCGCTGGCGCATGCCGGCCAGTTCTTCTTCCCACATGGCGCGCAGCGCCGGGGTGTTCAGTACCGTGGCCACCACGGTGGCGCCGAAGGTGGGCGGGTTGCTGTAGTTGGTGCGGATGACGATCTTCAACTGGCTCAGCACGCGGCTGCACTCTTCCGTGCTGCTGCAGACCACGCTCAAAGCGCCCACGCGTTCGCCATAGAGAGAAAAGCTCTTGCTGAAGGACGTGCTGACGAAGATGTTCTGGCCCGTGGCCATGAAGGTCTTCACCGCGGCGCCGTCTTCGGCAATGCCCTTGCCGAAGCCCTGGTAGGCCATGTCCAGGAAGGGCACCAGGCCGCCGTTCTGGCAAGTGGCGGCGATCTGCTCCCACTGGGCCGGCGTCAGGTCGCAGCCGGTCGGGTTGTGGCAGCAGGCGTGCAGCACGACGACGGTGCCGGGCGCAGCCGCCTTCAGCGTGGCGATCATCGCGTCAAAGCGGATGCCGCGCGTGGCGGCGTCGTAGTACGGGTAGGCCTCCACCGTGAAGCCCGCGTTCGTGAACAGGGCGCGGTGGTTTTCCCAGCTGGGGTCGCTGATCAAGACCTTGGCTGAGGGCGACAGCCTTTTCAGGA
>Ga0075163_10012055_pt1 | contig 11258 bp, 12 predicted proteins | sample JI1023141ADNA_FD_71478 | JGI IMG/M metagenome (GOLD analysis project Ga0075163, IMG submission 71478) | Wastewater effluent complex algal communities from Wisconsin, to seasonally profile nutrient transformation and Carbon sequestration -... | ecosystem: Engineered > WWTP > Effluent > Algae...
GCCTCGCGATTGCCGCCCACCGCCGTTTACATCAACCCCCCGGAGACCCCCATCGCGACCACCACCACGCTTCACTAAATTATTCGCTGCCGTGTCTCAAAGTCGTTGACAGGCACCGGCTCGAACGGTCATACCCGCATGCCGGTTTTTACCGCGGTGTCCTCGTACGACGGCAGCATCTCGACCGTCACGCATGGCTCGGGCCGCGTGTTCAACCAGTTCAACTTCTCCTACGTGGCCAACGCCCGCTATCAGACCGCGGCAGAGCTCGGCGGCGAGTTCTGCGTGTGGTTCGCCAACGTCTGCGCGCTCGGCCGAAACTTCAAGCTGCACCGCCTACTCGACGAGTCCGACGCGTCGACCGACCCGATCACCGGACTGGGCACCGCCGTCCTCGGCCCCTACGTCTACTCGCCCGTGCGTGACGGGCTTGACTGGACCTTCACGCGATCCGCGGGTGGGAACTTCGCTTGGACCGATCGTCGGCATGACGCGGCGTTGCCGGTGCACGTGGTCCCTGAGTACTCGAACGACTGACACATGGCCCTCACCGTCGCACAGCTCGCCGCCCGTCCCGATCAGCACGTCGCCTACTTGCTGGCGATCGACGGCATCCGCTACATGTGGACCGACACCCTCGATCTTGTCGGGTCCGGGCCGGGCTCGTGGATCGGCGACGAGGACTACGGAGACCGCATCGTCCTGCTCGGCCATGGTCGCAACGACGATGCGATGGTGCCCGACAGCATCACGACTGGCTTCGACCTCGACTCCGGCCAGCTCCGGGACAGCGGCCTCGACTTCTCCATCACGGACCGGGACGGCGTCTTGATCGAGCTGATGCGGGAGCCGGACGAGCGTGAGTATTTCGCGGAGCGCATCAGCCCCCTCGAGGACCCCGCGCCGCCATCTGTGATCGGCTGGGGTGGCGACACGGTCGATGTGTGGGACCGGAACATCGGCGCCGAGCGCATCGGCCCCGCCGGTGAACGGCACGTATACAACTGCATCCCAGGCTCGACGCTGCCCGGTGGCGATCACGCCGCGGTCGACTCGACGGACAACGGGACGATCGCCCCGTCGACGATCACCGACCAGGCAGAGTGGCTCGCTGGTCGACGCTGCGCCCTCTACGTTTTGCGTCGAGACGTAACAGCCGGGACGACCGGGGTTGAGTCCTGGCCGTCTTGGCAGGCCAATATGGACAGCGGCTTCTCCCTGATCTGGTGGGGCACTGTCCAGCGGGTCACGGTCGAGGGTCACTGCTTCAAGATCGCCTGCGATGGTCCGGACAGCCTGCTGCGCAAGAGCTTGAACACGACCTCACCCTCGGAGTGGCGGCCGCTGTCGGGCAACCTGCAGCTGAGCACGGCTGTGGGCGAGCGCGAGGACCTGATCGGCATCGGCTTCGAGTACCTCTCGCCGTACGATGCGAGCGACGGCAGGCGGTGCGGCTACACGCTCTTCACTGCCGCCGATGTCATCCCCTCTGGCTTGGACGTGAACGGTCTCATCGACGCGATCAAGACGCGCCTCACCGCGGTGGCAGCAGACACAGGTCCAGACGGTGAGGAGTGGGACACGTACCGCGGGGCGGAGTTCAAGTTTGCCCTCGACGTGATCGCGGTCCGCACGGAGAACGTGTCGCCCGTGCTCAACGCGGTCATGCGCATCTGCCTCCATCAGAAGGTATGGGCCTATCTGGGTTGGGATGTGGTCACGCAGGCTACGCCGATCGACGCCATCAGCACCCCGTTTGACGTGCCCTTCAAGGAGACCAAGGTCCAGTTTCAGCCCTTCTCGAGCATCGCCACGCCGGTGCCTGGGCCTGGATACCATGTCGGGTCGTTCTCCTGCGTGCCGATGGGCCAGACGGCGAGCGAGGCCGGCACTGGCGCGGACAACAACGGGGCCTGGCGAGAGTATCGACCGCTGGTCCAGCCTGGGGTGATGCTGTTGCAGCCTCAAGGTAAGCAGGAAGTAGTGCTGGCGCTCGGCTCGAGCCCGTACTGGACAGGTCAGCTCGCGCGTCCCGTCGCCAACCACGTGATGGCCAACGGCAACTCATGCGACCGCACGGGCTTCGTGGTGTTCAAGGGGCCGTACCGCGAGACGCTCGAGGAGGAGCCCTACGACCGCTACGCCGTCGCCAAGGTCTCCTGGGCCAGCATCGACAACAAGATCAGCGAGGACGACAGCGGCAACTGCACCGTGTTCGTTGAGCGCTACCTCGACCCCCGGCTGTTCGGCTTCAAGGACCCGCCGTTCACCAAGGTGTGGGCGGGCACGGACCTTGAGTGGACCACGATCGGCGTGGTCGGCGGTTACAACACGAACAGCCAGGACCACGCGCACCTCGTGCTGCTGCGGCTCATGCTCAGCTCGGGCACCAAGACGTGGGACGGTGGCTCGTACGAGGGTGAGCCTGGCGCGGTCTTCGTGCCCGGCCTCAACGCCCACCCCGACGCCGTCGCTCCCCACCTCGAGGGCAACGACGCAGACATCGCAGATCTTGGCTGCGCCGTATCCCGCGAGCTGGTCGACTGGCGCAGCTTCATCAGCGCTGCGAACGCGTTGCCGATGGGCGGCTACAAGTCCGGGCTCAACCGCGTGAAGATCGCGTACCAGGGCCAGTTCGATTCGCAGCAGCTGATCGAAGATCTGATGCGCCCGCGGGCCTGGGCCATGGGCCTCGCTGGCTACCGCTACTCCCTGCACAGCATGGCGACCGTGCTCGACGCCGACGATGCGACGGTGACGATCACGGAGTCGGACCTCGACTCGCAGCAGGTCCCCTACGTCCCGACCGTCGACCTAGCGCCGCTGACCGGATTCGACACAGGTGACATCGAGTACCACTTCGCGGCGACCAGCGAGGGCGGCGAGACCTCGAGCGAGCCGATCAAGCCGCTGTCCGCCCGGTCGCGCGCACGCCACGGCAACAGCTCGATCAGCCTGACCGGCCGCGGGCTCCTCGACTCCCGCCACTGGATCGGCGACACGGAGAACGAGAAGCCCGAGCCCTGGCTCTCCGCGTTCAAGCAGCTCTTCAACACGACCCTCGCGGATTATCTCCTGCAGCCGCACGAGCTCGTGGTCGGCCTGCCGATCAAGTCGCCGAAGGCCAACAGCTTGAACCCCGGCACGGTCGTGCTCCTGACCAACGCCTGGGTAGCCACGCGAGTGGGTGCGTACGGCATGATCGCCCGCGTGGGTCGTGTCGTGTCGGTACGACGCGACACGAAGTCGCTGACCGCCTACTGCGACATTTTGGTGCAAGCCGGGGACGCCAATACTAAGAGGCGCTTCTCACCGATCGCCGCTGTTCTCGATGAGGTCGAGACCCTTGAGGAACGGCATGACGCAGCCACCCGCAAGATCTTCTGCTACAGCGACCGCTTCGGGGCCGAGGGCAGCAGCGACGTGAAGTGGTTCGCCGAGCCATCGTGGAGCTCGATCGGCGGCGACGCGCTGGTCTACGGCTACAGCTACGACGGGCTCACCTGGACCAAGCGTTTCCAGTTCGAGGTCGAGTCGGTCAACACGACGACCCACGTCATAACCTACAAGGACGAGACGTTCTCTGGCGAGTTCCGTGAGCGCGAGTTCCACGTGCTCGTGATGGCAGGTTATGACGACCAGACCGCAGCATGGCCCAAGGCGCTGTTCCTCGTGCACACGCTGAGCACGGGCAAGTTCGGCGCTGGGCCCGTGAAGGGATTTGAGCTGGTGACCTGATGCCAACGACCCTCGACCGCAACAGCAAGGCCGACACCGTCCTCCTGCTCGACAGTGTGGGCGGCCTGTCCGTCGACATCTCGCAAGAGCGCGACAACCTGACCAACAACACGACCTACCTCCGGGAAGCGTCGTCGGCCCGCACTGCCATCACGACGCCCCGCGAGATCACGGTCTTGTTCACGGCCAAGTCGGGCGACTCTGGGATTCTCGTCTTTCATGGGACCACGGACGGCGTCTCCAGCACCTACCGCGTCGACGTTACCAGCGGTGCGCTGCGCTGCCTTGAGAACGGGTCCGTCCGAGTCCAGGCCACCCTGCCGTCGCTCGCCGTGGGTGACCGCTCCTACGCGGCCCAGTGGTCGACACGACCCGAGGGCACCAGCGTCCGCAGCGAGCTGATCGTCCAATGCCTCACCACCGGGACCTACGCCCACGGCTTCGGCACACACGCGGTCGGCACGACGAACACGGGTTGGGCGCTGCAGGTCGCGGGCTATGGCAACGCACCCACGAGTGCGTACGACATCGCCGACATCAAGGGCGTGCGGATCGGCAAGAGGTTCCACAGCCAGCCCGAGTTCGTGGAGGACTGGGTCGCGGAGTCGACCAAGCCCGACCTGCTCGGCCGGGTCCGCGACGCCGCGCTGCCGATCGTCCCGGACATCGGCGTCGAGGGGGAGTTCGCCGGACCCGGCTACCTGCATGCCGGTGCCACGGCCCGCGATGTCGACCGTCGACTGGTCTCGCCGCTGGTCAACGTCCGCATGCCGAGCGAGTTCCTCATCGCCAAGGCCGACCACACGGACACCGGGAGTCGCAGGCTCTACCGACCCGCGCCAGGTGACCCGCAGTATTACCTCGCGGCCCAGCACTGGTGGTACGTGCCCGTCCCGCGGCACATGAACAAGGCCCGCGTCCGCGCCTTCATCCGCATGTTCACCGTCGACGAGGGCCCCTGCAGCATGATCTTCAAGGCGCTGTCCTGGGCCAACTTCCCGTTCGCGGGCGAGCCGGCGAAGGCGCCAGTCATCTACGGCACCGGCGGCGTCTTCCTATCCGAAGATCACGCGAGCGGCGGTGGTGAGTGGGTCGACCTCGGCAACCTGCACATCGCACGTGACGAGCTCGGATGCACCTCGATCTGCATCGCACACAGCTTCGAGTTCGGGGCGGACAGCGAGGCCGTCGACGACACGCGCTTCGCTGTGATGGCCGTGACCGTCGAGCCGTTCTTCCTGCCCAACGACCCCGGCTTCGACTTCGGGTTCTGAGACCAGACCATGCCCACCTACCGCAAGCGCGACCTCACCGGCCCGATCGTCCCCTCGGGTCCACCCCTCGCACCGCTCACCGGCGGGCAGATCGGGCGGGCCGATCGAGTGGCCTCGATCTTCGCTGAGCAGGACCGCATCCTCCCTCACGGCCGTCGCATCGTGGCGCAGGTTGGGCTCAACGGCGCCGATGAGTTCTGCGTCCCGTCGACCGACCCCACCGAGACGGGCTCGCAGGACTACCCCGACTCCGACACCGTCCGCATCGCCTACCGCGCCAAGTTCGATCTGACGCCCGGGCACATGCTGTGCGCCGTCGCCACCTTCATCCCGAGCGGGGCGGCGCAGTCGTTCGTGCCGATCTTTGGCCTGTGGGACGCGGACGGCGCAGGCGGGCGGATCGTGGTCGAGACGACGTTCACCAACTCCGGCGGGTCGGAGGTCGTGACCACACTCATCGAGACTCCGCCATCGGTGAACGAGTTCTCGGCCGAGTCGACCTCGGCGGGTGCGGTGTGGGCGGAGGCTCAGCGTCGGCTGTCGAAGTTGATCAAGCCGGACATGCCAGACGCAGCCACAGCGTCGAGCTGGTCGGACGGGGTCACGGTCGAGCTGTCGGTCGGGTTCCAGGGCGGGGTCCGCCCCATCTCCGTGATCGTCCACGAGGAGCCCTACCAGTACCTGCGCTCGACCGAGGACGAGGACTGGGCGTCGAGCATCTACACGAACGGGACCGGGCTGCCGCTGCCGGCCTACCCCACGAAGTGGCCGGTCGACCAGACCAACCTCGGCGGCGAGCCGAGCGGCGGCAGCGAGTACCTGCTTGCCACGGCGACGCGGCAGACGACCGCGCTCGGCCCGATGCTGGTCACGGCGTCCGCCTGGAACGAGGCGTCGCAGAGTGTGGCGTCGGCCGAGACGGACGAGAAGACCACCACGAGTTTCAGCAGGGTCGACCTGTGGAGGGTCAGCACGACGGCCTGGGCCGACACGATCGCGGCTTGGAGCGTCAGCTCCGGCGGGAACGCCCCGCAGTTCAACACGTCCGGCCCGAAGCTCGAGCTCCGGGACAAGGCCCGCTGCATCCCGGTCCGCGTCCGCGTGTATGCCAAGAAGACGGGCGCAGGGTCCGGCGTGCTGCGGGTCATGGTTGCGGACTACTCGCTGTGCGAGATGGCGGTGACCTCGACCAGCTGGGGGTGGGTCGAGACGACCGCGCACTTGAAGTGCGGCTTCGGTGCGGAGGACGTGACGACGCTGATCATCCTCGGCAACGTGACGGCCGGCGCGACGACCCTCCACGTCCGGTACCTGCAGATCGAAGCTGTGGACCGATGAGCGGTAGGCTTCGTGGGTAGCGACAAGGCTGGGTAGACATGACGATTTGGAATGACACGCACACGTTCAACAAGCCGGTGACCTTCGGGGCCGAGGTGACCTTCTCCGAGACACCGCCCGAGATCAGCCTCGACAACCTCGCCAGCCTGACGGGCACGGGCGCGGCCACCTTCGCCGACCTCGTGGCGACCGACGACCTCACCGTCGGCGATGACGCGACGATCAGCGGCGACTTGGCTGTCACCGGGAACGCCACCTTAGGGGGCACCCTGGGCATCACCGGCGCGACCACCTGCGCCGCGCTGACCTCGAGCGGCCAGATTCAGGCCGCCGACCTGGTGGCCACGGACGACCTCACGGTCACGGACGACGCCAGCATCGGCGGCGATCTCGCTGTCACTGGGGCCACGACGCTCGGAGCGGCAACCGTCGCAACGTCGCTGACCGTCACAGGGGCGACGATCGTGGGCCTCCACGATTACCTGACCCTCGAGATCCCCAACCTCACGGCTGGGAAGATCTACGGCCTGTCGTGCCCCGTGGCGGGAACTGTGACCAAGGTGCGCTCGCGCTTGGTCTCCGCCATCGACGGCGGCGACGTGACGCTGACCGGAAAAATCGGCAGCACGGCGATCACCAACGGTGTCATCACGATCGCGGTGGACGGCAGCGGGGCCGGGACCCTCGATGAATGCACTCCGAGCGCGGCCAACGTCGTGGCCCTCGGCGACGATCTCAACTTCACCGTCAGCGGCGACAACGGCAACCTCGTCGGATGCACGCTGACCATCACGATCCGGCGGAGCGCCTAACATGAGCAAGCTGTTCAAGGCCCTTCCTCTCCTGGCCCTCCTCTCCGCCTGCGATCCCGTCGCCCAGGTCGACCGCATCGAGTTCCGCGGCCAGCCCGAGGTCCTCTACCTGACGCAGTTCGAGGCGGACATCGACCTGCTCGGGTTCGCCAAGATGGTGACCTCGTGCGACGGCATCGAGAAGGTCAAGCTGGCGGCCACCTGGACCGCGTATCCGCAGGAGAATCCCACCGGAGCGGGTCCCCGGGTCCTCGGCTTCGGATTCTCGACCATGGCCCACGATGCCCTGATCGACTGCTACGAGACCATGATGCTCGATCTGGGAGCCCACCCCTGACGAGGTAGGGTATGACGAGTCGGGCTCGACGTGACCCGGTCACGTCGACTTCCCCAGCAGGTACGCCGCGATCAGCGGCAGCACCTTCGCCCACACCCACAGCACCGCCGCCTTGAGCTTGGCCAGGGACGCGGGCGGCACCGTCGCGGTTAGCTGGACGCCCTGCTCAGGGTCGTGAACGAGGGCGACGGACGTGCGGGCGACCGTCGCCCGCTCCGGTTGGATGACCAGGGGACTGGACCCTGGGGGCATGTTCTTCGTCATGCCTGGAGGGTAGGGGGTGCATGCGTAGCGGCCCAAAACCGCCTAGAAGAGTCCCTGGCGGGGTTTTGTCATTGTATCCAGCGCGATTTCGCTGCTCAGCTCGGGTAGCACCAGCCCAACCCGAGCGGGTCCGCGACGCACACGCCGGGGACCAGCTCGCCGCACACCTCGGCCTCGCACAGCCCGACGATCGGCTCGCAGGGGCTGACGCAGGTCAGCACGCCGGTGCCCGGGTCGGGCATGCAGGCCTCGCCGTCGTCGCACTCGGCCGCGATGCAGGCCGGCTCGATGCACTCGCCCATGGTCCCGCCGGTCGTCGGAGCCTCCGTGTCGCCGGTGGTGCTCGTCTCGGTCGACGTGCTGGCGGAGGTTGAGGTCGTGCTCGAGCTCGTGTCGGAGCTCGACTCGTCGGTCTCGCTGCCGGTGGTGACCGCGTCGCCCGTGGTCCCGTCGCCGATCGTCGCGTGGTCGCCAGGCGGGAGCGGGCCGCAAGCTGCGAGCGCCGCTGCCAACACGAGGGCGTTGCGGCGAGAGACGGTCAGACAGCGTAAGCACGACACCTCGGCCGGGTCCGTCGAGAACTTCGACGACCAGACCCGGCAGTGCCCCTGAACTCGACCCTCGGCGTCAGGTGTGCCCGTAGTCAGGTAGTGAACAGCGCCGCCCTTGGACCGCGTCGGCGGCTTGAGGATGCGCAGGCAGGCGAGGCAGGTGACGCGCTGCTGATCGTCGGTCACAGCCTCCGACCACTGGCCACAGATCGCCCGGGCCAACCCGGTGATGCCGGGCGTCGCGTTGCGGGAGTAGTGGATGCGGTCGGCGACGCCGGCCTCGCGCTCCGACTCCGCGGCTCGCTTGGCCCGCATCAGCTGGTACTCGGAGTCCTCGACGTACTGCCGCTGCGCCGCGACACACCGCTCGCAGGTCGCCAGGTGCGGGAACGAGGTCGTGTGCGTGTCGAGGTCTCGCGGCTTGCCACACCAGAGCGGGAGTGGGTCGCTGAGGAAGCCGCCGGTCCTGGGCCTCGGGAGGTGAATCTTGCTCATGCCGCCCTCCCTTCGGCCGTCTCGATGACTGCATCCGCGGCGGTCTCCTCGATCACGAGCGCGTCGATCCGGGTCGCCAGCGCTTCGGCTTCTGCGTGTCGCTTGCGGAGTTCGGCGAGAGCCGCTGCAAGATCGCGGCTGCGATTCCGAAGGTGCCGGGCGCGAGGCGCAGGACTCCGACCCGCTCGACGCGCACCGTCCGCCCACTCGGCGGCCAGGGTGCTCCACTGTTCGATTCTGTCGATGATACGCACGCGATCTCTCCTGCGACCGCGGTGATGCGGTCGCTGTTGATGTTGGACATGACGGCTCCGTGTCGGCCGCGGAATGCGGCCGATGTCGGGTGAACAGGTGGGCGCGCCAAGCCGGCGCCCGGTCAGCTCAGTCGTCTACTGGTCCTTCAACCAGAACTGGTAGATGGTCTCCTGCGGCGTCTCCGGGTAGACCACGACCCAGTTGAAGTGGTGGATGCCCTGCGGGTCGACCATCACCTGCCCGGACACGCCAGCGGTGAGCGCCGCCCCGTCGCTGTCGAACACGTCGAACAGCACCCCAGGGCTCGTCTCGATCACGAAGCCCATGGGCTGCGGCGGGACGAGGAACACGTCGCGGGCGCCGGGCGCGAGGAGCTGACTCTGCTGGTAGGGCGGCGAGCCGAGGAACATGTCGTCCGCAGTCAGGTCGGAGAACACGCCGGTGCACCAGTGGGCGTCACCGCCTCCCCACGTGCACAGACCTGGAGAGCCGAGGTCGAAACAGTCCGTCGCGCTCCCGGGCGAGCAGGACACCGAGCACCGCGGGGTGTCGTTGAACCCGCCACCGATGCAGTTGCCCGACTGGCAGTCCGAGTCGAGCAAGCACGTCTCGCCCAGCGACAGGGAGAGCGGACCCACGCCCGTCTCGTCGTCCGTCTCGCCGGTGGTCGAGGACTCGCCCGTGCTGGTCTCGCCCGAGTCGGTCGACTCACCGCTGCTGGTATCGTCGACGAGCTCGCCGGTGGTGTCGTCGCCTGTGCTGGTCTCGCCGTCGACCTCGACCTCACCCGTGCTGCTGCCAATCTCCTGGCCCGTCGAGCTGCTGTCCTCGAGCTCGCCCGTGCTGCTGGACGACGACGCGGCGACCGTGGTCGAGGTCGACTCGCTCTCATCGTCGGGCTCTGCCTGGACGACGATCGTGCAAGCGGTGGACAGGACGGCGAGGGTGACGACGGCGAGGTGGTGGCGGTACATGGGCTGGCGGCTCCTGCCCGACCTGACCTTGTGGTCAGCTCGTGCCCAGAGACATCTAGCTCGAAGGGACGCGCCAGTCTCGCGGACGCGGCGGTGGCGGCGGACGCACCGGACGCGTTACATCGCGGACAAGTCGGTCGCGACCATGCGGTCGTAGGTCTTGCGGCCCGCTGGCCCCTGCGCCACTATGCCGTCCATGTCTGAGGACCCGTTCGAGCGGAAGACGAGAGGTGGTGCGCTGGCGTTGACAGGGGTAGCCATGGGGAACCCAGTGATGACCATCGGTGGTCTCATCACCCTGTTTGGGGTTGAGACCAACGTTCGTTTACGAGACCCTCACAGGTCAGCAGAGCAAGCTCGACACGCTGGAACAACGAGCCGCCAAAGAGAGCTGGATCGTCGAGGAACACGAGCGTCGCCTTGGTGAGCACGGGGCACTCCTCAGCGACCTTGTTGCCTTGCTGACTGCTGGCTTACGCGTCTGGCAGTCGAACGCGGACCCAAGGAAGCGCAAGCTCCTCGGCAACGCGCTCCGCAATGCCTTTGACCCCGAGCAGTACAAGCAGGGGTTGACCCTCCGCCTGCTCGGCATCTTGGAGGAGCTCGAGTACGGCGAGGTTTGGGTCCTGCGGACGATGCGAGAGCAGTTCGACAAGTGGCCGAGAGAGAAGGGGGTTCTCCTCGTCACTTCGCATGAACTCCAACGAGCACGCGACAACGGCGACACGGTGGTTCCCATCCGTGTCGATGATGTCAGGCCGGGCTCACTGATCGACGACCACATCAAGCGGTTGGAGGACCACCGTCTCGTTTCCCCCCAACACAAGGGCTGGCTGCTTGATGGAAAATCCGCGAACTCTGCGTTGAAGGTCTACTTGCCGTCCGCCATGGGCGAGCGGCTGCTTGCCCTCGTGGCTGATCAAGAGGCCGACAAGGAGCCCTGAGCCCGTGCCAGCTCAGTGCCAGTCCAGTGCCAGTTCTGGGGAGCAAAACAGGGTAAACCCGGGTATCCGAGAGGAACCCGGGTCGATGCTGAAAGCCCCGCTGTGCGGGCCTGCGCGGGCTTTTAGGGTTGTTTGGCGGGGTTCTGTCTCGGCACCAGCCGAGATCATGGAGGTGTGAGGGCGCGGCCGCGCTGATGGCGTGGCCGACGCGCTGTCGTGAAGCGGCGGGCGGGCCGCCACGCAGCCGCCGGACAGACCTGTTACAACGGTGAGCAC
>Ga0075163_10012056_pt1 | contig 11258 bp, 6 predicted proteins | sample JI1023141ADNA_FD_71478 | JGI IMG/M metagenome (GOLD analysis project Ga0075163, IMG submission 71478) | Wastewater effluent complex algal communities from Wisconsin, to seasonally profile nutrient transformation and Carbon sequestration -... | ecosystem: Engineered > WWTP > Effluent > Algae...
ATGGAGGGGCCGCAGACATGGTGCAGAGAGCCAGTAGCGCCCGATTTAGCGAGCTCGGCGAGGCCGCTCAGGCTACCCAGCTCGTCGACATGGTCACCGCCCTCCGACAAACCCGAGCCATCCAGTTCTGCGCGTGGTAACGTCGATACTCTTACCCGTGTTGGTACTGAGCAATACAAGGAAGCCGCGATGCTATGCAGAACTGAGCGTCAGACTCTATTAGCTGTTAGCGGTGTGATCAGCACGACCGTCCTCTTCCTTGCTTGCGCCCCGGAGTCAACCCGTAATGCATCGGCGGGCCTGCCCGCGCCGGCTGCACCACGGCGCGAAGACTCAGTTGCAAAGTCGCACCCAGACGGTCTATCCGCTTCCGCGCAGAGCGCAGAGGGCGGAGCCTTACCGCCGCCGTCAGCTTCGGCCCCATCACTACGGAATGTGGACTGGTGCAATCGCAGCTTGGGCCCGACTGTGCCCGCGCTCTACAGCTGCCGTGGCTCGCGCGACGTGCGCCACAGGGCAGGCGGGGGAATTCATAGCTTGGCCGAGTATCGCCTGGGCAACGTGACCTACGGCGACCTCACTGGCGATGGCCGTGAAGACGCGCTGGTCGTGCTCGAAGGCACGCAGCGGCCCGTGCTGATCAACGCGGGTGCCAAGCAGGCCGTCGGTATGATGATGGTAGTCGAGCTGCGCGGCAGCGACTTGTATGTCTACCCGGCTACACCGACGGGTGATGCGCTGGTCGTGAGCGTGTCCATTGCCAACGGAGTTGCCACTTTGGTGCGGCGGCGCGGAAACCAGGATTTCTCTGAGCGCTGGCGGTTGGTTGGGGAAGAGCTGAAAAGAGACCCCGGCGATAGGGACGAACGGTAAGGTCATGCGTGCGCAGAAACTTACCGTAGCGCTGGTTGCGATTCAGTGCTCTTTGGTGTGTGGAGGTGCCCAGGTTGCCCAGTACGCCCTTATCCCGCGCGCCGTCTGGTGGACCTATGTTAAGGAGTCGCTTCCCGAGAAAATCGGTTACTGATCTCGAGGTGAAATGAGTTCATGGTGACAGAACCAGTGGAGCGTCACGACCCAGCGCAATAAAGGGGGCCCAGTAGTAGGGATGTGGATAATCTCTTTTGGTCGCTTTCATCGCTTCTGACAGCCCACTCACCCGACTCCGCGGGTTTCTCTTATCCATTAGCAGCAGATAATACTTCTGCATCAAGCTCTGGGTCATATCGTCCGAGACCGGCCATAGGCTCATGACCACTGTCTCCGCTCCAGCCAACAAGAACGCTCGGCGCAGACCGTAGACGCCTTGGCCTGCCTTGACCGAGCCGCGACCGGTGTTGCAGGCACTGAGCACCACCAGTTGCGTCCCAAACAGGTTGAGGGAGCGGGCTTCCTCGGCAGTGAGCAAACCGTCTTGTGCAGCGTCCGGAGCTGAGCTGGCGTGGGCGGCCCCGGCCAGCACCAAGGCTGAGCGAGAAAGAGAGAAATCTTTGGAGCGACCGAGAACCTGATCCATGGAACCTTCTGCATTGGGATTGACCAGCTTGACCAGTGACCGATCGTTCATTGAGCCATATTCCTCGATGAATACGCCGTGTGTGGCGATGTGTAGGACGGCGGGTGAGCGGGCTTTTCTTATTGCAGCCTCGGTCGCTGCCGCGTCCAATAACGGATGCACACCGAGAAGATTCCCCACTATCGCTCCCTCGCGGCGTGCCCCTGGAAGCCGTGGCAGGTCTACAAGCCCTTCATAGAGACCACGAAGGCCCACATCGATCGTTCGGGTCCCAGATGGACTTGCCGCCGCAAGCGGCTGGCCATAATCGGGGTCTGCGAGCAGAAGGGGGCGCTCCACCGGTTGCCCGAGTGGCTCGCGCAACAGATCGCGACCTGAGCTCACATGGACCAGTTGATAAGATGTGTCGATAAGATAGCGCTGCCCATCGTGCAACGCGGCGAATGGAATCAGATTGAGGCTCCCATCGGGCGATAGGTACAATCTGGTAGCACCGCGGAGTCTTGGAACCAGAGGTGCGAAGATGCTGTGATACAGCGCCTGCGCCATCGGTAAAGGGTCCTTGCTCGGGTTGCGAGCGGCGAGGAGGAAGGCCGCGACTGCCTCCTCGATTGGTTGCGCCAAGCCCAGATCCACAAAGTCGGTGCTCCCGTCCGGAAACAGCAGCAGCGCCAGGTAGCGAGGCTCGCCCCGCTTCGGCTCCATCCCTCGGGAGTGGAACAACCAAGGTGTCATCAACAGGATTTCAATCAACGCGCCTTCTGCTGGCAACCTGCTCGCCACCTGTGGAATCAATGCCTCCGGCTGAGGCAACCTGAAAGTAGTGAGCCGCGGCGCGGTGCGGGCCAGTTCTTGTTCCTGGGTTTCGATCTGGTCCTGAAGACCTGCAAGGCGAGCATTCCAAGCTCCCTGGTCTTGGGCACCGGGTCCACGCAATAGAAGTGTCTCGCGCTGCCCGCGGAGCGCCCGCCATTCTTGGAAGCGCTGACGCTGCGGATCGCTTTTCAAGCTTTCCCAAATCGCTCGACCAGTTATCATGCCCGCCTCAGCGGCACGTCCCTTGCGCATCAGGCTCGAGGTGAGCGCTAGCTCTCTCACGCCGGGCGTGCCTTTTTGGAGAAGGAGGCTGTAAATAGCTTCCTCTTCCTTGCGATAGAGGTCGAGCAGGGCAGAGACGCGAGCCTCCGTAGTGGCGTGGCGCAGTGTCTTCTCTCGTATCGCGAGGGCGCGAGTAAGGTAGGGTAAGGCATGATCGATCTGGCCCTGGGCCACCTCAAGCAGTGCCAAACCGTTCAAGCCCATAGCGAGCTTCGGGTGGTCGAAGCCCAATGTTTTCTCGAAAATTTCCAGGCTGCTCAGGTAGAACGACTTAGCCTGCTGATACCTCCCATGAGCGCGATACAGATCTGCCAGATTGCGGAAGCTTTCGCCAATTTTAGGATGGCCAAGACTAAATACCTTCTCTCGAATCTGCAGAGCTCTGCGCAAGAGAGACTCAGCCTCCGGTAGGTTCCCATGATCGCGATAGAGGCAGCCTAAATTGTTAAGACTTTGGCTCACGTCGCGGTGCTCGATCCCCAAGGCCTTCTGTCGAATACGCAGGCTGCGGAGCAAAAGCGGCTCAGCTTTCCGAAATTCTCCCCATTTCTGATAGTAATTCCCCAGGTTGTTCAGAGCGGTCGCGAGATCCGGGTGCTCCGGACCCAGCACTTTTTCCCTGATCCGCAGACTGCGCAACAAGAGCGGCTCTGCTCTCGCGAGTTCGCCTTGCCCCCCGTACAAGTTAGCCAAGGAGACCAGTCTTCCAGCGAACGTGGGATGTTCTGGGCCCAATGTTTTTTCCAAAATGTGCAGGCTTCGCAGCAAAAGCGGTTCTGCCTTATGATATTCTCCCAACTCTTCATATAGTAAGGCTAAATTGTTGAGGCTCTCCGCGACATCTGAGTGCTCTGGTCCTAGAGTCCTCTCTCGAATCCGTAAGCTTCTTAGTAACAGTGCCTCCGCTTTTGCGTATTTTGCCTGCCCCTCAAAAAGGAGAAGCCCCAAGTCGTTGAGTGCGCTGGCCAGCTTCGGCTGTTCAGGCGCCAGCCGCTCCAGCGCCTCAACAACCTTTTGGCAAACTGGTATTGCTGCAACGTATCTGGTGGCTTGGTAATCCTCCACGTACTGCTTCTGCCACTGCTCGGCTTGCTCCAAGGTCGGTGGAGGCTGGGCAGCGGTTGAGGTGGTAAGGACCAGGGACAAAACCAGAAACGCTGAGGTGCGGAGAGTTTTCACGGTAGCCTCCTCCAGAAGAGTACGCATAAGACGTGCCAAACGAGAAGGGCCACGGAATTTTGCGGACCCAGCAGCCAGGGTACAGAAAGTGCTGGGAGACGTCTGCCGTGTTGATATTCAGGACAAACAATCTGTTCGTCGAGGGTCTAATGATACGTGCTGTGTTCGCGCTCCTTGTTGCTCTTTTTCCCTTAACGCTGACCGCAGCGCCTGACTCAGCAGCAGCGTTGCCTCGTAAACGGGCCTTGCTCGTAGGGATCAGCAGGTACTATCAGCACGGGCCGCGGCCGTGGCCGAATCTGCATGCGCGGCCTGATGTGGAGCAGCTTCGGCAGGTGCTGGTCGAGCACTTTGGATTCGCGGAGCAGGACATCCTGCTGGTCACGGACAAGCAGGCGACCGCGCAAGGCATCCGTGAAGCGTTCAGCAAGCATCTAATCGAGCAGGCAAGCCCTGGCGACGTCGTGCTGTTTCATTTCTCAGGACATGGGCAGCAGCTCGCCGATGACAATGGGGACGAGCTAGACGGACTCGACGAGTCGCTGGTCCCCTATGATGCCGCCGACAGCTCGGCAGCAGCCGGAGCACGCACCAACATCCGAGATGACGAGCTGGGGCATTGGCTGGCGGCGCTGCAGGCGCGGATGCGCGGTGGCGGGAGGCTGCAGGGCAGTATCACGGTCACCCTGGATAGCTGCTTCTCGGGGACTGCGACGCGCGCACCGCGCAAGAAACGCGGCCGGGGCTGGGATCTCCAGCTAGATGGGCCGCGGCCTGCTGCTTCGCGAAAGGACGAGTTCGACGGGGAATCGGGATGGCTGCCCAATGGAGAGGCAGAGCGGCTGGGGTATGTGCTGCTGGCGGCCGCGCAGAACGATCAGCCGGCCTGGGAGAGTGACGAGATGGGGGTCTTTTCACGAGCGCTGGTCAAAGCGCTGGCGGCCGAGCGTCCAGGCATGAAAACTACGTACCGGATGCTCCTTGATCGCATTGCGGTAGAGATGGCCGGAGTGGATCGCGACCAAGTACCACAAGTCGAGGGAGCGGTGGATCTGGAACTCTTCTCTGGCGGCACGGTGGCCGCGGGTCGGCCACAAAGTGCAGTACTCACAAAGCGCGGACCGAACGGATCGCTGATGCTGCAAGCCGGTGAGGTGCATGGCGTGACAGTCGGCTCTCTTTATGCATTGCATCGCCTTGATGCGAGCGCGCTAGATGATACAACGCAGCTGGCTCTCGCGGAAGTGGCGGAGGTCCTGCCGTTCCAGTCCCGCCTGATGTGTCTCCAGTGCGGACACAAGACCGACACGCTCGCCGCTGTCAAAGGTGCATTGGCGGTCGAAAAAGAGCACCGTTACGGGGATGCACCGTTACGGTTGTACCTGTCCGGATTGAGCCGCCGTCCCGACCTGGTCGCGCGCCTGCGTCGGCTCGCTGTCGTGACAGTGCGGCGGGGTACCGATCGCAGCCACGATCTGGCTGCTACCTACGCGACGCGGCAAAACCGTCTGGAGCTAAAGCGCCGCGGCTCAACTGCGCCGTTCAAGTACATCCCGCTTACGGCAAGCGCCGGCGAAGAGCTGGAAAGGATACTCAAGAACGAGTGGACGTGGCGGTATCTGAGTCGCCTTCGCCGTGAGAACCTGGACGCACGTGTGCAGATGCGGATAGTCCCTGTAAAGAAAATCCGCAATGGGGTAGGCGCTACCCAAGCCTTTCAAGATCCGACGGCCAACAGATCTATTGACAGCGGCTTATCACCAGGCGACCGCTTCAAGCTGGAGTTTCAGAATCAGTCCAATCGCCGACTCTATGTCACAGTGCTAGAGCTCGGACAAGACGGTAGCATCGGAGTTCTTTATCCGCCCCCCGGCGATGGCTACGATAACAGCGTTGCGGCCAGCCAGCCGGATATACCGTATCGGCAGACCTCTTATGTCTGGGAGGTCGCTGGGCAGCCAGGCAACCGAGCGCTTCTCAAGGTCATTGCGACAGACCAGCCGGTGCCCTTCGCATCAGTTCTCTCGGAAGAAGCGCCAACGCACGCAGGGCAAGCCCGCACCGGCGTGAATCAGAGTTACCAGCCGCTGGCGTTACTACTGGCGCGGCTGGCGACGGGACGGCGCGCCCGCGACCCGTCAGCGAATCGTATCGGCACGGCTCATTGGAGTACGTTCGATACCTGGCTGCGCATCATACCCCGGTCCAAGAGGTAGTCGAGCCGCAACCGTCATGAAGGGGCGCAGGGCGTGCCCAGGGCGTGCCCTGCGCGCGCCCATCTCGCAGTGCCCATCGGCAACCGCGTACCCTGCCTATCGCCTGCGCTCTATGGACGCCAACCTCTCAGGGAGCAATGGCATGGTCCGTGCTGTATTCTGCAGCGGCTCTATCCATAAGGAGGCTGCTCATGATCCTGCACCGCTTCACCTTCATGTCTTACGCGCTGGCACTTACTGGTGTCCTCTTGACTGCGGGCTGTGAACCACCAATATCAGCCGAAGTCTCTGCTCACCGAGTCAGTTCAAACCCAACCCAGCTAGGCCCTCGCGCTGATCCCGCCATGGTGGATGACTCGACGGAGACTCCCATGCCGACGGCAGAGCACGCATGCGAGGGAGGTGACTACTCCAAGTACTTCGAGAGCGACCTTGAAGGTGGAAGTCCGGAGCTTCACATCGTTGGAGTTTACAAGTCCCACTCTGGGCCCGGCAGCGGCGTCCACCCCAAGGGGGAGCTGGCCGTCCATGTTAGCCGCCCTGGCAAGCATGTCCTGGTGCTGTCGTCCTACGAGCCAATCCATTGGACTGTCACCGCGGCAGCTGGCGCAACGGTGGAACGGGTTGTCTTGAATGGCTACCACGCGCAGACTGCGACTGTACCGACGAGAGTCCCGGTTGAGACCCACACTTACGAGGGCGGGACTGGCTACCTGGCCAGCACCGCCTATGAGTGGCCCAGCTACCGCGCGACGGACCTGGCGCTGGCCGTAACGGCGCGCACCGGTCTCAAGCCTACTTCTTTCCGGGGCTGCTACCGTTCCACCGCCTTTACCATTGGAGAGCCGATCGGGTACACGCCCCCGGCCGCGCCGGCACCTGCGTCGCACCGTACGCTTCCTGCTGGTTGCGAATCCATCGCGGCCGAGTCCCGGTACTGCCTGGCGCTGATTGGCTTCAGCAGCCCCACCGTCGCCGCCATCGGGTTGGACAGCGGACGAATCTGCCGCGGATCTGCGGTCCGGGGTGCCGACCTCTCGTTCCCGAGCTCACTGGGCTGGATAGGCTCACGGCTGTACGCTTGTGACCGCGACCGCGGTGTTGTCGAGGTCGCCATTTCAGATGGCAGCACCCGCATCGCGCCTGTTTCCTGCGAGGCAGCGACAAACCACGGTACCAAGCTTCTGGTAATGCCCGGGCTTGACCGCGGCCCCTTCGAGCCTATCGAGGAGTACGCGGACTTTGCGTCTGCGGCGGCACGGCATCCAAGCGGCACCTACGATATTGGGTACTATGCTAGCCGGATGGCAACCCAGGGTGGCACTGTCGCCTTTGCCTGGCACTCGACCGATGAAGTCAAGCTTGCCCCGCTGGCTTCGGGAGCGACGTCCCGCACGGTGAAGCTCGAGGGTTTTGCGGACTGGGTCTATGGCCTCGATCTGACCGATGACGGGTATCTGGTGGTGGCCAGCCGCGACGGAATTCGCCTGTTCGATGCAGCAACGGGCAAGCTGGTCAAGCGCGTTCCTGCCGCCACCGGTATCGGAGAACTGAGCGGACTCAAGTGCCGCCGCTGAAAGAGCAGCTTCTACGCCGCGTTCTTGGTCCCTAAGACGCTCTTCAGCCAGAACGAGAAGAGCCCCGCCCTCCAGCCACCGAGCAGTAGCCACTACCGTCCTCTGCTTTCACCCCACATTGTGCGGCGGTGTTCGAGCGGGCCAAGGACGCCCACGCACCGCCCCCAAGCCTGCCTGACATAGCCCGCTTTTCTCAATTCTATTCTATTTAAGCGGGATAGCCCGATTCTCGGCCGGGCGCGCCCTGGGCATGCTCGCGGGCCCGCCTGTTTCGGATGGCTTTGGCCACGAACAAGGCATGCTTCTAGCTGCATCTGGACACGCCCTGGGCCCGCCCGCGCGCAGCCCAGCAAAAAAGCAGGCTAATCATGAGCCCTATCGCGTATGGTTTCCTCATAACCTGGGTTCGTGGCAGCGGAGCAAGACAATGCAACTTCAGACGGAAACTGATGAACGGCTAGCCCCCGTGGCAGGGCCTAGTCCTGTCCTCAAGCTACTGTACTGCACTGGCTCAGGCTTGAGCCGGAGGCAGTGGCCTGTCATTTCGAAGGAGCTGCGGATCGGCCGTCGCGTCGATCCCGATACCGGAATGTCGCTGCCCACTGACCGCAAGGCATCGGCCCAGCACGCTCGAGTTTACCGAGATGGCAGCGATATATGGGTTCGTGATGAGGGCAGCAAAAACGGTACCTGGGTCAACGGTCAGAAAATTCAGGAGCGCACGATTCTGGCAGACGGGGATATAGTACGTATTGGCGACTCGCTGCTGATGCTCCGGTACGAGCTACCTATTCGGTGCGATGCTCCTCCAGATCAGCTTGCAGTGCATCAACGTATCCGCGGGACCTCGTCTAGCATATGTCGAGCGCGTCACTTGCTTTGGCGCGCAGCACAGAGCTACGACGCCGTGCTGCTGCTTGGGGAGACCGGCACCGGGAAGGAACTGGCAGCCCAGGCTCTGCATGAGATGAGCCACCGAAGGGGCGCTCTGGTGACCTTCAACTGCGCGAACCTTAACAGTACGCTGGCTGAAAGCCAGCTCTTCGGCCATGCCAAGGGTTCATTCACCGGTGCACAGGCCGAGCATCAGGGTCTCTTCCGTGAGGCCGATGGGCGAACCTTATTTCTCGATGAAGTCGGCGAACTACCGCTTGACCTTCAGCCGAAACTGCTGCGTGCCCTCGCGACGCGGGTTATTCGGCCGATCGGTGCCAACAAAGACGAGCCCTGCGATGTGCGGATTCTCTCAGCGACCAATCGCGACTTGGCCCACGCCATGCGCACCGGCGGGTTCCGCGCTGACTTATATGCGCGGCTGGCAATCTTGACCGTTCAAATGCCTCCTTTGCGCGAACGTCGTGAGGATATCTTGCCCCTTTTCCTCCAGGCACTCGGGGACCGTCCTCTCTCAGCGCGGCTGTGCGAGGCGATGTTGATTTATCGATGGCCGCTAAATGTCCGCGAACTCCTCAAGCTGGCCGCGCACGCTCGCGTCTTTATGGACACCGACGACAGCGAACTTGACCTGCCAGCGTTCGCCGATCTATTGTCGCTGCAAGCGGAGAAGGAAGAGGCCCGGCATGCCGCCCCTGCCCTCTCGCCTGGCCCATCCACGCCTGCCCTGGAGTTACGCCGCGCACGTTATACACGTGAGCAAGTTGAGAGGCTTATGCAAGAGGGTCAAGGCGTACTCGCGCACGTCGCACAGAGGATGGGTCGGTCGCGGCGCCAGCTTCGAAGGATGCTAGAGAAGTTTGGCATTGATCCGCAGCCCTTCAAGCCTGGCGGAGCATGAGGCTTGATCGGCCAACGGATTGGTCCCTATCGCATCGAACGCGTCCTCGGAAACGGTGGAATGGGTGTGGTGTACGCGGCGGTGCATGAGAGCCTCGGGCACCGAGTGGCAGTGAAGATGCTGAAACCGGAACTTTGCACAAATACGCAGTACCGAGAGCGCTTCCTGCGTGAGGCACGGGCATGTAGCCAAGTGCAGCACCCCGGCTTGGTCAAGATTATCGACTGCGGCGAGCTCAATGGCGAGCATCTCTACATTCTAATGGAGTATCTGGAGGGCGTGACGCTGCGCGATCGGCTCAAGCAGGTAGCCCAGAAGCGCTTTCCCACCAAGGAAGCCTTGCATCTTGTGCAGCAGGTCGCTGCGGCGATGGGCCTGGCGCATCAATGCGGTATCGTGCATCGCGATATCAAGCCCGAAAACATCATGCTCAGCATCGATTCAGCCACCGCCCTGGGAGAGCGCGCCAAAGTGTTCGATTTTGGTATCGCCAAGTTTATCGGTGCCGCATCGCTACCCACCCTTACAACGACGGGGGTCCCGGGTACGCCGATTTATATGGCGCCGGAGCGCTGCCGCAGCGACGATAATGTTGACGGAAAGAGTGATGTCTATGCCCTGGGGTGTGTGTTTTATGAACTCCTATGCGGCCGTCCGCCCTTCGAAGATGCTCCAGAAAATGTAATGCTGATGCAGGTCTACGGCGACCCGTTGCCGCCCCGCGAGCGCGTGCCTGAGATTCCGCCCTCTGTCCAGGCGCTCATCTTACGCATGCTAATCAAAGATCCATCAGCTCGTCCGGACATGGCGGCCATCGCTGCAGAGATCAGGTCCATTCTGAGCAGTCCCCGCCGGCTGCATGCCTCATCGCTGCGTGTATGGTTCGACAAGCTGCTTCGCCGTGCATCCGGCACGAGGTTTGCTTGGCTAGCGGTCATGATCCCTCTATTGGTTCTGCTGCTGCTTGCGATTTCATATTTCTGGCCGCTGCCGGAGATGCGACGCATTGAAGGCGGCACCTTCGCGATGGGCATTGACCAACAAGAATTCGATGCCGCCGCCAACTATGTTCGCAATGGCTACGAATTCTACCTCGAGAAGGAATACCTTCAACGTGAGCAGCCCAAACACCTGGTCAAGCTGTCTCCCTTCATGCTTGATACAACGGAGGTTACCAACGAACGATTCACGGCGTGGCTGAAGGCGCTGAAGATCAAGGACCAAATCGTGGTCGAGAAATATATGGATGCGAATGGCAAATCAGCAGACCTTGTGTATCTCATCGTGCAGCAGTCAGGTCAGAAGTCGAGGGTTCTCGTCTACAATCTCTTCGGTGGTCTGGAATACAATGGTATCGTATTTAAGAACGATCAGTTCGCAGTGCGACGTGGCATGGAGCGCCGGCCCGTGAGCGCCGTAACGTGGGAAGGTGCCAACCGCTACTGTACTTCGCAAGGCAAGAGGTTGCCTACCGAAGCAGAATGGGAGTTCGCGGCGCGCAGCCGCGGAGTACACAGATTTCCCTGGGGGGACAATTTGCCAGACTGCGATCACGCCGTTATTGAGCGCGGGCTAGAGTTTGGCACGTGCCGAAAGACCCATCTACCGGTGCTGCCCGATGTCGCATCCGCTCCCAAGGATCGGACTGCGCAGGGGGTCTTCGACATGGCAGGCAGCGTAACCGAATGGGTTGCCGATCGATTTCGAATGCGCTACGAATCGTGTGTTCCGTTCTGCCAGGATCCAGTCATGAATGAAGAAGGAAAAACTCCGCTGGAGCGCGGCCGCTGGGTCATTCGCGGTAGTGCTTGGTCGATGGATTTTCCCGCGGCGCGTGCCACCAGCCGGACCAGTGCGGTGAATCGTACCGATGCAGA
>Ga0075163_10012059_pt1 | contig 11257 bp, 15 predicted proteins | sample JI1023141ADNA_FD_71478 | JGI IMG/M metagenome (GOLD analysis project Ga0075163, IMG submission 71478) | Wastewater effluent complex algal communities from Wisconsin, to seasonally profile nutrient transformation and Carbon sequestration -... | ecosystem: Engineered > WWTP > Effluent > Algae...
CAGCTTAGTAAATGTACTTGTGTCTGCAATAACCTTATCTGTTAGATCAATCCATAATTTACCACTTCCAAGAGCAACTTTTAGGTTATTCGGGAATGCCTGTAGTGATAAATTACATCCTTCTTCAACGATTGTGCCTATACCAGTAGTGATAAATTGGGACAAATGGAAGTAGTGATCTTTAATTGCAAACTTGACTGGAGAATAACCAACAACTTGAGTATTTCCAAATCCAGTTCTGATATATCCAACATATATATGATTCGCACTATCTCTTGTAGACTGTTGCACTATTTGTCCAAGGTAGTTTATATATATAAAATTATCTCCATTGGCCACTGCAGATCCAGTTATTGGATCGGTCCATTCAATATGAATGGTGTTATCTAATGGGTCTTTTGCATATCCGTATCCAGCAGACACAGAGAATGTAATTCCTCCAGTCAGCGTAAGATCTCCACCAGTGCCTATTGCGCCGCTCATGGTGTCATTAAAGACTCTTGTCTTAACTTCTACTAGGTCTGCAATTTCATCTGTGTAGTCGTTTTGTGACAATCCATATCCAGTTACTTTATCTACTTTGTCATCTAATCCTGGAACTTCAATAACTACTTGATTATCTATGTCGCTATAGGTAGCGTCTGCACCATTTTGTCCAACTACCATTGTGCCTACGATATCTTGAACCTGCTCTGCCGACACAGCACCAGGCTCAACTGCATTTGTGGTAATATATGCTAATGCATCAACACTGTCTGGTGAAGTAAGATAGTTATACTGAAGTCCTTTTTTGACTAAAAGTAATTGCTCGTTATTTAATAGATCCATATCTATAACGGTATATCCAACATTGAGGATATTATATGTAGTAGCACCTGCAATAATAAATATTGGGCCTACTGATTGAAAACTGTAGTTTGTCATTTTCCTCTCTTATTTAACTTGTTTTGCAATATATGCAAATCTTTAGTGGTAGTTAACCTCCTTTTAGAGAGGTGACTATTATTTTATATCTTTTAACTTTTCCGTTGTTCTTAGTGTTCCTAGACCCAACATTCCGAAAAGTAATGTCATTAGTACGTTAGAATCGAGAACTGGAAATATTATTCCATAACCAAGTAACACCGATAGCCATGTAAATAATGGTGATATTATAAACTGAATAGCTAGCCCTAGTCCACATATCCATCCTATAAATGGTCTCCACCCACCTCTAAACATATCGGTGGATGCTTCTGCTTTATTGATATCAGTTTGTGCTAGTGCTAATTTAACATCTGCGTCTAATTTTGCAAGCTCTCCATTTTGTGCAAGCTCTATAATTTTAAACTTAGCATCTGCTGCTACTTTTGGATCTGGAATTATCTTGTCTAGTAAAGTGCCAATTATAGGCACTAATAAATTTAGCATGTCGTCACCATATTATTTTATAGTTTTACCAGCTTGTAAGTCTTTAAGCGTTAAGCCGCCAGTGTGCTGGAAATGCGGATATTGTGAATAGAAATCATAAACTTGTTTGATTTGATCTAGTGTAGCATTAGTTTTAATCCTATTTGCTAATCCAGATACTACTATTACATTTCCTTTAACATATCCTTTTGATGGGTCTATTTTATCCAATGAAGGACTATTATCACTTCCACCTTGCTGACCATTGTTGTATTGAAGTTCTATATCTAAAACTGGACACCTTTCTGGAATATCAACATCTTCTATTGATAATTCAAATGGTACATCCTGAGCCTTGGCCCTAGCTTTCGCTCTGTGTAGCATAGATTTCTTATAAGAATCTCCAAGTAAGGCAAATCTAGCATGAACAGCTATCTTGCCTTGCTCTGTAAGTTTATCTATGTTCTTTTCTCTGTAAATCTTATCATATTCAGCTTTACTTAGGTGAGCATATACTGCTCTTGACTTATTAGAACAAGAAGATCCACAGAACTTCCTATCTTTAACTTCCCTATTCGTCTTAACTTCAAATTCAGATTTACAATGATTGCAAACAGCTATTTTCATTTTATAGTCTTGCCGTTTTGCAAGTCTGCCAATGTAAGGCCTCCTGTATACTGGAAATGTGCCATTTCTTGCAACTTGCCTTTCCAGTCTCCCGCCCATTCCAATCCACATGCCTTACCAATTTTAGCTATATCTTTCCACAACTTACCATCGGCACCAGACGTATTCCATACTGGCTTTCCATTTCTTAATGGAACTATGTCAAATGCCAATCTGTAATTATGCCAAGACTGACCAGCTCTTGCGTTTGTTACTATTGGACCTTTTATTGTTCTGCCTTGAGCATACAAAGCGTTTTGACTTTCTGCATCTCTGTATGTACTTGTAATTAATATATCAAAACCTGCAGCTTTGCAGGATTCAATCATGGCATTAGCCATTACTTGCACTTTAGGATGTAAATCTTTTATGTCACGTGAGTTTATCATATAATATTTCCTTTTAATTATCTATTGAAAATAGATGTAGATTTTGTATGTCGCCGCCAAGGCCGCCAAGGTATCCATATTGCTGGAAAACATGTCCTCTTCCAGACATGTCAACGTGTGTTCCAATTCCAGTAATATTACTAGGATTTGTTCCAAAATTCATAGCCAATAATAATGTAGTTTTAATTGGCTCTTTTTGACTTGATAAAATTCCAGGTACTATCATATTGATCCTACTATATCAAAGAATCCACCACCTATTGGTACTACTGTTTTAGTATCGTATTGTCCAGCAAATACTGGATTGCCTACCAGTGACGTACCAGCGCCTGGTATTAAAGTCGTCTGACCTATTCCAGCTTGTCTAATTGTAATGGATCTATCCTGAGCAATTGGAATTGTTACTTCATTTGGATCGGTACTAAGCATTCTTAAGTATGTTGATCCATTGTTATCTGCAACATCCAGTGTATACGCAGTATCCGTAACATTTATCACACGATCTGTTCCGCTGCCTCCAGCACTTGATAAGTCAACAGCTACCCATCTATCTACTGGTTCTGCCATAGGGCTTATTTTAATAAATAACTTACTACGATATGGTCCATTAAATTCTACGGTATTACTTAATACGCCATTCAGGTGAGTATTCGCTCCAGCAATAACTCTTACTGTACCACCGCCAGAATTAATAACTATAAAAGAAGCACCTCTTTTTAGAGTAGATAGATTTAGACGCTCAATATTGATTTCATTAACACCACTCCCTAGAGTTTCAATACATAGTTCACCATCTAATGCGTTTATAAAATCATCCATTTGTAATGATATTCCACCATTACTATGCTGTAAACCTACAGCGTAATGAGCAACATTTGAGGCAACAGGCATCCATCTTCCATACATCGTACTATAAACATCTTCTGTGTACTTAAAGGTAATACTATCTTCATGGTTTCTTAAGTAGTAGATTTCATCATTTGGCCCATTAATAACAGTATGCGTATATCCTATTGCAGGAGTGAATCCATTTTTTATAAATGTTATTTCTGCACCAGCAGCATATGGATAATTTGATATATCCATAGATGGTAGATTGACAACTTGAGGAGATTCAGAAATTTCTAATCTAACTATCGCTCGTCCATTGGTCTGAAATAAACTTTCAGAGACTGTGTATGGAGTATAATCGACAGCTATTACATTAGAGTATGGAGTTGCACGTTGATACACCTCTTCAACAGATGCGGCCTGAATATTGTTTCTTGCCATCATTTGATACTCTTCTGGTAAATTGTTATCTTGGTCAAATCTAAGAAATGGGTCAATAATAGAGCCTTCGGGCGTTATTCCAGAAGAACTAACAGATAATAACTCTAAAACTCCATCTCTTTTTTGATAAGTCCATAGCGTATTCATACCACTCTGAATCATATCTGACGATCCAATTAACACTGTAGGCACTAGTAGTGCAACTGATCTAACAACTACTTTACCAAATTGTGCACTTAGTTGAAGAGTAATTCTAATTATATCGCCTTCTGCATATTCATCTACTGGCATATCTATAACAAGAGCATTGGCGCCAGTGAACTCTCCACCTTCTCCGCCATTTATTAACGGAACAGCATCTATTAACGGAACAGCATCATTTCCTCCATCGTAAAACCTAGAAATAACTATTGTAACATCTGTTATTTGTCCAGTTAGTTCTGCTTTTGCAACCCAATCTCCATAGTCGTTATCCCAAACAATTTCTGGATCTTCTATTATGCTCTTATTTATATTTTGACCACCAGAAGCTATAGTGATAAGTGCCGTTTTGCCTGTTTGATCATCTGGATCTAGAGTTGCTTCTACGCCCATTCCTGCAAAATTAAGTGAAGATACTATTCCTACTTGACTGCCTTCATCTTGTACTTCAACAAGCCCCGATCCAGTATTTGTTTCATCCATGCCTTCTATAAGAATTAAAAGGTCTTGAATAGCCTGTTCGTTTGCTACAGTAACCTCAGGTGCAGTAGATCTTACACAGGTAATATAATCATATTTAAAACCTCTATAGAGCTTAACCCAAGTATCCACATCTAGTGGGTCTAGGATAGTATCTTGTTCTATAGCGTTATATGCAACTTCCGTAGTAACGTATTCAACGTGGGGTTGTTGTGTAACAACTCTTTCTATTTTATATGTCATTTTTATTCCTATTTTTCTGATTTATATGGATCAAATAAAGCTTGATTTTCCCCATTCTATTGTCATTTTTGTTTCTTCAAGATTGGCATCTATAAATGCCCTAAATATTTTATGCGCCTTCACACATCCAGTTAGCTCGTAATTGGCATTTTTATGGGATATATGTGTTCCTAATTGAATCACTCCCTCTGCACATGTTAATGGATCACTTGTAGTGAATACGCATCCGTATCTTTCCAATGGAGAAACTCTATCTCTTTTATATGCTTGGACTCCGTTCTGTGGAGCATATAGAAAGATTTCATCCCTGTTTAGTTTAGGGGCAAATAGCTTAAGTAAAAAATAATCTCCAGCCTTAACGCAAGAATCTAATGGTTTCCCATATGGCCACTTAACTCCTGGAAGCCAAGGTCTTTCCTTTGTAAAAAGCTGAATAGTTTCGCCTTTTGAATCTGTTAGTTTTAACACCCCTAGCACACCAGAATATCCCTGTGTTTTAGGATTATTATTTCTTGTTAAGGTTATCAAATCACTTTCCCCATTTTGATTGAATAAAAGCATTTCCCATTATATATGCACTAACAGTCCATTGTATAATTTCTGAGAATATTTGTGGAGGTATTTTACCAACACTTAGCATCACTGTGGCTATAATCACACTTATAATAACTAGAATGAATTTAGTTGAGGCTATCTTTTCAGACAGCCTTAGTTTCTCCACTGTGACAACTTCAACTTCTTGATTAGTCTCATTTGCCATTGCGATAAACCTTCTCTCTAAGATCTCTAAGTTCTTGATCTTGTCTAAAGTTTTCTTGTCTAACTTCTTCAAACTTCAAAAGAGCTTCATTTCTTGTGTAGATTGTAGATTTAATTCCTCCAATCTGTAGTGATAATGATGCAATGTTATCCTTGAATTGATTCTGTAGTTCTCTCTGTCCAAAATAGAACGAAGACACTGCCCAAACACCAACAACAATCTGAATTATAAATGCAAATAATAATGCCATTGGAACTCTTTTAGGCAAATGAAAAACAACATAGCTTTCATCTGGATCTGGTGTAGGAGCTGGAGTAGCTCTTGGTGCTGGCGGTACTGGTGCGCGTGGTCCGCGTGGCGTTGATGATGTTGGCATTTTACATTAGCTCCAAAAATCGCTTAGGCTTCCGCCAGTTTCAAGATGTCTTTGCATAACTTGACGCTCTCTACGCTCTTCTTCTTGTATTTGCCTGCTTGATTTTGGCACTTGATCATACTTAGATCTATTTGCCGTTATTCCAACTTGTTGAGAAAATCCTCCTCCTGACTGTGGAGTATATGTTCCAACATGGTTAGCAGCTAAACCTCCTCCTCTCATTGTTCTCAGACTACCATTAACACTAGCACCTGCATCATTAATTGGGTGTGCACCATCCAACATACTAGACATGGACATTTGACCATTAACATTGTTTATCTGTTGACCATTTTCAGCAGCACGTACACCATTATTAGAGTTTATTGACTTCATTCTTAGTCTTCCATTTGCACCCTTATTAATGGTAGTCGATCTTTGCGGACTACCTTGGAATTGTCTAAATGGTCCTCTACCATTACCACTAGCTTGTCTAGGAGCTGGAGAATTAACAGCAGCGCTAGCAGTAGTACCAGCAGTAGCAGTAGAAGCTGCTTGAGATGGCGTCGGTGTAGGTGTTGCAGCAGCAGCCGCAGGCGTAGGTGCTTGAGCGGTACGAATTGGATTCATGGCTGGAGTAGAAGTAGAAGTTTTCTTAGATCCACCTCTTGCCGCATCTCTGTCTCCTCTAATCAGATCTCTTGCCTTCATGGTAGGATCATTAAATTGCTTCATTAAAGGAGAGACACCTCTACCTTTACTACCTCCGCCACCACTTCTTCTGGCTAAAACAGCCTGATTCTTCTCATGCTTTGCCTGTAGTCTTGCTATTCTTGCATCTGATGCAGTAGCCCTTCCAACGCCTCTATAGGCTCCCAATGCACCACCAGCTATAGCGCCAGCAGTTGCTCCTGAGAAGAAAGCCTGAGCGTATCCCTGAACACCGTTATAACCATCACCCGCATTAGCATACAAAGCAGTATTACCAACACCGCCCATCATAGCCCCACCGAACATATGAGATGAGACATTTCCAAAGAAATCTCCAACTCCTTGTGCACCTTCTTCAGCCTTTGCAAGTGCTTTGGCACTCTTATTAACAGCGTATTCTGCGGCGCCTTTTGTTCCAGGTAAACTAAGTATTCCCATGATTATAACCCCCAGGCATTTTCTACTTTGCCACCTTTCCATCTATTTCCGAATCCACCGAAATCACCTGCATCTAGAAGACCCTTTCTTGTCATTTGCTCATCTGTTCTAACGCCTTTAAACCCTGAACCAAATCTTGCAAGACGTCCGCCAAGTGCGCCAGCAGCAGCCCCCATAAAGGCTCCTCCAATCACTCCAGTGTTGTCTGACATCATACCAACGCCCATTCCTGCAGCTGCGCCTATAGCGGCACCTGTAGTTCCCCAGCCGCTAGCATCAGCGAAGTCTATAAGTGGATGTGTATATTTGCTTACATTCAACTTAGCCATAATATATCCTCTCTTTCTTTTATATGTTTTAAAAATTATGTGTGACCAATATTCATGGAATATAAAATGGCCCACGATATTATGACATATAATGTTTACTACAGTAAACTATAGTATAAATTTATAGTTGTACTATAGTATCGAAAACAACAAGATATTAGCAATAGAACTTAATTTTATATTTCTAAAATTTTTACCCCCCTCCTGTCTTTCTAAAATCTAAATAATTTATTTTAGCCCCCACCCCTCTTTCATGATATTCAAATATATTTATCTTTCTAAAAGCGCAGTCCAAAAGTTATCTATCTGAAAGTGCGTACCAGGTGTTGTTTGTACTGCAACCACAAAACGGGGGTGTACTTTCGAATTTGCCCCCACCCTTGCTTTCAAAGATGTTCTAAGGAGAACAGTCATGCGTAAATCAACTTTAATTATCGTTTGGTTCTTAGCATTAGCATTGGTAATGAGCTATTGCTTGTTGTCATTGGCCATAAACACTATGTATGTACAAGTAAGCTTAATAGCCTATGTACTGTATGTGTGTATGGTATTGGCCAATGTATGTGTGTACATATACCCTGCATGGGTAGCTACACATAGAGAGGAATTCGATAACTAAGAGGTAACACCTGCATGTGTATAAACTGCATCTATGTGTGTTCTACAAGAGAGCATACATAGAGGTACTGAGTGTATACCTAATACATTCATAACAAGCACTACATGTACGTACCATACGAGTAACGTGTGTAGTGTGCACTAGGAGAACAACATGGAACGCACTAACTATGGTGATGCAATAGTACCCGTGGTAGATAGCTTTGGTGATCTAGTACAGAAGGTTATCGTCTATGAGGATGGTAGTAAGCCTATGATACTTGTACCTATGCTGGCTATGGATGGGTACAACAGAGCAGAGGATAATAATTACTATTGGGTAAGCAAACACCACTTCTAATAAACAACACCTAAGCATGTGTATAAAAGGCTTATTCTATGTGCATTAGTGATAGTGCATATAGAGGTTAAGTGTATACCTAATACACTACCAGTACGTGGTACATAGCATCATCTTGCTATGCTGCGTACACAGGAGAATAGTATGAAAAACGTAATTCAAAACCTTGTTGGTGTAGTGGTAGTAGCGGTACTTGTGTATGGGTTCTTGGTGTATGGGGTTGAAAACTCCATGTACCGCACCCCTACCCCTGTAATGGAGACTGAGCAGGACCGTCTTAATAAGGCGGCTGTCATTATCGCTACCTATACGGAGGGGAAGAAGAATATATCCACTAAGGACTACATCTCCATGATGGAGGAGATCTCCTGCGTGGAAGAAGCGCCACGTATTCGTTACTACCAGGGAGTAGAAATTAAGTGTAGGAGATAAAAGATGTAACACCTGAGCAGGTGTATAAAAGGCTCTTTATATAAGGCTTCTATGTGAGGTCTTATATAGGGTATATGAGAGCGCCCTTAAAGCTTTCTTAGCAACTGGAGAAAAGATATGAAACGTAACCAAGTTATTGCAACGTTCTACACAGTGTTGGGTCTTGTACTCACATATTGTCTGGCGTCAAGTCTTGACATGGCCTTAAATGGCCCTTTCAATCTGGCAACTACGATGAATGCGGTGCTGTTCGGTGTGTTTACTGTAGGTAACGTTGCGGTGTATTCCGCGGCGTTGTTCTGTGTTAAACACCCTGAGCAATTCAACTAATCTTCAACAGACCGAAATGTCTTTAAACTATTCTATAAGGCTTTTGTATAAGGTCTTATAGAAGGTATTGGAGAGCGCCTTTAAGGCTTTCCGTTGGCATATGGAGAAAAGAAATGAGTGATCAAGTAGCATTCTTCGTTATCCTTGGGATTCTGATCCTAATGGGCAGCGTAGGATGCCTGTTGTATACAGAACATGTAGCCACCTTCGGGTGTGCTGCATATCAATGTAAATAAACCCGAAACATGCCCTTTTAGGAGGGTGTGTCTGTATGAATTGGTAATTCATGCACTGATGAGGGGAACCAAGTCAGTACCTTTAATTGTCGGAGAAAAGATATGAACATCATTGAACAGTTTGATAGTTATGTGGTTGAAATCATGAAACTTGAGCATGATGAATATCGCCATAAGCGTCAAATCAAAATGATTATCGCGGACACTGAATTTGAAATCCCTGGTGAATTGGATGGTGAGCAAGAACGTCTTGCCAAGGTTGTAGCTAAGCTTGTACGTTATCGTAGCCTTTATTTGGCTATGATTCATGATCACTCGTCCCATGTCTGGGCTTATGCTCGCGAATGTAATCGTCTTGATCTGCTTAAACAGATTGAAGAACTTAATATTGCAAGCGCTAAATGGGGTGATGGTAAAGTTTACACCCTTGATAACTTGTAATTAACCCAAGACCGAAATGTCTCTAAACTATTTCTATATATCTTCTGTGTGAGGGTATATAGAGGGTATCGTAGAGCGCCCTAAAGCTTTACTTTTTCGGAGAGATAATCATGACAACACGTCATCAAGTTGGTGAATTGGCCATTATTCAACGTGCCGTCTATAACAGACGTCGCGACCATATCAATGCGGTCTGTGCTCGTATTGATTGGATGAATGCTGATCGCAAATTCTGCGAAGAGCGCTGGAATAAGGTTCGTCACTTGAAAGGTGTTTATAGTGTTGAACAGTGTTGGGACGGTGCACACATCGTCTTTAATGGGATAGATGGTAAAGAGGTATTATTCGATACCATCTTTGCATCTATGTCGGATGCTTCATTCACTATTAGGACACATGAGTTGGAGACAGCACCTGTGCCTAAGTCTGTTGTAGAGGAGGAAGATAAGGACGACCATCACCCTTATTGGTAACAAACAAGGCCCTTCGGGGCCTCTGTCCGTAGATGTGTATCTACGCTGATGAGTTCAAAAGAACGAAACAGACCTTATAGGGGTGATGCCCTTTATTCTTTTATTGGAGAAATACATCATGGCTAAATTTATCAATAACTCTAAAGTAGCAACCTTTGCGCGTCGCGCAGCAGCAGAGGGGTTCTCTTTGGAGAAAGTGATAGTGGCGATACGTAAAGTGTCAACGGAGCATGCCAAAACTGCTGGCATGTACGGTAGCGATCACACAATCTTCACGGATTGTGGAATGGCTAAGGAGGTGTCTGAGGTTGCATCATATCATGGAGGATATATGTATATCGGCGGATACGTTGTTGCCAGCGACGATACTAAATTTGAACATCTGCATCATAGTGTGCGTGATTACGACTGTAGAGATACTAAAGATTTCTATGATGACAATCTTGTGCGCTTATCAATGATGGAGAATGGGTCAACTATTAAGATCGGACACGAGTGTAACTACAACTCATTTAATATATATATACGTATTAATGGAGTGTGGGTACATAGCGAGTCTTACGATGGGTCTGAGAGATGCAATGCATTTGCGTCCTTAAGTCTTGTCGGATACATCTTGTATAGCGGTATACGTAGCGATGTTGCAGTTGAATGCGGTTATGAGCTTAATGATGGCTTTCATTGGATTTTCGATCAAGCCATTGAAGCAATGAACGCTTCTTAATCCCGAAACACATCCTCTTGATTGAGGGTGTGTCATGTACAGTTGGTAACTGTGCGTCTGACGATGGGAAACTAAAATCAGTAATAAATCCAGGATTTCATGAGTTCTGGTGTGTATGTACGTGCCGACTAAACTGAGCAACGTGTACGCCTGATGCTAAAGGAGCATTATCATGGCTAAATTTATCAACAACTCTAAAGTAGCAACCTTTGCACGTCGCGCAGCAGCAGAGGGTATTAGTTTTGAGAAGATGATAATTGCGATTCGCAAGGTATCAACGGAGCATGCCAAGACTGCTGGTATGTACGGCAGCGATCACACAATCTTTACGGATTGTGGAATGGCCACTGAAGTGTCCGAAGTTACATCCTACCACGGTGGGTATATGTACGTCGGAGGCTACGTTGTTGCTAGTGATGGCACTCAATTT
>Ga0075163_10012060_pt1 | contig 11257 bp, 7 predicted proteins | sample JI1023141ADNA_FD_71478 | JGI IMG/M metagenome (GOLD analysis project Ga0075163, IMG submission 71478) | Wastewater effluent complex algal communities from Wisconsin, to seasonally profile nutrient transformation and Carbon sequestration -... | ecosystem: Engineered > WWTP > Effluent > Algae...
GAACATCTTCAGCATGAGAACTCCTTCGATGCGGTCGTGAGGACCGCGCTACCAGGAGACTCCGCCGCGCGGTTCGACGCAAGGGACCACGGCGCGCGGGGCCCGGGACGTCGGCAAGTCTCGCGTGAACCGGAGAGCGACTCCGACCGGCGGACGCCTCCGAGCGGGTGCGTGGGAGGTCGTGGCGGTCGGGACCGGGTGCGAGGCGGGGTGGGCCGGCCGAGGCGCACGGTCCCCTGCTCCGCCCCGCCCTCGAACACGCACACAATTGAATTGGAGCGTGACACCGATCGGCCGGGCGACGACAGTCGTGGGCTCATGAGACCCTCGATCAAGGTCGCCGAAGCCACGACGGCCGACGGCGCCCGCCTCACCCTCCAAGAGCACGACGGCCAGTACACGTTGCGGGTCGGCGGCCGACAGCTGATGAGCACGTCGGCCACCGAATCCGAGACGCGGATGGCGGACCTGGCGTGCGCCAAGTTGCGCACCGACGGACCGGCGAGCGTGTTGATCGGCGGCCTCGGTTTCGGGTTCACGCTCAAGCGCGTGCTCGAGTTGGTGGGCAAGGACGCGCGCGTCCGCGTGGCCGAGTTGATCCCCGAGATCGTCGCGTGGAACCGCGAGCACCTGCAGTCGGTCAACGGCGCGCTCGTCGACGACCCGCGGGTCGAGATCGTGCTCGACAACGTCGTGACGGTGCTCGCGAACGCCAAGCCCAAGGGACTCGACGCGGTGATGCTCGACGTCGACAACGGGCCGGCGCCGCTCGTCGATCGCGGCAACGAGGGCCTCTACTCCGACCGCGGGCTGCGGATCCTGTCGCGCGCGCTGCGCACGGGTGGTCGCGCGGTGTTCTGGTCCGCGTCCGAGGACCGCACGTTCCTCGACCGTTTGAAGGACGTCGGCTTCCGAGCCGAAGCGATCGGCGCCAAGGCCTATCCGCAAGCCAAGCGCAACACGCACATGTTGTTCGTGGCCGATCGCGTGCACTGAGCGGGATGTTCCTACGGAGCCAGGCTCCCTGTGAACATCGCCGGACCCTCACGCAGAACGCCTCGTCCTCACTCGCGATGTTCACAGGGAGCCTGGCTCCGTAGGAACATCGCTCACCCGGACAGCCCGGGACCGAAGCACAACGCCACGACCAGGGCGATCAGCAGGATCAGCAGGAACTTGAGCGTGCGGCTCACGACGGTGGCGCTCAACGGATCTTGCTCGTGAAGCGGTACGTACCGGCCGCGAGGTCGATCGAGATGCGTCCGTCGCGCACGGGACGCGGGTACAGGCCGGGGACCTTCTCGAGCGGTTGGCCGCCTTCGGTCACGCCGGCGACCGACGTCGCGGGCAGCTCCAGCGTCGCGCTCGCGTTGGCCGGCACCGTGCACTCGTACGTGAGCACGTCGCCGTCGACCTTCCACGACACGGTGAATCGCCCCGAGATCGAATCGTGCGAGCACTTGGCCCACGTGACGCCTCCGCCGAGCATCGGACGCAGCAGCACGTGCTCGAACGCGCGTCGACCTTCGGCCGACGACTTCACGGGACCGTCGAGCACGGGCGTCAACGTCACGGTGCCGAACGCAGGATAGTCGTCGACGACTTCGATGCCGCCGATCGTGCGCACCATCCACTCGCCCACCGCGCCGAACGCGAAGTGGTTGAACGAGTTCATCGACGGATCGGCGAAGCCGCGGCCCGCGACGAGCCCGTCCATGCGTTCCCACGTGGTCGTGGCGCCCTGCGCGATCTGGGCCGCGAACGACGGCGCCTCCGTACGCGTCATCGCCTTCATCGCCAGCTCGTGACGGCCGTGACGCGACAGCGCCAACAACGCACGGTGCGTCGCGTGGAAACCGGTCGTCAGGACACCGTGCGCTTCCTCGATCTTGCGCGCCAACTGCTCGACCGCGCGCTCTTCCACCGCGCGGTCCTCCGCGAACAGGTCGAAGTCGACCGCCAACGCGTATCCGGCTTGCGTGTCGCCTTGGATGCGACCCGAAACGTCGACGAACGCGGCGCGGAAGGCCTTGCGCACGTCGCGCGCCAGGCCCGCGAGACGTTCGGCGTCCTTGATGCGTCCGCTGGCGAACGCGGCCTTGGCCGTCAGCTCGCACGAGCGAGCGAAGAACGCCGTCGCGAACACGTCGTGCGGCACTTCGTTGCCGGCCTTGGTCCAGCCGGGCAGGTCGAAGGTGCTGCCGTTGAGCCAATCGCCGTAGTCGCTGCCGCGGTCGTCCTTGAACACGAGCGTCGGGTTCTTCGCGTGCACGTAGTCGACCCAGCGGATCATCGAGTCGACGCTCGACTTCAACAGCTGGCGGTCGTGGTAGTGCAGGTAGGCTTCCCACGGCACGAACACGCCCGCGTCGGCCCAACCGGGCGTTCCGCGCCAGCGGTCTTCCTTCGAGTAGGGATTCGGAGCGAAGTCGGGGAAGCGACCGTCCTCGGTCTGCGCCCCGCGCAACTCGCGCAACCACTGCGTCAGGTACGACGCGACGTCCGCTTGGAACATGGCCGTCTGCGCGAACGTGAGCAAGTCGCCCGTCCAACCCAAGCGCTCGTCGCGTTGCGGACAATCCGTGGGCACCGCGCCGAAGTTCGACCGCCGCGACCACTCGATGTTCCGCCACAGACGCGTCAACGTGGGGTCCGAGCACTCGAAGGAGCCGACTTCGCGCACGCCGGCCGTCAACGGGACGGCCATCACGTCCTCGACGGGGTACGGCGTCGCGCGACCCGCGATCTCGACGTAGCGGAAGCCGTGGACGGTGAAGCGCGACTCGACCGCGCCCTCGAATCCCTCGCGCAGCACGATGCGGTCGATCTGTTGCGCGCCGCGGAGGTTGAGCGCGTAGAGCTGGCCGTTCGCGTCCAAGGCCTCGCCGTGCCGCAGCTGAAGGACCTGCATGCCGGTCTTGGGCACGCGGAGGCGCACGACGCCGGAGAGGTTCTGTCCGAAGTCGTACAGGAACGTGTTCGGGCGCAGTTCCTTGACGGACACGGCCGGGATCGGCGCGAGTTCCACGACGGGCTCGGCGACGGCCGCGAACGTCTGCACGGCCGGTCGCGCGACGAACGCGGGCTTCCACGCCGCGTCGGCGAAACGAACGCGGTCCCAGTCGCGTTGGTCGCTGCGTTGGTCGGTGTACTGACCGTCCAACAAGTCGGCGGAACGCACGGGTCCCGACGGTGACCACTTCCACGTCTCGTCGGTCACGACCGTGACGCCCGCGGCGCTTCCGTCGTCGACGTGCATCTGCGCGAGGAACATGGGCACGTCACCGTAGTGACCGCGCTCGGGCGCCTTGGGCACGACGCTCGAGAGCCCCAGGCGACCCGCGTACCAACCGTCGGCCAACGTGACGCCGACGACGTTCTCGCCCGCTTGCAGGAGAGGCGCCACGTCGTACATGCGGTACGGGACGCGAGCGCGATAGTCGGTCCAACCCGGCGCCAGACGATCATCGCCCACGAGCACGCCGTTGACCGTCATCTCGTACAGCCCGAGCGCCGACGCCGCCACGAGTGCGCTCTTGGGATTCGAGGTCAAGGTGAACGTCTTGCGGAACAGCGTGGCCGGCTTGGCTTCCTTGCGACGCACTTGACCGGGATAGAGCTCGCCGTCGTTGAGCGCGCGGATCGACCACGGACCTTCCTCGATCGAATCCCCCGAGGTCACCTTGGCCTGGCCCGCGATGTTGTTCGCGCCGTCGCGCACTTCGACTTCGCCCAACGCGAACGCGTACCCGTCGTCGCCGGCCTTCTGCATCTTCTGCACGACGATGCGCAGGTAGCGCAGCTTGAACCGCGTCATCGTGAACGTCTGCGGTTCGGCGCCCGCGTCGGGGATGTCCTGCCAGGTGTACTCGCCGGCGCGCATGAACGTGTGGTCGAAGCGGTCCGTGTTGTCGACGTAGAGCTTCACGCGCAACGGGAACAAGACGCCCTTTTCGCCCGGCTTTCCGCTGGGACGCGCGGGGTGGAGGATCACGTTGTCGAAGATGACCTCGGATCCGAAGTCGAACTGGATGTACTTGAAGTCGTCTTCGGTCGGGCTGTTCGCGCTGCGGAAGCCGGCGAGTCCGCCGGTCGTGCCGCGGTTCGCTTCGGTGGACGTGATCCAGCTCGCGGTCCAGTCGCTCGGCCGCATCGGCCCCATCGTGAAGCGCGCGGGTGCCGACCACGGCGACGGTCGACCGGCGAGGTCCCACGTACGCACCGTCCAGTAGTAGGTGCGCCACGGCACGAGTTCACGCCCCGCGTACGCGATTTGATTCGTGTCGGCCCACGGAATGGAACGGCTGTCCCACGCGTCGCCGATCTCCTGCGTCAACAGGTCGACGTTCTCGCTGACGAGGACGCGGAACGCGCTCTGCACCGCGCCGCGACGTGTGTCGTTCACTTCCCACGAGAAGCGCGGAGCGGCTTCGTCGATGCCGATCGGATCCGTCTTGTACTCGACGCGCAGGCGGACGGGCGCCCCCGGGCCTTCGACGGGATTCGCCGTGTTCGCAGCGGTTTCCGACGCCCCGAGCGGGCCCGTGGAGGCGAGGCACGTCGGAACGAGCGCCAGGAAGGCGCACAGGGGGGTAGCACGGCGGATCATCGTGGGTTCTTGCTCGTGGACGGGTGGAATCTCGCGCTCGAGCCGCCCAGTATAGGCGCCGCGCACGAAAGCGAGAGTGTTTGACGATCCAAGGAGAGTCCCTGACGTGGGTCGAAGTCTCGCGTTCGCCCGATCGCCGCACGTGCCAGGCGCACGGTCTCGTCCTGCAGGCGATGGGATTGCCACACGGGATCCTCGAGAACGGCGGCGCCTACGTCGTCGTGACGCGCGTCGAGGTCGCGCAGCAAGCGCGTGACGAGATCGAGCGCTACGACCGCGAGAATCAGAACTGGCCCCCGCGCGAACGCCTCGTCGCACCGATCAGCCAGGGCATCCACGCCGCGATCGTGTACGGCGGGATCATGATCCTGATGTACCAGCTGCAGCACGGCCGGCTCTACGGGCTCGACTGGTCCGCGTTGGGGCGCGCCGACGCGGCCGACATCCGAGCCGGCGAGTGGTGGCGCGGCGTCACGGCGTTGTCCTTGCACCTCGACTTGCCGCACCTCGCGGGCAACATCCTGTTCGGCGCGGCGTTCAGCGTCATCTTGTCGCACAGCATCGGCGTCGGCGCGACGTGGTGGGCGTTCCTCGCGACGGGCGCGCTCGGCAACGTCGTCAACGCTTGGACGCAGGACGCGAGCCATCGCTCGATGGGCGCCTCGACGGCCGTGTTCGGACTCTTGGGCGTGCAGGTCGCGTTCGAGTGGATGCGTCGTCACGAATTGCGCTACCGCGGCTGGCGCCGTTGGGCACCGGTCGTGATGGGGCTCGGCTTGCTCGGCTGGCTCGGCACCGGCGGCGCGTCGATCGACGATCCCCAGGCGTTGAACGGCACGTTGCAGCGCGTCGACGTGATGGCGCACGTGTGGGGTTTCGCCGTCGGCGCCGCGATCGGTCTCGTGTTGGCCCGCGGTCGCGCGTGGTTGCGGGTCGGAACGAAGACCCAGGTTGCGCTGACGGTGTCGGCCGCGCTCGTGTTGGCGTCGGCGTGGGCGATCGCGATCCTGCGGCGGTAGCGAGGTCGCGCGGTCGGACACGGTTCGGTCGGACACGGCTCTGTCGGACACGCTGCTTTCGGACACGCTGCTTTTGGACACGATGTGTTCGAGCGCGATGCTCGAGGCCGCGTGCACCGCACGTACGAAGCGTGCGTGAGCGCAGGGTTTTTCCAGACGCAGACGCGTCGAGGCCCGAGTCGCAGTGCAGGATGGGCCGCACGTCATGAGCGCCCCCCACTCGACGCCCGAAGCACCGCCGTCGCGGCGCGGCCTCGGTCGATGGTTCGACGTACGGTCGGGCGAGGCCACGACGCTGATCGTCTCGGGCCTGTACTTCTTCAGCTTGTTGGCGTCGTACGGCGTGCTGCGACCCGTGCGCGAGGCGATGGGCTTGTCCGGCGGCGCCGACAAGCTGCCGTGGCTCTTCACCGGCACGATGATCGCGATGATCCTCGTGAACCCGGCATTCGCGTGGCTCGTGACGCGCACGCGACGACGCGTGTTCGTACCGACCGTCTACGCCGTGTCGATCGCCTGCTTGCTCGGACTGTGGCTCGCCTTCGAGTCGGTGCCCAAGTCGCGCGAGATCTGGATCGCGTACGCGTTCTACGTGTTCGTCAGCGTCTTCAACCTGTTCGTCGTGTCGGTCTTCTGGGGCTTCATGGCCGATCTGTGGCGGCTGGAACAAGCCAAGCGGCTGTACGGCGTGCTGGGAGCGGGCGGCACGAGCGGGATGATCGTGGGTCCGTGGCTCGCGACGTGGTTGCCCGCTCGCATCGGGAGCGTGAACCTGATCTTCGTCTCGGTCGCGTTCCTGTGCGTCGCGCTTTGTTGCATCGCGTTCCTGATCGCGCGTCACGGCGTGGACACACCGCGGGACTCCACCGCGTCGAGCGGCGAGGATCGCCACGCGGCCACGAGGGGAACGGGCGGTGCGTCGGACTGGTTCCGCGGGTTCTCGTTGGTGGCGCGGCGGCCGTACCTGCGCTGGATCGCGGCCTACGTGCTGCTCCACGGAGCGATCGGCACGTTCCTGTACTTCCAACAAGGCAACTTGGTCGACGCGACGATCCACGACCGCAACCAGCGCACGATGCTCTTCGCGACCATCGACCTGTGGTCGCAGTCGCTGACCGTGTTCGTGCAGGTGTTCCTGACGGGCAAGCTGATCCGGCGCTTCGGCATCACGTTCGCGCTCAACTCCCAACCCGTGTTGGCGCTCGTCGGTTGGTGCGCGTTGAGCGCCGCGTTGACGTTCGCGCCCGAGATGAGCGCGCGCGGATGGACGTTCGGCGACCTCGCGCCGCCCTTGGCCGTGTTGTGCGTGGTCCAAGTGCTCTTGCGCGCCAGCAACTTCGCCACCGTGCGCCCTGCGCGCGAGGCGCTCTTCACCGTCGTCGAGCGCGAGGTGAAGTACAAGTCGAAGAGCTTCATCGACACGTTCGTCTACCGATTCGGCGACGCGGCCGGCGGATGGACGTTCGCTTCGTGCCAATGGGCCGGTTCGAAGCTGCCGCTCCTCGGTTTGCCCGCGATGGGACTCGCGGGGCTCGCGGCGTTGGCGATTCCGTTGACGGCGGTGTGGATCGTCGTGGGCCGCACGCTGGGGCGTCACCAGCGTGAGCTGTCGGGCGAGTGACGGCGACGGATCGTCGCGGCGCTCACTTGCCCGGTTCGGGCGCCTTCACGGGCTCGCGCGGCGTGCCGGCCGTGACCTGCGGGAACCACACGATCGCGTCGAAGTCGCGCAGCGTGTCGTAGTCCCACGGCGTCTCCACCGCGCCGCCGCACCAGGCTCCCGAGCTCCTCAACGTGCGACGCACCGCGAGCCAGGCCGCGACTTCGCCGTCGACCGCGGCGTGACGCAGGTCGAACCAACACGGCGACGCGGCGGCGGTGCCCGATCGAGCCGACGACGCGGCGTTCAGCGCGCGCTCGAACGGCGTCTGCTGCTCCGCCTTCGCGACGACCTCGCGCGTGACCAACGGGCCGGGCACGTGATCGTTGGGGTCGTAGGCACGGAAGGTCGCGGCGCCGCACGCGGTCGCGACGCACGTCGCCTCGAGCGAACCCAACGTGCGCAACTGAGCCGGCAACGTCCCCGGATCGCCGACGCGACCCAGGTCGCGCATGCGCACCAACACGAGAGCGCGCGCGGTCTCGGGGCGCGACGCCAGCGCGTGCACGAGGTTCTCGGCCAGGATGCGGCCACGCGGATCACTGTCGGCGGGCTCGAACTCGAATCGCATCGTCTCTTCGTACTGACGCACCGCGTCGAGCACGCGGAACGCGCGGTCGAACTCGGCCGGCTTGGCCATGTCCGCCAACGTCTCGCGCTGATCGGACAACAGGTCGCGGATCTCCATCACGCCGAAGCGCAGGATCCCGCGCTGGTTCTCGCTCAGCTGGTAGTAGCGCGGACGGCCGTTGATGCCGTCGGAACGCAGCGGCGCCATCACGAGCTCGGCGCGCGCCGACGACGACGGCGAGATCTTCTCGATGAACTGCAAGGCGGCTTCGGCCGGCGCCTTGGGAGATCCGACGCCGATGCCGACCACGGCGGGCTTCGTCTCCCGTGCGCGCAACGCCTCGAGGACCGCGGTCGTCTCGCGCACGCTCCACCCCCACGCACCGAACGTCTCGGCGAGGGCTCGCGGGTCGCCCTGACCCGTGCGCACGTATCGATCGGCCGCTTCGCCCTCGAACAAACCCACGTCGAGCGCCACGACGTCGAAGTTCGCCGCGCGCGCCACGAGGTCGCGCTCGAACTCGACGAGCTCGCGAGTTCCCTCGTACGCACGCCCCACGATCACGACGCGGGGCGCCGGCGCCGCCGCGGTCGGCACGGTCGAGATCTCGCGCGCCAACTCGTCGAGCGGACGCACGCGTCCCTGGCACCACTCGATCACGACCGGCGGCGCGGCCTGATCGCGCGCGGAAACCGCGGCCGGCGCGCCTTGCGCGCAGGTCGCCAACAGGAACGAGAGCGGGATCATGCGCTCAAGATAGCCCGCGTCGGGTCGCGAGTGACGTGCTTTCGTCCCGCGCTCGCGTCGGAGTTCCGTTCGAGCGCGCGATCAGGACCGGAAGGTCGCGTCCGGTCGCGGCGCGGCGGGCAAGTCTCCGTGCAAGTGCAGGATCTCGAACACGGGGCGCGCCCCCGCCTCGAACAGGGCGCTCGACGTCGCGGCGTCGTCCTCGACGACCAACTGCAGCCACGCGTGCTCGTGGCGAGCGTGAGGACGCAAGGCGTCGAGTATCACGCGCGCGAGCTCCGGCCGACGCACGCGGAACGGGAAACAGCCCGGAAACGAGGGGTTGAAGCGCGCGAAGCCGACGGGCTCGCCGCGCGGATCCGTCAATCCGATCAACACGTCGCCGGGCGCCTCTCGCAATCGCGCGACTTGACCGGTGGGCAGTCCGAACGCGCCCTCGATCCGCGCGTCCTCTTCGGGCGTCACGATCGCGCCGCGCGGCCTGACCACATCGGACACCGAGGGTAGCCGCGACGTGTCGGCCCAGTCGAGTCGCATCACGTGCGTCGAGTACTGCTCGCGCATCCCGCACGACTCGTACAAGCGGATCGCCGGCACGTTGTCGCGCTTGACGTTGAGCTCCCACCGTCGCGCACCGGCGTGACGCAAACGCGCGGCGATCTCGTGCATCAGCGCGCGACCGACGCCGCGACCACGGTGCGCGGGATGGACCACGACGTGGCGTACGTACCCGCGCTCGCCGTACTCCTCGACGAACGCGTAGCCCACGGTCGGGCCGGCGGGAAAGTTCCCCGTTCGGGTCGCGTTCGCGCGTTCGCGGTCCGCGTCCGCGACGTCCTCCAGGAAGAAGGTGCTCGGCATCATCTCGCGTTCCCATCGTTCGGGCGCGGGCACCGGGTCGTCGGTGTGCAACTCCACGAGAAACGCCGCGAACAGGGCGTGATCCGTCGGTCGGGCCGGTCGCGATCGGAAGGGCGGATGCACGAGAGGCGAAGATAGCCTGAGGAAGGGGCTTACCGCGCGCGGGTATTCCAGTACGATTCGCGCCCCTCCCCATCCTCGACACCCCCCACGAGGCCAGCATGGCATCCGATACCGCCGTACCGTTCGACGAGAAGACCATCCTCGGTCACCCGCGCGCTCTGTTCGTCCTCTTCTTCGCCGAGCTGTGGGAGCGCTTCTGCTACTACGGCATGCGCGCACTCCTCGCGCTGCATATCGCCAAGGAGTTCTTCGGGCACATGCAACCCGAAGCAGCCCAAGAAGCCGCTTCGGCGAGCTACGGTGGGTTCACGGCTCTCGTGTACGCCCTCGCGATCTTCGGGGGCGCCGTCGCAGACCGAGTATTGGGGTACCGGCGCTCGATCATCATGGGCGGCCTCATCATGGCCGGTGGCGAGTTCCTGCTCATGTCGGGCGATCGCACCGTGTTCTTCTTCGGGCTTGCACTCCTGATCGTTGGAAACGGTCTCTTCAAGCCGAACATCTCGACGCTCGTGGGCAAGCTCTACAAGCAGGGTGACCCACGTCGGGACGGTGGATTCACCATCTTCTACATGGGAATCAACATCGGCGCGACCTTGGCGCCGCTTGCCTGCGAAGCTGTCTCGACGTACATGGGCAGCTACCGCTACGGCTTCATGCTGGCGGGCATTGGCATGCTTCTGGGGCTCGTCTTTTTCGGAATCGGCGGGAAAACCCTGGGAGACCGAGGCTTGCCCCCTGCTGGCAAGACGGGGATGGGGCCGATCCTGCAGGTGCTGCTCGGCTGCGCGCTGGTAGCGCCAGCCGTTTATGGGCTCCTCAGCATCAAGGAGGACTACGTTGGTTACATCCTGTATGCGGCCTTTGGCGTCATCCTTCTGTACCTGATCTCGATCGCAGCAAAAGAAGAGACGATCATTCGGCAACGCATGTTCGTCTTGATCCTGATGTTGCTCTTCAACGTCGTGTTCTGGATGGGATTCGAGCAGGCAGGCAATTCGCTCAATTTCTTCGCCAAGAAGCAGTTGGTCCCGCTCGAAGTCGGCGGCTGGAGCATGCCGGCCGAATGGTGGCAGTCCGTCAACGCAATCTTCATCGTGGCCTTGGGCCCGCTGTTCGCCGCGATGTGGGTTGCGCTCGACAAGGTTGGCCGCAACCCCTCGATCCCGCGCAAGTTCGGCTTCGGCCTCATCGGAATGGGACTTGGATTTCTGGTCATCAACAGCGGCATTTCGGGAGCCAGTTCCGCAGGCATGGTGATGTGGTACTTCCTGCTCGGGCTGTACTTCATCCACACGTGCGGTGAGCTTTGCCTGTCCCCGGTCGGCTTGTCCATGGTGACGAAACTCGCGCCCGAACGGATGACGGGCATGGTGATGGGGTCGTGGTTCATCTCGATCGCGACTGGTAATTTCCTGGCTGGGGAGCTCTCGAGCCACGCTGCGGGCAAGGCAAAGGTCGCGACGGATGCTCTAGCCAAAGTGCATGCGTACGGTGATGCATTCACGTACATGATCTACGTCGGCATTGGAGCCGGAGCACTTCTGTTCTTGGCTTCCCCTGTCATCAACAAGTGGATGCACGGCGTGAAGTGAGACCCGCAGGACGACGGGCAGCGCGCGCCGCGACCGACGCGGCGTGCGCGACCCGACGACGGAACGTGACGA
>Ga0075163_10012061_pt1 | contig 11256 bp, 5 predicted proteins | sample JI1023141ADNA_FD_71478 | JGI IMG/M metagenome (GOLD analysis project Ga0075163, IMG submission 71478) | Wastewater effluent complex algal communities from Wisconsin, to seasonally profile nutrient transformation and Carbon sequestration -... | ecosystem: Engineered > WWTP > Effluent > Algae...
TTTCATCATCTAGCTTTTCTCGCATACGTTGTTCGATTTGCGTCTGCACCGCCGGTAGGCGTTGCTTTAACAGAACTAACTCAATCGGATTAAGTTGGGCTAACCGCCAGGGTTCTGAACACTTCGAAAGGTCATCACCGACTAGCCACTGATCCACGAATCGCTTTTCAAGTTTGTTGCGCAAATAGGGGAGCACAACGCGTTCGAAGAACTCTCGGTCCTTGTGAAAGAGGAACATATGCAACTCATGACAGGCCAATCTCTCATAGAGGCTACACTTTTCTTCGAAGCTGTATTCTGGCCAATGGACTATCGAGCGAAACAACTTCCAGTCTTCCTTCCGTCCTTGGCAAGTTTCGCAGTAAAAGGAATACAAATCCTCCACGTCGGAAATGACTCGAAATCGTGCGTTCTCTTCGGAGCCAATTTCGTTCCATTCGCCTCCCTTCAACCGTTCAATCACTCGTTTCTCACTGCGATGTTCCGTCTCCAGAAAATGGGATGCAAGGCGTTGGTCATTTCCGATCAATGGTGAAATGTCTACCTTATCGAGGTAAACCGAATGATACGTTACGCCCGTTGGGTGAGTGACTACAATTTGCAAATGCGATTTACGCGTTAATGCCGCAGCGTCCAATGCAATAGTTCCATTTTCATCTGCTCTCAAGTTGCTTTGACACCAAGAATTTTCAGTCAAGAACTCACACTTACTGCTTGCAAGCACCAGCTTTTGAGTTCGATCAAAATCCTCGTAGTTAGTAACAACCATTGAATCCTCAGGCGACAACTCGCGAGCAGGCAATTCATCCCCTTCGGACATATCGCGAGAGTAGCTTGCCGTTTCTTGGTTTTCCCAAGGGTTAAGTAGCCAACTCGGCAGAGGCAACATGTTTCCTGGGATGTAATCGCGTTGGGCACGATTCATAACATACTGTTGCTCTTCACCTAGCTTGCGATTGGATACATAAATGCTGGCAGGTGCGGCCAATCTCTGTATGGAAGGGAATTGGCCCCGCGTCGGCATCATCAACCCGTCCGAATTGAAACGATGAAACAGCCGACCAATCACATGCACTCTAGTCTTTTCGTCACAGTTCTGCAGGTTTACAAACACCTTTCCATCGCGCTGCTCGACCGATTCTACATAGCTCGGTTTGTAATCCTGCTTTTCGATGATCTGTGTTGGGCTCTGCCACCAATCACCGAAATCGTTCGCTTCAATAACACGAACCCAAGTTTCCATGCTGCGAAAATGATCGCGCAACAAATACTCACCTTTCGCTAAGCCCTCCAACAGAATTGCACCTGATTTCTCGCGAATATTTGATGACCTATTCGCGTACGGAACGCCTCCTCTGAATTCAATAAGTGAGTATCGATCGCTTTCCACCTTCGCAGCAGCCAGGAGTATCGATTTCCCGACCACCTCACAAATGGAACTCGGCCATTTCGATTCGACTGGAGTCACCACAATCTTCTGTTCACCCACCAAATCCGTCTTGGCCAAGATACTCTCTACTCGCGGAATTTCTCCTAGTTCAATACATCCAGCTGCGTCGGTAATTGCTGCATATACGATCGGATTTGCTAAGCCTCGTAACTTAAACCTCAGGTTCACCTTTTGATCTGCATACACCTCACCGTTGCGCCCGAGTACCAAAAGTGTGAAACCTCGGTTGGAAGCCTGAAGAAAGAAGCTTGCAATTCGTGCAGTATCCGCCCAGGGATTAAGGAGAATTTCATGCTTGACACTGACAGGAAATTTCCCAAAGGGTCCTTCGTATTCTCCCACGAGCTCGAAACAAATATTGGATAAACGTTCGGGTACTTTGAAGCGATACGACAATGAATCAATTTCAGACAACACAACCCGTTCGACATGTTCGCCCTTGACACCACTCATATCGCTCAATGTGACATTCAACTTTGGATTTCGAATCCGCTCCAGTGCGCATTTCCGGCCACCACAATACAAACTTGGACGAAGCAGCAAATTGGCTTCTTTTCCGGCGAGCAACGCTTCGGTATCCAAAACAAAATCTGCGAAGAACTCAGGTTCCGAAGGTGTAAAATCGATCGGTTCAGCAATGGCTAAATTCCGAGTGGCAACGACCATTTTGTCAACAGTTGGGTCGACTATCTGAGGAACGCGAATGATTCCATCAACGTCGGGAAAGTATTTTCGATTCTTAACTTCTACATAACTTTCCTTCTCGATCTCTCCTTTTTCGTTCACCACGCGAATCAATTGTCCTCCAGCGTCCTTTTGGACAAACGTCCGCAATTCCCCTTTCTGAATTAGAGCTCTTGCCTGCAATCCCCCTCCTAAAAAATCAACAACCCAAACACCTCTTCCCCGCAATTCAGGCAAGTCGATTTTTACTTGGTGCCTACGATCACTCGGTTCTTGATAGGACAGGAATCTCTGAAAACTCGCCTTGACTCCTTCCAATTCGATATCCGCAGAAATACTCCCCCGGTCACGAATCACGTTTGCCGCATCAAGGCGGTAGATTCGGATTTCAAGATTATCGATGTTCTTGAGCATCAGATCTACATCTACGTTTTGATCAGCCTCAAAATAGCTTTCGTTCTGAGGTGAGAAACGCAGTTCACTCCGATGCTTAATATCCGCTTGCGTTTTACCAGAGAGCATTTGGTAGAAACGTTTGGAATCCCCTATTCCATTAAGAATCTTGCTTTCAGCGAACGTCTTGTCCAAGTACTCGTCATCAATCCATTTACGAAACAGATCAGGGCTTTCTTCTGCGCGAAGAAAATAGAACAAGTAGTCGTTCACTAACTCGCTATCATCTCGAATCGGAGTCAGTTGTGTAACGTAACTGGCGGGGTTGTAGGTCAAACTCATACCCTGATTTTTTTGCCTATCTTCAGCGACTCCCAACTCATCCAACCCTCGAAAATAAGGCGTTTCTTTAGGGATCTCCAAATAACGCAAAAATCGCTCTCGGTCGTAGATTCCATCTTTTTGGTCTAGCGCAAGGCGATGAAAGAGGATGCATGCTCGCAATTCTGCGTACGATGAAGAAAGAGACAACACAAAGTCTTCCAGACGCTGCAGATAACTTCTTTGGCTCTCACGATCACGCACATCTGAATCCGCAGAAGGTTGAAGTCGCTTCAAATAGCAACGTACGAAATCATCATGCTGGAGGACCTTGGGATAAACCTCCGCTAGTTTATTCAACTGCTCCAAGGTCATCTGATGGTGAATTTTGGTTTTCCCAAACGGAAGAAACTGACTTTTCAGTTGCCTGGCAACGAGCTCTGGCAGATTGGGAATGTCGACTCGATCCACGACAGATAGCCACTCATCAAGATGGGTCTGGAGATCCATATTCGGAAGTATCTCCAAAAGGCTCGATGCTTCGAAACCGGATAGCCGACTCTCTCTGATTTCCTTTTTGAGCAATTCTTTCACATCAAGCAATGCTGGATTGGCAGCAGGCGAGACTGGTCGAGAGGTTTGGGAGATGGGCTTCTCCCGCAGTGCATTGATTCGCAAGTATTTCTCGAATACCTTCATCGATTCTTCCGGCTTACTTTTATATTCCAAAAGCGCCTGACGAATTAACATAGTGCGATGATCGCCGTACTCCGCAAAGTTGTCCTTACGTCCCCACTCGTCCAAAAAATCCCGGGCTTTTTCGATTTGTCCAGTCGTCTGATAATGAAGCGTGTGAAAAAAATAATAAGGTTGCGAGCCAGGAGTGAGTCCTCCAAGGAGTGCTTCTCGGTCACTGGCTAAAGCGTACTCCTCCAAGTACCTATTGGCGTCCAGCTGTGCAGTAAGCGGCCTCGCAGAAAAAACCACAAGATTCAACAATGCAACGTACTGCAACAATATCAAGCAATACTTCATAAATGGCTCGCAATCAGTTCTATATTTGAACAGACTTACCGACCACCTGTATTGCAATGCAACACCGAGACAAATCGTTTCGCTGAGTAGTCAGGTTGTAAGAGCCTGATTACGCAACTCGCGTGCCAATTGCCAGATATGGCTTAAACGGCGTTATCTTTTTCGAATCGCACTCCAGACCACCAAGAGTACAATACCGAGTCCGATCGTAACGCCTGCTGCAATGACTTCTGGTATTTTCGAGAAGGATCCCAACACGATTAGCGCGACCGTCGCTAGAACGTAGAGTGTTGCCGCGGTTTTAGCCCAAGGTGAGATCACTGCTTGGCCTTCCTTCGCAGGGATCCAAACGCATGCGACAGTAACAGCAGCACATAGCGACAAAGTCAGACCAAGATACGAAAGCATTTCCTGTAGCGATGCAAAGCAGAGAACCACGCTGGCCAAAATCGCTTGAACCAAAATGGCCAAACGGGGCTCACTCCCCTTCCCTACCAACCAATTCGGCATGACACCATCGATTGTCATCTGCGTGTAAACTCGCGGACCAGCAATCGCAATCGACCACACGGAAGTGAGGGTTGCCAAACAAACTGTGAACCGAACTAAAGCTGCTAGGCCATCGCCAGATAACTCTTTTGCGACGACAAGAGCGACTTCTGGAACAAACGCGATTTTCTCAGCGGGTGCACCATGTACGAAGATGTAATTGAGCGCGACATACAACACAGTCACCACCAAGGTCGCAACCAGCATCGAACGTGGCACCCACTTCTCTGCCCTCTTCGCTTCACCAGCTACATAAATCGCCGCGTTGAAACCGGTGTAACTAAGTGATACCCAAATCAGCGAACCGGCCATCGCCAAAACAACACCTCCCACAGACATCGCTATTTCCAAAGTGGTTTGAGGCCAGGGACTCAACGTCGCTTCATTGGCATAGTACTTTCCCGTCGGCGCAAACCAGGCAACAGCGATAAACACAACGAGCAATATCAACTTCACAAACACCATACTATTTTGCAGCCAAGCACCTGCAGACGAAGATATCATGTTGGCAATGGCCGCTAGGATAATGGCAGCCGCTGCAACATAAACAATGTTCCGATTCCCCTCTGCCCAACCGCTTACAAAATAAGTCGCAAAGGTCTTGGCAGCCGCAGCCATTGGGACCGTAAATCCTGCAACTAATGAAATCCATCCCGCCAAAAAACCAATCGCCGGATGAATGGCTCGCGATAAATAAAGATACTCACCACCTGATCCCGGCAAGCGTGCCGCCAGTGCTCCGTAACCTATGGCACCACAGAGGGCTACCACTCCCCCAATGCACCACACCGCGACAACCAACCGCGCATCCTTGAGGTCCCCCATCGCAAAACCACTGGTGGTAAACACCCCAGAGCCGATCATGCTGGCGACAACTAAAGCGACCAATGAAATAAAGCCGAAGGGTTGATTGGGACTCTCACTGGGCTTCGCATCTACGACGGTAACTTCGCCAGAGCGATTTCCATCTTCAACCATTTGAATCGCTCCGGTACAAAATGAATCAACCCATTCAACGAAGTCCTGGGCCTAGATCTCAATATCACTGATCTTAATATCACTGAACTGAATGCTTCAGAACTGAGAACCACAGATTGACAGAACCGAATTCGCGTCGGCTCTACTTTCGAAACTTAAGCAAATAGTTTTCTTTGAAAATTTCGACCGCAATCTCTTCTTCGAATTTGAATCCAGCATCCTCGATTTCTTTTCGAAATACTTCTTTGCCCGCTCGCACATGATCCATCGTCCAAGGGCGAGATTTGCCTTCGATACGATTGAAATCCACAACCACCAGAGTACCCCCTGGACGCAGCGCAGTGTAAAGCGACTTAAGCGTTTGCGCGGGATATTCAAAATGATGATAGGTATCGCAAACAAGTGCCACATCGATCGTGTTGGCCTTGAGTTCCGTTGTGCGATCGGTGCACAGCACAACCTCCACGTTCTTCAAGGCTTCCTTGTCAGCGCGATCGAGCAAGTGCTTCACAAATTTGGGCGAGATATCCACAGCAAACACTTTCCCAGTTTTACCAACTGCTTCGGAAAATGGCGCCAGAAACAAACCAGTTCCACAGCCAATATCGGCAACCACTATTCCCTCTTTAAGCCCTAAAGACTCCAGTATCTCTTTGCGGCCCGCGAATACCTCGCGACTTTCGATTTCGAAACGTTGAACCCATTGGTCCACCGGCAAGTTGGGATCTAGAAAGTCCTTGTTAATCCCAGGCTTTACACTCGACTCTTGCCCAACCTCTGCGGGTGGCGATGGAGCACGTTCTTGCGCGACTAAGGCACAGGAACCACTAGTGAGCAAACAAACCAGCAAACCGCGACGAATTGAATGGAGCCATTGCCAACTCATAGGTGAGAAAACTTTCTTGGTGATGTGAGGCAGGTGGGAAAAAATGCGATGCCCAAAACCAAAAAGTGACCATCGCAAAAATTCTATGAAGACGAATAAGAGACGAATGAGAATTGAGCGACAATCAAGAACCACTTTTTTCCATGATTCGCTTGATAATGCCTTCCAAGACTTCCTCGGAGACGTAACCAACCGTTAGGGCTCGCACGACACCCTTTCCATCCAAAAATAATGTGGTTGGGTAGCCGCGAAAATCGGGAACTTTATTCAGAGTGACATCGTCTCCCAACACGAGCGGATAAGCGATCCCTGAATCTTCCGAATACTCTTTGATTCGAGTGATACTTTCCTCTTTCTCAATTCGCTCGTAGTTGATTCCGATGATCTGTAGACCTTGTTCGCCATATTTCTTGTGCAAGGCGACGAAATGAGGAATCTCCATCCGGCAAGGTGGACACCACGTTCCCCAGAAGTCAACGATTGTGACTTTGCTTCCCTGTAACTCCTTCAGAGAAACCGTTTTTCCCTCGACACTCTCCAACGTAAAGTCGAACGGAAATGGCGAAGTTGCAGCGAAGTAACTTTCAATCTTCTTTTCGAGCATCTCCTTCGCCAGAAGCTCAAACCGCTCCAGAGCTTCGTCATAGCGTTTATCACCGCGCAGGTTGTCCAGGTCGGTGTCATTTTCCATCAACTTCTTGTCTTCGAAGCCCAGCGTGATCGACTCGTTTAACGCAACAAAGGCTTTGTCGAGATCTTTCTTGATGGAGTAGCCACAAGCTTGATTGTAAAACGCTTGCGAGATTAAGGGCATCGCGTTGGGATCAAGTTCACCAAAATGGGGCCGCAAACTCTCCGCAATCTCCCCCGCTTCCAAAAGTTTATCGTAGTCGGGCGGTGCTGACTGAACTGCTTGCTGTGTCAAGACGCTGATTCGCTGAATGGCATCTTCAATTTGGTCACCGTCAAGCGAGGCTTCTTGCTTCAATCCGGCAACCGGACCTCCGTTGCTTTCCGCCGTCTCGGATTCCTTTGGCAACTCAGTCAAATTGCAACTGACAAATGCGGCAAACGGAACAAGCAGAACCGCGAGGCCCCATTTGTACCAAGCGCCGTGCGTAGAAGTTTGGGTATGCATGGCGAACAACCAATCCAAAATCGAAATTCAAATTTATAAAGAACAAATCAAACTACGCCCCACCATGTGAGGCATTTCGTATTGTAACGCATCTACCGAACCCGCAAACATGAAAGTCTCCGAATCCCCCACAAGAATCGGGGAATTCGGGCCTATCAGGATGGCATATCGACAGCCCTCTCCGGTATTCTTTTATTTCTACGCTTTGCAGTTCAAAACGGTCGCGACAAATTCTCGCAATCGCTCCAATACCTCACCATTTTGGCAAGTTGCTTCGCCCATGGCTCACATCGAACCGCGCAATTCGCTCGACCGCAGGACAAACCGTCGACAATGGCTCCAGCGTGCATCCACGACGGGGATCGGATTCTTCGCCGTTGGCAACATGGTAGCCGGCTTGGGGAGTTCTGCTTTCTCGCATACAACCGCTGCGGAACAACTGCTTGCCAGTGATACCTACGCTTCGGGAAAAAACGTGGCTGCAAGTGTTCATCCTTTGGCTACCGAAGCTGCCATTAGCATGTTTCGCAAAGGTGGAAACGCGATCGATGCGGCAATCGCAGCAGCCCTCACTCTATCTGTCGTCGATAGCCACAATTCGGGAATTGGAGGTGGCTGCCTCGCCATCGTCCGCACAGCGAACGGTCAAGTGTTAGCACTCGATGGCCGTGAAATGGCACCTAAACTCGCCCACCGCGACATGTATTTGCGCAACGGTAAACCCGATGGCACTCTCAGCCAAGATGGCCCATTAGCTGTCGCCACACCAGGCCAACTAGCAGCTCTTTACGACCTCTCTACCAAACATGGTTATTTGCGGTGGCGGGATTTGTTTGAACCCGCAATTGCCCATGCAGAATACGGATTCCAGATCGACCGCGTTCTGGCGGGACGAATTTCAGGTGAAGCCGATATCATCCGTCGATATCCTGAAACCGCCCGCATACTGCTAAAACCTAACGGCTCGCCTTATGCTCAGGGTGAACTGCTGTTACAACCCGATTTGGCCATGACACTGACTTCGATTGCTAACGAAGGAATCGAGTGGTTTTATCGTGGAACATTTGCCAAAACTGTTGGCGAATGGATGGGACAGAATGGAGGCATCTTGTCAGCGGACGACTTCGCCGCTTATCAATGCAAGTATCGCGAACCGATTCGATCTCTCTATCGTGGTTATGACGTAATCGGCATGCCCCCGCCAAGTTCAGGCGGTGTCCATATTGCGCAAATTCTGAACATTTTGCAGGACTTTCCACTTCCTGAACTTTGGAAAACCGATCGTAATCAAGCCTATCATTTGTTGTTGGAAGCCATGCAACTCGCTTTTGCAGATCGAGCTTATTGGCTCGGCGATTCTGATTTTGTGAAAGTACCCCGCGGTTTAGTCGATCCGACCTATGCACGAACCTTAGCTCAAAAGATATCACATTCTAAGAAGACTCGATTCGCAACACATCATGTGCCCGCAGATGCCGCAACCAACGTCTTTGACGATCGCAAACATACGACGCATCTCACAACAGCCGACCAACTTGGCAACTGGGTCGCCATCACCTCCACTGTCAACACGAGCTTCGGCAGCAAAGTCATAGTGCCTGGCACAGGTGTCGTGCTCAACAACGAAATGGATGACTTTAGTATCGCCCCAAATACCCCAAACGCATTTGGGTTGGTCGGATCAGAAAACAATTCGATTGCTCCCGGCAAACGCCCACTTTCAAGCATGAGCCCAACGTTGGTTCTCAACGACAAGAAGCAACCGATACTCAGTTGTGGAGCCGCCGGTGGTCCTAAAATCATCACTGCAGTGCTGCGCATCTTGACGGCCGTCCTCGATGAAAATCTCTCTGTGGCGGACGCGGTCGCAGCGCCGCGAGTTCATCATCAATGGCAGCCAGATGAAGCGGTGGTAGAAGAACGCTTGCCAAACAGTGTCGTCGCTGACCTAAAGGGGCGAGGACATACCACTCGGAGTATCGCCGCCTCGGCCATAGCCCAAGCGATTCAATGGACGTCCGACGGAACACTGCACGCCGCATCCGATCCGCGAGTCCCCAGTCGTGCCGCAGCCTATGAAGCCTAAACAGAACAACAGGTCGAGCACCGAATCTCCCTCCGTGCACGTTCAACATAAACAGGTCTGCAGAGTTCGAGATGTCTTACCTTGTGTACAAGTGTGCGCAAAAATAAGCTCGTCGATGAACTAACGCATTCTTTTTCGGTCCTCTATTTGCAGCGAACATGGCCTGTTCGCTGTCTAAGGGCCCACTTCGGACTCATGCCGCCTCGAAGAATTAGCCCCCTGAACCTACAATCCTGTGGAAACAAGCCTAACCTTATATAGATGCGTTCACCGGACCGCTCTGATGCAAAATCCCCTACCAAATTTCCGAATTCAACGAATTGATACTCGCAGCGGCACGTCGGCCCCCGAACTTGCCGAACTGCGTCGCAAACTGAGCCCGCAGGGCAACGTTGTCAGTGAAAAGGGTAAGAAACTCACCGAACGCGTTTTCGGTAAACCGCTGACGCCCCAACAAGTGGTTGAAACCATTTGTGAAGATGTCCGCCAACGCGGCACCCCTGCCCTGCTCCACTACAGTCAACAACTCGATGGGCATCCCCAAACCGCCGCTGACTTTCGCGTCGATGTTCGCAAACTCGAAGACGCTCATCGCCAAGCTTCTCCAGGTTTTCTCAATGCCGTCCGCCGCATACGCGATAACGTCTTGCGATTTCAAAAAGCCATTTTGCATCGTGATGTTACTGTCGAACCGGAAGCAGGCGTTCGTTTGCAACATCGCTATTGGCCGCTCAAACGTGTCGGCGTCTGTGTTCCAGGTGGTGCCGCCGCATATCCATCCACGGTATTGATGACGGTGTTACCAGCCCAAGCGGCCGGCGTCGCGGAAATCGCTGTCGTCGCTCCACCGACACCGTTTGGAGCTTACAACACCAACGTCTTGGCCACATGTTATGAACTAGGTGTTCGCGAAGTGTATGCGGTCGGCGGCGCACAAGCTGTGGCGGCCATGGCATATGGCACCAGCGAATTGCCAGCTGTGGACAAAATTGTTGGCCCCGGCAATTTGTTTGTCGCCTTAGCCAAGAAGCATGTGTATGGCGATGTTGATATTGATTCGATTGCAGGGCCTAGCGAAGTGATCGTCTTGGCCGATTCATCCGCGCGACCTGACTACATCGCAGCCGACATGTTGGCACAAGCGGAACATTCGCCAGGTTCTAGTTTGCTTATTACGTGGGAACCAGAGATTTTGGATCAGGTCGAGCAAGAGCTAATTCGTCAATTGCAAACTTTGGAACGTTGCGATTTGACACTCGATTCGTTGGCTCAATTCGGCGCACTGATTATTGCCCGCGACGAAGCTCATGCAATTGAACTCACCGACTTACTCGCTCCAGAACATTTACATATCGCAACTCGAAACCCGGCTGCGATGAGCGCGAAGATTCGCAATGCGGGTGCGACGTTCTTAGGCGATTATTCGCCAGTGGCTTTAGGTGATTATGCAGCGGGCCCATCCCACGTATTGCCAACCGGTGGAACCGCGCGCTGGGCATCTGGCTTGAATGCCAACAGCTTTTTGCGCAGTGGGAGTGTGATTGAATATTCCAAGTCCGCCCTGCAAGGCATCTCTAACGAAATCAGTTTGATTGCTCAGTGCGAAGGCTTAACCGCGCATGAGCGTAGTGTCACGCTGCGAACATCCCAATAGTCTCTACGTATTATTGCGAGTCCAACTTTCCTCAACCTATCATTCCGTTACTCGAGGCCCGCGTGGATCCCAAATCCGTCGT
>Ga0075163_10012064_pt1 | contig 11255 bp, 12 predicted proteins | sample JI1023141ADNA_FD_71478 | JGI IMG/M metagenome (GOLD analysis project Ga0075163, IMG submission 71478) | Wastewater effluent complex algal communities from Wisconsin, to seasonally profile nutrient transformation and Carbon sequestration -... | ecosystem: Engineered > WWTP > Effluent > Algae...
GCGAGTCTACGGTCGTCGATCCGCCACCGCTCGGAGTCGGGCAGACCGCTTAGAAGCATTCGCGCAGCGCTGAGAAGGCGGAGGGGAGATGGGCCTCGAGCGACAGGTGGCCCTCCCCCGGGAGAAGGTGCGGGCGGGCAGTGGGCAGGTTCGCGGCCAGCCACTGGCCGTGGGCGAACGGAACCATGAGGTCGTCGGTGCCCTGCCACACGTGCACCGGCACGGTGATCGAGGAAAGGTCGAAGCCCCACGGCGCGACGAAGGCCAGGTCGTCGTCCATCCAGCCCCAGGGGCCGTGGGCGACGGACCACCGGAGCTCGGCTGCCATGTGCTCTGCCGCCCCGGCGGACAGGGCTCGGCGGTCGGCCTCGGGAAGCAGCGATGCCATGGCCTCGATCACGCCGAGGCCCTGCACGTCGACCAGCTCGGCCACCGCCTCGGTGAGGAAGTGCTCGATGAACCAGTCACCGGCGAGGGCAGCGCCGAACTCGTGCCAGTTGTCCTCCCCCATGCCGGCGAGCCAGTTCAGTCCGGCCGCATCGACCGGTGCCACCCCCGCGAAGCTGACGACGCCGACGCACCGCTCAGGAAGCAGCGCGGCCGTCGCCAGCACGTGCGGACCCCCACCGGACCATCCGAAGGACGCGAACCGCGCATGGCCGAGGGTGTCGGCCACCGTCGACACGAGGGGGGCCACGTCGGCGACCGTGCGTCCGGGCCGGCGCGATGAGCCGCCGTACCCGGGACGCACGACCTCGACGAGCCGCAGCCCGCACCCCCGAGCGGCGCCGACCATGGCGTCGCTCAGGGGTCCGGCCACGGGGGTGCCGTGGTGGTACACGAGGAGCTCGGCGTCGTGCGGCGCACCGTCATCGACGATGAACTGGAGCTCACCGCCGCCGCTCAGCACGACCGTGTCCGCCTCGCTCGTCATGGCCGAGCCTCAGCTGACCTCGACGATCTTCGCGACGCCGCCGGTCACCGTGAAGATCACGACGTCCGGCGTGCCCGTGCCCGTGCCGCACTCGATCGATCCGGAGCCGACGACCGTGACGCTCGGCTTGACCGTCTCGTTGGTGTCGATGTTGACGGCCGCCCCGTCGAAGGCGCAGCGGTCGTTGATGCGAATCGACGAGTTGGGGTTCATCCCGTAGTTGCCGTCCACGAGCCCGGTCTGCGAGTTCTTCGCCACGTCGACGCTGTTGCTGACGAACGCGACGCCCGCCGCGATGAGGATGATCGTGACGATACCGGCGATCACGGTGAGGATCAGGCCGATGATGCCCAGCCAGAATCCGGCCTTCGCGACGCCGCCGTTGGTGGCCTCGCCCGCCTTGGCCTTGTTCATGCCGATCTTGCCGAACACGATGGCCAGGACGCCGGCGATCACGGGCAGGCAGAAGAACTGCAGGATGCCCATGATGAGGGCGGCGGTGCCCATGCCGTTCGACGGTGCTGCACCGGGCATGCCCGCCGACGGTGCCGTCGGGTAGGTGGTCGGCGCGGGGGCGCCGGGCGGCGGAGGCGGCGGGGTCGCGGCTGCGGGCGGGGTCGGAGTGGGCTCGGCCGGCGGCGGCGTGGGGACCGGGTCGGAGGGCGGAGGGGTCGTGTCGCTCATCGGGGTTCCTTCTCGAGGGGGGAGGCGCGGTCGCGCCAAGCATGCCAGAGGCACGTGTCGGGCCACTACGCTTGCCGCTGGACAGACCGGCCGCCCACACCTGCGAGGCCCTGTGACAGCGAACGACGCTCCCCGTCACGCCACCGGGGGCATCGTGCGGACTCGGCTGTACCGCTCCGGAGTGCTCGAGCTCGAGGGGTTCCCCGTCGCCGACGTGTCGGACTACGTCGACGTCGACGGCTGCTTCGTCTGGGTCGACCTCCTTGCCCCCGACCCCGGGGACCTCACGCTCATCGCGGACGAGCTCGGGCTCCACCAGCTCGCCGTCGCCGACGCCCTCGACACGCGGCAGCGCCCCAAGCTCGATCGCTACAGCTCACACGAGTTCCTCAACATGTACGACGTGCGCCTCGACCGGGAGTCCGGCGACCTGAGGATGAGCGAGGTCTCAGCGTTCATCACCCCCGCCGCCCTGGTCACCGTCCGCAAGGACGACCAGTTCGACATGGATGCCGTCGTCGCGCAGTGGGACCGCTCCAGCGACCTGGCCCACTGCGGGGTCAGCTTCCTCCTGTACGGGCTCATCGACCACGTCGTCGACAGCCACTTCGCGGCCGTCCAGGACCTTGACGAGGCGATCGAGGAGCTCGAGGACATGCTGTTCGACGACGGCACCCCCGACAGCGACCTCCAGCGCCGCAGCTTCGCGCTGCGGAAGAGCCTGGTGATCCTGCGCCGCGTCGTACTGCCGATGCGCGAGGTGGTCAACAGCCTCATGCGCCGCGACCTCAAGGTCGTGGGCGACGAGATGCTGCCGTACTACCAGGACGTCTACGACCACGTGCTCCGCGCCACGGAATGGACAGAGTCGCTGCGGGACCTCGTCTCCACGATCCTGGAGACCAACCTCACCCAGCAGGGCAACCGGCTGAACGTCATCACGAAGAAGGTCACCAGCTGGGCGGCGATCATCGCCGTGCCGACCGCGATCACCGGCTGGTACGGCCAGAACCTGCCGTATCCCGGCTTCGCCAGCACGGCAGGACTCGTCTCCTCGGCGGTGCTTATCGTGGGTATCTCGGTGGCCCTCTACTGGACGTTCAGGAGGAACGGATGGCTGTGACCCCCCTGGACCCGTTCGCCGACAGGGTGGCCCGCGCTGCCCATCAGCGGCCGGTCCCGCACCCGAGCGTGGCCGAGCGCACCGCCCGGGGCCGCGACGCACGGGCTCGCACCCCCCGCAGTGCCCTGGCCACGTGGACGACGTCGCCCGAGCGCCCCGACCCGATCGCGCTGCTCACCGGGCAGGAGACCTCCCGCGTGCCCGAGCTGGTTCCCGTCCGTCATGCACGGATGGCGAGCAGCCCGTTCGCCTTCTACCGGGGCAGCGCCATCATCATGGCGGCCGACCTGGGGTCCATGCCGCGCACCGACCTCGAGGTGCAGCTGTGCGGCGACGCGCACCTGGCCAACTTCGGGCTCTTCGCCTCCCCCGACCGGTCGCTCGTGTTCGACGTGAACGACTTCGACGAGACCCACCCCGGCCCCTTCGAGTGGGACGTCGCACGACTGGCCACCTCCTTCGTGCTCGCTGCCCGGGACAACAGCCTGGCGACGGCGACCGGCGCGGAGGCCGCGCGCATCGCCGCTGCCACCTACCGCACCGCGATGGCGACGTTCGCGACGAAGCGCGAGCTCGACATCTGGTACGACCGCATCGACGTCACGAGCATCCAGGCCCAGCTGCCCGCGTATGAGAAGTCGGCCCGACGGTCCGAGCGCCGCAAGGTCCGCCGTCTGCAGACCACCTTGGGCAAGACGATCGCCGCCGCGCAGGCCCGCGACGCCTGGTCGGCCATCGCCAAGATCACCGAGGTCGTCGACGGCCGCCGCCAGTTCCGGAACGAGCCACCACTCCTGGCCCGCCTCGACACGGATGCCGAGATGCGCCGCGTCGTCAACGTCCTGTTCCATGACTACCGGGCCACGCTGCAGGACGACCGTCGCGACCTGCTCAAGCGATACGAGGTCATCGATGCCGGCCACAAGGTGGTCGGCGTAGGCAGCGTCGGGCTGCTGGCGCTCGTGCTCCTCATGCGGGGCCGCGACGACGACGACCTGATGATCCTGCAGGTCAAGCAGGCGCAGGCATCGGTGCTCGAGCCCTACACGAAACCGTCTGCGTTCACGCGGCACGGGCATCGCGTGGTGAGCGGTCAGCGCCTGATGCAGGCGGCCAGCGACTCGTTCCTCGGCTGGATCGACGGTCCGAACGACCACAGCTTCTATGTGCGGCAGCTGCGTGACATGAAGTGGGCGCCGGACCCGTCCAAGATGCGGTCAGCCCAGCTGCGAGAGTACGCGGCAGCCTGCGGTCACACGCTTGCCCGCGCGCACGCCCGCTCGGGCGACGCGGTGGCCATCGCCGCCTATCTCGGAACGGGCGAGCGGTTCGACGCGTCGATCCAGTCGTTCTCCGTGGCGTACGCCGACCAGGTGGAGCAGGACTACGCCGACTTCACCGGCGCCATCGCTGACGGACGCCTGTCAGCCCAGGAGGGTGGAGGTGCCGCCGCCCGGCGGGCCTCCGATCCATCAGTCCCCTGAGCTCGACCCCTCGATGAGGGCGCGGATCCGCTCGGCCACGTCCGGGGGAACGGCCTCGTCGGAGTCGCGGCCCCGTCCGACCGCCTCGCGCACACCGACCAGGCCGGCATAGAGAGGCGGACAGGTCGGGCACGTCTCGAGGTGCCTCTCCAGCAGCGCCCGGTCGCGCTCGGCGAGGTCGTTGTCCATGTAGTCGCTCACGCGGCTGCGGGCATCCCAGCACCGCAGCGGCACCTCGGGCGTGGGCTCGGGTGTCGTGCCGCTGTCGAGTTCGCTCACGAGCATCATCCGCCCTCTCCTCAGTCTCTGCTTCGCCGCCGGCAGCTGGATCCCCTGGATCTCGGCGACATCGACCATGCGCATTCCCTCGCCGTCGTGCAGCACCACGGCCGACCGGTAGGTGAGGGGAAGGCGCAGGAGCGCGTCACGCAGCCGGTCCCGAGAGTCAGCTCGCTCGACCACGACGGCCGCGTCGACCGTGTAGGCGTCGTTCGCCCACATGACCTCCACCGCCTCGGCTCCTTCGTCGTCCAGGTCCGTGGGCAGCTCAGCCTTCCGGCGTGAGGCATCCACGGCCAGGTTGTGCATGATCCGATGCAGCCAGGTCGCCAGGGACGACCGGCCGTCGAACGACTCGAATCGCTCCAGGGCACGCACGACCGTGTCCTGGACGAGGTCCTCGGCCTGGGCCTGATCCCTGGTGAGAGTGCGGGCGTAGCGCAGCAGCCCGGGCACCTCGTCGACGAGGCGCTCCGGGCCGGCAGCCGGACCCGCACTGCCCTGCGAAGGATCGGTCATGGCACGAACGCTATGCCTGCGCCCGCCGGCATCCGCCGCAGGACGTGCGTGGTCAGGAGTTCGAGACCTTGCACGTGCTCATTCCGAAGACCCGGTAGAGCGGGCAGAAGCCGGTCGCGGCCGTGACGAGCATGATGGCGGCGACGACGAAGAGGATGATGCCGAGGACGCTGCTCGCGCCGACGACGAAGGCGACAACGACTGCGGCGACGGCGATGACGACGCGGATGACCCGATCGATGGGGCTCTCGTTCGTGGACATGGGGTGGATCCCTTCTCGTAGGTTCTCTTGCCTCATAGACGCAGAACCTCACTCCAGGGATACAACCCCACCTCCCGAAACCTGCAGTTCGCGCCACAAGACGGTCATGTTGCGACGCGAACTGCAGGATTCCTCGCACTGACCCCTATGTCGTCAGCGGAGCATCCGCCTGCTCGTCGGTGCCGTCGTCGTCGCCGCCCTTGCGGGCCAGCATGCTCAGCCCCGCACCCGCAGCCAGGACCGCAGCACCGATGGCCCCGAGCAGGGCCGCGTTGCTGCCCGTGTGGGCGAGCTCGGTGCGGTCGGAGGTGTTGACGTCATTGGTCGGCGTGCCCGTCCCGCCCGGGGTCTGGTGCGTGACATGACCCGTGGTCGTGTCGATCAGGCCGGTGACATCGGTGACGCCCGTTCCGAGTCCACCGCCGTGCCCGCCGCCACCCGGCGTCACGGTGCCGGGCGTGGCGGTCCCGGTGTCGGTGACGCCCGGCGTCGTTGTGCCCCCGCCGGGACCCTGGACGTCGACGGTTCCCGTCCCGCCATCGACCGTCCCAGGGGTCGTGGTGGTCCCCGGCGTCACCGAGTCCGGGGTGGTGACGGTCTGGCTGCCGATGGGGGCGACGGTGACCTCTGTCGGCGTGGCCTGCAGCGGCGGCACGAGCGTCGGCACATCCACCGGCGCCTGCACTGTCGGACCCACCACCGGACCCACATCCGGCGTGACCGTCGGCTGCACCTGCGGCTGCAACGTCGGCACCACCATCGGCGTCACCACCGGCGGCGTCACCGTCGGACCCACCACCGGACCCTGCTGATCAGGCACCTGCGGCTGCAACGTCGGCACCACCATCGGCGTCACCACCGGCGGCGTCACCGTCGGGCCCACCTGCGGAGTGACCTGCGGAGTCAGCGGCGGCACCAGCATCGGCTCCTGCACAGGCGGCGTCACCGTCGGCACCGCCTGCGGCACCGCCTGCGGCGCGACCTGCGGAGTCAGCGGCGGCACCAGCATCGGCTCCTGCACAGGCGGCGTCACCGTCGGCACCGCCTGCGGCACGGCCTGCGTGACCGGCGGAGTCACCGTCGGCTGCAACGGAGGGGCGATGAGCGGCGTGCTCTGCGTCGTCGACGTCACGCCCGACGGCCCCTGCACCGGCGGAAGCGTCGGGTTGACCGTCGGATCCACTTCCTGCGTCTGCCCGTGAATCACCACCGGGTCAGGTGTCACGAGGGAAGGCAGGACGGAGGGGCCGTTCGTGACGGAACCACCTCCACCCGGCGTCTGCAGGTTGGCGCCTGTCCCGTGCCCCTCATTGTGGCTATGGTTGCCGTGCTCCCCGTGCTCCCAGCCGAGGTGCAGCCCGTTCCCGCCCTTCCCGCCATGATCACTGTCGCGATACTGCTGCGACACGGACACCGAAGCGCCGCCGCCGCCGTGCGACTCCGCCGCGGAGGCCGGCGTCGCCAGCACCGTCCCCACGCCGGCGATGCCCACCACGCCGAGCGCGACGCCCGCCGCAACCTTCGCGGCCTGCCCCTCGCCGTGCAGCAGCTGCACGCCGTCGAACACCGCGACGACATCACCGGGGAACGCCTCGATCAGGCGGACGACGGCCGCGGGGTTCCCGGAGGCCACGCTCTTGGCCGGCAGGTCACCTGGGCGGAGCAGCGATCGACCACCCGGGGCATCGAGCACGGGGTGGACCACGAGGCAGTAGTCGTCGCGCAGAACGCGCTCGACCGGCGACGGATCGGACAGCTCGCGCATGGCGATCCCGAAGACATCGGCCACCCGGTGGGCCTCGGCCAGGGCCTCCGGGGTCCGCGGCTCCTGCATGCGCTCGTCCGGCTCGATGATGTCGACGTCGCAGCCGTGCAGCTGGGCGTAGCCGACGGCGAAGAGAACCCCGTAGCCCGAGAGGGTCCCCGTGTCGGTGAGCCAGGCCACCGGTCCCGGCCTCGACCCTGAGCGCATCACGTGCACAGCCACCGCCGGGACGTCGAACTCCGTCGCGGCGGCGGCCCCCTGAAGCGCGGACGCGACGAAGCGCTTCGGAGACCACGGCTCCCCCGTCGCGAGCACGAGGATCTGCAGCTTGGCGCACTCGACCATGGCCTCACGGATCCCCTCGACATGGCCCCCGTCGGTGATCCGCACATCAGGGGCGAGGGAGGTCCACCGCCGGATCAGCGCGCCGTTGTCGGGCGTGACCGACGTGAACGCGGTGATCGAGGTCGCACCTACGGCGAGGCGGAGGAGGGTCTCGTCGTCGAGCTGCTCGCCGTTGAGCAGGCCCACGGGCAAGGCAGATGCGGTGACGGTGGCGGTGGCCATGGCGCTCCTCAGGGGAATCGGACGACGGGGGCAGGCTACCTAGGGAACGGAATTGTTGCCCGCGAGAGCGTCGACGGTGACGTCGCCGAACGGCAGCACCTGCTCGAGCCAGGGGAACACGAAGAGGAAGAGCACGGCCACGACGACGGCCACGAGCAGGACGGCGACGAGGACGCGCACGGCCGTCGGCCCCGGGAGGTGGCTCCAGATCCAGGCGTACATGTCAGGCCTCCCCCCGCTCGGCGAGCTCGGCGGGCGGGCCCTGGGTGCGATCGCGCGTCTCGACGAGGGTTCCCCACCAGATCCAGCGCTCGTAGGACGCCCAGCGCGGATTGCAGGTGGTCAGGGTGATCAGCGCCTCCGTGGGGATGGCGCCTGGATCGCCCGGCACGGGGTCGATGACCCAGGTGTCTGACGGGAGGACGATCTTGTCCTTCTCCAGCTCGTAGACGAACCATCCGTCCTGCGTCTCGACCACGACGCGATCGCCCTTCTTGAGCCGATCGAAGTCCTTGAACGGCTCGCCGTTGGTCGCGCGGTGCGCCGCAGTGGCGAAGTTGCCGATCTGGCCCGGCAGGGCCGTGTCGGGGTAGTGGCCGATTCCCTTGGCCAGCTCGTCGGCGCTCACGCCCTGGATCACGGGCATCTCCCACACCGAGTCCGCCAGGCGGGGGATCGACATGAGCGCGAAACCCTTCCCGATCGGCGGCACCGCCTGCGTCTCCGGGGTGTCCGGGAGCGGCGCTTCAGAGGACCCCGACTCGGAGCCGGACGCCGCCCCGGCGTCCGCGGGCGGCGACACGGTGACCACCGGCGAGGTCGCGGCCTCCCACGAGGCGGCGATGTCGGTGCGCGCGGACGCCGTGGCACGCGCGGCCTGGACGTTCGTCCACCACAGCTGGTAGACGGCGAAGAGGAGGACGAGTGCACCGACGGTGATGAGCACGTCGGCGGCGACACGGGCGATCGACCGCGTCCGCCTGCTGACGCTCACGACGTCCCCTCGGCAGCGGCCACGGGCAAACCCTACGCAACCGTCACGCCGTGCGAGTGGCTTCCCAGTCACGGGCCTGTCGGATGCGACCATGGGGAGCATGAACAGTCGATGGACCGTGCGGCGCAGGAGCGTCGCGGTCGGCGTCGGGGTCCTGGCGCTCGCGCTGGTCGTTGCCGGGTGCTCGTCCCAGGCTGAGCCGAACACGTCCTCCGATGACCTGAGCGTCGCGGCGTCGAGCATCACGCCGAGCGAGACAGCAGCAGAGTCGGAGAGCCCGACGCCCGAGGCCTCCATCCCCTTCCGCGTCGGCGTCGAGCTGCCGGCCAGGTGGGCCACCCCCTCCCTCGCCAGCACCGGAGACGGCTATGGGATGCGGCTCACGGCCACGTCGGACCCCGACCTGTTCGACGGCCAGTTCTACCGGCAGGAGCCGGACGGCGCCGTCACCGATCAGCACGTGATCACGATTCGCGTCGTGAGCCGCACCGAGCTCGACGTCACCTGGCCCGACGGCGCGGCCCAGGCCGGCAGCCTCGCGCTCGAGGAGGACGGCGCCGCCGTCACCCAGATCGGGCTCGACCCCGGATGCCTCGCCTACCTCGCGCCCGGTGGCACCCTCGACGACTGCCTGCTGTCCCCGGTCACGGAGGACATCCCGCTCTCCACCGAGGAGCCGCAGGCCGTCCCCACCGAGGACGAGGCCATGAGCTACCTCTGCTCGGTCGGCGTGGACGAGCTGGAGGACGTCACGTCGAAGGCGTCCGACCCGTTCTCGACAGCCGTCCTCCAGGTGGCCCTCACCCTGCTGGGCTACGACCCGGGGCCGGTCGACGGGGTGTACGGCAAGGCATCGAAGGCTGCGGTCCGCGAGTTCCAGTCCGCGACCGGACTGACCGCCGACGCGTTGGTCGGTCCGCAGACCTGGACCGCCGTGCAGGCGGCCGCGTGCCTGCCGCCCGAGGATCCCGCGCAGCCGAACGACTGATCAGCCGAAGCGGCCCTCGATGTAGTCGCGGGTGATGGGGTCGGCGGGGGCGTTGAACAGCTGCTCGGTCGACGCATACTCGACAAGTCGGCCGTGTCGCGTGCCGTCCTCGGCGTAGTCCGCCGTGAAGAACGCCGTCATGTCGGACACCCGCACGGCCTGCTGGAGGTTGTGGGTCACGATGACGATGCTGTAGTCGGCCGCCAGGTCGATCATCAACTCCTCGATGCGCTCCGTGGCGATGGGGTCGAGCGACGCGCACGGCTCGTCCATGAGGATGACGTCCGGGTCGACGGCAAGACACCGTGCGATCACCAGGCGCTGCTGCTGGCCGCCGGAGAGCCGGTGCGCGTCCTGGTGCAGGTCGGTGCGCACCTCATCCCAGAGCGCCGCCTTCATGAGCGCGGCCTCGACCCGGTCGTCGAGGCTCCCCTTCAGGCGGTGGAGGCGGGGGCCGTACGCGACGTTGTCGTAGATCGACGACGGGAACACGTTGGGCTTCTGGAACACCATCCCGACACGGCGGCGCAGGTCATTCGCGTCGACCCCGTCTGCGTAGACATCCGTCCCCCGATACGAGACCAGGCCCTCCACCCGGGCTCCCGGCACGAGGTCGTTCAGACGATTGAGGCTGCGCAGGATGCTCGTCTTGCCGCAGCCGCTGGGCCCGATGAAGGCGGTGATCTGCCGTGCATGGACGGCGAGATCGACCTTTGAGACCGCCGCGTGCGTTCCATAGACGACGCTCACGTCGTCGAGCTGGAACACGTGCTCATGGGCATCGGTGCTCATGCGCTCACCGGGCTGATCGTGCGGGTGGTGATCAGTGCGGTGATGGTCTGCGCGAGCATCAGTCCGATGAGCACGAGCAGCTGGATCTGGGCGGCCAGCAGGGGCGACGCGCCTCCGAGGAGCATCCCCACGAAGGCCCCCGGCAGCGTCACGAGGCCCGCGCTCTTCGTCTGGTCGAGTGTGGGGAACAGCGACCTCTCCGCCGCCCGCTGGGCGAACTCCCGGCCCGCCTGCCGCGCGGTGGCGCCAAGGGCCACGTAGCCCTCGAACACGGTGAACTGGTCCTTCACGTCGTCGCGCAGGCGCACCCCGGCGAGGGAGGCCGCCGTCATCGCGCCTCCGATCATCTGGGCGGCGAAGGGCAGCAGCGTCTGCGCGCTGAACTCGAGGGCGCCGGTCACGGAGACGATCGCCACCGTGGCCGATGCCCCCAGCAGGATCGCCAGCAGGATCGCCATCCGATCACGGGCATCGCCGCCGATCCGCCTGTTGGACGTGTAGGCCGCGACGACGAGCATGAGTGCGAGGTAGGCGAACGCCCACTGCGGATGCGAGAAGATCCAGGCGATCACGAGTGCGACCGCGACGAGCTGGACGAGAGCGCGCAGCGCGGCGACGGCCATCTCGCGCCGGTAGCCGAGTCCCCCGTAGGTCATCACCCCGAGCGCGACCCCCAGCAGAAGGAGCAGCGCGATGCCCGTGCGCACGGCCTGCTCGTTCATGCCGCCATTGTGCCGGTCCTCAGGTCAGGCCATACGCGAACGGAGTCCCTCAGAGCAGGCGACCGGCGACCCAGGCGATCTCGTCAGCCGTGGCGGCAGGCGACCCGGAGGGCTGCATCACGTTGCTGAGCACGAGTCTGAC
>Ga0075163_10012065_pt1 | contig 11255 bp, 3 predicted proteins | sample JI1023141ADNA_FD_71478 | JGI IMG/M metagenome (GOLD analysis project Ga0075163, IMG submission 71478) | Wastewater effluent complex algal communities from Wisconsin, to seasonally profile nutrient transformation and Carbon sequestration -... | ecosystem: Engineered > WWTP > Effluent > Algae...
CCTCCCTGTGGCACGCGTGCAAGCCACGTACAGGTCCTCTGTTCCAAGTGCGTCAGTGCGGCTTGGTAGGTCAGCATGTACGAGGACGACAGTTCGAGCCTCGAGTCCTTTGAACGACTTAATGGTCGAGAACACGACGTAGCCAGGCTTCCCCAATTTCGACAGGTCTTCTGTCAACAATAGCCCGTGGCCCTTCCTCGAGAGATTCATGCAGCTGTTCTCCAGCCGATATGGCGAAAGGACGACCCCGCCACCCTCAGGGGAAAGGTTGTGCAGTGCATCCCAGACCGCCGGCGCCATGAATGCCGGCGTTACCCTTTGCACTGTAGGTAAGGCGCCAATTGGTGCGCCGGGCATCGACACGACAGCTTTGCCGCAACAGCCGTTTGTCGCGGAATTGACTAACCGCGTGTTGCGGCAATTGTGGTACAGCCGAAATGTGACCTCCGCGCCGAGGGGCTCTTGGATCGAGGCTTGGTAAACGTCCTGTCCCCAGTCGGCGAAGAACAGCCACTGGCCACCCGAACTAAGCAATTCCAGAAGTGCAAGCAATCTGAGTTCGCCGAAGTCTTGCCCCTCGTCCACGATGATGGACTCGTACTTGCTTGACGAAGGAATCTCACAGGCGACGTCTTGAACAAGCGAAGGCAGCTCGTCCCTAAAGAAGCGATCGTCGAAGTTTCCGCTAGGGTGACCCGCTAGCTTGACAAAGAGCCTGTCCACCGACGTAATGGAATCCTCTAGGCCGGGGTTTGTACGTTGGAGAAATTCGGCGAGGGCTTTGTTAAAGCAAACGTATATGGCGCGGCGACCCTCTTCGATCAAGGCCGCCAGCTTCCACATTGCCAGCAAAGTCTTGCCCGAACCAGCGGGCCCAACAATTGCCACTCGTGGCAACTCGAAGGCACCGCGTAGCGCTGCGAATTGCTGTCGTGTTAGGTCGTCGATGGCCTCGCTGTCTTCACGAGCATCGAGTGGCGAATCGCGACCTTCCACGCGGAAGGTGCTGTTGGTCAGGATCTGCGCAACCCTGCTGGCGATCTCATCGGTGAATTCTTCCCTCGATGACCCATGGATCCGAGCTTCCAGCGCTTCCCTGACTCGGCGGGCCAGCCTCGGCATGTCCGGTTTTGCGATGATTGTGCTTGGATCGTAGAGCGTCGAAGGCCCTTCAACTACGCCGTTGGGGTAGGCCACGAGGTAGGCATAGGCGCCAGGGAATACCTGTCTGACGAGGCGGTTGCATACTAGGCGAGACAAGGAATGCATGTTCCGGCATGCCTGCTCCGGAGGCGGCTCGTCGATCGCGACTTCACGGGCCACTTCGCGCGTGCGCAGGCTCTCCTCACGGCGATACCACGTTCCGTCCTCGTCGACTCGAACAGATCGCGAGCCTTTCACTTCCAGAATTGCCATGCCAAGCCCCGGCACCAAAACGACGAAGTCACATTGACCGTCCTTCACTACGCCGCTGTCGCTTCTCAAGGCCCAGCCGACGTTGCACACGACGATCCAGTCCTGTGGGAGCTGTGCGCCGAGCTGCCGTCGAACCTCTCGCTCCCAGCGGTCGACACTGTTGGTTCCTACGATCTTGGGCATGTCAAGCCAAGATGTCGGAACGCCGGCCAATCAGGGTCAGGGTTGGATAATCCTGTCGTTGTAGATGACCGGCTGCGCCGATCTTCTTCACTCGATAGGTTCCGCCTGCCGGGTTGGTGATGTTCACCTTGCATGGCGCGCCGGCGACGAGTGCTACCCAGATGCCAGGCTCTGAAGACCAGCCATCCCTGTCAGCTACTCGCGTCCAGCGCCAGGAGGCTTGAAGTATGGATTCTCCAACTTGGAGTGCGACCAGATCCTGCATCCATTGGTCGATCGCAGGCGTGCTCGACGATTGAGCAGTGCCAGTCAAGTCGAGCATTGGAAACAGCGTTTGATTGCCGCGAACCCAGGCCATTCGACGAGAAAGGTTGAACGAGTCAATCAGGCGAACGAGTGACGCGTTGTGAGTAGCTGCGAACTGGCGAATCGCAGGGCCTATCGTGTGGGCGTCAACGATGTTCCTGGCCCACAGCGGATGGCTCACGACGAACAGGGTGCGGTCGGTTGTTGCGCCGCCTTCGGCGCCAATCCACCCATGCAGGCCTGTGCTCCCCTTTAGGTGGGCTGAGCTCCCGCCTTCGTACGCGAGGCAATACGTGGCAGCTAGTCGCTCGGCGCATCCGTCCCAGCTTTGCTGGCCTACACCCCACGACTCGCACAACGCATCTCGCCCTGGCACAAAGGAAGGCGCCCGCATGACCTGCAGCAATTCAATGCCAAGGCGCCAATCGATGAGGCCGTGGAGCTGGCGGTTTCGGAAGCCGCGCAACAGAATGTCCGGCGAGCGCCAGACTTGATCTGTCGACGAGCTTCGCTCGCACTCTTCCCGGATCATCCGTCCCAGCGTTGCCAGAGCGCCAGTGGCAGCCACGCAGCCTTCGAGGAGGTCGGACCAGTTTCGCGCTGCCCAATCGACTAGGCCTGCGCCGTTCGGGTGCTCGTCGGCTAGATACAACTCTGCGCCGCTGGTATTGACGTCATCTCCGAGCCTGTGCACGGAAGCAATCTCGATGTCGAGCGAGTCCACGTCTAGTTCGAGTGCAATAGCGCGCTGGATGATTGTCGCGGCGGAGAACCATGCCGCTCTCCGTGACGCAAGGTTTCGCGACGAATCAAAGAACTCGAGGCCTCCGCCGTCGACCAGTCGCACGCTCAGTACGTCTGTAACTTTGGGCGAAGAGAGACTTGCCCGTATCTCGGGAGAGTCTTCGGTTGACCTCCAGAGGTCCCCTTCTAGGTCTTGGAAGTCTCTTCGAGTCGTCGCCCACGTCATTCTGCTAAAGCCGAATGGGTGTCCACCCGCAGCTTGGGCGATCCGATAGACCTTGCCCTGGCGATCGAGCCCGATATACGCTCGGCCCACGGCAGTCTGTTGCGTCGACCTGAGCGTTGGAGAGGCAACGAAGGAACGAGGTCCTCCACCCTGTGAAGCATCCGACGGCTTGATGGGTTTCTCGATGTCGAAATCAGTGATGAAGCCAGAAGGGGTGACGGCCAGGAACAAGCTGGCGGTTGCAAGTTTGCAGTGAGGGCACTGTCGCGACTGCGGACTGTTGATCCAGGACCAGTCCCATCCAGCGATCGCTTCCAGCGGGCGAAGCGTTTGCGGGTCGGCGAATTGCACTTCCAGATTGCGGCACTCGGGGCAGAAGGTTTGCCATGTGGCCTCGCCAATCGGTCTGCCCTTCGATTCCCATTTGTTGTTGCGCACATGGGTAACAGGGCCGGCCAGTCCATTGGGCTCTAACTGGCGCTTGTCCCAGATGCGCTCCGATCCAGGGGCGAACTCTGTGATCGCCTGATCGAGTGTGCGGTCCAACGCCTTGGCTTCCCTGCCGCGAGTGGGCTTGGACGGAAGAGCGAAGTACAAGTTCCGGACGCTGGTTGGCATCCCGTACATCGGCAGTACCCCCGCTTCGGCGAGTGCCGTCGCAAAGCCGCGCGATTGATCTGGTTCCTTGAGGGCGACGCGTTCGAGCCGCGCGGGAAGGCCTTGCGCTTGCTGTACGAGCACGGCGGACGATATGCCGGTACCTCGAGAAACTACCCCGGCGATCGCATCGAGCTGCTTCGTCTCTTGTTGGAACCATTGCTCCACCACGAGTTTTCGATTGCCCTGGTAGTCCGTCACTAGACCCATCTCGCCATGGGTATCAACGGGCCGTCCGGAGTCATTCCAAGAGCAACCAGCCGATTGGAATGCTCTACGTAAGGCTTCCTTTGCTACAAGTCGCTCTGCGAGGATCCGTTGCTCATCCGAAACTGATACTGTCGGTTGAGGCGGTACGCCGCCGGTCATTTCTTCCGGATGGTCGAAGTGGATTCGATCGTGTGTCTGCCCGCGGCAATATGTCAGCACCACTGAGAACGCCTGCCCCTTCCGACCCGCGCGACCAGCTCTCTGTTGGTAGTTGAAGCGCTCGGGCGGCATGTTCGCTTGGAAGACAGACTGCAGAGCACCGATGTCGACCCCGACCTCCATTGTCGTGGTGACGGATAGCAGGTCGATTGAGTCCACTCGCGGAACGACACGTCGACTCACGACATAGTCGATGTGCTCGTCGTCGAAGAAGATGTCTCGGAAGTGCCGCTGTCGTTGGGCCTGATCGTCGGTTTGGCCTGTGAGTTCCTCGGCATGAATTCGGAATCCCGAAGCGCTCTGTGCTGCCAGGCTTGCATAGTAGTGTTCATGCTCGATGCACTCTGCTGAGACAGTGCCGTTCGGCGTGTCTTCGAGGCGCGCGGTGCAGCGCGAGCAGATCCCTCCCGAGCGTTGCCAGTGGACCTGGCCGCAGCGTGAACATAGCCAAGGGCGTGCCGTGCGCGGAACGACGTGCGCCCACAATTCGGACATTTGGATGAAACCCCATCCGTCACTCGTGCCGTGGCCTGCCGCTGCGAGCACGTCGCGGACGTCGCTCCTAAGCTGATCCAAGCTAACAGAGTGCTGAAGTGCGCATGCCTTGAGGTACCGTAGCGTCCGCTTTTTGTCCGCTCCTTCTAGTGGATGACCCGACGGCTGCGTTGCCGTCCACCTCTTGACTGGAGCAAAGCCTTGATGTGGATCGGTGCGCCTCTCCTCTGAAAGGATCCGGATCACTCCTTCGCAAACTTCCCTGAACGTCGTCTGGTCGAGACCTCCACACTTGGACGGCTGCATTGTTGGGGAAAGGCACAGGTAGCCGACGCCTTGAGCTTCAAGGTCGTAAAGGAGCTTTCCAGAGAGCGCACGCCATGCTTCCTTCCGCATCAGGCGTCCGAACTCTTCAAGCCTGTCCGCCTTCTTTTGTGGGAAGTCCGTGGCGGCCAGGCGCGGGAGTTGGCTCCCGCTGCCGAAATCAAGCAAGGCCGTCCAGTCTTCATGCTCGACGCGACGAGTCTCGATTCCAGGCCCGGCAGGATTCACCCCTAGACTGGCAAGGTGCTCCCAGATCGGAGGTAGTGCGAGCTTCTTTGGGTTCGGACTTTGCAGGAAGTCGTCGAGGCGCACGTTCCCAGGCCTGAAGTGATCGACGCGGAGCACATGCGCCTTCGCTTCGTCCGTGGCAAGGTCCGGGTCGGTATGGACGGAGTTAGCTTCGTTCCAGAACGCTTTGAGTTCTTGCAGGTCGGCGTGGCCAAGGACGTCTTGCAGTTCCCGCAGCAACTGTTTGCCTGAGGCGGCATCGCCAGCGCGGATGGCCGCAAGCAATCTCTGCTTAAGGGGCGAGGTTCCACCGGTAGCGCGAACCTTAAGCTGATGCAGAACGGCGACTCGCAGCAAATGGCGCCATTGCTCAGCCTCGACGCCGTTTGCCAAGGTGGCTGCGGACTGGCGGCTGTCTGAAAACGCCACGAGTTTGCGGCCAGGGCCGCCTGGCATGACGCCCATCAGATGCTTAGTCAACAGCAGCGAAGTTTGGTTCAAGCCGGTGGCGAAGGACCGAATGGGCGCCGATCGGCCACCCAAGCGCTCTGAATAGTCGATGAGGCACGAAGGACACCGCTGGGGCATTGCCGGGAGCTTGGCCGATTTCTCCGTGTCCGCGTCTAGATCGAACCATAGGCAGGGAATGGACCCCTCGGGCCGATCGGTTCCGATCTCCACGATGCCCGTGGAGGGGTCGATCGAAGCATCAATCCAGCGAGCCGAGGCATCTTCCTTCGGCTTCCGGGTTACTTCGTTGCGCGCCTCTGAATGCTGTTGCCAATCAAAAGAAGCTGGGTCATCTATCCTGCTCCATTCCGTCGGCATCAAGTGCACAACGCCGAGGTTCGAATAGGGCTGGGCATCCGTTCTCGTTGTCGTGCTGGACTCAGGAAGTCCATCGATCGCGGGTGGCATGGGTGCCAACTCGAATCGCCTGAAGTGTCCAGCCACCGGTGCGTGTGTCTTGTATCCGGAGAGTAGTTGCGCTCCGCAGCATTCGCAGTACAGAACCTCGAGACAGCGCTTTCCGTCGACTTCCATGATCGATTCGGCGAGCAGGCGGCCGGTTCTGCGGCGAACATCTTTTTCGTGCGTACCTATCGTTGCCCAGAGACCTTCGATGTTCTTCACCATCCAATGGAACCTGATCCTGGGCAGCGGGAACGACGGACGGATGACATCCAGAGCAAGCGCTGCTGCAGCCGACGCGGCTGCGAATAGGCCACGACCAGCACCCTGTTGGTCACAAGGCGGGAGATGGGGAAAGAGGCGTGTTAGCAATACGGGAAGCGCCGTCGCTCGATGCCGTCTATGAGGAGGTCCCTCCCAGAACCCTGCGACGAGGCGCTCTGCGGGCGTCGTCGATTTCTCGGCAACCGCGAACTCACGGGCCACCGCGTCGAGAAGAACAGGTGAGGCTGGTGCCTGTCCCAACTCCATGCACCGAGAGGCGAAGTCCTCGGGCATCGCTGGTGACTCACCAGGTTGCTGGTGAAGGCTGGCGCCCGCCTCGATGTGGAAGAGTTTGCGTGCAGCCTCATGATCGAATCCGAAAAGTCCGCCAAGGAACGAGTAGGTCGATGGGGCGTGTGCGTCCAATGAAGCGCTGGAGGCAAGGATCTGGAGTTGACGGCTCGTAGGCTCTAGGCCGAGGCGATCGACAAGCAGGCGCAGGAGGTATCCGACCTCGGTTCCGGCCGAACCTCGATACAGGTGGAGCTCGTCGATCACGAGTTGGAATACGTGATCCGTTTTGTCTTCCTCCAGCCATTTGCGGGTGGCGGCGAAAATGTCGGAGTCCGCGCTGTCCCCATCCACTTTGGGGTCTGCATGGCGCATCAACATGATGGACAACATGCTGATGTTGGTGATGAGTAAGTCGGGGGGCGACGTCTGCATCTCCCAGCGGTGGAACATCTCCGCTGCGTCCAGTGTCATTCGTGGGACGAACCGCACCTGCTCTTCAAGCTCCGCTACGTTGCGCTCGTGCTCTGGCAAATCGGGAGAACTGGTTTCAGTCGCGTTGCGCAGCGCCTCCCTCGCCGCTTGCAGTGCAGCGGTCAGCTTTTGATGCTGGTCGATTGCCTTCTTGATTTCTGCTGTGAGCTCGGTATGTTTGCTGGTATTCGCTTCTCGCTGCCCGTTCTTGTCGACCTTGAATGGATGCCCAGATACCGGAGTCGACCCGTTGTAGCGGCCAAATCGGATGCGATTCGCTCCCCAGTGGCTATTGAGCGCAATATGAGCATCGTCAGAATCGAGGGCCTTTCGGAGGCGCGACATCTGGTCTTCGACCAGGGCATTCATTGGATACAGCAGCAGCGCGCGGACGGCAGGGCGTCGCGCCTCATTGCGTGCGGTGGCACGGTCCAGATGCCAGGGGGGCGGAGTCGCGGTCATCCATGGGACAGCAGGAGCTGCTGATGGCTTGGCATCCTTCCAGCCACCCGTTTGTCGCAGCGCCTCCTTGGCAATTGACGCGATTACCGGTAGCAGGAAAGATTCAGTCTTTCCGGAACCGGTTCCTGTGACGACCACACAGTGCTTGCGTTCGAGAGCGGCACGAAGCATCTTCTGCTGATGCACATACAAGGTTGCGCTGGAAGGCATCAGGCCGGAGCTTGCCAGCGAGATGAAGCCGCGTCGCGCCCGTTCAGACAGTCCTGGTAGGTCGTTAGCGTCAAGCGCAACTAGCTCCTTTCCGGTGCTGTACTGAGGCAGGAGCTCGAGAAAGGGGTCTTGGAAGAAGACTCCAGGGGTGTCCAGAAGTTCGGCTCGCTCGGCTTCAAACGACGGAGAGTTAGTACCGAAGGCGGACTTGACGTATCGCTTCAACTGCTCCTGCAGTTCATCCCAGGATCCGATTGGATCGGTGCCGATCGTTAGATTCATGTTGTTCCTCCCTAAGTTGTTGTTATCGTTTTAAGGCTGGTGCTCGTAGTCGCGGCGATAGAGTCAATCGCCCCACCGAGGCGAGATGCGACGACGGCAGCCAGTTCCGCTGGAACGTCGCGAAAACGCAGCCAATAAGCAGGGAAGAACCCTGCATAGACCATACTTGCGTATCCAAACGCACGGCAACTGGAATCGACGAGCGGCAATCTATCGTTGATTGCGTCGCCTGTCGTTAGGAAGTGCACCTCCGCGCCACTTCCGGAACACAGGCAAAGTGCTCTTTCGATGATCGAGGGCGGCCGCATGCGGGCGGGCAGCCAAACATCTCGCGTGCGAGGATCGTATTGAATGGGCCAAGGCAAGGCATCTTGCCTTCCGTATTTGTCGCGCATCAACTGCGCGAAAGCAAGCACCGAGATCCAGGCGCCCCAACGGGAGTCGTGGATGTGCGAGTATCGACTGTTGTCCTCTCGATCGCGGATTCCAAGTACGTAGAGTTGAAGTGGCGATGCTTGGGGATCGTCGAATCGGAACAGCTGAGCTCCGATCTCTCTGTCGATGGTCATCTGTTCGCTGTTGGTCGCGACTAGCTGTGCCGTATCCCACCTCATGCGGTGTAGCTGCGAGAGCTTCGCGGAAAAGTGCTCCCATCCAGTCCTGAAAAACGTCCGCCGTGCCTCGTCTACGGAGCCTGCCCAACATGCGATTGCCTTTGCGGGCGCTGCGCAGAATGCGTACCCCATTGCATTGCATTGTTCGCGGATTTTGTCGAGGGATTCGGCTGCGATCCTCAACGTTGGCAAGTAGCGACGATCATGTACCGTCGCAGAAGTGAGGAGTTCACCGTTCTCTCGAAGGCGAGCCCACTGTGGCAATGTCGGGGTCCCGGCCACCCCAGCTACCGCAAAGTCGTCGAAAGTGAGGGGCAATGAGTACAGCGACGGAGTGATGCTATGCACCCGGACAACATGCCCCTTCATATCGGTCTGGAGTTCCAGGTATCCCCTAGCGCGCAAGTCCATCAACAGTGGCATGGGATCGGCATCGCTGCACAGCCTACGAAGTTGGTCTCGAGCTGGGGCGTATGAAATCGTGCCAAGGCGGGCCAAGCTGTCCAGGAACTTTGCAAGTCCGACTTCATCGATCTTGTAGTCGATGTCGTCGTCGAAGTAGCGCGTTCCGAACTGACCTGAACTACCCCAGTCTGGGTGGTCTGAGACTGCTCCGACTTTGACTCCGCGTAGCCCCATGTCGTCGACGCCAGGTTGTCCTAGGCTACCCATCGAAAACGCTCGTGTCTGGCCTCGGCCTTCGCCTGGCGAGTAGGCAATCCGCAACCTTGACTCAGCAAGCATGATGGTCCCTGAACGCACCTTTATGTCGAACGCGCTTCGTAGGTCATCGGGTTGGCGGATTTTGAATCGCTTGTTCGCGGACTTGGGTTCGTACCCTGGCCCAGGCGAGACTTCTTCCAAGGTCAGTCCCGGAGCTTCGATCTGAGCGTCATCTGGCGCCTCGACGTCCAGCAAAGGCAGGTCATAGGCCGCAAAGAGCCGCGCGCCACCTCGCAAGAGAGGCCGCCCACCGACTAAACGAATGCGCGCGAGCGGGACGTTCATCGGGTCGGCCGCGTCGGCGATGTATTGCCGTTGCTCTGGGGTAAGGCGCTGTGCTTGCGAAATGCATGCAAGCCACCAACCCATAGGAAGTCCTACTGCTGGAACGTCCTGGAAGGCTATCCGTTCGGCCTGCAGCCATCTTTGCGTTGACGCTCGGACTTCCGAACTGCAGAGGACATAGAACGAGCCGTACAGTGGAATGTCGCTCTCCGCCAGATACTCGGAGAACTTGGCGTCGGGCGTGTTCCAACAGAGGATGCGCCGGGCAGCGCGCGCGATGTGGACGGTGCGACAGATTTCTTCGGTTGATCCACTACCCTCGTCGTCGAAAGTGACGATTGCATCGACCACATGCGAACTGGCGAGTGCCAACGCATCAGTACATGCCTTCCTCTGCGGTTCCGTGTGGACGCTAACAAACGTTGCGTCGGCGGGCTGGAAGTTGGCTTGTATCGGCTGATCGAGAAGTCGGATAAAGCACGAACGATTGTCGGTCGGAGCCTGGATGCGCCAGCGTATATCCCAGCCGTTCTCGATTTCGTCGGACTGCGATAGAACCAGCGTGACTAGATCGGCCTCTGTTGGGCCGGCAGGATTCGATTCGGTACCAGTTGTGGCTGTGGGGGCGGTATGGATGCTTCGAGGCTTGAGGCCATCCCAAGTGTTCAGCAGACGCTGCAATTGGATTTGAAGGGGGTCAGCGTACGCGGTCTCCGACATTGCTTCCCGTAAAGCACCACTCAGGAAACTCGCGTTCTTCCCATCTTCGACTAGTCGTGCAAATAGCCGCGGCGTTATTTGTTCGCCGGGGCGTAGGTGAAGCTCGGCGAACAGCCTCGCAATGTTGCGTTCATCAGCTCTGGCGATCAGGCACTGGGAGCGCGGTATACCAACGAAGCAGTGTCCGCCAAGCACTCTGCGGCGGAAGATCCCAAAGTGGCCACTGCATTGCTTGGTGGACCAGATCTCAAGATCCTCCCAGGCGAGCGACATTGCGTCAGTAACCGCGCGAGTGTTCGGGAATCTTGCGCCCGTCCCGAGCCGGGTCTCCACGGCTGCATAGAAGCCCTTAGGGTGCCCATCCGATGATGCGAGCACCCACAGGGCCAGGATTGGCAGGTACGTTGGAGCTCTTGCTCCAGCATAAGTTGGATCTGTCGCTCCTGGGTCGACGTATTGACTAGCTGCCGCGAGCGGATCTCTCCGCTGTTGCACCAACAGTCTTGCCTCATCCGCACATGAGTCCATCCGGGGTGGCACCCAAGGTGCGCTGCTCGCGACCGCCTCAGCAAGTCCTGCTGAGCCGCCGAGATGGAGTCCGAATGAATCAAGCTCGTCGCCCGTCGTGTGGAGCCAGACTTCCTCCTGGGAGGATGCGGGGGAGAAGAACTCCGAGAGCAAGAGCGCGTTCCACGCCAAGAAGCTTGACATGGTTTGCTCGACTCAGCATCCCTTGCGTGAAGATGTCTGACGAACGGCATCTAGCGGTGCGATTGGTAGGCGATCAAGAGAGGATTGAACTGAATGCCCAAGCCGCCTAGAAATGACTTGCTCCACAGCTCTCTCCCTCGATGCACTCTCTGCCGCATTTTGATTCTCCTTGAATGTACGTGACACGTGGAATGCGTGTGATCAACCATGCTCTCCGCGAAGGGGCACTTGATGTGGACATCGACCTATCGGTTGGTGGACCGTAGCACTCACAGCAGTGCTGAAGCCAGTGGCCGGCG
>Ga0075163_10012066_pt1 | contig 11254 bp, 13 predicted proteins | sample JI1023141ADNA_FD_71478 | JGI IMG/M metagenome (GOLD analysis project Ga0075163, IMG submission 71478) | Wastewater effluent complex algal communities from Wisconsin, to seasonally profile nutrient transformation and Carbon sequestration -... | ecosystem: Engineered > WWTP > Effluent > Algae...
GCACTTGCACACGAATGCGGCGTTGTTCGGCGCGGCCGCTAAGTAACCGCTCCAGCTCGCTGCTGCGCTCAGGCTGACCGGCTGGCACTAACTGAACGTGCTCAGACTCCAACCATGCCCGGTGCGTCAACGTGCCATTCCAATGCGGATGCTGAGGTCCGATCAGCGCACTCCACGGCACTTGGAAGGGCAATACTTTGCTGTAAAGCTCACTATGCTCCATGGTCGGCGCACTCACTACGATTTCGGTGCGGCCACTAAGCAACGACGATACCGCATCACCTTCGCTGCCCATGACCGCGAAGGAAAGCCCTGGGTAGGGCTGTAGTCGTTGGTGCAATAGAGCGATGCTCGAAACCGGCGCAGGCGAACCAGTTGCCTTCATCAATCCCAACAAATACATCCAACACAATCTCGGCGCCGCGGATGGCCTAGCCGGCTTCGGCGCATTGCTGGCGCAAAAACCGCCACAGGGTTTTAAGGCCAAGGTCGTACGTGCGTTCGAAGATGGTGACTTCGTTTTTGCTCACACCGAATATGACTTTTTCGGGCCGAAGATCGGCTTCGACATCTTTCGTTTTGAAAACGGCCTCATCGTGGAACACTGGGACAACTTACAAACTACGGTCGCCAAAACGCCGAGTGGACACACCATGATCGACGGGCCAGTGGCCGCAAGCGATCTCGACAAAACCGGCAGCAATAAGGAATTGGTCCGCACGTTTGTCAACGACGTGCTGGTTGGCGAAGCCTACGGTCGCATCGGTGAATTCATCTCGGCTACGGAGTACACGCAGCACAATCCATTGGTGCCCGACGGATTGCAAGGCTTGACCAAGACCCTCGGCGACCTCGCAGCCCAAGGCGTCTTCATGAAGTACACCAAGCTGCACCAGCTGCTTGGCTCGGGCAACTTTGTGCTGGCAGTCAGCGAAGGCAACTTTGGCGGCAAAGCGACCAGCTATTACGATCTGTTCCGCGTTGCAGGCGGCAAGCTCGTTGAGCACTGGGATGTGATCGAAGAAATCCCAGCCAAAGCCGACTGGAAGAATCAGAACGGCAAGTTTTAGCGACTAGCTAGCTCGCAGCGCCGGCGCGCTAGTGCGTGCGCTTGGCTAAGTTGTCGACAACTTGCTTGAGCGCAACCGGCACATCTTTGCTGTGATGGTTGTCGAAGCCGTAATAAACTTTCGGTCCGCGCGGCGCGTCTTTGATCGTCAAGCGATAACCAAACGGCCCGTTGTCGAAATGCTCTAATTTGATTTTCGATTTGGCGGTTTTGCCGTCGGCCAAAAAGCGAAATTCAAGGTTCGTCTCGTTGAGCCGATAACGAAACATGTCCCAGGTGCCGCGGTACTGATTGCCTGTCACAAACGCGCCTTCGCCTTTTTGAAATACGTAGGCCGAAAAGTTATCGGTTGGCGATTCGGGTGCTTTGTCGAGCCACGGCGTCGACTCCAGTGCCGTTTGCACTTCGCCATCGGTAACTTCGACGGCGTTGTCGGTTGAACCGCCACGACATCCCGTTGCTGCACCAAACGCTGCCACTGCTGACACAAGTACCGCTGCCAAAACCGTCTTCTTCATAAGGCCTCCCGAGGTGCCATAGTGTACGGCCAGCAACGCGGCTGCGCAACCGTGCACATCAAAGTGTAGCCGATGGCATTTTTGCGTTATCGTCGTCGCCATGCTCGCTCTCCGAATGTTTATCGATGCGTGGTGGCATGCGTTCGACATTGAAACTGCAATATACGAATTGCAACGCAGCTTTTCAGTGCTTGGGTTACCGCCAGCTGATTTTCCGGCCCTGCTTATTCGAGCCCGAACTGCCGAGTTCGAGGACGACGATGAAGAAGTTGTGCGACGGCATCAAATCGGAATTCTCGCGTGCGCGGCTAACATGGTGTTCCTCCGCCAAGCCGCGCCACAACGCATCGTTGCGTTGGGTGAATCTGCAAGGTGGGAACTTGATGAACCGGCCTGGGTGATTGTTGACAACGAGGAAACTGGACTAGCTTTGCTTGCCCAGCATGGCCCTGCACCTCAGCTTGAAGCGGCCTATGGCGCAGCTCGCTCACCCAATGCGGTCGGCGTTACAAGCGAAGCCTGAAACGCAAAACGGCGCCGTTCACCGAGCTCCGGATTCATTGGCCGCCACTCGCTTGGCTAGGTCGTCAAATCGTGCGGCGCGTGTAGCAAGAGTCGCGGGGGTAGCTCAATGAAAAAGATGCAGGTGCATGCGTGGGCGCGGTACGACACAGCCGAGCAAAGCGCTATTTGCTGACGACGCGCGCCGTCGCGGCATCTCTACAACGCTTCGCAAGCACAGCACGCTGGCGAAAATACGTGACCCAAAGCCCGATTGCCAGGCCACCGCAACCGATGGAGGCGAACGGAACACCCCCGAGGCCCGCCGGCACTACAATCGCTGATAGGAAAATCGCAGAGATGAGCGATGTCTTTACTTGGCGCTCAATCACGCGCCCTGCCATATCTTCAAAGCCCATTGCTGTAACGTATGCGATCCACGCGATGGCGTAAAGCGAGCACTTGGGTGAGTGCGCAGCCCGTTGCAACGCTGCGCGAACTGCACTTCAACGCGGGTGGCCAACAACTTTACGGCGGCTCGGTGGGCTTACCTAGCCTCCGCAAGATGGCGGCTCCGATGGCAGCAGCCGTGCAGACGGCACAGTGATTGTCTTGTTTCGTGTGGCGTTTGGCCAATCACTTATCACAAGTGGAAACTTCGCCGAGCTAGAAAACAGGATTCGCGGTCGAGTGTCGTGACCTTCAACATTTGTCGCATTATCTAGTTCCGGATTTCGGACACCAGACCCAAGCACAGCTACCGTCTCACCGACTTCGACAACAGCCTCACGATAGTGCAAGTTTCTATTGAAGAGCTTGTTGGTGCTTTGCTCCCCGTGTCTAGCTAGGAGTGCTTTTTCTATCGCGTTGGCTGGGTCAAATGTTCCCGAATGGGTAGCACAGTCAAACGTAAGCACAGTCTGCGCACCGGTCGGATCAACGAGGGCCGTGCTTGTTGAGTCCGCCAAGACGAAGGAAACAGATCCTTGTTCGCGAATAATTTGCTCCATCGATTTGCCGACTCGCTCTTCAACAATCACGATATACATGAGGCACGGTCGACCGGTGAGCGGCGCATACAGTGTGGGGCCTTGCTCGCCCACAGCAAACGCTTGGCCAACTATTCTGACTACAGCGTTGTCTGGCATCGATGTCAGCGTATGCACCGGCGAGGCTCGAAGCTGACGCTTAAGCTTTTGAACCATGCTGTGATAACGAACGGCATATGCGATGGAGGAAATGACAATTGCAATGATCGCGCCTCCTAGGTACATGGATGCAGTTTGCACGATTTCTCACGTTTGTTGTAGCGATAGCTTTTAGGACGCTTGTTAGCGCGGTGCGCCAGCAGAGCAACGCCGCAGTTCACTTCGGCAACGGCAAAATGGCCTACCCAACTAGACCGCTAGCGGTACGATGCGGGCGTTGCGCGTATCTGCCGTTTGGTAAAGAACCGTCCAATAGGAATCCGAAACGCAAAACGGCGCCGAGCTTACACTCGACGCCGCTAGGATACGAAAGCAGTTCAACTATGCGCGAGCGCGAGCTGATTTGCCTGCTGGCTTCTTGTTCGAAGCTGCTGCAACAACTGCCTTGATCGGCGCTTTGCCATTCTTAGCTGCTTTGCCGTTGCTGCCGTTGCTCGACGAAACCGCGACCGACTTGCCCATGCCTGCGGCATCTTTGAGCTTGGCGATGTGCGGGGTTTTTTCCCAGGTGAATTCTGGCAATTCGCGACCAAAGTGACCGTACGCTGCCGTCTTGGCAAAGATTGGGCGGCGCAAGTCGAGTTCGCGAATCAGCATGCCCGGACGTGCATCGAACGTCGCCAATACGGCGCGGGTCAAATGCTCGTCGGAAACCACGCCAGTACCGAAGGTATCAACCATCATCGACACTGGTTCGGCAACGCCGATGGCGTACGCGAACTGCACTTCAGCGCGGGTGGCCAAGCCAGCCGCAACAATGTGCTTAGCGATGTAGCGAGCGTAGTACGCAGCCGAGCGATCGACCTTGCTTGGGTCTTTACCCGAGAAAGCGCCGCCGCCGTGACGCGCATAACCACCGTAGGTGTCGACGATGATTTTGCGGCCAGTGAGGCCAGTGTCGCCTTGTGGGCCACCGATCACGAAGCGACCGGTTGGGTTGATGTGGAACTTGGTGTTCTTGGTGATGAACTTCGCTGGCACGATTGGCTTGATGACCAATTCGCGGATCGCTTCTTCGAGGTGCTTTGGCTTGACGTCTTCGTCATGCTGGGTCGACACCACGATGGCTTCGACGCCAACTGGGGTGTGACCGTCGTAGCGCACCGAAACTTGGGTTTTGCCGTCGGGGCGCAACCAGTTGATGCCCTTATGCTTCGTTTTGCGCACGTCGGTGAGCCGTTGCGCCAGTTGGTGCGCGAGCTGGATTGGCAGCGGCATCAATTCTGGGGTTTCGGTGCAAGCGTAACCAAACATCAAGCCTTGGTCGCCAGCGCCTTGTTTCGCAGGATCGCCGCGATCAACGCCTTGCGCGATGTCTGGCGATTGTTGTTCAACGGCAACGAGCACGCCGCAGGTGGTTGCATCAAAGCCCATAGCCGAGCTGGTGAAACCAATTTCACGCACAGCTTCGCGCGCGATCTTTTGGTAATCCACCGTTGCTTTGGTAGTGATTTCACCGGCGACCATCACAAAACCGGTCTTCGCGAAGGTTTCGCAAGCGACGCGGCTGTTTGGGTCTTGTGCCAAACACGCATCGAGCACGCTGTCAGAAACAGCGTCGCACAACTTGTCTGGGTGTCCTTCGGTGACTGATTCGGAGGAGAATAGATAGTTTGCCATGAGGCCGCGGACTATCTGTTTTAACGGACCCGCTGTCAACGGCAGATTGTGGTGCGCTATGGCGCATCGATTGATTCCGACGGCTTTGTAAATGCTCAATGGAAACGGTGCTTTGATTCTAAAGTACCAAGTCAACGGCTACGAGATCACGCGCAAAACAACCACCAGCGCTTATGAGCCTCCAACCGCGGCAGCGATGCGAGGGGCATGGCAAGCCTCGACGCTGACGTTTGAACTTGCGCTGTCACAATTCGCAGGCACGACGACGAATGCAACGCTGTTTGTCGTATCGGTACTGACGCCTAATTGTGCTTTGAAGTTGTAGTGCTGCCAATACGCCAGTCAAACGAGAAGGTGCCACTACGATATGAAAAACCACACCTGCACCCCGCCAAGGATTGTCCCGCAGCAGCGCCATGCCAAGCTCGAAGACATTCGAGCAAGACCGTGCCCGCCTGGCGCGGCACCATCGCAGGTGCGACAATTTGTCCGAAGGTCGCGACGAAGCCCTGCGCTTGACAGCCCGCACGAATGAACTACATTCGTTCGATGACTCATTCGCTGCTGGCACTGACGTGCACCGGTGCGTTCACCGTTATTGCCTGTAGCAAGGGCGGCCGCGCCATCCCAACCTACAACGATACCGTTAAAGCAAACGTCGCCAAGGTTGCAACCTGCAAACCGTTCCCGGAGAATCGCACCGGCCTTATCAAAGAAAGCTACGACTGCACTGGCGAGAACGTATCTTTGATAATCAACCTTAGCGATCACCAGCGGCTGCGGTTCATCGAACTACGCACTTTGGCGCCAACGGCTGCCGCTGCCAAACCTATCGTTGAGACCGTGTTTAACGGCATTGTTACGCCAACGATAATCGCAGATTTGGTTGCGCATCTCGACGACAACATCGAGCCCGCCAAGGAAGCCCCATACCGGGACATCGACGGCGTTGTAGTTGCGTCCGGTGCGCAAAACTACGGTACCTTGAAGAAATTCCGCGCGTCCGTCAGCTGGGCTTGGTAACAGGAGGGCGGGAAAGCCCTCTTTAGATGACCGCGTGGTGAATCCGCATTTGTGTCAATAATTGCTGCATCTTGGCGGCGGCATCTTCGAGCTCGGGCACATCAAACCAAATCCCGTGATCGGGGCAAACGTCGACGGCTTGGCGGAAGAACTCGTGTTGCTGCATGGCGAAACCGCAGTTTGGACACCAGCGCGGTAGCAGCTGCAGTGACGTTGCCAAGCGCGGAAACGATGTTGGCACGTTGGCGACTTCGAGCATCGCTACGAGCTCACGCAAGCGATCGAAACCGATAAAGATTCCGCGGCACGATGTGCACTGCAGCCAAACGCTGGTAACGGTGAGCGGCGCTCCGCAAGCGGAACATTTGCGTGGGCTGCCAGCGTCAACCAGCGGCGTCGTAGCGGCTTGGCGAAACCGTTGCAACACGGGTTCTGGATCGGCCGAGTTGTGAGCTGCGGGCTTTGCAGGTACGGGCGCAACGGCAGCCGACTCGACGGTAGCCGGCTCACGCGCCATTGCTGCAGCAATCACCAGTAATTGCCGCATGCGTTCCATCGCGCCGGTGAGTTCGTCAACATCAAACCACACGCCGTGGTCTTTGCATACGTCGACGATTTGGTGAAAGAAGTACGAGCGCTGCATCGGTCGTTGGCATTTGGCGCATGCCAACGAGCCAGGCATGGGGATCGGATTTTGCAACGCAAACGCTTGGATGTCGCCGGGCCGATCGTGCGATTGCATCAATTCTTCAAGCTGCGAAAAGCCAACAAAGGTGCCGTTGCAGACAGCGCACGCTGACATTTGCCACTGTGCAACGCGCAGTAATTGCCGAGTTTGCCCGCAACGCGGACACGGCATCGCGCTTTGCTCGTCGGCTTGCAAAACATAGAGGTCTCGATAGGCCACGGCAAACGGTAGCATGCCCGATAGCCCGGGCAGTTTGTGACGTCGTGACCGCGCTCAAACGCCAAGTTGGGGTAGCATAGAACCAATGCGACGTTTCCTGCCGAAAGTTAGCCGTGGCCTATGCGCTGCACTGACGGTGGCAGGCTTAGCGGTTGCCACGGCATCCTGCGGCGGCGCACCTCCGATTCCGAAACGTGGCGTGGTTGAAACCGACTTGGGCGGCTGGAAGTTTCGGCGTTTTCAACCGGTGCTCGATGTGGAAGTTTGGGTGGCCGACAATCCAGCCGAAGCGTTTACAGCCAGCTATGTGCGCGACGAAGCGGAAAAACGCGGCTCGATTCGCGACAATGATTTGGCCAACGTGTTTGTCACGCGCTATGCGCAACCCGACGGTGTGTTGCGCGAAACTGTGAAGTTTGCGCGCCGGTTGGCCAAAGAAAATGGCTACCAAGTCGAAGAGCAAACCATCGAAGGCGTGCGGGTGTTTCGCATCACTGGCAACGGTGAGACCTGGGCATTATGGGCCGCGAAAAAGTACGTGGTGAAAGTTGGCGGCCGCGGTCGTGACAGCATTCCAGGCGAATTGGTGGAAGCCTACGGCGACCGTTACAACTCCAAGCTCGCTGGCGGCATGCTCGAAGGCCCGTTGCCGCCGGGACCGGAGCCAAAGAAGCAAGACGGCAGCGGCGCCGAGCCTTACGACGAAAACAATCCTAAGCCGGATTGGGAAACCTACGATCCGAAGAAGGCCGCACCGGCGATCAATGGGCCCGCGCGAGCAACGCGCGGCGAGGGTGAATCCAGTGGCTCTGCCACTGGAGAGGGAACGGGAAAGTTCCCTGGTAATGCCGGGCCGAAGACCGAAACGGCACCGAGTGAATTGCCGTTGCCTGATGCTGCCAAGCCGGTTAAGAAGCCGAAGTAAGCCAAATGGAGTGGCGGTTGGAGTGCGCTACCGATGCCAACCTAACGCGACCTGTGCACCTGCACTCCAACGCATGGTGCCGTCGGTGCGAGCAGCAAGTTTGGCATCGTCGCGGTCAGTGTGTTCAGCCCAAGCTTGCGCTTGCAACGACAGGTCATGGCCAAGCGGCAGTTGCGCCGATAGGTTGCCGCGGCCGAACCAAAATTGCGTGCCCAAAGGAGCGATTGTCGGCGCAATTGTCATCGCATCGTCGGCAAGCAAGATGCGTTTGGCGCGGCCAACTTGACCGTCGAGCTGCAGGTTAACGCTACCAATACTGCGCACAGCGGCGACTGTTGCAAGATAGCCAGCGTCGACGGCTAACCCTTGTGGGCTGACCCGCGACCAACGGCCAGCAGCGATTGTGATGCCATCAACTGGTAACAGCGAACTGCGGCTACCGATGGCAAAACTGTACTCACCGCCGAATCTCGCAACATGGGCAACGGGACCTTTGTCAGTTTCCGTCGACGTGAGCTGATATTCGCCTAAGGGCCGGCGGGTGCTTACGCCGCCGTATGCGCTAAGCCGATGCGCACCAATGCGCGCTGTCGCGTGCGCAAAGTCGATATCAAGTTGCGTCGCTTTAATGCCAATCTCCGTCGACGCCGTACGCATTTGCGTTGCGCCATATTCTTGATCAGTCAACTTCATCACACTGACGTCGACATGCTTGGTGAACACGCGCAACAGCGCAATGTGCGCGCTCATCTCAAAACCTTGTTTATCCCAACCGCTCGACGACGATTTTAACCAACTGCCGAAGCCCAACGTGATGTGCCCAGCATCGAGGGCAAAGTCATTGCTACCAAGCCCCCACATTGGAGGGATGATCACATCATGATGTACATGCAACATGCCGCGGCCACTGCGCCAAAAGCCATCGCCGAGTTGCGTCGTCGGTTGCCATTGCAGCGAATGCACCAAGCCGGCGCCGTTGTATTGCAGCCTTAGCGACTCGCTAAACGTGCTAGCGATCGCACGATCTACCCCGCCGTTCTCGGTGGTCGCCGCGGCTGCTACGACTAGCACCTGTGCGGTGTTTACCTCATGTGGATCAACGCTGGTGAATACCCACATGCGCACGCCTGATGGCGGCTGCGGCCCAGCGGCCGCCAACGCGCTGCAACTTGCGGCGTCGTTGCAGATGGTGTTGACGTCAAAGCTCAAACCGCGCTGCATCAGCGGGGCAGCCGGCCGTACAACCGCTGCGTCGGCGGCCACCGACACGAACCCACTAGTCTTGCCAGTCTGGATGATGGCGGCGTTGGCGGCGTCAGTGGCACCTGTGGAGACCGTTGTGTTCGCGTGAAGCGCAGCGGCGGCGCCAAGCCAAATGTGTAGCAACATCGTAGGCATCTGCAGCTGCTTTGCAACATAAGTGCCGCTTCGCAGCGGAACTGCGGAGCTTGTGCGAATTCGCTGCGTTGTCGACGCTAACGGGCAAGTTCAGTGACGTGCGACGCACCCGGTGGCAGGCCCGCTAGCACGGCCATCGGCGTCAGATCCTGGTGAAGTTTCAACGATCATAGTTCGATATCTGCCCGGCCTCCGGCATCTGCGTGGCGTGGCACACATCTTGGATTTACGCCGCGTACGCGTTCAGAATGCACGCTTCAGAGACGGCGACTTTGGCAACGGATGCCACTAATCGTTGCGCGGGGCTCGCGCGTATCGATGTCAGCAGGCATAACTAGGCCATGGCTCTATCGCGCGTAATGTTGGGCTCCAAGCGAGCCGCACAGCTGCTCAATCGCACTACGTCATTTGCTGCAGGTGTCGACGATAAGGTCGCAGCCATGATCCATGAGATCCGCACGCGCGGTGACGCCGCGCTGATCGAATTCACCGAGCAGTTCGACAAACGCAGCCCAGTATCAGGCAGCTATGAAATCGATCGCGCGCGTTGGGATGCTGCCGCTGCCACCGTCGCTGCGCCGGTGCGGGCTGCCCTGCAACGTGCCGCCGCACGCATAACAACGTTTCATCAGAAGCAACTCGAAGCCGACATCGTGCAAGAAGCCGACGGTATTCGGCTCGAACTGCGCTCGACACCATTGGCCCGCGTTGGCATCTATGTGCCCGGCGGCACCGCGCGTTATCCGTCGAGCGTCTTGATGACCGCCGTGCCGGCGCGGGTCGCTGGCGTCGACGAAATCATCATGGTGACGCCAGGTGCGTCGGCCGAAACGCTGTGTGCAGCGCAAATCGCAGGCGTACATCGTGTGTTCGAAATCGGCGGGGCCCAAGCCGTTGCAGCACTAGCGTATGGCACGGCAACCGTGCCGCGCGTCGACAAAATCGTCGGGCCCGGCAACCAGTGGGTCGCCTCGGCGAAGCGCCAAGTATATGGCGAAGTCGACATCGATTCGATCGCCGGGCCATCGGAAGTGTTGATCATCGCCGACGACAGCGCACCTGCAGCGTGGATCGCGGCGGACCTGCTGGCGCAAGCCGAACACGATACCGAAGCCCGCGCGATTCTGGTGACGACCTCGAGCGCACTCGCCGACGACGTCGACCGCGCCTTAGCGGCACAACTCGCGACGCTGCCACGCCGCGCAATTGCGGAAGCAGCGATCCGCGATTACGGCGCTGCTGTCATCGTCGAAACCATCGACGAAGCCGTGGCGTTTGCCAATCGTTACGCACCAGAGCACCTTGAATTGCAAGTGCGCGAGTCACGCGCGGTCGCAGCGCGCATTCGCACCGCAGGCGCAATCTTCGTCGGCAAATGGGCGTCAGAAGCAGCCGGCGACTACATTGCTGGTGCGAACCATGTGCTGCCGACTGGCGGTGCTGCGCGTTACGCTTCGCCACTCGGCGTGTACGATTTCCGCAAGCGCACCTCGCTGGTTGAATACACCCAAGCCGCGGCGTTTGCCGATGCCGAAGACATCGCTGCACTCGCTGCAGTCGAAGGCCTCGACGCCCACGGCCGCTCAGCGCAGATTCGGAGCGAACTGTGAGTGACGACCTCGGTGCATTGCTGCAACGTGTGCCCATCGCGCTGCGTGGTGCGGCTGCGTATCACGTGCCCAAGCCAGCGCAGATCGTCGCTAAGCTCGATGCCAACGAGTTTCCGTATCCGTTACCAGCCTCGTTGCGCGCAGCACTTGCCGACGTGGTCAAAGACATTGCACTAGAACGCTACCCCGACCCAAACTGCACGGCGTTGCGAGCCCAGCTTGCCAGCGATTGCAACGTTGCACCGAATCAAATCATTTTCGGCAACGGCTCCGACGAGCTGATCTCGATTATCGTCAATGCGTTGGCAGCGCCGCGCGACACCACTCGCAACGCTGCGATCTGCTACCCAACGCCAACGTTCGTGTTCTATCGCATGGCGGCACTCGCGCGCGGCATCGATACCGTCGAAGTGCCGCTCGACGGCAACTTTGAAATCGATGAAGCCGCGATGGTTGCAGCGATCACGAGCCAAAG
>Ga0075163_10012067_pt1 | contig 11254 bp, 8 predicted proteins | sample JI1023141ADNA_FD_71478 | JGI IMG/M metagenome (GOLD analysis project Ga0075163, IMG submission 71478) | Wastewater effluent complex algal communities from Wisconsin, to seasonally profile nutrient transformation and Carbon sequestration -... | ecosystem: Engineered > WWTP > Effluent > Algae...
TATTTAAAAGAGGGCGCGGACGTCGTGACGTTCAGCGGCGACAAGCTGCTCGGCGGGCCGCAGGCGGGGCTCCTGGCCGGGCGCGCGGCGCTGGTCGAGCGCTGCAAGAGACACCCGCTGGCGCGGGCGCTGCGGCTCGACAAGACGGCGGTCGCGGCGTTGCACGCGACGGCGGCGCTGCACGCCCGCGAGGGGGCGCCGGGGCTGCCGCTGCACCGAATGATCGCGGCGACGCAGGACGAGCTGCGCGCGCGGGCCGGGGCGATCGCCGCGGCGCTCGGGTGGCCGGGCGACTGCGTGGGCGACAGCGAGGCGACGGTCGGCGGCGGGGCGCTGCCGGGGGACGTGCTCGCGAGCGTGGCGCTGCGCGTGCCGGGCGGGTCGCCCGATCGCGCGGCGCGGCGGCTGCGGGTCGGCGCGCCCGGGGTGGTCGGGCGCGTGCACGCGGGGGCGCTGCTGATCGACCTGCGCTCGGTGCTGCCGGAGCAGGACGGCGAGCTGATCGCGGCGCTGCGCGGGCTGTCCTGAGGGACAGGTGTGATCATGGCGGCGCTGCGCAGGCTGTCCCGAGGGACAGGTTCACAGGCGCGGGCCGGGGACGCGGAGGTCGCCCTGGCGGCGCGAGATCTGGAGGCGGTCGAGGTGCTCGAGGAACGGGACCACGAACTTGCGCGACAGGCCGGTCAGGGTCTTGAGGGCCTGGACGTCGATCTGGCCGTGGGCGCGCAAGTGTACGCGGGCGCGCTCGACGAGGGCCTCGTGGTGCTCGCGGGCGAGCGACAGGTCGGGCGAGACGCGGATCAGCTCGCCGGCGCGCTGCAGGGCGCCGAGGGCGTCGAGGGCCTGGCGGTCGCCGAGGCCGGTCTGGTCCTGGACCTCGCGCAGCGTCGGCGGGGCGATGCCGGCGCGGCGGTAGAGGTCGAGCACCGCCTGGACCTTCGGCGGGAGGCCCTGCGCGGTCTGGGGGCCGGTCTGCGGGCGGGTGAGCAGCTCGCCGTCGGCGCGCAGGAGGCCGCGGGTGACCGCGTCGGCGACGGCGAGCGCGGCGACGTCGGGGGCGACGCGGCCCGGGAGGCCGTGGACGACGGCGGCGCGGCCGATGCCGGGCTGCAGCGGGTGCTCGGCCTGGAACCGCGCGACCATCGCGGCGGCGGCGGCGGCGAGCGGCGGGAGCACGGCGGCGTCGACCCAGCGCTGCTCGCCGAGCGCGAGCGCCTCGCCCGACTCGCGCATGTCTGAAAGGACAGGTTCCGGGGTCATCAGGCCGGCGCGGCGCTCGAGCGCGTCGCGGTCGATGCCGAGGGCGCCGGCGTCGCGCAGGAGGGCGCGGACGCGGGCGACCGGGTCGGGGAGGGCGAGGGCGCGGGCGAGGGCGAGCCAGCGGGTTCGCTGGCCGCGGCCGCCGGGCGGGTCGGGGTCGACGACGACGCCGCCGCCGGTGGTGTGGCCGTGGCGGTGGGCGGCGGGGCCGTCGCGGGCGCTGCGGAGGATGAGGCGCTGGCCGTGCCACAGCGGGAGCGGGCCGTCGAGGCGCAGGCGGACGAGCGCGCGCGCGCCGGGCGGGACGCTCGGGCGGGCCGGCCTTCGCGGCGCGTCGGAGGCTGTCCCCGGGGACAGGTCGGAACCAGCTGGCCTTTGGGACAGGTCGCCCTCCGCCTCCTCGTCATGAGTCTCGAGCGGGTCGAGGCGGGCGGTCGTGTGGGCCGTGCCGGCGCACAGCTGGACGGTGGTGCCGCTGCGCCAGTGGAGCTCGTCGTGGGCGAGGTGGGTGAGCGAGGCGAGGAGGACCTGGCCGTGGGCGACGCGGGGGCCGCTGGAGATCACGTCGCCGCGGGCGAGGTCGTCGACGCCCACGTTGCCGAGGTTGAGGGCGACGCGCGAGCCGGCGGGGGCGTGCTCGCTGGGGCTGTTGCGGACGTGCAGGGCGCGGGGGCGCAGCTCGCGGGGGCTGCGTGCGCCGGCGGGCACGAGCTGGAGGCGGGCGTCGCGGGCGAGGTCGAGGCGGCCGGTGAGCAGCGTGCCGGTGGCGACGGTGCCGTGGCCCTTGACCGCGAACACGCGGTCGATGGGGATGATGGGACGGTCGCGCAGCGGCCTCGCGGGCACGCCGGCGGCGACGCGGCGGACCGCGGTCGTGAGCGCGGGCAGGCCCTCGCCGGTGTGCGCCGAGCAGCCGACGATCGGTGCGTCGGCGAGGGCGGGGGCGAGCTCGGCGAGCGCGGCGCGGACGTCGGCCTCGGCCAGCGCGAGCGCCTCGGCGTCGCCGCCGAGGCGGTCGAGCTTGGTGAGCGCGACGACCCCGTGGCGCAGGCCGAGCAGGTGGCAGACGTGCAGGTGCTCGCGGGTCTGCGGCATCACGCCCTCCTCGGCCGAGACCACCAGCAGCACGACGTCGATGCCCCCGGCGCCGGCGACCATCGTGCGCACGAACGCCTCGTGACCGGGGACGTCGACGATGCTGGCCGTCAGGCCGCCGCCGACCTCCCACGCGGCGAAGCCGAGCTCGATGGTGATGCCGCGGCGCTTCTCCTCCGGGAGGCGGTCGGTGTCGACGCCGGTGAGGGCGCGGACCAGGGCGGTCTTGCCGTGGTCGATGTGCCCGGCCGTGCCGAGGACCAGCGCGCGGGACGGCTTGGCCATGGCGCGCGAGCATAGCAGCAAGTGTTGTAGACTCCGCGGCGATGTCTGCCCCGCGCGACCCGACCTCCGAGCCCCGACTGACGCAGCTGGCCCGCGGAGGTGGTTGAGCCGCGAAGCTGCGGCTCGGCGACCTGGTCCAGGTGCTCGAGGGCGTGCTCCCGCCCGGACATGGAGAAGGACGGTCCGACGTGATCGTCGGGGCGGAGTTCGCGGACGACGCGGCGGTCGTGCGTCTTGAAGAGAAGGACGGCCGCGGGCTGGTGCTGACCACCGATGTCATCGCCCCGATCGTCGACGACCCGGAGGTGTTCGGGGAGATCGCCGCGGTCAACGCCCTGAGCGACGTGTACGCCATGGGCGGGCGGCCGCGCTTCGCCCTGAACCTCGTGTTCTTCCCCGACGAGAAGCTGCCGCTCGCGGTGCTGCACGCGGTGCTGCGCGGCGGGGCCCGGGCCTGCGCCCGCGCCGGCGCGCCGGTCGTCGGCGGGCACAGCGTGCGCGACCCGGAGCTCAAGTTCGGTCTCGCGGTCACCGGCGAGGTCGGCCTCGACGAGGTGCTGTCCAATCGCGGCGCGCGGGCGGGTCAGGTGCTGGTGCTCAGCAAGGCGCTCGGGACCGGGGTGCTCGGCACGGCGATCAAGCAGGGGGTGGTCACGCCGGCCGAGCTCGCCGCGGTCGTCGCGAGCATGACCTGTCTCAACGACCAGGCGCTCGCGGCGGCCCGCGCCCACGGCGTCAGCGCGTGCACCGATGTCACCGGCTTCGGGCTGCTCGGGCACCTTCGAAACATCCTGCGCGGCTCGGGGCTGACGGCGACGCTGGACATGCGGGGGTTGCCGCTGCTGCCGGGCGCGGCGGAGCACGTGGCGGCGGGGCGGGTCCCGGGCGGGAGCCGGGCCAACCTCGCGTTCCTCGAGCCGAGCCTGCGCCGGCGCGGGCCGGAGGACGTCACGGCGACGCTGCTCGCCGCGGACGCGCAGACCAGCGGCGGGCTGCTGCTGACCGTCGACGCCGGGCGGGCCGACGCGCTGTGTCGCGAGCTGCGGGACCGCGGGCAGCTCGGCTGCGTCGTCGGCGAGCTCGCGGCGGCGGACGCGGACACACCGGCGGGGACGGCGACGCTCGACTTCGGCGCGTGAATCCGGGCGCCTGACCTCGGGGGCATGTCCTCGGGGGCATGTTCTCTGGAACATGTCCCGCGGGACATGCCCCTCGGGTCAGCCCGCGGGCTTGTCGCTGCTGTCGAGGTAGGCGATCGCGCGCACGATCTCCAGCAGGCGCGAGCGGGTCTTCGGCGAGGTGTGGTGGAAGCGGACGCCCATGCCGGGGGCCTGGCCGCCGGCGCCGGTGGTGCTCCACATGACCTCGCCGGTCAGCTCGAGGCGGCGCGACGGCGGGTCGCCCTTGCCGGCGGGCGGTGTGAAGCCCAGCTCGAGCATCGTCCCGACCGGCAGCGGCGAGTCGGTGCGGATGAAGATGCCCATCGACGAGATGTCGGTGATGTACGCGTAGAGGAACGTGTCACCCGAGCTGCAGTCGACGTCGAGGTGCACCGGGTGGCGCGTCTCGCTGCGGCGGTTCGGGGCGGCGGGGTCGTTCAAGGGGGCCTGGCTCAGAGGTTACACTGTATAAGCATGGCGGTGATGTTGTCCGTGCCGCCGGCGCGGTTGGCCTGCTCGATGAGCTCGGCGACGGCGTTCTCGAGGGTGGTGGCCTCGCGGACGATGCGGCCGATGGTCTTGTCGTCGAGCATGCCGCACAGGCCGTCGGAGCAGAGCACGAACTGGTCGCCGTCCTTGATCTCGTGCTTGGAGATGTCGACGACGACGGTGTCACGCATGCCGAGGGCGCGGGTGATCACGTTCTTGTGGGGGAAGTTGCGGGCCTCCTCCTCGGACATGTCGGGGCGGGCGTCCTTGTAATCCTCGAGCAGCGAGTGGTCGCGGGTCAGCTGCTTGATGCCGTCCTGCGAGACCCGGTAGCAGCGCGAGTCGCCGACGTGGGCGACGTACACGTAGTCGCCGACGAACATGCAGCCGACGATCGTCGTGCCCATGCCGCGCAGGTTCGGGTTCTTTTGCGCCGCGTCGAAGATGCGGGCGTTGGCCAGCCGGATCGCCGCGACCATGCGGTTCTCCGGGTACGACAGCGACGGGTCGTAGCGGTACGGCCACGTCGCGTCCATGTCCTTGCTGTGCTGGTAGAACTCGCTGATCACGTCGCCAGACAGCTTGCTGGCGACCTCGCCACAGGCGTGCCCGCCCATGCCGTCGGCGACGAGGAAGACCTTCTCGTCTTCGATGAGCGAGAAGTAGTCCTCGTTGTGGGCGCGCTTCATGCCCACATCGGTTTTGGCGGCGTAGCGAAGTCGCACAATGGCTTTCATCCTAGCCGAGCCACGGCGGCGCTGGAAGGGGCGGCGCATCGCGCGCGGACGCGCATCGGCGTCGTTCGGGGCTCGCCGGGCCCGCGCGAAGGACTCGAAGTGATAGCTTCCGGGTCCATGGCCCAGGCGCAGATCCTCACCATCGGCGACGAATTGCTGTCCGGCGACACCGTCAATTCCAACCTCGCCTTCCTGGGGGAGCGGTGCCGACGGCTGGGTGTCGCGGTGGTTCGTGCGGTTTCGGTCCGCGACCGCATCGAGGAGATCGTGGCGGCTCTGGCCGACGCGGCGCGCTGGGCCGATGTCTGCCTGATCTCCGGCGGGCTCGGGCCGACCTCGGACGACCTCACGGCCGAGGCCGTCGCCAGGGCCTGCGGCGTCCCGCTGGTCCGCAATGCGGAGGCCGTGGCGACCATCGAGGGCTGGTTTCGCCGGTTCAATCGTCCGATGCCGGACATCAACCGCAAGCAGGCCGACCTGCCGGCGGGGGCCGACATGCTGGTCAACCCGATCGGCACGGCGCCCGGTTTCGCCGTGTCCTTGCCGGAGTCGGCCGATCGTGGCCGCCGCTGCTGGGTCGCCTGCATGCCCGGCGTGCCGCGAGAGATGAAGCGGATGATGGTCGAGCAGGTCGAGCCGCGGCTGGCCCGGGACTTCGAGCTGCCGGTCGTGCGGCGAAGGATCTACCGCGCGATCGGCCGCGGCGAGTCGGCGATCGCCGTCGACATCGAGCCGATCGTGGCCGCCGCCCGGCGGCGCTCGCCCGGCCTCGCCAACCTCTACCTTCATTACCGGGCCGCCGCCCCGCAGGTGCTCGTCATCACCGAGGGCACGCCCGGCCCCGACGGCGCCCGGGCCACGGCCGAGGAGCTGGCCGGCCTCGACGCGGACTTCGAGGCGGCCCTGCGGCCCGCGCTCTATGGTCTCGGCGAGGCCGACCTGCCGGCGCGGGTGGTGGGGGCGCTATGCCGCGGTGGCAAGACGGCCGTGGTCGCGGAGTCGTGCACGGGCGGTCGCGTGGGGGCGCTGTTCACCGAGGTACCCGGGTCCTCGGCGTGTTTTCTCGGCGGGGTGATCGCCTACGACAACCGGATCAAGATCGAGGCGCTCGGTGTTTCCGGGGCAGATCTCGCCGCCCACGGGGCGGTGTCCGAGGCGGTCGCGCGGGCGATGGCCGTCGGGGCGCGGACGCGGCTCGGCAGCGACTTCGCGGTCGCGATCACCGGGATCGCCGGGCCGGGCGGCGGCTCGGACAGCAAGCCGGTCGGCACCGTCGACGTCGCGGTCGCCGACGCCGAAGGTTGCAGCTACAAGCGGCTGAGCCTGTCGGGCGAGCGGGCCTTGATCCAGCACATGGCCGCGACGTGGGCGCTCAAGCTGTTGTGGGACCGGCTGGTCGAGCTCGGGCTGGCCCGGGTCGAGGCCGCGGACTGACTGGGCGGCGCGGAGGGCGAGCCGGGGCTTGAAAGTCAAGTTTTCGGCGCTTGATCTCGCTCGACACGGAACACTTGTTCTCCTATAGATCATGCGCCGGCGCTAAGTTGAGCGCGAGGACACCAAAGACACATGGCCAACGCACCGACCACCCCCCCCGTCCAGAGCCAGCGAGACTCCGCGATCGACCTTGCCCTGGCCACCATCGAGAAGCAGTTCGGCAAGGGATCGATCATGCGCCTGAGCAAGGACGGGAAGCTCCCGGCCGGCGACGTGAGCGTGATCCCGACCGGTTCGCTGCCGCTGGACATCGCCCTCGGCATCGGCGGCCTGCCCCGCGGGCGAATCGTGGAGATCTACGGGCCGGAGTCGTCGGGCAAGACGACGTTGACGCTGCACGCGATCGCCGAGGCCCAGCGGCGCGGGGGCGTGTGCGCCTTCATCGACGCCGAGCACGCGCTCGATGTCAGCTACGCCCGCAAGATCGGGGTCCGCACCGACGACCTGCTGGTCTCGCAGCCGGACTTCGGCGAGCAGGCCCTGGAGATCTGCGACACCCTGGTCCGCTCCGGCGCGATCGACGTCATCGTCGTCGACTCGGTCGCGGCCCTGACCCCGAAGGCCGAGCTCGAGGGCGAGATGGGCGACAGCCACGTCGGCCTGCAGGCGCGCCTGATGAGCCAGGCCTTGAGAAAACTGACCGGCTCGGTCGCCCGCTCGCGCTCGATGGTCATCTTCATCAACCAGCTGCGCATGAAGATCGGCGTGATGTTCGGCAGCCCGGAGACGACCACCGGCGGCAACGCGCTCAAGTTCTACGCGTCGATCCGCCTCGACATCCGTCGCATCGGCGCGATCAAGGAGGGCGAGCAGGTCGTCGGCAACCGCACCCGCGTCAAGGTCGTCAAGAACAAGATGGCCCCGCCGTTTCGCGAGGTCGAGTTCGACATCACCTACGGCGAGGGCATCTCCCGCGAGGGCGCCGTGATCGACCTCGGCGTCGAGGACAAGGTGATCGAGAAGTCGGGCGCGTGGCTGTCCTACAAGGGCGACCGCATCGGTCAGGGCCGCGAGAACGCCAAGAAATTCTTGAAGGACAACCCCGACATCTACACGAAGATCGAGCAGGAGATCCTCTCGAAGCACAACATCGTCATCCACGGGCCCGGCATCGTCGTGCAGCCGGCCGCGGACGCGGACGGCGGCAAGGCCAAGGGCGAGGCCAAGCCGGCCTCGCCGGTCAAGGTCGTCGCGCCCGTCGAGGACGAGAAGTCGCGCAAGCCAGCGCCGGCGCCGGCGGCGAAGGCCGCCGGGAAGTGAGGCCCGCGGCCTGACGCGGCGAGCGCAGGGTCACCTGCGCTCCGGGACAGGTCGAGTGGCGCAGGGGGTTCGGACGGGTTCCGGACGGGCTGCGCTTTGGGACAGGTGAGCGCAGGGTTCGGACGGGTTCCGGACGGGCTGCGCTTTGGGACAGGTGAGCGCAGGGTTCGGACGGGTTCCGGGCCTGCGCTTTGGGACAGGTGAGCGCAGGAGGTTCGGACGGGTTCCGAGCCGGGCCTGCACTTTGGGACAGCTCGGTGAGCGCAGGGGGTTCGGACGGGTTCCGGACCGGGCCTGCGCTTGGGACAGGTGGGCACAGGGTCGTCCGGACGGGTTCCGGGCGGCCCTGTGCTCCGGGAACCTGGAATTTGCTCAGGCCGGGAGCTGGCCGGCGGGGACCCAGCTGCCGTGGAAGCCGAGGGGGCTGTGGTGGGGCATGCGGAGGCGGCAGACGGTGCGCAGGTCGCTCGCGTCGAGGACCAGCAGCTCGCCGGTGTGGCGCATGGCGTCGTAGCACATGGAGAGCAGCCAGCCGTCGTCCTCGGCGGCGCTGCCGGGGCGGGGCACGAAGATCGGCTCGCCGGTGAGGTTCGGGGCGAAGTCGCGGGAGATCGCGCTGCGGGTCTCGGCGTCGACCTTGAGCAGGCCGGTGGCGAACGGCTCGGGGCGGTCGAGCGGGCCGAGCGACCAGGTGTAGCGGTGCGGGCGGGTCCAGTAGGCCGGGTTGATGGTCGGCAGCTCGCCGCTGTGCTCGGTCAGCGGGCGCTCCTCGACCGTGTCGGTCCGCGTGTCGAGGATGTAGCGGGTCAGCGGCGACTGCGGGTGGCCCTCGTCGCGGCTGCGCGGGCGCATGGCGACCGGCACGACCGGCAGCCGGTCCATGCGCTGGGCGTCGATGATGACGTGCGGGCCGTCCTCGAAGGCGTTGGCGAAGTGGAACACGAAGCAGGGGCGCGCCGTGAAGCTGCGCGCCTGGGTCCCGCGGCGCGGCAACAGGAGGATCGTCGTCGGCCCCGGCGCGGCCCGCAGCGTCTCGACCGGGCTCGCCAGGCCGAGCAGCGTGCGCGTCATGTCGAAGGCGACCGGCGTCAGGAAGAAGATGCGAAAGCGCGGGGTCAGCGTGAAGTCGTGGAGGAAGCTCTTGGCCGGCAGGGTCATGCGCTCGCGCTGGACGCACACGCCGCGGGCGTCGAGGCGGTAGAGCATCAGGCCCGGCTTGAGGCCGGAGACGGTGCCGAAGTTGAACAGCTCGCCGGTCTCCGGGTCGAGGCGCGGGTGGGCGGAGTAGGGCAGCTCCGGGGCGATGAGGCGGTCGATCGCCGAACGGTCGTTGCGCAGGGCGCCGCCGAGGTCGTCGCGGACGATGGTGTCGAGGGTGTGCGGGTCGATGCGGTGGGGGACGCCGCCCTCCCACAGCGCGTGCAGCCGCCCGGCGTGCATGACGATCGAGGTGTTGGCGGCATTTTTGAAGCGCATGCGCAGCAGGTTCTTGTGGAAGCCGCCGGGGATGTTGGTGCCGAAGTTTCTAAACAGGATCTTGCGGGCGGCCTCCTCCTTGAGGAACTCCCGCGTCCGCACGTAGCGGTTGCGGTAGACCACGCCGCGGTCGGTGAAGGCGAAGCGGTTGAGGTGGCCGTCGCCGTCGAACAGGTGGCCGTAGCGCTGGCCGTAGATCTCGAGGCGGCCAGGGCCATTGCGAAACAAGACCCCGCGCAGACCCTCCGGGACGGCGCCCTCGACCAATTCCAGCGTCGCCTCGACCTCGTCGGTGACGGGCTCGTTCGAGCGGTGGTAGACCTCTCCGAGGTCGAGCGGCGTGTCGGGGGTGTATGCGGCAGCGGCGGACATCGCCGCGGTTATGGTCGCAGTCCCGGGAAATTGCCAGAGCGCCGCGCGGCCGCGATCCACGTCGCTCGCCGGCCCCCGGGTCTGTGATAACGTAGATGGTCGATGCAGAGCCTCGAGTCAGCGGCGCGGACGTGCGTTCTCGGAGCCCTCGCGGGCGCGGTGCTGATGGTCGGATGCGGGCGCCCCAACCCCGGCTTCAAGCTCAAGGACACTGGCGACTCGCAGGGCGAGAGCACGACCCAGGGGCCCATCAGCGAGACGACCGAGACCGCGCCCCTGCCGACCACGTCGACGACGACCACGACGGGCGAATCCATGACGACGGCGGGCCCCGCGGTCAGCGGCAGCGACAGCGGGACGACGACGACGATGGGCGACCCGTCGACGACGACGACGACGACCGAGGGCTCGACGACGACGCCGCCGATGCCGATGTGGAACGACGACTGCGGGGCCCAGGCCAAGCCGTTCACCTACGAGCTCGACGCGGACACGTTCTTCACGTCGGACGTGCCGCAGGGCGTCGGCTGTGACTACGGCAGCGACGTCTCGATCTCTATCAACTGCACGAAGTTGACCTTCGGCGGGTCCGAGCGCCAGCGGATCTATGACTACGAGCCCGACAACCTCAGCATCTTCGCGGTGCGCTTCGCCCCCGCGCAGATCGTCGTCGAGGGCGTTCCGCTGCACCCGGACGGCATCGTCGATGTCCGGCTCGAGCTGTTCGTCGAGCGCGTCGACCAAAAGGACACGACGATCGCGCTCAAGCTGCTGCGGGCGCTGGACGCGGACAAGTGGGTCGAGGGCACGGGCGCCGCCGCGCAGTGCGGGCCGGGGCAGTCGTCGTTCGACTGCACGCAATGCAAGGCCGACCCCGACGGCTGTATGACCTCCTGGTCGAAGGGGGACCCGGTCACGGCCGTCAACGAGGTGGTCCAGCCCAGCGTCAAGCTCGGCAACTCCCAGCCCGAGAACGGGCCGCTGATCATCTTCTTGCCGGAGACGGAGGTCGAGCTGCTCAAGGCCGAGCACCCCGGCTTCCTGCTGGTGCCGGCGATGACGATCGAGAAGGGCGCGCTCGACGTGCTGACCAAGGAGAACAAGGAGGGCGAGGCGATGCAGTACGCGCCGCGGCTGATCGTCCACTATTGCCCGCCCGAGTTCGGCTGACGGCGGCTCAGCCGGAGAAGCCGAGCTCGATGGCCTCCGCGACGGTGCGGGCGAGCCGGAGCTCGATGCCCGGCGGGAGGTTGTCGCGCATGGCGCGGGCGGCCTGCTTGGGGCCGGCGGGGAGGATGGCGCGCTTGAGGCCGAGGCGGGCGGCCTCCTGCAGGCGGGCCTCGGTGCGCGGCGCGGGGCGCAGCTCGCCGGTGAGGCCGATCTCGCCGAACGCGACGACGCCGGGCGGGAGCGGCTGGCGGCGGTGGCTCGACGCGATCGCCAGGAGCACCGCGAGGTCGCTGGCGGGCTCGGACAGGCGCATGCCGCCGACGACGTTGACGAAGACGTCCTGGTCGAGCACGAACAGGCCGGCGTGGCGGTCGAGCACGGCCATGAGCATGGCGAGGCGGACCGGGTCGACGCCGACGCAGGTGCGGCGCGGGTTGCCGAAGCTGGCGGCGAGCA
>Ga0075163_10012068_pt1 | contig 11253 bp, 7 predicted proteins | sample JI1023141ADNA_FD_71478 | JGI IMG/M metagenome (GOLD analysis project Ga0075163, IMG submission 71478) | Wastewater effluent complex algal communities from Wisconsin, to seasonally profile nutrient transformation and Carbon sequestration -... | ecosystem: Engineered > WWTP > Effluent > Algae...
TGCAGCCGACGGTCAGGAACGCGACGCCGACGATCGAAATTGCGACGAACCTGCGCACGTTGAACTCCCTTGCTGTACGGCCGCGGTGGCGACGATGGTACCGCCGTCGGGCGTGTGGCCCGGCCCAGTCCCTTCTGCGGGTGCCGCTTTTCGTGGCTTTGCACGAGTCGTGCTCTTCGCGCCCCAAGACACGAGTCGGCCCTATTGACCTCCGCAGAAGCCGCCGACCGCAGGTCCGACGATGGCGGGTTAGCGGGTGACCTTGATGCCGGGCCAGCGGGCGTTGAGGGCGGCGACGCCCGCGTCCGTGACCTTGGTGTCGCGGAAAGAGAGCGCGGTGAGTGATGTGAGGCCCGAGTCGGCCCGCGCCAGGGCGCGAACTCCCTCATCGGTCACCGCTGTTGCGCCAAGATCGAGCGTCTGGAGGGATGTAAGGCCCGTGTCCGCGCGAGCGAGATCCGCGACGCCGGCGTCGGTCACCTTCGTCCCGTGGAAGAAGATCGCGTGCAGCGGCGCGAGGCCCGAGCCCGCGCGGGCCGCGGCCTTGGCCCCCGCATCGGTCACCTGCGAAAAGGCCAGGTTCAGCGTGCGCAGGTTGGTGAGGCCCGTGTCCGTGCGGGCAAGAGCCGCGAGCCCCGCATCGGCCACTTGCGTGCTGGCGAGGCCGAGCACCGTGAGACCCTTGAGGCCCGTGTCCGGTGCGGCGAGATGTTTGATCCCCGCGTCGGTCACCTTGGTAAAACTCAGGTCGAGCGTGGTCAGGCCTTTGAGCCCGGTGTCGGCACGCGCGAGCGCTATTACTCCTACGTCCGTCACGGCCGTGCTGCGAAGATCAACTTGGGTCAAGGCCGTGAGGCCCGTGCCAGCGCGGGCGATTGTCTGCACGCCCGCGTCCGTGACCTTGGTGTGAGCCAAGTACAGTGCGGTGAGGGATCCGGTGTCCGCGCGAGCCAGCGCGACCAGCCCGGCATCGGTCACGGCCGTGTGCTGAAGGTTGAGCGTGGCCAAGGATGTGAGGCCCGTGGCAGAATCGGCGAGCCACACGATGGCCGCATCCGACACGGCGTCGCGGCTGAAGTTGAGTTCGGTGACGCGGGCAAACTCGGCGCGGCCGAGCGCGGCGTCCGCCGGAAGTCTGAGATGCTCGCGGATCCTGCCCTCGATGACCACGCGTTCCTCAGCGGTGATCGAGGCCGCGTTGGGCGCGGCGGCTGCGGTCGGTTCTCGCGGCGAGCAGGCCACACACCCAACGGCGCCCACGGCCAGCATCGCGAAGACTGTTCTCATGATGGAAGCGTACTCCTCGTACGCCCCGACCCGGGCCGGTGGCGTCGAAGTCCCAAAGCGGACTTCGATGGCACGCGTCACCCCCGTGCATGCAGCGCGAGCAGGATCTCCTGCATGTTGTGGTCCATCGCGCCGCGGGTGAGGACTTCGTCGGCGCCGGCGGTGCGGGCTTGCTGCAACAGGTCCTTCGCGACGTGCGGGCCCCACGCGACGAGGCGGATGGACTTGTCCTTGTCGGTGGCAGTGTCGCCACGCAGGCGGGCGATCATCTGCATCGCCTCCTCGGGCTTGTCGAGGTCGAGGAGGAGGGCCTTGACATCGCAGTCGGCGAGGCGGGCTTCGAGCATGTCGATGGTGCGGACGGGGCGGGCGGGAACACCTAGAGCGTCGGCCGTGCCCTTGATCTTGCTGGCCCAGAGAAGGTCGGCGGCGAGGTAGAGGATGGTGGAGGGGCGGTCGCTCATGCCCCAAGCGTAGTAGAGGGAAATAGGTCGTCCGCGACCCTAGAGTTTTGGCCCGGGCCGCGTTTCGTCGGCTTGCGGAACCGTTCGGCATTGGGCCGGGCGGGATCGAATCTGTTCGCTTGTCTGTTCGTCAGGAGCCAGAGCATGTCCGTCGCAACGCCGTCCAAGCCCAAGCAAGGCGAAACCAACCACCCCATCTTCGATGAACTGCTCTTCCCCACCGATCCCAACAACCTTTATCGCCAGACCGTCGGCAGCATGCTCGAGGCCGCCGACCTCATGGACCTGCCCCACTATTTGAAGTTGGTGCTGGCCCAGCCCAAGAACGAGATCATGGTCCACTTCCCCGTGAAGATGGACGATGGCAAGTTCCGCCTCTTCAAGGGGTACCGCGTCCAGCACAACAATGCGCTCGGCGCGTATAAGGGTGGCCTCCGCTTCCACCACGACGTGCACCTCGACGACGTGAAGTCCCTCGCGTTCCTCATGACCATGAAGTGCTCCCTCGTCGGCGTGCCGTATGGCGGCGGCAAGGGCGGCATCAAGGTCGATCCGTACAAGCACAGCAAGGCCGAGATGGAGCGCATCGTGCGCCGCTTCACCGCCGCGATCGCGCACCAGATCGGGCCTGATTACGACATCCCCGCGCCCGACGTCGGCAGCAACGCCCAGCACATGGCGTGGATCGCTGATACGTACACGTTCCTCTCTGAGGTCGGCGGGCATAATCCGACGGCCGTCGTGACAGGCAAGCCCGTCGAGTACGGCGGCAGCGTCGGGCGTGAGAAGGCGACCGGTCAGGGCGTCATCGACACCCTCGTCGAGATGCTCCCCGAGGTCGGCCTCAAGATCAACAACTGCTCCGTGAGCATCCTCGGCTATGGCAACGTCGGTTCGTGGTCGGGCCGCATCGCGCAGGAGATGGGCGCGAAGGTCACGACGGTGATGGATCACACCGGCGCGATCATGAACGAGAAGGGGATCGACGCGATCGAGTTGGCCGAGTACGTCCGCGCCAAGGGCGGCGTCGGCGGCTTCTCCAAGGCGACCAAGATCACGAAGGAAGAGTTCTACGCCGCGAAGGTTGACGTGCTCATCCCTGCGGCCCTTGAGCAGATGATCCAGGAGCCCGAGGCACGCCTGATCAATGCGAAGGTCGTGGCCGAGGGCGCGAATGCCCCCACTACTCCTGCGGGCGAGCGCGTGCTCGAGCAGCGCGGCATCGAGGTCGTCCCCGCGATCCTGTGCAACGCGGGCGGCGTGACGGTGTCGTACTTCGAATGGGTGCAGAACAAGAACTGCCAGTCGTGGGACCTGGACACCGTGGACAAGATGCTGAATAAGCACATGGTCCAGGCCGCCGGCAAGACCCGCGACGCCCGCAAGAAGTACAAGTGCAGCCTCCGCACGGCGGCCTACGTCGCGGCGCTCGAGCGGCTGGCGAAGGCGTATGAGGTGCGTGGGATCTTCCCGTAAGGAAGAAAGAGACGAAGTTCCGAAGAGACGGAGAGACGAAGTTCAAGATAAGAAAAGAAGAAAGGGTCAGCGATTGGCGCTGGCCCTTTTTCGTGCTTGACGGATTTCAGACTAGCGGGCGGCCGCCTTGCGTGCTGGCTTGCGAGCGGCGGTTGCTTTCGCGGACGCGTGCACGACGACTGCGGACCTCTCGCCCGTGATGGGATTGCGAAAGTGTGTTTCCTGTACGGGGACGACGGCGTCGAGGATGGCCTCGAGCACTCGGCCCGGTGAGCCCGAGGCGTTCACATCGCGGATGATCGACTTGGGGTAATAGTCCAAGACCGGGAAGGTCTCTTTTTCGTAGACCTTCCAGCGGCGGCGGATGACGTCTTCGTTCGCGTCGTCGAAGCGGTTCTCTTTGAGCGCGCGGCGGCCGAGGCGCTTGATCATCTCTTCCTTGTTGGGGCAGACGAGGTGGACGACCATGAGGACGTTGAGGTGGCGTTCCAACAGGCGGGCCTGATTGACGTTGCGAGGAATGCCGTCGAGGATCAGGAGGTCGGTCATGGGCTTGTAGGTGCCGAGCACGGTGCGGGCGTGCATGTTGTGCTGCCACATGGTGACGGTGACGTCGTCGGGGACCAGGCGCCCCTTGGACGAGTACTTCATGAAGGTCTTGCCGATGTCGGAGTTGGTGTCGATGTTGCGGAAGACCTCGCCACAGGAAAGGTGGTAGAAGCCGGGGATCTGACCCAGGATCTTGCCCTGGGTCCCCTTGCCGGCACCGGGGGCGCCGAAGAGGAGGATGGTCTGGTAGCGGTTCATGGCTGTCTCCGAACGGGTTTGGGAGGGCACCCTACAACCCCCGATCGGCGGCGGCAAGGGCTGGGAAACAGAATCTTGATGGAAGGCGGTCCCAGAATGACGGTCGACGTGGGGCGGAACGAGCCGCGGGGTGTCCGATAGGGTTGGGCTGCAGAATCGACGCTGAAATAGGGGCGCGCGGGTGCAAACCCGTGGTATTCTTGCGGGCGTGTATACCCAGACTGCGACCCATACCACGTTGCTGGCGCGATTGTCCCAGGGCTCAGACGGAGCCGCCTGGGCGGAGTTCCATGAGCGTTACGGCGAACTGATTCGGCGCTTTGCGCGATCGCGCTCGATGCAGGCGTCCGACTGCGATGACATCCTGCAGGAAGTTCTTCTGTCCCTGAGCAAGACGATGCCGACGTTTCGGTATGACCCGACGCGCGGGAAGTTCCGGTCGTACCTCAAAACGATGGTGATCCACGCGATTGCCAAAAGAATGCGTCAGAAGTCGGCGTCGACCTCGCTAGGGAGTATTGAAGAAACGACCCGGAACCTCGGACAGGATCCGAACGTCGAGAACGAATGGGAGTCCGAGTGGCGTCAGCATCATGTGCGGACGGCATTGAAAGTGATCGAATCAGAGTTCAGGCCGGCGGATGTGGAGGCGTTTCGAAGGTACGCGTTGCAGGACCATGACCCGGGCACGATTGCGAAGGATCTTGGGTTGTCGGTGGACAGTGTGTACCAGGCCAAGAGCCGGATTCTCAAAAGGCTCGGCGCGGTGATCGAGGGGCAGATCGCGGAAGAAGGCTGAGATTCGACGGGAGCACGCGTGGGGAATGAACAAGCCAGCATTGAGGGTGGCGAGCACCCGAGCGTAGAACAGTCCCGTGACGACTCCACGGCGTGGTACGGGGCGGAGACGGCCCTGCTCGGTGAGTTACGGCGCTCGCGCCTGGGCGTCGAGGCGGTGCCGGAGATCGCCGGGTACGACTCGCTGAAAGAAATCAAGCGTGGCGGGCAGGGCGTGGTGTATGAGGCGCTGCAACGCTCAACCAAGCGGCGCGTCGCGATCAAGGTCCTGCTCGACTCGGCGTGGTACTCGGGCGGAGCGCGGCGGCGCTTCGAGCGCGAGATCGACCTCGCGGCGGGGCTCAAGCATCCAAACATCGTGCGTGTGTATGACAGCGGCTCGCTCGCGGATGGGCGGGCGTTCTTTGTCATGGAGTATGCCGAAGGGCTGTCGCTGGGCGAATATGTCCTCGCAATGCGGCGCGAGACGACGGCGGTCTTGAAGTCGTTCCTGACGGTGTGCGACGCGGTGCAGTACGCGCACCTGCGCGGGGTGATCCATCGCGACCTCAAGCCCTCGAATGTGCGTGTGGATGCTGAGGGCGTGGCGCACGTTCTGGACTTTGGCATCGCCAAGGCAACGGAAGAATCGGGGCATACGAAGGACTCGGTCGCGACGAGCACGGGGCAGTTTTTGGGTTCTCTGCCGTGGGCGAGCCCGGAGCAGGCGCGGGGCGAGCATGACGCGGTGGACGCACGCAGCGACGTGTACTCCTTGGGCGTGATGCTGTATGAACTGCTTTGCGGCGAGTTTCCATATGACGTGAGCGGGGCGCTGCACGCGGCCCTCAACAACATCATGGCATCGCCGGCGATGCCGGTGCGGCAGAAGCGGGCAGACCTCGACGAGCAGATCGAGGTGATCCTCGCGAAGGCGCTTGCGAAGGAGCCGACGGAGCGGTACCAGAGCGTGGGCGAACTGGCAGCGGACATTCGGCACCATCTTGCGGGCGAGCCGATCTTGGCACGGCGCGAGGGGGCGTGGAAGCAGATGCGGCGGCAAGCGGAGCGCTACCGCGCGGCGTTGGTCGCGGGCGCGGTCGTGCTCGTGATCGTGTCGGGATTGTCGGTGTGGGCGATCCGCAACTCGATGCGGGCTGAGGCGCAGACCAAGATCTCCGACGCGGCGCGTGACAAGGCCGAGCGGATGAGTGTGCGTTCGCAGGCGGCGGTGGACTTTTTGGGGCGTGTGCTGGGAACGGGCAACCTCGAGGCGGCGGGCGGGGCCGAGTCGCTGACGGTGCTGGGCGCGATGGGGCGTGCGGCATCAACGATTGAAGTTCAGTTCGCGGATGACCCGGAGGTTCGGGCGCAGTTGTACAGGATGATGTGCCGGACGTACACGGCGCTGGACAAACTGGACCTGGCGGAGGAGTCCATCAAGAAGTCGTTGGATGCGCTCGCGCTGCGTAAGGACGCGAGCGAGACGGACACTGTGACGATGGGCACCAAGGCGGACCTGTACGACGTCTGGCTCAACATGGGCAAGTTTGACGAGGCGATTCCCAAACTCGAAGCACTGATCCCTCTCCAGAAGCAGGACCCGGGCACGAGGTCGGACAACATCGCGACGACGCTCAGCGACCTTGGCATGGCGTACAAGGCCTCAAAGAGGTTTGATGATGCACGACGGACGTTCGAGGATGCGCTCGCGCTCTTTGGCGACAACTGGCGGAAGTATGAGACTGGGATCATCACGAAGAACAATCTTGCTGGCTCCATGATGGACCAGAACAAGTTTGTCGAGGCCGAGGCGCTGTATCGCGAGGCGCTCCCTGCGGCGATCACGTTGTTGGGCGAGGATCATCGCCAGACGATCATCATCAAGAGCAACCTGGGCATGCACCTGATGGACCAGGGGAAACTCAAGGACGCGGAGGTCCTGCTGGGGGGCGCGTACGAGAGTTCGAAGCGGCTGCGGAGCCCGGACCATCCCGTCACGCTGGCGCTGGCGCACAACTTCGGGACGCTGGAGCACCGCCTCAAGGAACTTGACAAGGCAATTGAGATCCTGGGCGATACGGTGCAGCGGCGTACGGCGTTGATTGGGCCGACTCACAACCTGACGCTGCTGACGCTCGCAAACCTGACGTTTGCGCTCGTCGACGCGAAGAAGTACGACGAGGCACTCGCGTCGGCCCAGAAACTCGTCGAAGGTCGCACGACGCTCAACGGCCCGCAAGCGCCCGAGACGCTGATGGCGATGAGCGCCAAGGGGCAGGTGCTCGTTGCAGGGGGACGAACCGAAGAGGCTTTGCAGGTGCTTGAGAGCGCGATGTCGCAGGTAAAGCCGGAGAATGAACTGACGCGGGCGAATCTGCTTGGTTCGCACGCCGAGTGTTTGATGAAACTCGGGCGCTTCGAAGACGCCGAGCGTGAGAACGTTCAGGCACTTGAGATTTATGTCAAGGTCCGCGGCGAGGCACACATCAATACGCGACGCCAGCGTGGAAAGATGGCCGAGATGTACGACGCTTGGGGGAAAGCGGACAAGGCGGCGGAGTTTCGCGAGAAAGCGAAGTAAGCGTCCAACGCAAGACGCGAACAGCAAGCGGTGTTCGTATCAGAGCACGTGTCGATCGCGGGTTCCTTCGGGACGTGTATCGCAATCGGGTGAACGACCCCGGGTTCGAAGACTCACCCGGGGCTCAGGTCGCAAAGCCCCTGGGGCTGAAGACTTTCTCGCTCTGAGTGCTCGGTAGGCAAGAGTTTGTCAACGCCGTTTGGGCTTGGCGGACTTGGTCCCCTTTGCGCTTTTCGCGGTGGTGGATGACTTTGCCTTCGCCTTGGACGCGGCGCGGGAGCCCTTGAGGCGGCCGAGGTCCACGCGCTTGGCGCGTGATGGCTTGTTCTTGCGGTCGGGCTTGAACTCGGATTTCTTGGCGGCCGAGGTGCGAGAGGCTTTGCGGCCGCTGGAAGCGGTGCGGGTTGCGGAGCGGGCGGGGGCGGGCTTCTTGGCAGCGCCGCCGCGTGGAGCGGACTTCGCGGCGGGCTTGCTGGCGGCGGGTTGCTTGGCGGGCGACGCCTGCGAGCGTGACGCGGGTGCGGCGGCCTTCACGGGAGCCGGCGCGTCACCCTCATCGCCCTCGTCGTCGTGCGCGGGCGCGTTGCCATCAAACGCGCCAAACTCTGCGGCCTCGTCGTAGCCGGTGTCCACTTCTTCGGAGTCGCCCAGCATCTGCGCCGCGAGTGCTTCGTCATCAGCCGCGAGATCGGAATCAAACTGCGCGAGCAGTTCGGCGTCGCTGGGGATCGTGCCGCGTGGTTCGCCCTCGGCACCGACGAGTTCACGGGTGCGGCGGCGGGCGAGTTCGTCCACGCCCTTGCGGCCACGCTTGAGGGAAGCATCGCCTTCGTCACCCGCGAGCGCGAGATCGCCCTCACGCTGGCGGCGGGCACGCACCACGATGCGCATCGGGATTTCCTTGAACGGCAGTTCCTCGCGGAAGCGGTTCATGAGGAAGCGGAGATAGTTGGGGCGGAAGAGATCGGGATGGTTGACGACCATCGTGATCGTGGGCGGGCAGATGCCGGTCTGCGCGACGTAGTAGACCTTCGCTTGCGTGCCGACGGTGTCGGTGGGGCCGCGGGTGTCGATGATGGCGCGGACGAGGCGGTTGAGTTTGCCCGTCGTCACGCGTTCCTCGGCCTGCTGCTTCATCTCGAACGCGAGGTTGATCGTGTTGCGGACGTTGCGGCCTGTTTTTCCCGCGACAAACGAGATGGGCGCGAACCACATCGCGCGCAGTTCCTTGCGGATGTAGTCCTCGTAACGCTCGGGCGTGGCTTGGCGACCCTGGTGGTCTGCCTGCCCCTCGGCGGCGTCCCACTTCGTGACAACAACGATCGTCGGCTTGTAACTGCGCTGGGCGAGGGCGGCCAGTTGCTCATCAACCTGGCTGATCTTCTCCGTCGCGTCGAGGAGGAGGAGGATCACGTCGGCACGCTCGACGGCGCGCTGGGCACGGTCGTAGGCGTAGTGCTCGATGGCGTCCTGAAAAGACTTCTTACGGCGCAGGCCTGCGGTGTCAATGGCTACGAGGGAGCGGCCGTCCATCTCGAAGCGGACGTCCACGGCGTCGCGCGTGGTGCCGGCGATCTCGGAGACGATGACGCGCTGCTCGCCCGCAAGGGTGTTGACGAGGGTGCTCTTGCCCGCGTTGCGCTTGCCGATGATGGCGAGCATGAGGTCGGCTCGGGGGCGTTTGTCTTCGGGCTGGGGCTCGGGCAGGAGTTCGTACATCGCGTCGAGGAAATCGCGGCGCATGTAGTTGTTCTTCGCCGAGCACATGAGGGGCTCGCCAAAGCCGAGGCCGGACGCCTCGTAAGCGTGGGCCTCCCACTTGGGGCCGTCGCACTTGGTGGCGATGATGCGGATCTCGGGGATCTTCTTCGCGGGCGTGCCAGCCTTGGGGTGCTTGCCGCCACGGCGATCAAAGCCGCCCGAGCGGAGCATCTGGGCGATGACCTGGTCGGCGGGCGTCACGCCTTGCTGGCAGTCGATGGCGAAGAGGATGAGGTCCGCGCTCTCGACGGCCTCGTTGATCTGGAACTCGATCGACTCGGTGAGTTTGGAAAGGTCGGCCCCCACTTCGTCGAAGCGGGCACCCTCGGCCGTGTAGACCCCGAAGCCGCCCGTGTCGACGAACTCGACGGGCTTCATGGGCATCTGGTCGCTCGGCGGACGGAGATCGACGATGGCGGCGACGCGGTCGCGGGTGACGCCGGGGGTGGGATCGACGATGGAAACCTTGGCCCCCGCGATCATGTTCATGAGGGAACTTTTGCCGGCATTGGGCCGACCGACGATGGCAACGCGAGGAATGGGCATAGGGGGGAAGTCTAGGGACGCTGCCTCTATCATGCGGCATGACTGTTTCTTTCCCCCGCGTCGGTGTGTGCTCGTGGTCGCTTCGTCCCAAGTCTGCGGTCCATCTCGCGGAACTGGCCAAAGGGCTGGGTGTGGCGGGTGTGCAACTTGCGCTCGATCCCATTCGCCTCAAGAAGTGGAAACTCGACGAGACGCGGAAGGCACTGGCCGACGCCGGGCTGATCGTCTTCTCCGGCATGTGGATGCCCGAGGGGGAGGATTACTCGACGCTGGACACGATTCGGCGGACGGGTGGGATCACGCCAAACTGGACCTGGGACGCGAATGTCAAGGCCGCCACGGCGAACGCGGCGATCGCGCGGGAACTGGGGTTGGGTCTGGTCACGTTCCACGCGGGCGTGGTGCCTGAGAAGGAACCGGCGCGGCTGGAGTTCGTCGATCGGCTTCACCGCATCGCGAGGATCTTTGCCGGGCAGGGCGTGCGCGTCGCGCTTGAGACTGGACAGGAGACGTGGAAGTCCATGTCGGCGCTGCTTTCGGACCTGGACGCAATGGACAGGCAGTTCGGCGTCGAGACGAGCGTGGGCGTGAACTTCGATCCGGCGAACATGCTGCTGTATGGCATGGGCGACCCGATGGAGGCGATGCGGCATCTGTTGCCACGCATTGTTCAGTCGCATGTGAAGGACGCGAAAATCACGACGAAGCGCGGCACATGGGGCACAGAGATGCCCACGGGCGAGGGTGAGGTTGATTGGCGCGGGTACTTTGAACTGATCGATCAGGCGGCGGCGCCCCTCAACGTCATGATCGAGCGAGAGAGCGGCAACGCCCGCATGGAGGATTCGCGGGCGGCAGCCAACGTGGTCGATCGTCTGTGGCCGCGGTACGCAGAAGATCCCGTGGTCATTCGTCCGCACGACAAGCAGCCGCGCGTGCTGGGGGTTGGCGTGCTCGGGCTTGGATTCATGGGACGGACGCACGTTCCGGCGTATGGGGCTCTCGCGGATCGGCGGTTTGGGACCGATGCCTTGACGCCGAGAGTTGTGGCGGTGTGTGATCCGAATGTAGACTCACTTGTGGATACGCCGGTGGCGGGGAACCTGAGCACTGGTTCAGGTTCGACGCTGGATCTCGCGCATGCGGCACGGTACAGGAACGTGAGGGAGTTTTTGGCGGATCCGCGGATCGAAGCGGTGAGCATCTGCACGCCCACGCAGACTCACTTCGACATGGCGTGGTTGGCGTTGGAAGCAGGCAAGCACGTTTTGATTGAGAAACCCGCCGTCACGACTGCGAAGGAGGCTCGGACGCTTGCGGATGCGGCGGTCGGTGCGGATCGCGTTGTCATGCCCGCGATGTGCATGCGATTCTGGCCGGGTTGGCCTTGGCTGAAGGAAGCGATCGACTCCAAGCGATACGGCAAACTCAAGTCGCTCGTGTTCCAGCGCCTCGGCACGCGGCCCGCATGGTCCAAGGTGTATGGCGACGATCGCAAGACTGGTGGCGCGATCGGTGATCTGCACATCCATGATGCGGACATCGTTCTGT
>Ga0075163_10012070_pt1 | contig 11252 bp, 7 predicted proteins | sample JI1023141ADNA_FD_71478 | JGI IMG/M metagenome (GOLD analysis project Ga0075163, IMG submission 71478) | Wastewater effluent complex algal communities from Wisconsin, to seasonally profile nutrient transformation and Carbon sequestration -... | ecosystem: Engineered > WWTP > Effluent > Algae...
AGCTCGGCGAGCTGATCCTGCGCGAGGGCCTTGGTGGGGAAGAGGTAGAGCGCCCGCGTGTCGGTGTCTTTGATGATGGCGTCGAGGATGGGCAGGTTGTGGCCCTAGGCCAGGCTTCGCGCTAGCAAAGCGTCTTGCCCGACGCGGTGGGGGTGGTGACGACGAAGCTCTTGCCCGCCTTCGCGAGGTCGTAGGCCGCCCGCTGGTGCGTGTAGAGCGAGTCGAGCCCGCGTCCGTGGAGGTACTCGACGAGCTTCGGCGAGAGGTCGGGCGGGAGGGGCGCGTAGGTCCCCTGGGTGGCGGGGTAGTAGCGCAGCGCCACGACGACGGGATCGGTGGCGAGGCTCTTCTCGATCTCGAGCCCCTTGAGGATCCCGATCAGCCCGCCCTGCCCCCCGTCGCGCGTGAGGGCCGTGGCGCTCGGGTCGGAGGTGCCACCCCCGCTCGTCATTGCGAGACGCCCGTCTCGGGAAGGCGCCGAAGCAATCCCCGTGGCCTCCTTGGGGCCGCCACCCTCGTCCCCCGCCGTCCTTGCGAGGCGCCCGTCTTTGGTAGGTCCCGAAGCAATCTCCGGATCCCCGCTTCCCTTGGTCTTCACAGGGGCTGATTCTTCCATAGCGCCATGTTCGTACGGCATGGAGCCGTTTGGGGTCCGGTTTCGGCCGGCCAACCTGCTCGTTCGCCCGCTCACGGTCACCGGGTTTGGCCGTTCGTGCCTTTAGGGAGCGATGCTGGCGTGGCAAACTGGGCTCGGCCTTCTCGGGTGCTCTTCCGCTCTACCGAGGGCCCTTCGAACAAGGATTGGTGCCCGATGTTGACGCGATTACATGTTGAACGTTTCAAGTCTCTCGTGAAGCTCGATCTTGAACTAGGCCGGGTCAACTTGTTCATCGGCTCAAACGGAAGCGGCAAGAGCAACCTGCTTGAAGCACTCGGTGTCTTGGGCGCTGCAGCCTTTGGGCGAGTCGAGGATGAGTCTCTGCTGAGACGTGGGGTCCGTCCCGGTGTGCCGCGGCTGTACAAGACGGCCTTTTCGCTTTCAACCAGCGAGAACACCTCTCACATCCTCTTTGGCGGTGAGGAGAGTGGCGGCGCGTCATTCAGTGTCACCCTCTGGAATCCCCTAAACAACCCCAGCCCAGCCTGGCGGTACAAGACCGAGAATTTGCGCGTCGCCGACGAAACGGTGATTACTCGCACAACAACCAGCGCCGGTCGTCACAACCAGGAGCAGGGAATGGCCGCGCTGAAGACAGTGGAACTCGCACCAAGTCACGCAGCTGTCCGGTTAATGGACCTGCTGCGCGGCTACAGCATCTACTGTCCCAATACGCCCTCCTTGAGGGGCCTCACGCAGGACCTCCAGGCGAGAGACCCAGTTGGCCTGTCGGGAGGGCGCCTTCCGGAGGCCGTCGGAGAGCTGCTCGCCGCAGCAGAGGACGATGGACTGCTGGCTGAGCTCGTCGAGGAGGTTCGTCATCTCATAGATTGGGCGAAGGACTTTTCCTCAGCTCCCTCCACCAAGGTGCCTCTGTCGCCGGCCGCCGCGCGCTCTCGTCTCGTTATCGAGTTTGTCGACCGCTACATGGCGAAGAAGCGGAATCGACTGACTGGTTATGACGCGAGCGAAGGGGCTCTCTACATCCTCTTTGTGGCCGTCTTGACGATGCACGCCAATTCTCCACGCTGCCTTGCGATCGACAACTTTGATCAAGCGCTCAACCCACGACTTGCCCAGCGTCTGATGGAAAAGGTCTGCACTTGGACTGCTCGACAGAACAGTGGTCGCCAGCTGCTACTCACCGCGCACAACCCCGCGATTCTCGACGGCCTCCCGCTAGACGACTCCGGGGTGCGTCTCTTTGCTATTGAGCGAAACAACAAGGGGCACACGGTGGTTCGGCGAATCGATCTGGCGGGCGCGCTCGCCGCACGACCAGATGCGGCTTGGACGCTGTCCAGGATGTGGCTAAACGGCCTCCTTGGTGCTGTCCCCAGTGTCTGACGTGAGAATTGCCCTCGTTTCCGAAGGGCCTACAGACAGAATCGTGCTCGAGGCCGCCATTAGCGCGATTCTCGAGCCTCAGACTTTCGTCCTTCACCAACTACAGCCCGAGGGATCGATTGCATTTGGCGAGACTGGCGCTGGGTGGGGGGGCGTGTATCGATGGTGCAAGCAGTCCGCCGCGCGGGGAGCGGGCCGAGTGTCGAACGATCGAATGGTGTTTCATGCGTTCGATCTCCTCATCATCCACGTTGACATCGACGTGGCGACTGGTTCTTACCCACAAGCCCGAATCGACGCCTCCCACACGGACGGAATTCTGCCCTGCGACCTCCCCTGCCCTCCTGCGTCTGCTACGGCCGACCAACTCCGTCGGGTCGTACTGAGTTGGTGCGGCGAGAATCACCTGCCCGGCTGTCTGGTCGTGTGCCTACCCTCACGGAATATGGACGCGTGGGTCTTGGCCTCGGTCTTCCCAGACCAACGGTCCGGGCATCTGGAGTGTCTTGCGGACCCAGCAGATTGGATGAGGCAGCGGCCTCTACGAAGTCGTGTCAAGAAGTCCCAAAGTGCTTACCGCGAACTCGCGGACAGGATGGCTGGTGAGTGGGCGGACGTGGTTGTCCACCTCCCGCAGGCAGCGACGTTCCAAACCGAATTGGAGATGGCCGTGTCCGCCTGCTTCCAGATTCAGCCAGTAGCGACGGGGAATACCGCGGCCACGACCCCGGCGTCGAATAGGTGAAAGCCACGGATTGGCTGTCTGGGCTTCCTTCGGCCAGGCTCTAGATTGCGCGGCCCCGGGCCAGTACTGGGGCTCAACCCGCTGAGTCTGGAATGTCGTCCCATCGGCCGTATCGAATCCGCTCGACGTCTACCAGTGAGACTGGGTGCTCGCCCAGCAGATGCGCTAGTCCCGGCCCCTCGATGATCTTGACGGAATGCAGCGCAGCGTTCTCATGCGCCTGTGGACTGAAGAACTGGTTGGTCAGGCAAACCTTCGTGAACCTGACGCCCGGGTGTCTCTTTTCGTAGAGGGCCGCACCGGCGACGACTTCCTTCACAGCATCCCAGCTCAATTGGGCGCCAGGCGCGCCCGACGCCTTCGACTGCAGCAGTTCGCCCTCGTCACCGCGGATCGCAACCAGATCCACGCCGTTGTCGCCGCTGCTGGGCGTCTGGTAGCACAAGAATCCGCGCTTTGACCAAAGGGTCTGCGCGAGGCACTCGAAGTGCTTCCAGTCCATCTGCGCCGCCATGTCGAGCGTGACCATGTCCTCCAGGCCGGCGCGGCTAGCCTCTGGGACAACATCGGCGATGTCGAACTCCCCCGGGCCTATGTCTCCCGTCCCATTCAGCATGTCATGCGCAAGAGCTCGCTTGGATGTAAGAAGCTCGTCCAGCTTCACGTCGAATGTGGAGAAGTCCTCGGCCGTGACTATGGGGTAGTACACGTGCACGTCCTTCTTTTGGCCGATCCGATAGGCCCTGTCCGTCGCTTGGTCTTCCTTGGCAGGGTTCCATGTCCGCGTGTAGTGGACCACGTGGTTCGCGGCCTGAATGTTCACGCCAAAGCCAACGGCCAGGGGCGACAGAATGATCACGCCGAAGCCGGGTTCCGCCTGGAACTTCTTGATCCGCTTCTGGCGACTTGCCACGTGGCTTGCCGAGGCCGACGTGTCGCCGTTGATGATGTCGGGCCTGTAGCTCAGCTCCTCCTGGATGTAGTGCTGCAGGAGACGTTGAATGTTGCGGAATTCACAGAACACGATGACCTTCTCGTCCTGCCTTCGGACTATCGCTAGTTGCTTGAGCAACCAATCGAGCTTGGGAGACTTCACGCGATACTGCGGGAGAGGTTCTGGAGTAAACACGCCGAGACCGTGGCGCCTGGGGTCCGTGCAGAGCAGCCGAAGATATTGCAGGAGTCCGAGGTGATTCTTGAACGGCGACGCCACGTCTGGGTCAGCGCGCCTCTTGAAGTCTTCAATTGCCCGAGCGTACAGATTGCGTTGCGCAGGGGAGATGGGCAGCCGGCATGCTGAGCTGATGATCTTCTTCGGCAGGTCTTTCGCAACCTCATGCTTCATCCTCCGAATGAGCTGCGGTGCGATCTTGAGACGAAGCTCTTCAACGCGGGTTCGTTCCTCGTCGGTCCTCGCCTCAATGGGTCGGCGATATCGCTGTCCGAAATCATTGAGCGCGCCCAATAGGCCTGGCTGAACGAAGTCGAACAGGCACCAAAGATCGGCCAGTGTGTTCTCGACTGGCGTCCCCGTGCACGCCACGCGGAAGATAACGTTCTGCTTCTTCGCCGCTCGAGTGACCATCGTGGCGGGGTTCTTGATGCGTTGTGCCTCATCGCAGACCATGATCGACCATTTCTGCAAGGCAAACGAGAACTCCAGATCTCTCAGTGTCTCGTAGGTGGTGAGAACGACCCTCGCGGTGCCGACCCAGCCTGGTTTGAGAAACCTGACTAGGCCGTCCTCCACCCGAAGCCGCTCGTCGACCTGCGCCCGCGGGACGCGCAGATGGACCAAGCCATCGCCATATGCGGTAAGCATGGGTAGGGCGCCGGGCGCGAGGAACTTGTCGCATTCGTCGCGCCAGTTCTCGAGGAGGGAGACAGGTGCCACCACCAGCATCGGCTCGATCGTAGGGGAGCGTTCAACGAGCCAAGCCATAAACGCGAGGAGTTGGAGGGTCTTCCCCAGCCCCATGTCGTCCGCAAGCACGGCGCCCCGAACCTGGTGCTCTTCTCTCGCCTCAAACAGATGCTGCATCCACGCGAGCCCCGCGCGCTGATGAGGCAGCATGGGGAGGTCCGACCGAAGAGCCCGGGGAACCTCAGGGTCGCGAGGGAATGCCTGGAGGGCGGTGCGACGATGCTCCTCATAGTCAACGGACTCGATGTTGGCGCGGAGGATGAGGCTCTTTCTCTTCCCGGTGCCTTCTCCGTTGGGCTCCGCCCTGGCCGCCGGCTCGAATGTGCCGCGCTTGATGTCGTCAAGAGCGGCCTCGAACGTCTTTGTGATGTTCTCTGCCTCCGCAAAGGGCATCGGGCGCGGCAGCCACGAAACGATCACTTGGTCCGCGCCCTCCGCCCGGGCCGCCCGTGTCGCAACCTCGAGCTCTTGGAGCGACCTCGGACTAAGTGGAATCGCAATCGACTCCGACCCGGCGTCGGGGGGATAGACAACGAAGGGCACTACGTTGTCCGGGAACCAGCCCTCACCGTCATTCCGTCTCGCGATGTATGGCGAGAAGTACGGTTTCTCGAAGCCTATTGCCTCAACTCGGGACGAGTACCCGCTCAGGTCATGGACGGTGGCATACGACACCACCGCTGGCCCCGTTTGGCGTATTCGAAGAGCCTCCTTGAGGGCGGCAAGATAATCCCGCGTATCCCCCTGGATCTCGAGATCGAATCCTTGCCAGGCAATGAGCGGATAGCCGTTCGAGAGACACGCCTCAACCTTCTGGACGAATAACTCCAAATCGTCGTCAGACAACCACTCCGTCTCTGACGAGAGTGGCCCTGACGTCCCAGCCGACTCCACCAGGAGACCAATGCGGAGAGGGTAGCCGGTGAGGTCCCGTTCAAATACAGGAACGAAACGCTCGTAGTGAAGTCCCGCGGCCTCCCTCGCAGCCTCGAACTGATGCTCGACGATCACGTCCTTGGCGCTCTCACCGAGGGTGGCGTAGGGGTTCAAGATGAAGGCCTGTGCCCGGGCACCCGCGGCCCGCCTTCCCGGCAGCCTCTTGATCTCCTCGAGAACGCTCCTGACTCCCGGGGAAATCAGCACCTGAACCGTGCCTTCCGCGGTCCGGATGTCATACCGGTCGCGAACGCCAGGGGAGCGGTCGAAAGCGGACAGCCAACCCGAGGGAGCCTCCGCGAAACGAGGCTCGATCTCGATTACGGTGTCGACGGTGATGTCTTCCGACCTACGGAGACCGATATCGAGTGTCTCCGGGGTGAGCACCACCGAACGATGCAGGAAGTCATCAAGGTGGGCTCGCGCCTGTAGCGCCAGTGATCGAATGCGTCCCCAGCACTGGCGCTGGTAGCCGTCATGCCGCTGCGCGGCCGGCCTCTTTGAGAAGTCCACGACGCTCGCGAAGAGCTGCCATTGAGATCTGTCCATCATCTCGGTGAGGCCACCGTCTGTCATGACCGGCCCGACAAGTTCAGGAGAGGCAAGCCTTCCGTCTGCTCTGATCCATCCGGAAACCGCAATTGAGAAGGTCGCGTCCGTCAGTGCTCCGCGGCTCCTTAGCGATATGCGCGCATCGGTCGTGTGTGGCAACTGCAAGACGGCCGCCAAGTCTGCGTACGCCGGAAGTTGCGTGGCGTCGTAGAAGGCGTCCCACGCGATCATGAGCAAGTCGCCCCGCTCGATGAGGTATCCGTCATCGCTCAGCTGCGACACGAATGGCACCAGGATCGTGTCCGTGACTCGTGGGCCCTTCGAGGGCTCACGCTGCCTTAGCTCCAGGCCCGCCTCTGTCCATGAGACGCGCCAGTCGGCTGGCCCCGTGCTGGCGCCCCTTCCGCTCTGTGTGGGCATTAGGGGCACTCCTTGTACCAGCCCTTTGGGGCTTTGTATTTGAAACCCCAGCCCAAGAGGGCGTTGGCGACGGGTCTCTCGACGCCCCCTCCGAGGACCCAGAGATTGCCTCCGCGCTGCGTTTCGTCCACGACCCTCAGCCCCGCGTCCTTTGCCAATGAGTCCAACCCGCACCGACTGAACGCCTCAAGCTCCCACCAAGCTACCGAGGTCCCGGCCGGAGCGGTAGGTGGCCGGGGGGGAGGTGGCGGAGTCGTAGGTGGCGGGGTGGCAGGCGGTGGAGCGGGTCGGGGCCTCGGTCTTGCGACGGGCTCCGCCGCGCGGCGCGCCCTAGACACCGGCTTGGGTTCGATTCCAAAGCGACGAAGGATGGATTCGAAGTACTCCTCCCATCGACCGAAGCCGTGGATCCCATCTTGGTACTTTAGCCAAAGCACGCGGGAGTCGCTCTTCAGGGAGTTGGGTGCGTTCTTGGCTGTACGCACGTCTCTCGTCATGTCGAAGGGAAGACCCTGGCTCGCGTCATAGCCATAGAGAGCGTTCGCGCGACGGCTAAAGCCGACGATGACGAGGCTGCCCATCCTCATGACGAACGCGTTGTTATCGCTGCTGTCTCGAAGACCGACCGTGAGCCCGCGCAGCTTTCTTCGAAGCTCAAGGAAGTCGGCGCTCCGGGAGTTCACGGCGGCTGATCCCAGAGCGAACTGGACAGTCTCGATGGCGTGGACATAGCGCTTCCAAAACTCCATCCGTCTACGGTCTCCAGCACCCTCCTCGGCGAGGAGCGTGAAGAAGTCCTCAATGAATTGGAGCTTCAGCCACTCCGTAATCATCGCCCGCCCCGCGGACGAGACACGTGACCAGCGGACCTGGTTCGACGCGAGCCATGGGCTCCCCCAGCACGTCACCGCGTGGTCCCGAAGCAGCGGATGCATGGCCGGGTGGGCCATTCCCACGTACCGGTCGATGATCGCCTGGAGGCCGTGGTCCCGAAGTAGGGGCTCCCGCTCGATCGTCCGCAAGAGGTGGGGAAGGTAGTGGAGAAAGCCCTCGTCCCGCTCCTTGACTCCGGCGGTGACCTGCGCCCGAACGAGCTCTCGGACGAACCAAGACGCCCCGCCTATGGCCAGATTGGCGCGAACCCTCTCAACTTCACTGTTGTCCCCCCGAAGCATGGCCAACCCGTAGCGGTCGCACGGCGTCGCCGAGAACAGGTGTGGACTCTCCAGGGCCGTGAGAACCCAGTCGGGTTGAAACTCGCCATACCGGATTGCGCGAAGGTGCTTTGCGAGATAAGCGCGGAGAAGACTCCAGTTGTCTCTCCCCGGCGTTGTGGCCATCTCGCCGAAGCCGTCGTAAGAGAAGTAGCTTGCGACCAGTCCGTGGAAGCAGCGGCGAAATGACTTCGGATTTCGGCGCCAAGCATCAACTTGGGAGAGGAAGGCGGAAAAGCGCAACTTGTCGTCAAGGATGCAAGCCGAGCCGACACGGTACGGCAGGGAAAGCCCAAAACTGACGAGTCTGGCGTCTCGAAGGGACTCGAGTTGAGACGTTGACCAGAAACGAGATACTGCCTCGCGCTGCCTGTCCACGGGGATGAGCTCGGATCCGGCGGTCCGTACATGTGCTTGGAGACGCTTTAGCGTCAGCTCAATCTCTTGGCACGGTGGGTACGGGCTCGCCGCGCTTTGGAAGCTTCGAGCGAGCAAGGACCGAAGGTGATCTGCCGCAGTCACTGAGGTAGCGCGCATGTTCCGGTGTTCACCGGAGTCGATTCAGCCGTCTCTCGCCGAGGCTCACCAACGCCGAGGAACTCGAGTCGCATTTCCACGCGCCGACTCTCAGCAGCGGTCTCCTTCGCGGCATTGAACGAGTAGCCGCCCACGAGGAAGAGCGCGCGGACTTGCTCCTGCTGATCTTCCGTCAGGCGATCCTCGAGTCGCGAAGGAAACATCGCGCAAAGCACCCGTTGGCTGCGTGCCAGGCTCAGGTTCAGGTTGAACAGGTAGTCGCCGGTCTTGTCGGTAAAGCCCTCCACTACGATGCGCTTCAGCACCCGCCGCCCCAGATCGTCATTCGCCAGCCTGAGTATCTCGGGCACGAACGCTCGCAGGCTGCGCTCTTGGTCCTGCGACAGGAATGACTGATTGAGGGGGAACTGTGCCCTCTCGCCAAAGTCAATGACTCTGCGGCCCGCATCAATCTTGATGCCTGGGAAGCCGGCCGCGGCGTCTTGAAAGCGCTTCAGGATCGTTGAGACATCGTCATCGTGCTGGGACTGCGCGGCCTCTTGCTCCGTGATTGTCTTCGTAACGGAGAGGAGAGCGACGCTCATGACCACCAGGAAGAGAACCATCAGGGCCGTCATCAGGTCCGCGAACGAAATCCAGAAGGGCTTCTCTGCCTCATCACTTCGGCGGTGATGGCTTCGGGAGGGCGCCCTGAGCATTGGTTACTTCGACTCGCTGATTGTTGTTTCCAGCTCTTGGATTGTGGCGTGCAAGAGGTTTACGGAGGCCGCCAGCTTTGACTGGAAATCGGTGTTCGCGCGGCCAAGTGTTCGCGTTGTCTCCTCTGCGAAGGCCTGGTGCGCCTTGGCGAGCACCTCGCTCACGTCGTCGAGGTAGTCATTGGCCTGAACCTGGGCGACCGCCAGCTTGTCGGATGCGGACTGGATGCGGGCAAGCACATCCGTGGTCAAGCTCGCCTCCCGTCTTGCAGACTCCACCAAGGCCCGAAGCTCCGCCACAAGCGCCGCAACGGCCTCGCGCTGGGATTGGTAGTCCCCCAAGGTCTGGCGAAGGGCCGACGCACCTGCGGTCAAGGCACCAGTCACCTCCACCATCTTCCCGGCCACCGTCGCGGCTTGGCCCATCGCACCCGACACTCGTTCGCCCGCCTGGGCGAAGTTCCCGGTGGCCGTGCTCAACGTCTCGGCGCCGTAGTTCATTCTGTCTAGGGCCGTGGTAGTCACCTGCGCGATTCTCGCAACCGCGTCTTGCATCCGCGTTGAGGCAATCGCCATCTCCTTCACGGCGGTGTCGACAGACCCTGCCATTGAGCTCACTGCTGAGGCTGTCCGCTGGGCCATTACTTCCTCGCGACCACGGTTTCCGTCGAGGGCCTGATCATTTGCTGCTCTGAGGGACTCGACGACCCCGGCGACCTGCTGCGCCATCAGCTCTAAGGCTTGCTGCATCTTCGCGTTGGTTTCACTTTGCGACGATGCGACGAGCAGGCGGAGCTGTTCAACGAATGCGGTCGTCTGTGCGTTGATGCTTTGCTGCCGTTGCTCCATCTTCTCAACGGCCTCTGCCATCCGCTTGGCCATCGCATCGCTTGACGCTTCGCTCGTCGACTCCATCCTGGCCACGAGTGCATTGAGGGTGCGGACGACCTCTTGCATGCTCTCTGCGGTTCCGCGGTTGAGATCGTTCAGACCCGCGATCTGGCCCCCGAATAGATCGTTCAGTCGCTGACTAAAGCTGGCCAGCACGTCCTGCAGCAGTCGCGACGCGGCGGCAGACTGGTCGCCGCTCGCGGCTCGGACGGTGCCTGCAATGTCCTTCATCGGCTGGCTCAGGCTCTCCGTGATGCTTCCAGATATCGCAGTCGCAAGAACCTGATTTGCTCCGTGCGTGGCGGTGATTTGAGACCGGCTGATCTCTCGCAGAATCTCGGTCAGCTCGCCGACGAGGGCGTCCTTCAGGATCCTCGACTGGCTCGCTGATTCCTCGGACGCTTGCACGAGTCGCGAGAGATATTCTTCACCCGCCCCGGCGACGAAGCGCGAGTCGATGTCGTCGGCGATTTCCTCTGTCAGCCGATACAACGAAGCGACGAGGAACTTCTCCACGAAGGTCACGATCATCGCGGCCGCGATCGCGGCCGCCGAGACCCAGAAGGCTGTGTGTACCTCAGCGAGAAGGTTCTCGACGGCTCGGTTGGTGGCACCAGGGGCCGGGGAGGCCCCCGATGTTCCAAACCCGGTCTGGAACTGCCCTAGGCCCTTGATGAGCCCAGAGAAGGTGCCGATGATGCCGACCCCTGTGAAGATGCCCGGTAGGTGTTTGAAGAACTCAACACCTAGGCGACCGTCAACTACGGTCTGACTGTTGAAGTACGCATCTGCTGGAACTGTGCTGCGAATCGCAATGACCGTGGACCGACCGTCTCGATCCTCCGTCTGGCGATGCAGCGTTTCCTCGTACTGCTTCCACAGGTGCGCCAATCGCGCATCGACGGAGAATATGGTCTTCAGCTTCTCTGGGGCCCGGCCGGACACCGCCCCGAGCCCCGCCTTGACTGCGCGCAGGCGCTGCCAGTGCCTGAGGGCCGGGACCAGGAACCAGACCAGAAAACCGATAACCAACGCCGCGAGAACCGAGCCGGTCACGAGCAGAGTCGCCGGAAACGTGAGATTCATGTGGAAGGCGAGTCTTAGGTGGATGCAGACCGTCGGTTGGTGGCCAGACGACTATATGCCCCGGGGAGGCGCTAGCGGCCGGTGTTGACTGCGGAATGGCCCGAGAGAGCTTTGGAGACCTTTGGCTTACCTGGCGCCGAGTCGAAGTCGACCTCGGCCACGATCTTCGGCTCGCGCGTGATGTCCTGGATGACGAAGTTGTCGGACGAGACGCTGCGCAGCGACACGGTGTCGGCGGGGTAGC
>Ga0075163_10012071_pt1 | contig 11251 bp, 9 predicted proteins | sample JI1023141ADNA_FD_71478 | JGI IMG/M metagenome (GOLD analysis project Ga0075163, IMG submission 71478) | Wastewater effluent complex algal communities from Wisconsin, to seasonally profile nutrient transformation and Carbon sequestration -... | ecosystem: Engineered > WWTP > Effluent > Algae...
TAAAGTGGGAGTTTACAAACGGAAAAGCAAGGGAGAAGCTAGAAAGACATTACCCAAAAGTTACAAAGAAGTACAAACCGGTTCAATTTATTTGAAGGACTTTAGGGACAAGACACTAGAACTCTTACAATCGTTGAAAGAGCGCACCGAAGAGGACTCGAACCTCTAACCACCTGATCCGAAGTCAGGTACTCTATCCATTGAGCTATCGGTGCACAATGGAGATCTATTGAAGAAAATATAGCAAAAAGAGAAAATTCATTCTAGGTAAAAATGGAAGAGCAGAAAGTTGAGGGGATCGTTTTAAAGACAGTCCCCTTTAAAGAAAATGATCGAATTCTCACCCTCTACACCCCTCAGCAAGGGGTGATGAGTCTTTATGTTCAGGGGCTTTCAAAAAAAAAGCCGGCATTGACTAACCTTGCAACTCCCCTTTGCCGCGGCGAATATCTCTTTCGGAAAGGGCGCTCTGATCTTCATAAATTTTTTGATGGAACCATCCTCGATCTCCATCTCCCTTTGAGAAAATCATACACCCATCTTCAGGTCGGAGGAAAAATCCTCCAGACCATTCATGAGACGCAGCTCCCCGGAAAAAGTTCTCCCGCCCTTTATGCTTTGCTCGTCTCTTACCTTAAAAAACTGGGCGATGCGACCTTTCCTGAAACCCTTTTGGCAAGCTTTCACCTCAAGCTTCTCAAACATGAAGGGGTTCTCTCTCTAGAAAATCTCCCCTCCTCTCTTGATGAGAAAACAATCCATATCCTTACCACAACAAGACAGTTCGAACCTCTCCTTGATTTAGAACTCCCTCCCTCTCTTCTAAAAGGGATCGATGCACTTCTTGCTGCACAATTCTAATATTTTCGGTTTTCAAAAATAAACTTTACTGCTAAACTCATTCCATTATGAGTTGGCTCGTCAATTATATTTGGGGTCCAAAGATAGCGCCCCCACCTCCATTCTCTCCCAATCTTGAAAATTTCGTGATCATCGGTTATGCTCGTGACGAAACCCTTGTTTTTAAAACAGAATCCTACCACCCGAATGAAAAAGACTCTTTCTTTAAAGCAATTGAACAACAATTTCATCTCTCTTATGTATCCGATTTAAAAGAAGGTGAATACTCAAAAGCCTTTCATGTCACCTTCCGCCGTGGAGAAGTCGCAGAGCCGATGATGCTCCAGATGATTAAAATCAATCAGATCCCTACTCTACGTCATGTCACTCAGCACTTCTCATTAGACAAAAACAATGATCATACTGGCATTGACTGGCACCTTTTCCTTTCCCCCTCTTCCCCCCTCCCTGAGCCTCAATACGCCATTGCATGGAGTACTACGCAAGCAAAGTTCATCGTTTTAACAAAAGAAGAAATCAAGGGTGGTTTAGAAGGAGAACATATCCTCTATGCCACCCTCACCCCTTACCAGGAAAGACAAACACCCTTCTATACCCATCCCCTGATCCCTTTCGATACCTACGATACGATTTCTCCTTTTTGTCCAGTAGAGACCCTCTTTCCCTTTGTTTTAGCCTCTTACCTGAGAAACCTAAAGATCGAAAAATTCTTGGGAGAAGGTGCGTTTTCAAAAGTATGGGCAGTCACGTTCACTAATCCCCAAGGAAAATCTCAAAGAACAACACTCCGCCTCCCAAAAATCATCTCCTGCAAGAAAGAGCTGATAGAAAAGTATTATCAAATCCGCAAGGAGAGATTTGGAGGGGAATTCGGAGCCTTCCTTCCTCAAGGACCTTATAATATCAACAGCTACTACGCTATTGTCTTTGATGAAAATCAAAAAAGATTTCGCATTTTAAAACGGGATGAGATCCGAGATCTCTATGACCATCCAGAAAAGATAGGAGAGAATACCTATACCCTTTTTGGCATTTTAGGAGAGTATCATGAAGGAGCAAAGACCCTTACAGAGTTCATGAAAGAACAAGGGAAGTTCGAGATAGAAAAAATCAGAGAATATGCTTACCAATTTCTTTTAGCTCTCAATGAATTTAAAAATCTCAAGATCATTCATCGGGATATCAAGCCTGATAACATCCTTATCCTTCGTGATAAGACCCTCAAAATTTTTGACTTTGGTCTCGCAGCAACAGGAATTGAACCGGGACAAGAAGCCCAATCTTTTTTAGGAACCCCTGTTTATATGTCACCTGAGATTCTTAACAGGGATTCCTATGATCATTCGGTTGATCGGTATGCTGTTTACTGCATCCTTTTTCAAATGGCAACAAGAGAGCACCCCTGCCCTAACGTTAAAACGATGGCTCAACTTAAAGAAGCTGTAGAAAAGATCGATCTTGATCAAGATCCTAGATTAGAAAACCTCCCTCCCTCCTTTCGCACATTTCTGAAACGGCTCGGTGACAAAGACCGAAAAGCGCGATGGGAAGAAGATAGACTTTTAAACGAAGATCCGTTCCTTCAAGTAGGGGCTCCACCACCAGCTCCCCATATAGAAACACCACTCCCTTCCTTCACCCTCTCCCAATCTTCGCAACACAATTCCTCGACTCCTCCCCCTTCTCTCTTAGGAAGAGTCGCCAAGCTGGTCATCCTTGCAGGGATTGTATTCGTCCTCTATCACTTTGCCCGGCGCCTCCTTACCTTTGCGACCCGTCCTCATTTTCCGAAAGGGAAACCCCTGTAAGCGCCTCAAAACGCTTCACCCGCGCCTCCGCCTTGTCTTTCTTTTGCATATCTAGATTAAAAGAGGTAAGACTCAAAATCTCCAAACGAGCCGCTCGTTTGCCTATTTTTTTGAGTTTTTCAAGATAGGTTCCTGCTTCAGCTCTACCCTCATTTGGCCCATAATTTTTAAGGAAGATACCCTCTAAGAATGGGAAAGCAGAAATAGACATCGTGATATCTTCAAATTCCTCTCTTCTCCTAAGATTCATACCCAGTGCAGGAGGGAATCCCATAAGCTGTAGAAAATAAAAAAATCCTGATGAATTCATAGACTCTCTTAATAAAGAAATATAGCATTGGAACATAGTTGACTGTGCAATACTCCTCACAGCTGGGGTCAAATCCCCTTCCAATCGATCAAAGAACTCATCAATTTCTGGAAGGGCGCTATTTATAATCCCATTAAAAGCGTATTCAATTGCTGCTCTTGCGTCCGTTGTGTACTGCCCATCCGCATCCAAACCACGCTCCTCAACCCCATTTTCTCGTCTAGCTACACGATCCTCAAAACAACTCCAAAACTCAGCGGGAGTGATCCAAAAGATTCTGGAGATCTGTCTGACAATCTCTTGACTTTCCTTTTGGTCAAACTTCCCTCCTAAAGGATTCATTAATGCTCCCTTTTCTAAAACCGATTGAATAAAGCCCTTACTATCAACAACAGCATGGGGCAAATAAATGGCCTTGGGAGAACGAAATGTTTTTTCAGTAAAAAGTTCCTGAGTAAAGATATCAACGTCTTCTTTAATATTAAAGTTAGGCGGTAACTTTCGAACCATTGGACAACGATACACAACCAATTTAAAGGGCTTGTTCTCTAATTTAGGAATATCTGCTCCTCTGAAACTCACTACTGGATCAAAAAGCTCTCTCTCTCTCTTAGAGAAGGAAATGCCAATCGATAAAGCAGCAATGGATGGAATATAAATGGATGCAATATAGAAGATAGTCTGATGACTTTCTTCGACAAAGCAATTAACACATCCAGATAAGATTATTCCACTTACCAGAGCAATCTTAAAGATCATGGAGTCAACCCTTTCTAAATGGGCAGTTCTCTCCTGATTGATATTGTTTTTAAGCGCTCTCTGATGCTCCTTGTTATCTGTTTGAACAAACCATGAGTATTTTTCTAGCTCTTTTTCTGTATAAGTCATGGCATTCTCTACTAATCTCTTTAGATATGTAATAGAGGACTTTTCATTATTTTTCTCAGGCAGGTCTGAGCAGACAAAATGACCACCTCTCTTAAGGTAAGGATAGGCAATCAGGGGAATAACAACAGATGCAATATAGAATGTGTTTTGACGATTTCCTTTGCCAAAATAGTAAGTACATCCAAATAAGATAACTCCACTCATCAAAGCAATGCGAAAGACAGTGAGCTCCATCTTTTGTAAAGAAGCTCTTCTATCCATAAGCAACTTTTTAACACTTTCCTTATCGTTCTCTTCTTTTTTTTGGACAAGCTCCTGATAGTCTTCTAGCTCTTTTTTCGTATACGTACTGACAACCTTGAGATCGAAAAAACACTCTACCTTAAACTGCCCTGTTGGTAGAATCTTTTTCATTCTTCGCACATACCGATCTGCATCCTTTGCCTCAGCTAGGTTGTATTTAACAACCCGCTCTGTTTCTTCAGGTCCCCACGGCGAAAAAAGTTTTTGAGTATTGATCTCCATTTATATCCTGCTTGATAAAGGCAAAAATATAGCAAATGAGTCCATAAAATGGGTGGTATAAAAATTTAAATGATGAAATCAGGGAAGAAAAATGTGCGAAAGGGGGGACTTGAACCCCCAAGGGATTTTACTCCCACTACCACCTCAAGGTAGCGTGTCTGCCAGTTCCACCACTTCCGCAAAAGTAAAGCAAAAGGTATCATAGCGAGTTAAGGGATATCCAATCAAGGATTTTGGTTTGAAATATTTTTTTATGGGGCTGATTAAGCTCTATCAATGGACTCTTGGTCCCTTTACGCAAGGGCAGTGCCGGTTTTACCCCTCATGTTCGGAGTATGGTCTCGCTGCCTTTAAAAAATATGGCGTTTTTAAGGGAAGCTATCTCACAGTGCGCCGCATCCTGAAGTGCAACCCTTGGCATAAAGGAGGGATTGACCCCCTTCTTTAATTGATTAATGGTGTATTACCGGGCAGTTGAATCTCGCTTCCCACCTTGAGCCTTTCGGATTCGAGATGGTTCATCTCTTTGATAACGTCCACCTTGACTCCATAGGTGCGAGAGATTTTCCAAAGGCTATCCCCTGTTTGCACAACATGGATACGAGGAGGATTTTCTGGAGGTTTCCCCGCAAGCTCTTGGATCGCGCTGGAGCGGATCCCTCCCTTCACCTCTGCTAAAAAGGTCTCGATAGGGGGAGTGCGATCGGTAAGAAGAGAAAGGAGCGTTTCCATCTGCTGATCATTGAGCCTTTTCAAAGCATACTCTTTCTCAACAAGAACAAGGAGATAAGCAGCAAGAGAAGATCCTTTCTCCATCAAAGGGGTCAAAAAGGGAGCAAAACTTTGGGGACTTCCAGTTGGGCTTGTTTGAAGCTCCTCTGAAAACGTTTGAATCTCTTCCCAAGACCCCTTTGTCACAAGAGAAAAAAGATTGTCATCGGAAATGAGATAGGGCAACCTTTGAAAAGCCCGATAAATCAGAAAATATTCGGTGGTGTTTTTAAAAGCATCGACAAGACTTTGCGGACACACCTCCCGATTTTTAATCTCCCGAAAAAGTCCTTTAGGAGTAAGAGGCCACACTTCCGTCCAAGCAAAGGTCCGAATCGCCTCCAGGCGCTCTTCAGAAAGGGCAGGAAAAAGGGTGATCTCTTTTCCTCCAAAGGAAAAAAGCCGTTTTTCCATTGGAAATCCTGAAAAAGCACGGTGCACATCAAAATCATGAAACGCCGTTAAAAAGGCGAGGGCTAAATCACACCGCCTTTGCCCTTCTTCGATATGAGTTTCATTAAAAAGTTCCCGGACAAGTGCTTCATAGGGCATTCCCTGGAAACCCTCTAAAACGTCTCGATTTGTGAGAACTATTTCCCTCACCTTCTCCCCCACGAGTGTTGGAAGAACCACCCCTTGACGCTCCTTCAAAACAAAAGTGATAAACGTTGCGATCAAAGCAATATTTAACGTCCCACTGATAATCAAAGAGTGGATAAGGATCCGAGAGCGTCGCCCAATTTTTTTTTCAAATGTCTCCATAAAAGAAGAGTACCAAAAAATCGTGAAAATTGTAAAATAGAGCGATAAAAAACTTTGGATGTATCATGCGTGTTTCTCTTTCTTGGCTAAAAGACTTCGTTAAACTCAATCTTTCAAATGAAGCCTTATCGAACCTCCTTACCCTTGCAGGGCTAGAGGTCGATAAAATAGAGAGAACCTCCTTTTCCTTTAAAGGGGTGGTTGTGGGAGAAATAAAAGAAACAGCCCCCCATCCGAATGCAGACAAATTAAAAATAGCGCAGGTTTTCGACGGAACTGAAACCCTCCAAATCGTTTGTGGCGATCCGAAGTGCGCCCCTGGAATGAAAGTTGCTCTCGCAACGATAGGAGGGACTCTTACGGACAAAGAAGGGAAAGTTTTTAAGATCAAGAAATCAAAACTCCGCGACGTAGAATCCTTCGGGATGCTCTCTTCTGAAGAAGAGCTTCAACTTGCAAAATCCTCTGATGGAATTATGGTTCTTCACAGTGACCTCATTCCAGGAACTGACTTAACAGAGCTTCTCGGCGATGTAATCTTCGAAATCTCTTTGACGCCAAACTTAGGGCATTGCATGAGTCTTTATGGAGTCGCGCGCGATGTTGCCGCTCTCTTAAATCAAAAAGCCACCCTTCCCCCTGTAAACATCGAAACAGGAAAAGCACAGTGCGATTTGTCTGTCATTATTAAAGATAAAGAAAACTGTAGCCGGTATGCAGCGCGCAAAGTGCGAGGCGCGCAAGTAGGACCTTCTCCAGACTGGCTTAAAGCCCGCCTTGAAAATGCAGGCATTCGCTCCATCAACAACATTGTCGATGTCACCAACTATGTCATGCTTGAAGTAGGACAACCCCTTCACGCCTTCGATGCCAAAAAGGTGCAAGGACAAACAATCGTTGTCGATTCAACGACCCAAGAAATTGTATTCGAAACTCTCGATGGTGAAAAACGAAAAATCCCTTCCGGCATTTTGATGATCTATGATGAAAAAAGACCCATTGCTGTTGCAGGGGTCATGGGAGGAAAAAATTCTGAAGTCGACGAAAAGACAACAGAGATTATTCTAGAAGCAGCCCACTTTAACTCTTCCATTGTTCGCAAAGGGAGTAAAGCTTTAGGGCTTCGGAGTGAATCTTCCGCCCGTTTTGAAAAAGGGATCGACTTTGAAATGGTTCCCATTGCCCTCGATCGAGCAGCAGCACTTATCGCAAAGCTTAGTGGAGGAATCATCGACGAAGGGAAAGTAGACATCATCTCTAAAGAAGAGCAAAAACGTGTTATCAAACTCCGTTTAAACAGGTGCAATGCCATTTTAGGGACCAAACTGAGCCTCAGCGAAATCGAATCCTTCTTAAAACGACTAGAAATGCGAGTGAAAGGAGAAGGAGAAACCCTTCATGTCACAGTCCCTTCCTACCGGAATGACATCTCTTCCGAAATCGACCTCATTGAAGAAGTCGCCCGCATCTTTGGATATAACAACATCAAGAAACGAGAGATGCGCGTTATCAATTCCCCCCTTCCCCATAGCCCGATGTACCTCATGGAAAAAGAAGTTAGAGAGCGTCTCATTGCCTCGGGGCTTCAAGAATTCATCACCTGCGATCTAATCAGCCCAGAGCTTGCAGAACTCTCCTTAGAAAAACATCTCGGGGAAAAAGAAGAAATTTTCGTCTTAAAACCTAGCTCTATCGACCAATCGATCCTCCGCAGCTCTCTCCTTCCTGGAATGCTTCAAGCCGTTAGACATAATTTTGATCACCAAAACGAAAACTTAGCTGCCTTTGAAATCGGACACATTCATTTCAAAGATGGGCAAGAGTTTCGAGAAAGAAGCACAGCATCGATCCTTTTAACAGGAAAGAAAGGCCCCTATCATTGGAAAGAAAAAGGAGAAGAGACCGACTTTTTTGACCTCAAAGGGATCATCGAAAATCTTTTGGAAGGGTTTCATATAGAAAAATATACCTTTGAATCCTCTCATTTGAAAAGTTTTCATCCAGGCATTCAAGCCGAAATTTTGGTTCAAGAGCTCCGTTTAGGAGTTTTAGGAGAAGTCCATCCGAGCAAGCTAAAAAAAATGGGGATTGAAAAGAGGATCTATTTTGCCCAAATCGATCTCCATGACCTTAAAAAAGTGAAAGGGAAAGACAAAAAGATGACCTCTCTCCCTCAATTTCCAGGATCGGAACGTGATTGGACCGCAACTTTCCATCACACAATTCCCCTCGGTCAAGTCTTCAATGTGATCACAGCTTTTCCCTCAAAACTTCTTAAAGAATTTAAACTCCTCGACGTTTATCAAAGTGAAAAACTTGGGAAAGATAAGAAAAATTTTACCTTCCGTTTCACCTATCGCTCAGATAAACAAACAGTCGAACAACCCCAAGTTGAGAAAGAACACTTCCGCCTAATTGAAGAGATTCAGAAAAAGTTCCGTGATTTTATTTCTTAAATTGTTATACTCCAGGAAATAGAATTTAAGCGAGGTCAACTATGAAAAAGGGCTTTCTATCACTTACTGCACTATCGGGCCTACTCCTTTTTGGGTGTCAGAATTCGAATAAAGATCAAAACGAAAACGTTGTTTCAAAACGGTACATCCACAAATATGGGTATGATGTCTCCAGAGAAGAATGGGACGGAGCAACCTATCCTGGTCAGGTCATTACAACACTTAGAAATGGAGTCACCGTCACCGCTTCTTATGAAGATGGAGCGTTGCATGGACCCACAACCCACACATTCCCCCACTCTCATACAACCGAGGCGCTTAATATTTATGAAAAAGGGAACCTCGTTAAGAAAGTCACCTACGACATCCGTGGCATTCCTCAGAAAGAGCAGGTTTTTCTCTCCCCTTCCCATGTCAAAACAACCCGTTGGTACCAAAAGGGAACCCCTTTGAGTGTTGAAGAGTATCACAATAGCGAACTCTTAGAAGGAGAGTATTATAACGAGAAAAACGAAACGATGAGCCGTGTTACAAAAGGATCAGGCGTTCGTATCACCCGTGACGAACACGAAAATATCACCTCAAAAGAGACAATTACGCAGGGGTACCCTGTACTGAAAGAGACCTTCTATTCTCACGGCATGCCTCACGTTATCCTCCCCCTCTGTAACGGGAAGGTTCACGGAGAGAAAAAGGTGTTTGCACCTACCGGTGAGCCGATCTCCATTGAAAACTATAAGTTAGACACCCTTGATGGTCTTGCAACCTATTACCAAAACGGATGCCGCTACCTCGAAATCAACTACCAGGAAGGGCAAAAACATGGAAAAGAACGCCATTTCGTTGATGGTGAAACGGTTGTTGAAGAAACAGAGTGGATGGATGGCCAAAAACATGGCCCCTCAATCGTCTTCTTTGATGGAATGTCCCGTACCCGCTTCTATTACAACAACCAAGCAGTGAGCAAAGAGAAATACCGTGAACTTTGCGATATTGAAGAGAATATCGCTATTATGAATGATCGTGCTCACGGCAGAGGCTAATGGATCGAGGGGGCTGACAGCCATACTCACAGGGAGTGAAAAAGATGCCTGGGTATCGGCAATGTTTGTACCTCTCTCCTCTTCCCATCGCGTAATTCAAGGACATGGTACTCGTGGAGGATATGTTTATCCCCTTCAGATGCAAGAAGTTTTGCAACTCCCTCTAAGAATCAATCATTTGTTCCATCAAAGAAGAAAAAAGATTCCTCTTGATCAGACTCTTTTTGAAAGGTTTTTACTTGTTTTTCTTTTTCTGGATGAATCATAAAAACCCAAGATTCACGCATTAAACGAATTAAAAGGGAAAGTCCCCGATCCATAAATTCTCCTCTCCCCCTTCCTATCATACACATTTTTTCTCTGCAACTTGATCTCTTTGGCACACAAATTGCAACTATAACCAATAGAAACCTGAGTTTTGATGAGAGAGGAGGAAACAATTGGATCAGGATAAATTATTGAAGAAGATAGCGAAGCTTGAATCGGTGTGCGATCAGCTCCAGTCCGAGATGCGCTATCTCGACCAGTTACTAGTAGAAGTTGGCTTTGAAGAAGGACTTAAGACTCTGAAAGCTGCGGCGATTGAGTTAATTGACAAGAAGAAACCCCCTGAAGCTTAGCCTTCTCTTCATGAGGAAGCTTACGGAAAGGTTTAGGATTGTTAGATGCTTCAAAGAGGCGAACACGCCCTTCGTCGAAACATCTCTCTTGACAACACCCTTTCCTCTTTTCTGCGCACTTTTTGCAGCTGATGAAGAGCTCATTGCAATCCATATTTGCACAATTATAGTACGTATCCACCTTCTCATCGCAAAAAGAGCACGTACTAATCACTTCACTTTTTTCTTTATCGGTAATCGGAACAACGAGACGATCGTCGAAGACAAAAAGATTCCCCTTCCATTGTTTATTCCCCTGCTCAAGCCCATACTTGATGATCCCCCCATCGAGTTGGTAGACATGCTCGAACCCTTGCTTTGTGAAAAGACAAGAGTAGAGTTCGCACCGGATCCCTCCTGTGCAATACATCATCACCTTCGTATTTTTCTTATCGAGCTTTTTCCCTAGTTCCTTCGCATAAGCAGGAAATTCACGGAAAGTCTTAAAGAGAGGTCTTTCAGCCCCTTCAAAATGGCCCACTTCCCATTCATAATCGTTGCGGACATCAAGAATAATCGTATTCTCATCCCGCTCCTCGATCATCTTTGCCCACTCTTCACTCGAGACATGCTCTCCCCCTTCCGCAATGTCATAAGTTTCATCCATAGCAGCTAATTGCTCGCGATACTTCACCGTCATCTTTGGAAAAGCTTGCTCGGGATAGTGGTGGACCTTAATCTCGGTCCCCTTAAATCTTTCATCTCCCAAAAACCAATCATAGAAAGAGGGGGCATCCTCCTTAGAGATGCTCATCTGAGCATTGATCCCTTTTTCATTGATATAGATCCGCCCCATAGCATCTTTCTCTTTTAAAAAACGTTTCCAGTCCTTTACCTCACGGTGAGGCTCATCGATCTCTACAAAGACATAAAATGCTAAAACAAGGTAATCCATAAGGAAGACGATACCTCAAAAAACCATTTTTAAGCAAGATCCCCAAAAACGAGGGTATGATTAAGAATGGTGCATAGAGAATTAGAGAAAAATTAGTGTCTTGTCCCAAAAGTTCATGAGATAAATCATATACCGTCTATCTTGATGATACGTCGGGCTCCATGTCCTTCGGCATGTCCCCTGCCGCCCCTCTTGAGCTTCAATTTGGAAACGCAAATTGACCTTCAGTTGGGGGCCCGGGCAAAGCCCTAAGCGAGCCCCTCCTTCATGTCA
>Ga0075163_10012072_pt1 | contig 11251 bp, 7 predicted proteins | sample JI1023141ADNA_FD_71478 | JGI IMG/M metagenome (GOLD analysis project Ga0075163, IMG submission 71478) | Wastewater effluent complex algal communities from Wisconsin, to seasonally profile nutrient transformation and Carbon sequestration -... | ecosystem: Engineered > WWTP > Effluent > Algae...
CGCGCGCATGATCGCCTGCGCCTGTTGCTGCGCCACCTGCAGCGCCTGCAAATCCTGCAACGCCTGCAATTGCGTCGTCGTTCGCACCGTCTGCGCCTGCGCGACCGTCGCGCTGTGATCACCACGGGCTGCCTCCTCCCGGTCCACCTACAACGCGCTCCCGCCTGCGCTGCCCGCACCTGGGTCAGAGGGTGCTCGACCGGTCCAATTTCAACCTCGATGAGACGTTCGCCATAAACATAGTTCGGCAAATACTTTTATGAAAAGCATCCTCAAAAGTGTTCTCTTCTTTTGCGCGCTAGCACTAACAGCAGTCGCGGGAGAGCCGGTCAAAGTGGTGGTCGAGATTCGTGGGAAAAACGAAGTGGCCATCGACAGTTCCCGATGTGAATGGTCGGCTGTAGAAACGTCACTCAAAGAAAAGAAGGCTTCAGCGCCCGAAGTTGTCGTTCTGATTGTCACGAAGTCGGATGCCGACCTGCCCACCGTTTCCGGTGTTATGGACGCTTGTCGGAAAGCAGGTATTCGGAATTTCAGATTGCAGGCCAAATAAGGCCACCAGAGCCATCGACCATCGCGACGGCAGGCCCTTTGCCCGTCGCTCAATGCATCAGGCTTAATAAAGCCTCGCCCCTCACCCCCCACCCGTCGCCCGCCCACCACCCGCCGGCGGCCCGCCCGCACCCGCCGCGCGCAGAATCGCCTGGGCCTGTTGCTGCGCCACTTGGAGCGCCTGCAGATCCTGCAAGGCCTGCACCTGCGTCGTCGTCAGCACCGTCTGCGCCGCCGTCACCGTAGCCGCCGTGATCAAAACCGCACTCGTGCCGCCACCCGGCCCACCGCCACCCATCGGACTGCCGCGTCCGCCCATCCCCATTCCCTCCGGAGGCGCGCCCGCACCCGGCGTCCCACTCGTTCCACTACCACTCGCACCCGCCGTGGCCGTCGTCGTCACCGCGAGCACTTGCACCATCTGGTCTGCCTGCGCACTCGTCAGCGGCGCGTTCGTATAGCTGAGACTCTGTTGAAGCTGATTCACCAACGCGCGCTGCGGCTGCGTCGCCTGATACTGTTCGTATTGGGCAAACGCCGTTTCGCCGATCGCCGCGCGGATCGCGTTGTCCGTCTCGGCCTGCGTCGCCGCGACGAGCTTCTTAAAACCCTCCGGATCGCTCCGCGGATCGAGTCCCTGCTCCCGCGCGGCGCGCATCGTGTCCATCATCGTCGCCTCCTTTTCCGCGAGCAGCGTCTTGAAGGTCGCGAGCTTTTCATCGCCGAGATTCAGCGTCTTGAACAACGCCCCGTAGCGCCCGTCGAGCGCCGCTTTTTGTTGGAGCGCCTGGAGCCGCTGCACCTCCGGCCGCTCCATCGCGGCCTGCATTTCCGCACTCGGCGGACCGCCCCGACCACGCCCGCGTCCGCCCGCAGCCGGCGTCTCGCCCGCTCCGCGCTCGGCCACCGCGCCCGCCGCACGGTCGTCCTTCGCTTCCGCGCGACTCGCCTCGCGCGCTTCGAGCACACGGCGGCGTTTCTCCGCCTCGGCGAGTTGCTGCCGCAGCGCCGTCGCATCGTCGCCGCCCACCGCAGCCGCTTCGAGCAGCGCCGCCTTCCAGTAGAATTTCCACGCCACCACCGAAGTGGTCGTCGCCCACACCGCCAGCGCCGCGATCACGAGATTTTTTGAGGTTTTCATAACGCAGAGGGATTTCTTGTTTTAGAGTCGAGGTGGAGCGCGTTGACCCCAACGCGCTTCTATCGGAGTAGTGATTTTTGATTTCCGTTCTCGCTTTCGCTTCGGGCTGTAGAGCAAACGTCCGCCCCGTTGCCCCCAGCACTACGCAGCGAGTCGCGCACGCGACGGTTGCCGCCACTTGCCACCGGCCGGTGCCCCGGCCCGCACACCCACTGCCTCGCCCACGCTCACGCGCAGGAAAGGCCGCACGCGGTTCAGCCGCACTTTCACGGCGCCCACCGTCAGGCCTTCGCGCGCCGCCACCGTCTGGTAACTGTTTCCTTCGACGATCATCGTCACGAGATTCCGGTCCACCGGGCTCAGCCGCGTGAGCGCGAGCGACAGCGCCTCCATGATCTCTGCCACCGGCCGGTCGCTGCTCGTGTCCGGCGCCTGCTCAAACATGCGCTCGTCCGACACCATCGTCGGCCGGCAACGCCGCCGCCGCAGAAAATCCACCGCCGTGTTCCGCGACAGTTTGAACAGCCACGACTCAAACACCGCCGGATCGCGCAACAGCGTCAGCCGCCGCACCATTTTGATGAACACCATCTGCACCACGTCTTCGACGCTGCTCGGTTGAAACAAAATCGGCCGCACAAACGCCGAGATGCGCACCGTGTAGCGCCGCACGAGCTCGGACTGCGCCGCCATCTCGCCTCGCTGCGCCCGCAGCACGATCGCGACCAACTCGGCGCGTTCTTGGGCCGCCAACGCCTCGGCGGTGGTGGAAATTTCGGTGACAGGACGGGAGGAGAGACGTGGAGGATTCACGAGCGCAACAAGCCCCTCAACCGCCCTCCGGCCAACGCCCATGGGACGAATCCCCCCTTAGATGGTGTAAACCGCCCCTTCCCGGGGGCGAATTCCCGCCGCGTTTTCGCCTCCTACGGCCGCGTCACCCGCCCCACGATCACTTCCTTCGTCTTCCGCGAAATGCTGTAGAGCACGCCCGCCTCAAACGGGTCCCACGCGAACGCCTGCCCCTCCGAGGGAAACGGCACCGTCGCGATCCACTTCAACACCGAACCCGCCCGCGGAAACGTCACGACATACAACTCCGTGTTGTCATGGCCCGTAAGGTAAAGATCGCCGCCCGGACCAAACGCTCCACCCGATGCGCTGAACCCGCGCCCGCCAAACCGCTCGATTAAATCCGCTGGCAACGCCCAACCCGCCACCCGCCGCCACTCGTCGTCAAAAGCGATGATCTGCGTCCACGCCGCATCGCGATTCGGCTCCGCGCCCTTGTCGCCGTAGTGCACGAAACACGCGATCCAGCGTCCCGCCGCCGGCCCATTGCCGCGGCCCGCCGTCGCCTCCGTCACGCGGTCCAGCCACGTAAACGATCCGTCCATCCGCCCGAAACTCTGCGAGCCCACGTGCTTGAGCGTCGCCGTGTCGAACAGCTCCAGCGAACTCAGCATCGGCACACCGGGAAAATTCGAGTGGATGCCGTAGAGCCGCCCGTCGCGCACAAAGCCAGCGTTGATGTGAATGATCTCGCCGCCCTTGCCGCCCTCCCACTGCGCCACACGTTCACCCGTCGTCTTCCGATATTTCCCGATCGTGTGGTTGGTGATCGCGTAGAAAAACTCGCGATCCACCGCCACGCCCTGCCCCGCCTCGGGCGCCTTGTAGCGCCGCAACTCTTCGTAGCGCCAACCCGGCGTAGTGAGCTGACCGATCGGCGGTGACAACGCGGGCTCGCCAGCTAACACCATCGCCGCGAGCAAAGAAAACAGCAGGGATAATTTCATCGCGCAGGACTCATGCCCGGTTCAGTTGCGCGCGGCCAGCCTCGACCACGAAACTCGCCCGCGTATTGAGCGCCGCGCCGCGTCGCGACACGAACGGCACCGTGCGAAAATCCGTGCGCCAGGCCCGCGGCGTCACCTCGCAGCTCACATAGCCGCGCTCGTCGTTGAAGTATTTCACGAACGGGTTCTCGCGACAAAATTCCTGCGCGCGATCGAGAGCCTCCGTGCCATCGCCCTTCGAGGTGATCGAGGTGCCAACGAACTCGACGCCGGCGCTGCGCCCATCGAGGCCGTCGAAATCGAGCGGGAGTTCGCTGGCCCAGTTGCAATGCACGTCGCCCGTGATGACGACCGGATTGGCGACCTTCCGCTCCTGAAAATGCCGGAGCAGCCGGCGACGCTCGAATTCGTAGCTGGCCCATTTGTCCATGCTGAGGCCGATCTCGGGGCCGCCGGTCCGATCGATGCGGCCGACGGGAACTTGCTGCGCGAGCACGTTCCACGCGGCGGGCGAGTGCGCGAGGCCGTCGAAGAGCCATTCCCGCTGGCGGTCGCCGAGGATGGTGCGCTGGGGGTCGAGGTGCGCGGCGCGCGGCGGCTGGAGAATCGGCTCGAGCTGATCGGAGCGAAACTGCCGCGTGTCGAGCACGTGGAACCGGGCGAGCCGCCCGAACTCAAGTCGGCGGTAGAGCCGCATGTCGGGTCCGCTCGGCAGCGCGGAGCGGCGCAGCGGCATATGCTCGAAATACGCCTGATAGCCCGCCGCGCGGCGCCGCAGAAAATCCGCCGTCGAGATCCGGTCGGGATGCTCCGGGATCGCGCCGGCGTAGTCGTTGCTCACCTCGTGGTCGTCCCACGTGACGATCCACGGGGCCAGCGCGTGCGCGGCTTGGAGCGCGGGATCGGCTTTGTAGACGGCGTAGCGGGCGCGGTAATCGTCGATCGAAAAAATTTCCTTCGTGCCGTGGGGGCGCACCGCCTTGGTATCGTCGCCCTTCTCGTAAATGTAGTCGCCCAGATGGACGACGAGATCGAGGTCCTCGCGCGCCATGTGCTCGTAGGCCGTGTAATAGCCCATCTCGTATTTTTGGCAGGAGGCGAACGCGAAGCGCAGGCGCTCCGGCGTGGCACCCGCGGGGGGCATCGTGCGCGTGCGGCCTTTCGGGCTGACCTCACTGCCGGCCTTGAACTGATACCAATACCAACGCTCGGGGCGCAGGCCGTCGACTTCGACATGGACGGAGTGGGCCCACGCGGGATTGGCGGTCGCGGTGCCCCGGCGGACGACGCGCGTCATGGCCTCGTCTTCCGCGATCTGCCACGAAACCTCGATGGGTTCGGGCGTCAGGCCGCCGCCGGGCTCACGCGGACGCGGCGCGAGCCGCGTCCAGAGCACGACGCCGTCCGGGGTGGGATCGCCGGACGCCACGCCCAAAGAAAACGGATACGCGGAAAATTTCGGCGCCGCCGCCGCGGCCCCGCGCGCGCGGGTCGAGAGCAGCGCGGCCGCGGCGAACGAGGCGCTGCCCGCGAGAAACGAGCGGCGATTGAGCGTTTGCACGCCCGGGAGCGGGAAGAGCGGTGTCGGCATGGAGCGTGGGCGGCGGGGCCGCTCAGAGTTTCCAGGTCACGCCGAAGTTGGCCGTCCACCAGTAGATTTCGGTCGCAGTCATCCGCTTCGGGCCGATGTAGTTGTCGTTGGACTCCTGCCCCAGGTTGATCACATCGGCGAAGAGCGTGACGTGATTGCTGATCCGGTAGCTGACCTTAGCATCGTAGATCAGGCGTTCCGCCTTGAAGCTGTCGCTCGAGGCGTCACCGCCGAAGCCCGTGGCGTAATCGCCGGTGTAGGTGCAGGCCACCCGGGCCTTGAACCGGTATTTTTCGTAACCGAGCGACACGTTGTAGATTTTGTCCGGTTGCTTGTAGAAGCGGAGTTTGTCCGTCGGCCGGAAGTTGAAGATCTTCACCTCGGAATCCGTGAGCGTGTAGTTCACGGAGAAGCGCAGTCCGTCGAAGGGCGACGGCAGCATGGTGAGTTCTTGGGCGTAGTTGAACTCCAAGCCGCTGATCTTGCCGTAGTCCGCATTCTCGGGGCGGCTGTAGCCGAGGCTCGTGAACCGCAGGCCGGCATAGGTCGTTTCAAACTGGGTCTCGCTGTAGCTGTAGACCGGATTGTCGATGCGCTTGTGGAACGCGCCGACGGAAAGGATGCCCTGATGCTTGAAATAATACTCCGAACTCAGGTCAAAGTTCATGGATTCGTAGGGCTTCAGCCCGGGGTTGCCGCGGGAGACGCTGCCCGTGTAGGTGTTCGAACCTTGGGGCAAGTTCTCGACGTAGGCAAAGGTGCTGGCCCCGGCCATGTCCGGGTAGTTCGGGCGGCCGATGGTGTTGGTCCAAGACCCGCGCAGCACCCACTGCTTCGTGGGGGTCGCCCGGAGATGCACGCCTGGGAACAGATTGGTGTAGCGTTTGGAGAAGCGATTCAGGCGGGGATTCAGTGCCACGCTGCCGGCGGTGGGCAGTTCGGTCTGGGTGACATCGGCGTCGGTCTGCTCAACGCGCAGACCCGCGAGCACGGACCAATGCTCGAAATTCACCTTCGCCTCGGCGTAGCCGGCAAAGATGTCTTCCTGCATGGCAAAGTCGTTGACGTTCGAGTCGGACAGGTTGCCCGCCGCATTGACGACGAAGTAATTGGGGCTGGCCTTGAAGAAGGCCTGCATGGCCGCGAGATTGATCTGCGGCGCCTGCTGGCGATAGCCCTCGAACACTTCGTAGGCGGGCTTGGAGAGCCCAAACTGGCCCAGATGGAACGCATTGGCCCCCGTGCCGGCGTTGAAGTCGGAGTTCTCGCGATTCCAGCCCTTGTCGCGCGAGAAATAGCGGGCGCCGATCTGGACGAAGCCTTCCCGGCCGAAGAGCTGGCGTTCGCGCTTGAGGTCCAGCCGGCCGTTGTAGTTGTCCTCGGTTTCCTCATCCCGGCGGAACCGCACGCGGCGGAACGGATAGCTGGCGGCGTTGAAGTAGGCGGCACCGGGCTCGAGATCCCAATGAAACGAGCTCGTATCCACCGTGCTCGTCAGGTTGGAGCCGGAGCGGAACTCCCAATCCTGGCGATCCGGCGTCTGCTTGCTAGCATCGCCGAGTGCGAACTGATAACTCAGCTTGGTCGCTCGGTCGCCGAGGTTGTGTTTACCTTCGAGCGAGTAGTTCGTGATATTGTGGAGCTGCCGGTAATAGCGGTATTCCACGGTGGCCCGCCCGCCGGTGAACGTCGCGGTCGTCGGCGTAAAGCTCGCCGGGAACGGCGTCTGGTTAAACGCGAAGTCGCTCAGTTCGCGGCCCTCGATGTCTTTGAAATTATTGTCCGTGAAACGCAGCGCCAGGTAGTGGTCGGCGGTCGGTTTATACTCCAAGGCGGCGTTGACGCCACTGCGCCAGCGCTGCACGTCGTAGTGGAAGAGCGAGTCGAAAGGCGGAAAGTAGATGTTGGCTCCGGCCGTGCCGGCCGGACCGGCGGGCCTCCACCCACCGCTGGACTGGCGGTTGGAGATGTAATGACGGAAGCTGTAACTGCCGCCCACGATCAGCCCCCATTTCCCGTCGCCGAAGGTCTGGCCGTAGGTGCCGCTGGCGCTGTAGGGCGTGGTCTTCTTCGTCTCAAAGTCCCCGCGCGGCCCGTTGAAATATCCTCCGGCCACGGCGACGCTGGCAAAAGTGTCCTGCCGATCAAACGCGCTCGGGGTCACGATGTTGACCGAGGCACCGACGCCCTGTGCGTCCATGTCGGGCGTGACGGCCTTGATGACCTCGATGCGGCTGATGAGGTCGGCGGGAACGGAATCCATCGCGGCACCGCGGGTGCCGGACTCGGGCGAGCCGACGGAAACACCGTTGATCGTCGTGTTGTTCAGCGCGGAGTCGATGCCGCGCACGACGATGTAGCGGCCCTCGTTCTGATCGATTTCGGCAAATACACCCGGCAGGCGGCGCACCGCCTCGGCCGCGTTGCCGTCCGGCAGTTTGCCGGCGCTGTCGGCGGAGACGACATCCATGATGCTGTCCGCCGTGCGCTTCTGCTGGAGCGCGCGCGCCTGGCCCTCGCGCTCGCCGCCGACGATGAAACGACCCAGCTTCACAATGTCGGCCTGCAGCGCGATTTCGACCGAGCGATCCCCTTCGCTGGCGATCGTGACCGTCTCGCTCGATTCGGCGTATCCAAGATAGCTTACCATCACCGTGTAGGCGCCGGGAGGAAGCTGGCCGAGCGAGAAAACGCCGTCGCGGTCGGTCGTCGCCTCTCTCGCCGGAGCGCGCAACACCACGGTCGCACCAGGCAAGAATGAATTCGTGTTCCCATCCCGCACTCGCCCGGTCAGAGCCGCCGCTTCGGCGGAGAGGGCGGAGAGCACCCACAGGAAAAGAACCAGAGAACGTCGGGCGTGTTTCATAGGCAACGGCCAGCCTGCACCCACCGCGTTACAGTCCCGGGGCGGCAGCGTGCCAACCTCGTGACAAATCCCCGGGCGCCATTGCTTCGACGCTCGGCTATCGACGCCCCGCTGCGCACCGTTGCACACTTGTAACGTGTCGCCCTCGCCCACGCCTCACTCTGCGCCTTCCCGCGGCGCGATACTGCTCGCCGCCACCGTGATCGTGGCGGCCGGCGGCGCGGCGTATCACAACAGCTTCGACGGCCCGTTCGTCTTCGACGACCTGCTGGCCATTCCGGAAAACCCCACGATCCGCCGGCTCTGGCCGCTCACCGATGTCCTGCTGCCGCCGCGCGGCGAAGGCCTCTCCGTCGAGGGCCGCCCCGTCCTCAATCTCACGCTCGCGTTGAACTACGCCGTCGGCGGCACCGCTGTGCGCGGTTACCACGTCGTCAACCTCGCGATCCACCTTCTCGCCGCTCTCACGCTTTTTGGTCTCCTGCGGCGCACCTTTCTCCTGCCGCGTTTCCGGGAGCGTTTCGCCGCCGCGGCCCTGCCGCTCGCGACTGTGATCGCCACGCTCTGGGCCGTCCACCCACTGACCACCGCCGCCGTCACCTACGTCATCCAGCGCGCCGAAGCCCTCATGGCGCTCTGCTACCTCTTCACGCTCTACGCCTTCGTGCGTTCAATCGGACGGGCCTCCGCCCCGCCCGCTCCGTCCACGACAAATTCGCGAAACCTCTGGCCCGCCCTCGCCGTGCTCACGTGCCTCGTCGGCATGGCCACAAAAGAGGTCATGGTCTCCGCCCCGCTGCTCGTGTTGCTCTTCGACCGCCTCTTCGTCGCCGGCTCGTTCCGCGCGGCCTGGCAACACCGCGGACGCCTCCACGTCGCCCTGTTTTCCACGTGGCTCCTGCTCGGCGCGCTCGTCGTCACCACCGGCACCCGCGGCGGCACCGCCGGCTTCGGCATCAATGTCACGCCGTGGGCCTACGCGCTCACGCAATTCGAGTCCGTCACCCGCTACGTCGGCCTCGCGCTCTGGCCGTCGCCGCTGATCTTCGACTACGGCGTCGCCTGGGTGGAGCACGTCGTCGACATCGCGCCCTACGCCGTCGTGTTGCTCGCACTCCTCGGCGGCACGCTCTTCGCGTGGCGCCGCGCCCCGGCGGTCGCGTGGCTCGGACTCCTCTTCTTCGCCGTGCTCTCGCCGACCTCCAGCATTGTGCCCGGCAACCGCCAAACGATGGCCGAGCATCGCATGTATCTCCCGCTCGCCGCCGTGCTCACGCTCGTCGTGGGCAGCACCCACCTCCTCGCCACGACTCCCGCGCGCCGCCGCGTCGCGACCGCCGCCGCACTCGGCGCCGTGCTCGCCTGCACCGCTCTCACCATCCGCCGCAACCACGACTACCGCAGCGCCCTCGCCCTCTACGAAGACACCGTCGCGAAACGCCCCGGCAACGGCTTCGCCCACTACAACCTCGCCAAGGTCTACGCCGACGCCGGCCGACACGCCGAGGCCGTCGCCGCCTTCGAACACAGCGCGCGCCTCCTGCCCGGCGTAGCGCACACGCACTTCAATCTCGCCAACTCCCTCGTCGCCCTCGGCCGCACCACCGACGCCCGCGCCCACTTCGAGACCGCCCTGCGTCTCGATCCGCGTTACCCCAAAGCCCATTTCAACCTCGGCGTGCTCCTCGTCGGCACCGGCGACCGCGCCGCCGCCGTCGACCACTTCCGCCGCGCCGTCGAGCTCGCCCCCGGCTACCTCGAAGCCCGCAGCAACCTCGGCAGCGCCCTGCTCGAACTCGGCCGCCTCGACGAAGCCGCCCGCGAATTCACGCACGTTGTCGGTGCGCAACCGGACTCCGTCGAAGCCCGCTTCGGCCTCGGCACCGTTTTCCTCCTCCAAAAACGCTGGGCCGCCGCCGCGCAGGAATTCGAAACCGTGCTCCGCCTGCGCCCCGAACTCGCGGTCGCCAGCGAACGTCTCGCGCTGGCCCGCGCCCAGAAATAGCGCCGGGAGCGTCTCCCTCTCCCCCGCAGCGGAAACTGGTAGCGGAAACCGTGAGGTTTTCGCAAAACTGGTTCCCCGCTTGTGGTCTCGATTCGGAAGTATGGCGAATCTGTCCGGCGAGGTCCGTTACGACCTTCCCCAATATCGCGGAGCGGTCTGTCGACCACTATCGCTCGGGACCACGATTCTTTCGGCCGGTTTTGTCCCTGTCGGGTCATGCCTTAAGGCTGACTGTTTGATTCGATCATCCTACTCGACCTAAACTCAGGACCATCTTCGTCAGGAAACAAGAACCTGAGGTTGGCGTATCGCGCCTCACCCCGTAGTCGAAATACTTTCGCGGGCCCATCAAATGGGGCGAGCCGAGACAAATCCTGCAGGATGCTCCCCGGTAATTCAATCTGAAGCCCCGACTCAAAAATCGCAGCCGGTGAGAACGAATGAGGCCAATCAGCAGGCCACTCAATTCCTCCTGAATACGACCGGAGTGGTTGCTGTAAGACCAAGGATAGCCGCTCCGGCCTCCATGGTTTCGCCACGGTCGGGCTAAAGGCTCGAAGTTCACGCAATACAGAACGTATCTCACTGGGCAGTGACGCCAAAAGCATTCGCTCATTTTCATTCAATCGCTCATGAAGACCATCAGCGGGCACAGGTTCATATGAACGCGGATTGTCCCAATTTCCCCAAACCGTTATTTTTTTCCCATCCGACCAGATCACGGTTCTTTCGGGGTTGGTTGAACCGGTGACTATGAACGTCTTCCCTTCAAACCGAGTAACAATAGCTCGAATTTTTTCTGTTATTATCGAAGCATGTGGTGCGTCAGTTGTAGAAAACGCATTCAAGGATTGTTCCCAACGCTTTCGCCAGATAACCTTGCCGTCACTATACGAAACAAAAACAGGGCAATCCCACCAAACGAACGTTTTGTCGTGAACGCCCATTGAACTATCAACAATAATCTCCGGCCGAGGCTTGGCTAAAACCTTACATCCGGCGACGACGGAAAAAAGCGCTAAAAATAAGAGAACCGCAGTTTTTTTCATCTCAATAATTGGGGCCCATGCATCTACTCACAGCGCTCTGAGGATTTGTTTTTTCGTCAGTGGAGGATAACCACCAAGCCCCGGGTCTAGTGGCAAATTCATATCGAGAGGAACCCAGGGGGAGGCATGGTGAAAATTGAAAAGACGACTACCGCCGCAGCCGCCCCCGCGCGACCTCTAGGTGCGCCCGCGCATTCGGAAAATCCGGAGCGAGCCGCAGCGTTGCCTCATAGTGGCTCACCGCCTCG
>Ga0075163_10012074_pt1 | contig 11250 bp, 7 predicted proteins | sample JI1023141ADNA_FD_71478 | JGI IMG/M metagenome (GOLD analysis project Ga0075163, IMG submission 71478) | Wastewater effluent complex algal communities from Wisconsin, to seasonally profile nutrient transformation and Carbon sequestration -... | ecosystem: Engineered > WWTP > Effluent > Algae...
TTGGCGCTGCCGAGCACGGTCGATGGGGAGGAACCCGCCGTCGCAGGGACCCGGAGCGTCCGCCCGCCCCCCGGCCCAAACATCCCTCGCCCCGCGTCTCCCGAACACGCGACTCGAGCACCCCGCACCCGCACCCGCCGGCCCTCAAAGCAGCCGCCCACAGAACTCCGCGAGCAACCCGGCCACCGCGTCGGCCCGCTCGAGCTGCACGCTGTGACCGGCGCCCGAGACGATATGCAATTCGGCGCCGGGCACCGCCGCGGCGAGGACCTCGGCGTACGCCCGCGGGCAGGCCGCGTCCTCGTCGCCGTGCACGACCCACGTCGGCATCGCGAGCGCCGCGAGTCGATCCAGCAGCGCCGGACGCGAGCGCCAGCAGTCGATCGCCCGCGCCAGGTCGCCGCGCGCCGTCGTGCGGATCTGCGCCGCCGTGGTGGCGACGCCGGCGGGCTCGCGCGCGCGGTAGCTGGCCCCGAGCAGCTGCGCGAGGATCGGCGCCAGCACCGGCCGCGGACCCAGCACGCGGATCACCGCGGCGAGCGCCCCGAACTTCAGCGCGTCGCGCCGGCTCGCCGCGTACGGCGTCGCCGACATCAGCACGAGGCCGCGCACGCGATCGGGCCGCGCCAGCGCCAGCGAGGCGGCCGCGGTCGCGCCGAGCGACGTCCCGACGAGCACGGCCCGGCCCACCCGCTCCGCGTCGAGCACCGCGAGCAGGTCGTCGGCGAGGTCGTCCGTGGTGAAGGACCGCGGCGCGCCGCCGCTCTCGCCGTGCCCGCGCAGGTCGACCGCGATCACGCGGCGGCCCGCGGCCGACCCCGAAGCCAGACGCGCGGCCACCCCCGCGAAGCTGCCGCGCTGCGACATGAGGTTGTGGGCGAGCAGCACCGCGTCGGGGCCGGTCCCGAGCGTCGCATAGGCGACGCGCTGTCCGTCGCGGATCAAGGTCGGCATGGCGGCATGTTACTGCGTTGTCACGGCCGTGACCGCGGCGTATCGTCGACGTCTCCGTGACACCATGACCGTGCGCGTCATCCCCGGGGCGGTGAGCCCGACCAGCCTGCGCGCGCTCGTCCTCTCGGACGAGGCGACCCCTCCGACCCTCGAGCTCGAGGACGTGCGCGGCGCCCCGTGCCCCGCGATCACGCTGAGCCCGCACGGCTCGGGCGACGTGCGCTTCGACCAGCACGTCATCGGCGCCGGCGTGCGCCTCTACCTCGCCGAGGCCAGCAAGCTCCGGCCGGGCGCCGACTACCGGCTCGGCGGCGCCCACATCCGCACGCTGCCGGGCACCCTGCCGGCCGCCGGCCTCCAGATCGCGGTGGCGACCTGCTTCTCCGACCAGTTCGGCCGCCACGGCGACTACCTCAAGGTCCTCCAGGGCGCCGCCGGCAGCGGCCCGCTCGCGGCCAAGCTGCTGCTCGGCGACAACGTCTACATCGACGTCGGCCCGGTCGGCGCCGACGCGCGCACCGCCTTCGAGGAGACCGCCGAGCGCTACGTGCAGTACTTCTGGCGCAGCGGCTACGCCGACGTGCTCGGCTACCTGCCGACCTTCGCGCTGTGGGACGACCACGAGTTCTGGAACAACTACCCGGAGCGCCAGGTGTGGCTGCCGCGCAGCCTCGGCGGCGCGCGCGACGAGTACCGCGACGCCGCGCTGGCCGGCATCCGTGCGTTCCAGTCGGTGCTCAACCCGCCGCCCGCGGCGCGCAAGGGCCTGTCGTATCACTTCGAGATCCCGCCGCTGTCGTGCTTCGCGCTCGACCTGCGGGCCGGTCGGACCGAGCAGACCGCCAGCGCCCCGACGCTGTGCAGCGAGCCGGAGCTGCAGGCCTTCGAGCGCTGGGCCGCCGGGCTCAAGGGCCCCGGCGCGCTGCTCGTCGGCCAGCCGCTGTGGCAGGGCCCCGGCGACTGGAAGGACTGGAACCCCGCCGCGTTCCCGGCCCAGTTCGTGCGGATCTGGAAGGCCCTCGCCGACGCCCCGTGGGACATCGTCGTGATCACCGGCGACGTGCACCACAGCCGCGTGCTCGAGATCGAGGTCGGCCGCGGACGCCGGGTCTGGGAGCTCGTCAGCTCGCCGGCCTGTCACATCCCCTCGATCGAGTCGATCGCCGCCCGCGCCTTCGACATCCAGGGCAGCGGCGGCGTCAGCGTGGCGCGCGAGCTCGAGGTCGCCGGCGTCGCCCCGCGCCTCATCGCCTATCACATGGGCACCGCCTGCCCCAACACGATCGCCCTGCTGCGCCTCACGCCCGGCGAGCACGGCGGCGTGCGCTTCTCCGGCAGCTTCGTCGACCTCGTGCGCAAGACCGCCGCGCAGGGCGTCCCGGCCCCGGACGGCGTCCCTGCGGCCCTGGGCGACTTCGAGTGGTGCCAGCGCGACCTCCTGTTCGAGCTCGGCCGCCGACCCTGACCGCCGACTTCGCGCGTGATAGAGTCCCCGCGTGCTGAACCTCTACATCAAGGACACACAGACGCTCATCGGCCGCCTGAGCGAGGACCAGCTCGACGACCTCATCGAGATCCTGGTCGAGGAGTCGGACGAGGACCGCGACTACTACATCGACGAGACCACGCTGGACTACCTCGCCGAGCACGACGCCGACCCGGCCCTGATCGCGATGCTCCGCCCGCACGTGCCCGCAGGTGACGAGGGCATCGAGATCGAATGGCGCGAAGAAGGGCCCTAGCTCGCGCGCGAGCAGGTGCCCTGATGGGCCCCGCGCCGCGAGGCGCTCGAGCCATGTGCCAGTCACCGCGACGCCGTCGCGGTGACGGCGGCCCGGCGGCATCTGGACACCCGACTTGAATTTCGGGCCCGTCTATCTACGCTGTCAGGATGTCTTACTCTCCGTGGATCGCCCCGCGGCGCAGCGCCGCCGTCCTGACCGTCGTGTGCGCGCTCGCAGCCTGCGGCCGCGACCAGATCGCCGTGCTGGACACCGATGGCAGCACCGGCACCGGCTCGACCGGCGTCGACGGCAGCAGCTCCTCGCCCAGCGACCCGACGACGACCACCACCACGCCGACGACCAGCGACGGCTCGCAGTCGGCCAGCGAGAGCGACACCGGCCCGACCGACCCGACGACCACGACCGCCCCGGGCACGACGACCGTCGAGGTCACGCTGACCACCACCCTCGACGCCACGACCTCGAGCACGACCGACGGCAGCGACACGACCGACACGACCGACGGCACCGGCGACACGACCGACGGCAGCAGCAGCACGACCGACCCGACCGGCCTCGACCACTCGTGCGGCAACGGCGTGATCGACCCCGGCGAGGTCTGCGACGACGGGAACGAGGTCGACACCGACGCCTGCACCAACGCGTGCCAGGACGCGATCTGCGGCGACGCGATCGTCCAGGAGGGCGTCGAGCTGTGCGACGACGCCAACGGCGTCGACGAGGACATGTGCCGCGACGACTGCACGCTGGCGACCTGCGGCGACGGCGTCGTGTGGGCCGGCATGGAGGGCTGCGACGACGGCAACCTCGTCGACGACGACGAGTGCACCAACGAGTGCGTCATCGCCACCTGCGGCGACGCGATCGTCCAGGTCGGCGTCGAGGACTGCGACGACGGCGACAAGCTCGACACCAACGACTGCACGACCCTGTGCGCCCTGGCGAGCTGCGGCGACGGCTTCCTCCACGACGGCGTCGAGCTGTGCGACGACGCCGGCGAGTCCGTCGCCTGCGACGCCGACTGCACCCCGGCGATGTGCGGCGACAAGGTCCCCAACAAGACCGCCGGCGAGCAGTGCGACGACGGCGCGGAGACGGCCATGTGCGACCTCGACTGCAGCACCGCCTTCTGCGGCGACAAGCAGCTCAACATGAGCGCCGGCGAGGTCTGCGACGCCGGCGGCGAGTCGGCGGCCTGCGACGACGACTGCACCCTGCCGGTCTGCGGCGACGGCGTCAGCAACGAGACCGCCGGCGAGCAGTGCGACACCGCCGGCAACACCGTGAGCTGCGACAGCGACTGCACCTCGCCGGCGTGCGGCGACGGGCTCAAGAACGCGGCCGCCGGCGAGCAGTGCGACGACGGCAACCTGCTCGAGGGCGACGGCTGCTCGTCGACCTGCAAGTCGCACAAGGTCGTGTTCGCGACCGCGGCGACCTTCGACGGCAAGCTCGGCGGCCTCGACGGCGCCGACGCCAAGTGCCAGGCCGCCGCGGTCGCCGTCGGCCTGCCCGGCACCTACCGCGCGTGGATCAGCGACATCACCGGCTCGCCCTCGACGCGCTTCACCAAGTCCGCGATCCCGTACGCGCGGCGCGACGGCGTGATCGTGGCCAACAACTGGGCCGACCTGACCGACGGCAACCTGCAGAAGCCGATCAACCTCAGCGAGACCAAGACGCTGCCCGGCTTCGACGCCAACACCTGCGGCGGCTTCAAGGGCCTGACCTTCACCAACACCGCGACCGACGGCACCCACTTCAACGCGCTCACCAGCTGCAACAGCTGGAGCAGCAACGCCGCCAACGCGATCACCGGCGGCGGCCACTGGTCGGAGATCGACTCGACCTGGTCGAGCTACGTGTGCTCGCAGTTTTGCAGCTGGAAGAAGTCGCTGTACTGCTTCCAGCAGTAGCGCCGCGTGATCACCCGCGGCGCACGAGCCGCTGGCGTCTTCTCGCCCGCGGGCCGGCGCGCCCGCTCGCGCCCACGCGCAGCGGCGACGCGTGCGGGCGGGCATCGTGACAGCATCGCTCGCCGGCCGCCGGGACGGCGACGCGTCGCGCGCGGGCGCGTGCCAGCGCCGCGGGTCGCCACGCGCACACGCGCACACGCGCACGCGCGCACGCGGCGACGCGCGCCCGTCCGGCCGAGAGGCCGCGATTTCTTGTGTTAAGGTCGCTGCCTCACCGAGATGTCTCAATCCGATAATTTCTCGCAGGTCCCGCGCGGCCTGTTGTCGGCCGCGCGCTACGAATTCCACTGCAAGGAGCTCCCGGGGCCGCGCTGGCACGTGCGGCGGTTCACGCTGGTCGAGGCGCTGTCGGAGCCCTACCGCCTGACGGTCGAGCTGCTGACCGACGAGGCCGAGGTCGACGTCGCCGCGCTGCTCGGCGGCTCGTGCCAGCTTCGCATCGATCGTGACACCACCGCGCGGGTCGTCCACGGCGTGATCGAGCGGGTCGTCGAGCTCGGCGCGGTCGCCGATCGCCAGGCGTTCCAGCTCGACGTCGTCCCGGCCTTCGGCCTGCGCGCCCAGGCGGTCGACACCCGCTTCTTCCAGGAGATGAGCGTCCCGGAGATCGTCGAGGCCGTGCTGTCCGCCCCGCTCGCGGCGCTCGGCCGCAAGCTGCGCATGGACATCGACGCCGGCGACTACCAGAAGCGCGAGTACTGCGTGCAGTACCGCGAGTCGGACCACGAGTTCGTCGCGCGCCTGCTGCAGGAGGAGGGCATCGTCTACGCCTTCGACCACCCGCCCGACGGCGACGCCGAGCTGCTGGTCCTGCTCGACGACACCGCCCGCTGCCCCAAGCTCGAGCTCGCCGACGGCGGCGACGAGGTGCTCTACGTCGACAAGGGCCTCGGCACCGCCCGGCGCGAGTCGGTCGACAGCCTGACCCCGACGCACGCGCTGCGCAGCACGGCGATCGTGCAGCGCGACTTCGACTGGAAGAAGCCGTCGGAGTCGCCCTACGAGCACGAGCGCCGCACGAAGGAGCCCGAGGGCGGCGAGCGCGAGGTCTACCACCACAACGACCGGCGCCTGTTCAGCGACGACGGCGCGACGCGGGCCAAACACAAGCTCGACCAGCGGACGATGCAGACCCGCGTGTTCCACGGCACCGGCGACGTCGTCGAGTTCATGCCGGGGCGGGTCTACGCGCTGCTCGGTCACCCGCAGCACGCGCTCGACCGCGACCACCTGCTGATCCGCGTGCGCCACCGCGGCGAGGCGCCGGAGGAGGACCTGTTCGCGCAGGAGGCCGCCGCGCGCGGGGCCCGGTACAGCAACGAGTTCGACTGCATCGAGAACGACGTGCCGTGGCGCCCCGAGCCGCTGTTCGCCAAGCCGCGGGCGTTCGGGCTCCAGACCGCGATCGTCACCGGGCCCGAGTCCGAGGAGATCCACACCGACGAGCACGGCCGCATCAAGGTCCGCTTCCACTGGGACCGCGTCTCGCCGTTCGACGACACCTCGTCGTGCTGGATCCGCGTGTCGCAGCGGTGGGGCGGGCCCGGCTGGGGCGCGATGATCCTGCCGCGCATCGGCATGGAGGTCCTGGTCGAGTTCCTCGACGGCGACCCCGACCGCCCGATCGTCACCGGCTGCGTCTATAACGGCGACAACCGCCCGCCCTACCCGCTCCCCGACGACAAGACCAAGTCGACGCTCAAGTCGGACTCGAGCCCCGGCGGCGGCGGCTTCAACGAGCTGCGCTTCGAGGACGCCAAGGGCCACGAGGAGATCTACATCCACGCGCAGCTCGACATGAAGACCGAGGTCATCCGCGACGCCGCGCGCCAGGTCGGCCGCGACGACGGCGGCCAGGTCGGTCGCCACCAGACCCACTCGGTCGGCGTCGACCGCACCGCGTCGGTCGGCAACAACGAGAACCTCAGCGTCGGCGTCGACCAGAGCCTCAGCGTCGGCAGCAACCAGACGATCAACGTCGGCAGCAACCAGACCACCGGCGTCGGCAGCAACCAGACCCTGACCGTCGGCAGCAACCAGACCAACACGATCGGCGCCAACCAGACCTCGAGCGTCGGCGCCAACCAGAGCACCAGCGTCGGCGCCAACCAGTCGCTGCAGGTCGGCGCCAGCCAGACGGTCAGCGTCGGCGCCAACATGTCGGTGTCCGGCGGCGGCTCGCAGTCGATCACGCTCGGCGGCGCGTGCACGATGCAGGCCGGCGGCGCGCTGACGGTCGGCATCGGCGGGGCCACGGGCCTGACCTTCTCCGCGGCCCACACCCTCGACGTCGGCGCGGCCCGGACCACGACCATCGGCGGCGGCGACACGCTCAACGTCGCCGGCGCGCTGACGATCACGGCCGCGTCGATCACCTTGACCGCCGGCGGCTCGAAGGTCGAGATCACGCCCGGCGGCATCAACATCACCTCCGCCGGGCTCATCAGCGTCACGGGCGCGACCGTCAACGTCAACTCGTGAGCGCCGCGGCGCGCGGCTCCGCACCGACCGGCCCCGGCGCCGCGAATTGCGGTCGTGCGCCGCTTCGACTACACCGGGAGGATGGTGATCGATGTGGCGCGCTGGAGCTGGGTGGGTGGCGTCGTCGGGGCCCTCGCGCTGGGCGGCTGCCTCGACCCGAACCCTTACTACGTCGTCCCGGACGGCTCCTCGTCGGGCGGCGAGACCCAGCCGCCCGCGACCGACACCCACCCGACCACGACCATGCCGGGCCCGACGAGCGACACCGAGTCGACCTCCGAGACCGGCCTCGAGACCTCGAACACCTCGCCCGACACCGACTACCCGCTCGGCGTGTGCGGCGACGGCGTGCTCGACGGCTTCGAGGAGTGCGACGCCGGCCCGATGAACGCCGACGACGGCGCGTGCAAGCTCGACTGCACCGCGGCGAAGTGCGGCGACGGCTTCATCCACCAGGGCGTGGAGGGCTGCGACGACGGCCCGATGAACTCCGACAAGGGCGCGTGCACGTCGTCGTGCGCCGTCGCCGAGTGCGGCGACGGCCTCGTCCACGACGGCGTCGAGCAGTGCGACGACGGGGCCGGCAACGCCGACGACGGCGCGTGCTCGCTCGGCTGCATGGAGGCGGCCTGCGGCGACGGCGTCACGCAGCAGGTGGTCGGCGAGGCGTGCGACGACATGAACCTCGATCCGCAGGACGGCTGCGTCGGCTGCTTCGTGCCGCTCAACTGCAACGAGATCCACATGTTCGACCCGGCGGCGTCGAGCTCGACGTTCAAGATCGACATCGACGGCCCGGGCCCGGAGGGGCTGATCCCGGTGTACTGCGACATGGAGACCGACGGCGGCGGCTGGACGGTGATCGAGCGCAGCCCGTTCGGGGCCAGCGCGATCGGGAGCGCGTTCTTCAAGGACGTGCCGGTCGCCGCGAACGACCCGAAGGCGGCGGTCCACCGCACGCCCAAGCTCGTGATGGACTTCCTTTCGCAGAACGCCTCCGCCGCGCGCATCCAGTGCGGCCCCGACGACTACCTCGTCACCTCCCCCGGGAGCCTGTACATCGGCGAGGGCCTGATCCCCGAGTGCGGCAGCGACGTCGTCGCGGTCCTGTACAAAGAGGCCGTGCTCAAGGGCAACGTCATCAAGGACACGAAGGTGTGCACGCACTACCTCGGCAAGGCCGACGGCTGCAAGGGCCAGTGGAACATCGACGAGCTGGGCCAGGGGCAGTGCCCCGGCCTCGACAGCGACTACCCGTGGGAGGAGCCGCTCGCGTCGCAGGGCGCCCAGCTGTTCGCCGTCGACCCGCTGAGCTTCGACAAGATGCCCCCGGTCCACGCCTGCCACGCGCCGAACGGGGTGCGCACGACCATGCTGCGCTGAGCGCGGGCCCGCGTCGGGGTGTCCTCGCGGGCGCCCGCGGCCTATGCTGCGCCCCGTGACCCGGGGCGACCTCCTGCGGCGCGGACCGTTTCGCCGGCTGTGGCTCGGCGACGCGGTGTCGATGTTCGGCGACTGGTTCACCTACGTCGCGGTCGGGACGCTCGCGCTGAGCGAGGGCGCGGGGCTGCTCGCGGTCGCGGTCGTGCTCGTCGCGCACACGCTGCCGAAGGCCGCCCTCGCGCCGCTGGCGGGCCGCCTCGCCGACCGCCACGACCGCCGCGCGATCGTCGTCGTCGTCAGCCTGCTGCGCGCGGTCGTGGTGCTGGCGATGCTCGCGGCCGCGTACGCCGGGGCGATCGCCGCGGTCCAGGCGCTGCTGTTCATGCGCATGGCCCTCGGGGCCTTCGTCGACCCGGCCGCCGGCGCCGCGCTCCCGCAGCTGGTCCGCAAGGACCAGCTGCCCGCGGCCAACGCCCTGCTCGGCGCGACGTACAGCACGATCTTCGCGCTCGGCGTGGCCGTCGGCGGGGTGGTCACGGCGTGGATCGGGCCGATCGGCGCGCTGGCGATCGACGCGGCGAGCTTCGTGATCGCGGCGGGCATCCTCGCCGGCCTGCCGCGCCTGCGCCCGGGCGACCTGCACGTCGACGATCCGCGCGCCGCCGCGCCGCACGGTGCGACGCGCACGGTCGAGGCGGCCGCTGCGCGCCGCCACGACGCCGCCGACACGACCGTCGATCGCGGCGCGCTGGCCGACGCGTGGCGGCTCGCGTGGCGCGACCGACCGATCTTGCAGGCGGCGCTGGCCAAGCTGCCCGTCGCGCTGGCCGCCGGCGGCGGCTGGGTCGTGCTGCACGCGCGCGCCGACGCGCTCGCGGACGCCGCCCTCGCGCTCGGGGCCTTCCACGCCGCGCGCGCGCTCGGGACCGGGCTCGGGCCGCTGCTGTGGGCCCGCGTCCCGGCGCTGCGCGGCAGCGTGGCGGGCCTGCACGCGGGCGTCGCGGCGGCCTTCGCCGGCGTCGCCGCGTTCACGCTCGCCGGCGCGCCGACCTCGCTGCTGCTGGCGTCGACGCTGTGGGGCCTCGGCGTCGGCGCCAACTGGGTGACGGCGACGGCGCGCGCCCAGACCCTGACGCCGAACCACCTGCTCGGGCGCGTCGGCGCCATCGACCTGATCGGCCACACCCTCGGGCAGTGCGTCGGCGGCCTCGTCGGCGCGCTGGTGGCCGACCGCGCGCACACGGCCGACGCCGCCGGCTGGCTCGGCCTCGGCCTCGGCCTGACGGCGTGGCTCGCGTTGCAGGCGCTCGTCGGCCGGCGACCGCCGGTGCTCGCCGCGCTGCTGCTCGCCTGCGCGCCGCCGACCGGCGCGCCCGCGACGTCCCCGCCCGCGCCCGCGCTCGCGCCACCGCCCGCGCCACCGCTCGCGCCGCCGCTCGCGGCCCCGGTGCGCGCGCTTGCGAGCCGCGCGGTCCACCACGACGACTTCGCGCGCGCGCGCCTCTACACCTGGACGACCGCGCAGGGGGCCGCGACGCTGCGGACGGGCAGGCGCCTGCTCGTCGCCGACGCCTCGTCCGGCCCGCCGACGCCCTTCAACACCGCGCTCGTCGCCCTCGCCGCGCGCGGCGACCCGGGCCACGAGGTCGCGGCGCTGCTGCTCGAGCGCGACGACCTGCGACGCCGCCGCTACGCGTGGCCGGCCCCGTTCGCGACGACGCTCGGCCTCGGGCCGCGCCGCTACGGCGACGTGCTCGTCGAGATCGTGCTGCGACCGGGCGCGCTGATCGGCCGCTTCACCCCCGCCGCCCCCGCGCCGTTCACCTTCGTCGACCTCGAGGGCCGACCCGTCGCGCTCCCGGCCGTGCTCGCCGACCCGGGCCGCATCGCCGCGATCTACCACGTGCGCGACGCGCCGGGCGACGCGATCAAGTACCGCGAGCTCGTGGTCTGCAACGAGTCGCAGGTGCTGCAGTGGTCGCTCGCCACGCCGGAACTCGCGGCCGTCGTCGCCGCGGAGATAGAGATGATCGCGGCGCTGCGCCGCGACACCTTCGCGCTGCTGCCCGCGCCCGCCGTGCGCTCGCCCGCCGCGCCCGCGTGGCCCGCCGCCCGCGCGACGCCGACGCCGATCGATCGCTGGCACGCGGCCCTCGCCTTCGACGTCGAGCACTACCGGCCGAGCCCCGGCAACCTCGAGCGCATCCTCGCGGCGCTGCGCCAGTACGACGGCCGCGGCGAGCCGGTCGTCGAGCGGCCGTCACCGACTCACGGCCAGCAGGCGTCCCAGACCGCGCGGTAGCGGTCCAGCAGCGCGGCCCACTCCGCCGGCTCGCCGACGTACACGCCCTCGGTCCAGCTGAAGACGTCGTTGGGTCGGTCGTCGGGGTCGAACAGCGGGATGACGTGGATGTGCAGGTGCTGCGAGGTCTGCGTCAGCTCGCCCGCGCTGCTCCCGGTCGAGGCCATGTAACAGCGTACGGGTCGCATCACGCGCTCGACCATCCGCGCGGCCTGGTGGGCGAGCTGCGAGGTGCGGGCCCACAGCGCCGGATCGACGCCGTCGTAGCTGGTCACGTGCTCGCGCGGCGTCACCAGCACGTGCCCCCAGCGGCGGACGTACCGCGGCAGCATCACCAGCATCGCCGCGTCCTCGAACACGACGTGGACGTCGCCGACCTTGCGCTCCGCGATGGCGCACATCAGGCAGC
>Ga0075163_10012075_pt1 | contig 11250 bp, 9 predicted proteins | sample JI1023141ADNA_FD_71478 | JGI IMG/M metagenome (GOLD analysis project Ga0075163, IMG submission 71478) | Wastewater effluent complex algal communities from Wisconsin, to seasonally profile nutrient transformation and Carbon sequestration -... | ecosystem: Engineered > WWTP > Effluent > Algae...
TCTTTCAACAACTGCAGATAGCTTTCACGGGTATATCCGCCAAGATAACTGCTGTATCCATCCGGAATGGGGAAATGCCGGCTGTACACGTCATCCAGCAATACTTCATAGCCGAAGAGGGTGGGGAAGCCCTGCATTTCGATCAGCTGCGGCTCATATTCGCCGGTCTCATTGATACAGATCCCAAAGTCAAAGGCGATGAAATGTGAATGATCATTTTCTCCGGGTACCTTTACCTGTTCAGGTATGGCATTCCGGGTCAGTTCCTTAAATTTCGGATCGATGATGATGTCCACAATATTTTCGCAGGCATCTATGACTTTTCGGGTGAAGTCTCCGGGGATGAAGATGGGCGTTTCTGCCACCCGGAAGTCGATCTGACCAGGCCAGGCACTATGCAGGTCTTTAAGGAAGGCTTTGTATTTCTCAGGAGTAAATGCAGCATTATACGCCTCCCGGATTGATGGCACCATAGTATGTTTTTTACTTATGGAAGTTAAGGATTGCCCGCGGGGCAGCAAAATAATGAACGGGCTTTCTAAGCAGGTACTTCAAGCAGTTGTCCGACCGCATGGTTAAGGAAGTTGGGCAGTATATGCGAATAGGTCCAAACGATCTTGTCCGGATCGTTCAGGTGTTCCAGCATGTTCTGCCATTTTTCTTCACCATGATTCTCAATGACGGTGGTTTTTTTATCTTCCCGTTGCAGGTACATGCTCATACCGGAGGCATCTGCTTCCGGGTGAAACTGGGTACCGATCATATAGTCGTTGAAGCGGATACCCATGATCGCCCGCTCGTAAGGCACATGCGGACGGCTTTTCTCGATACAAAGTATAGCGGCCCCCATTTCATTCAACAGGCTGTGATGGGGCTGTATGACCTGGTAATCGCGGCTGTCAACGGCATAGAAGGGATCCTTTAATCCGTCGAATACGCGTTCCTCTTTTCCGGAATGCAGCATGTGTATCGGGAAAACGCCAAACGAAGTGGACTTTCGCTTGCAAACCACACCGGCATTGAAAAAACGACTGGCCAATTGAAAGGAATGGCAAATAAAAAAGATATGTTTCTTGATGGCGTTGTCCGGGTTCTCATTCCAGCGGTGCATTTTATCCAGCCAGCGGCACCAGGCAATGTCCCAGTCATCATAACGGCTGGTCAGCGGGTCACCGGGACCCCCACTTGAAATGTAAATATCGTAGGAAGTGTCAGGGAGTTCATTTTTCAGGCGCACATCATATTCCTTCGCATAGAGCAGGAGGTCATTCTTCTCAGCCCATTCGATGAGGATGTTACGGATACAACGCATGCCCTGGTTGGCGGCGCCTTCATAGAGATCAAGGACGGCTACTTTCACCACCCGTTTTTCGGTCCAACTCATGGTGACAAAAGTACGCATTTTTGCCTATCGGGGAAGAGGTGGCTGATAAGCTGATAAGGTGATATGTTGATAAGTTGATAACTTGGTAAGTTAAAAGGTTTACAAGTGAGTGCATACCCTTATCAACCTGAAAACTTTTTAACCTTTCACCTACTTACTAAACACCTGTTCTCCTCCCAGGTATGTCTTGATCACTTTCACTCCTAACAACCTTTCAGGCGCCACCTTCATCAGGTCTTCATCCAGAATTACAAAATCGGCGAATTTACCTTTCTCCAGACTGCCTTTTTCCTGTTCTTCAAAATTGGCTTTCGCGGCCCATATAGTCATTCCTTTTAATGCTTCCTCACGGGTAAGTGCATTGCTGATCTGAAATCCGTCAGCAGGCCAGCTTTTGGCGTCTTTACGGACCACGGCTGCATAAAAAGTTTTGAAAGTGGAAATGTCTTCCACCGGAAAGTCAGTACCGAGGGGCAGCCAGCCGTTTTGCTTTAATAATTGTTGATAGGCATAAGCGTTTTTCACCCGTTCTGCTCCCAACCTGTCACCTGCCCAGTACATGTCGCTGGTAGCATGGGTTGGTTGTACAGATGGAATGATGGAGTACTGGCCAAACAGCGAAAAATCCTGTTCATTCACAACCTGTGCATGTTCTATCCGCCAGCGCAGATCATTCGGGCCTTTCAGGTATTTCGCGTAAATATTTAAAATGGTCCGGTTACCGCTGTCTCCAATGGCATGAGTGCACATCTGCCATCGTTGTTCACTCAGCCAGCTGGCCACTGAATCAAAATGGGCCGGCTGACTCAGCAGGAATCCGTAATGACCGGCTTTATCGTGATAGGGTTTCAGCAGGCATGCTCCTCTGGAACCAAGGGCTCCATCGCCGTATACTTTAAAACTGCGGACATGGAGCCGGTCTGTTTTAATCTGACCGTTCTTCTTTGCATAATCGTAATTGGCTTTTTCATCACTCAGCATCACATAGAGCCGCATTTTAAGGTCGCCGGCATCCTGCAGTGCTTTTATCTGTTCAACTGATGTATGTGACAGTCCGCAGTCATCAATCGTGGTCAGTCCCATGGCAAAACAGTTTTGCTGGGCGGCCTGCATGGCTTTTTTAAATTGATCCGGACTGGCAGGGGGAATTTTTTTACTGACAAGGTCAACGGCATTGTCGATTAGTAAACCGGTCAGACTGCCTTCCATTTCTTCCACTTCTCCACCGGTTAATGTGTCGCCGGCTTCAATGCCGGCCAGTTCAAGTGCTTTCTGATTAGCCACAGCGGCATGTCCGTCAATTCTTGTCAGCAATACCGGCCGGTCCGGGAATAAAGTATCCAGCATTTCATTGTTGGGAAATTCTTTCATCTCCCAGTCATTCTGGTCCCAGCCTCTGCCCGTGATCCAACCTTCTTTATTGTTGGCGGCAAAGGATTTTACACGCTGCATGCATTCTTCCCAGCTGCTGGTGCCACTGAGGTCCACGGTTTGAAGACTTAATCCATAGCCGACAAAATGGGCATGGGCATCAATGAAACCAGGATAAATGAACCGGCCACCTGCATCCAGTTTTTCTGTGGAGTTAAATTTGTTTTCCAGTGCTGCGGCTGTACCGGTTGCCAGTATTCTGCCGTCTTTAATCACCATGGCTTCGGCTGTACTGAAGGCGGTATCAACTGTATAGATGGTGGCATTGTATACCAGCAGATCGGCCTGTTCTTTCTGATTGCAGGATAACAGAAAAACAAACAGCAGGAGGGAAGTGGTCAGTTGTTTCATGGAATGAAAGTTAGTGATTCATTGATACCGGCAACCGGGTTCTTTTACACATGTTTTTTTTCACGGAGAAATTGTTCAAACGCAGGAAGGGTAAAACTGCTCAGATTCTGTGTCTTGGTCAGTCCGCCTTTTTGCGCCGCCAGTACTCCATACTTCACATCGTCATATCCTTCCAGGGCATGGGCGTCGGGATTGATGGATAACAATACGCCTTTGTCAAGCGCATAGCTGATCCATTTCCAGTCAATATCCAGCCGGCGGGGGTGAGCATTCAGTTCGATCACGACATTATTGGCTGCGCAGGCTTCAATGATGAGCCTGTGATCCACCGGGTAGCCATTACGGCTCAGCAGGAGGCGTCCGGTCATGTGACCGAGGATTCGTGTGTATGGATTTTCTATCGCCTTAATCAGCCGCGCATTGGCCTTCTCTGCACTCATGCCCAGGTTGCTGTGAACGGAAGCAATTACAAGGTCAAATGTCTTTAATAGTTCATCCGGGTAATCGAGGCTGCCATCATTCAGGATATCGCTCTCAATACTCTTGAATATCCTGAACGGTGCCAGCTGACTGTTCAGCTGATCCACATGCCGCTGTTGTTCGCGAACCCGGTCTTCTTTCAGTCCGTTGGCGTAAAACGCCGTCTGTGAGTGATCCGAGATTACCATATATTCCCAGCCACGCCGGATACATTCCTGTGCCATTTCTTCCAATGTATTGCTGCCGTCACTCCAGTTACTGTGACAGTGAATCAGCGATCGGATATCTTCCGGTTGTATCAGGTCGGGAATACCTTCCTGTTTTGCCTTTAGCAGTATATCTGCCGTTTCCCGCAGGCAGGGGGGGATGACCGGGATGCCAGCCTGTTTGAAAATATGATCTTCATCCATGCCGGCTTTTGCATAATCAATTGACGGAAAGTTTTGGGTAAAGGCATCCAGGAACTCAGTACTGGCCGTTGTTTTGAAAACTGATTCGGCCAGGGAAGATCCTCCCGTATATAAGCGGAGTTTTAATCCGTTCTTCAATTTATATAATAACGCGTGGCTGTGTTCTTCCAGCAATTCGGGAGGCTGTGCGGTCTGAAACCCGGGTTTTATTTTTTCATTTGGTTCGAGAACCACAAATTCAAGTTCCTCAATGGTCAGTTCCTGCCGGCGATACCGGCCGGTAATATGTACTTTTTCCGGGGAGAATAACTTTTTTAAATATTGCTCAATCTGCGGCACCACTTCTTCCAGCTGAGCGTATAAAAAATGCCCCTGGTTTTGAAAATAAAATTCAATGGCGGCCTGCACATTCTGTTGTGTTTTCTCGCCAAAGCCTTTAAAGAGCGTCAGCCGGTTTTCATTACACGCATAAAGTAATTCCCCGATGGATTCAATACCCATCTCTTTCCAGATGGTATTTATTTTTTTAGGGCCGATTCCTTTTATATTGAGCATTTCTATAACGCCGGTTGGTGTGTTGGCGATATATTCATCCAGCACAGCCAGTTTTCCGGTATCCAGCATCTCCGCCACTTTTTCTGCCACGGCAGGGCCGAGGCCCTTGATGCCTGCGAGTTTTTCCCGCGGCGTGTCTTTCAGGGACACGGGCATCTTTTCAATATTAAAACCCGCAGCACCATACGTTCTGGAGCGAAATGAGTTTTCACCATGGATATCCATGAGTTTGGCCAGCAGGCTGAAGTTGTCGGCAATGGCGGCGTTGTCCATGCAGCGAAATTAGGATTTCCCCGTTGTTTCTGGCAGCCACGTCAAAAGTCAAATGTCAAAAGTAAAAAGCCCGAAAGCAGAACTTACCCAACAGCAATGCCCGGGCTTTTTCTCCCCCTCTCCAAAAGAACCCCTTAATTCAAGACATTCCTCACGCTAAGGCTTTTTACTTCCTTAGGGGCATAAAAAAAGTCCTTCGACTGATCGAAGGACTTCCTATTTCGTTAAAGATATAAGCTAGCTTATTTCTTTTTCTTAGCAGCTTTCTTCTTAGGAGCAGCTTTCTTAGCAGCTTTCTTAGGAGCAGCTTTCTTAGCAGCTTTTTTCGGAGCAGCTTTCTTTGCAGCTTTTTTCTTAGTAGCCATTGTTTTTTGAATTTAATGTTTAGTAAAATGGGTTATCGGTAGTAAAAATAATAATTATTTTATACTACCCAAATTTTTTTTCCACAAAATTCAAAAAACGGTCCAAAAGCATTATGCTTCGGCGATCGCTACGGATACAACAGTTTTGTTGTTTCTGGCTTTGCGGAACTCAACCACACCATCCGTTAATGCGAATAATGTGAAGTCTTTTCCAACGCCAACATTCTTACCAGGATGGTAAACTGTACCACGCTGACGAACGATGATGTTACCGGAAACAGCAGGCTGACCACCGAAGATCTTTACGCCAAGACGTTTGCTTTGTGAGTCACGGCCGTTCTTTACACTACCTTCACCTTTCTTATGTGCCATCTTATTAGGTTTATAAGTTTTTGAGTTGATTAGTTGACCAGGTGCGTATCATCCGATGCGGAATGATACCAACAACTGATTAAGCTATACTGGTTACTTTGATTTTTGTATACGCAGTACGGTGTCCTTTCTTTTTGTGGAAACCCTTACGACGTTTTTGTTTGTAGGCGATTACGGTATCACCTTTTACCTGGTCCAGGATCTCAGCCTGTACTTTTGTACTGACAGTACCGCCAACAGACAGTTTGCCATCAGCATCTACCAGTAACACTTCGAGGTCCAGTTTATCACCGGCATTTCCGTCCACATGAGGAACGTACAAAGTCTGGTCTTTTTCCACTTTGTATTGTTGTCCGGCTACTTTTACTACAGCTATCATACGCTTAAAATTAGGACGGCAAAGGTAAGGGGAATTTTTGAAGTGACAAACGGGAAGTCAAAGTTTTACGAACATTTAGTCCCCTCTTTTTGCCCGGGCATCTGTTATATTTGTACCCCGCCGGTCCGGCGGACATCGTGAAAGTATGAAAATCAAGTCTTTTCTGGCAAAACCCTTTGCCGCTTATATATATAAAGGAATCCGTAAAGGGATGCATTCAGCGCTGGCTGATCAGGATGCCGTTTTGAAATATTTACTCAAAACCGGAGCCGCTACAGAATTCGGGAAAGCATCTGGGTTGGACAAAGTGTCTGATTATGAAGGATTTAAACAGGCTGTACCTATCCGGGACTATGAACAATTCAAACCCTGGATCGAAAAAATCAAAGAAGGGAAGCATAATGTGCTTTGGAAAGGAAAACCCATTTATTTCGCCAAAACCTCCGGCACAACCAGCGGAACCAAATATATCCCAATTAGCAAGGAATCAATTCCCAACCATATTAATACGGCCCGGAATGCCCTGCTTTGTTATATGGCCGAGACCGGAAATACCCGGTTTGCGGATGGGAAACTGATCTTTTTATCCGGTTCGCCCGTTTTAGAGCGGGTGGGTGGGATCCCAACCGGCCGGCTGAGCGGAATTGTCAACCACCATGTGCCGAAGTACCTGCGGGCAAACCAGCTGCCGGGATATGAAACAAATTGTATTGAGGACTGGGAAACCAAACTGGGAAAAATTGTGGATGAGACCATCAGCCAGAATATGACCCTGATCAGCGGTATTCCGCCCTGGATGCAGATGTATTTTGATGAACTGGTGAAAAGAAGCGGAAAAAAAGTTGGAGAACTCTTTCCCAACTTTAATGTAATGGTACAGGGTGGTGTGAATTTTGAACCCTACAAAGCGAAATTGTTTGAGAGTATCGGACGGAAAGTGGATACCATTGAATTATTCCCGGCCAGCGAAGGGTTCTTTGCCTTCCAGGATTCACAGGAAGCAGAGGGGTTACTTTTAAATACCAATAGCGGCATCTTTTTTGAATTTGTTCCGGCCGGTGAAATATTTAATGAAAACCCGACCCGTTTGTCGCTGAAAGACGTGAAAGTGGGCGAAAATTATGCCCTTATAATAAATAATAATGCAGGCCTCTGGGGCTATAATATCGGGGATACAGTGAAATTTCTTTCTGTGGATCCTTACCGGCTGATTGTGTCGGGGCGTACCAAACATTTTATTTCCGCTTTTGGTGAGCACGTGATCGGGGAAGAAGTGGAATACAGCATGCAACAGGTGGCGGAGGCAATGAATGTAAAAATCACGGAGTTTACCGTGGCGCCTTTTGTCAGCAGTGACCAGGGAAAATCCTACCATGAATGGTTTGTGGAGTTTGAAGACGTGCCGGCGGATCTGCCTGCGTTTGCTGCCAGACTGGATCAGGTGATGCGGGGAAAGAATGTATATTATGATGACCTGATAGGAGGCTCCATCCTCCGGCCGCTGAAATTAACACCGGTACGTAAAAATGGCTTTATTGATTACATGAAATCTATCGGTAAATTGGGTGGGCAGAACAAAGTACCAAGGCTCAGCAATGACCGTAAAATCGCGGATGAATTAATTAAATGGACAGAAAACCGTTAAGTCGTTAATGAATAAGGAACAACCCATAAAAAGGATTGCCATCTTCGGATCCACGGGATCCATCGGTACACAGGCACTCGATGTGATTGCCTCGAATCCGGATAAATTCTCCGCGGAAGTGCTGACGGCGCAGAACAATGACGAATTACTGATCCGGCAGGCCCTGCAATTCAATCCCAATGTGGTGGTGATTGGGGATGAAAAAAAATATAAACGTGTAAAAGAGGCCCTGGCGTCCACCGATGTAAAAGTATTTGCCGGTGAGAAAGCACTGGAAGAAGTGGCTTCCATGGATTGTTATGATATGATGCTGGCGGCCATCGTAGGTTATGCCGGACTGAAACCCACACTGAATGCCATTTATGCGGGTAAGGCCATCGCACTTGCCAACAAGGAAACCCTGGTGGTGGCCGGGGATATTATCATGCAGAAAGCTGTGGAATACCGGGTACCCATTATCCCGGTGGACTCTGAACATTCAGCTATATTTCAATGCCTGGTAGGTGAAACCCGTAACCGGATAGAGAAAATAATACTTACGGCATCAGGCGGCCCCTTTATCGGCCGTAAACCCAATTACCTGGTGAATGTAAAAAGGGAACATGCCCTGCAGCACCCCAACTGGAGCATGGGGGCGAAGATTTCCATCGACTCAGCCACTTTAATGAATAAGGGACTGGAAATGATTGAAGCCAGGTGGCTTTTTAATCTTAAGCCGGAACAGATACAGGTGGTGATTCATCCGCAGAGCATCATACACAGCATGGTACAGTTTGAAGATGGTAGTATAAAAGCACAGATGGGGCTGCCGGATATGAAACTTCCGATCCAGTATGCCATGGCTTTTCCAAAGCGGATTCCAAATGATTTCCCCCGGTATGATTTTAAAAAAGTAAGTACCCTTTCCTTTGAAGATCCCGATCTGAAAACCTTCCGCAATCTCGCCCTGGCCCAGGATGCATTGGTAAAAGGTGGAAATCTGCCCTGTATCATGAACGCGGCCAATGAGATAGCCGTTTTTGCCTTTTTGCGTAACCGGATCAATTTCCTGGATATGACCGAGGTGATTGAGAAAACCATGCTGCAGCTTCCTTTTATTGAGAAACCCACGCTGGAGGAATATTTTGAAAGCGACGGCGAGGCCCGTAATTTTGCCGCGGATCTTATTAAATTATAATTGATAACTATATTTTTCTTCCCGAAGCAGTTCGGGATTTTATTTTTAATACAATGATGAGTCTTTTAGCAATCAACTGGTCTGTGGTAGGTATTAAAGCCGGACAATTAATTCTTTCCTTATCCATCCTGGTTATCCTGCACGAATTTGGTCACTATATCACGGCCCGCTGGTTCAAATGCCGGGTGGAGAAATTTTTCCTCTTCTTTGACCCCTGGTTTTCCCTGGTAAAAAGAAAAATAGGGGATACTGTATATGGTATCGGCTGGCTGCCACTGGGTGGTTATGTAAAGATTGCCGGTATGATTGATGAGAGTATGGATAAAGAAGCCCTGAAGCAACCACCGCAGGAATGGGAATTCCGCAGCAAACCGGCATGGCAGCGCCTGATCGTGATGCTGGGTGGGGTGATTATGAATATCCTGACCGCTTTTGTGATCTATGCTTTTATCCTGATGATCTGGGGCGATAAGAAAGTGCCTTCCAGTTCCATGAAGTATGGCGTGCATGTGGGTGACAGTACCCTGATGAAAATCGGCCTGAAAAGCGGTGACCGTATCCTGGGTGTGGATGGTAAGGAAGTGTATGACCTGAATAAATTTAAGAAGAAACTGATCACTGCGGAGAATGTCCAGATCGAAAGAGACGGACAAAAAATTGTACTGCCTCTTCCCACTGATTTCGTAGGACAGCTGATTGAAAATAAGAATCAGAAAAGAAAGGGATTCATTGAGCCCCGCTTTCCGGCTATTGTGTATATCGTGAATGACACTTCCGTCGCCTATAAAGCCGGATTACGCAAGAATGATATGATCGTCGGATTGGATTCATCCCGTTTTCAGTTTTTTGACCAGTTATCAGATATACTGGACACCAAAAAGAATATGGATGTATTGCTGACCGTCAACCGCGGCGGTGCAGATACCAGCTTTATGACCCATATCAACGGGGAAGGGCAGATCGGCTTCAATCCGTACAGGAGCTATGAACAACTGGATAGCCTCGGTTGGCTGAAATTTGAAATAACCAAGTATAATTTCTTACCTGCTTTTCCTGCAGGGGTTAAAATGACTTATACTGAACTGACAGAATATGTGGATCAGTTCAAAACCATATTCACGCCGGGTACCGGTGGTATCAAAGGGATCGGTGGATTCAAATCCATGGGATCTATTTTTTCGCCTACCTGGGACTGGGAATCATTCTGGCGGATGACCGCCATGTTGTCCGTGATCCTGGCATTCATGAACATTTTACCGATACCCGCTCTTGATGGGGGACACGTCATGTTCACGTTATATGAAATGATCACCCGCCGTAAACCCAACGAAAAATTCCTGGAATACGCGCAGGTAGTGGGTATGGTACTGCTGCTGGGACTGATGCTGTATGCGAACGGGAATGACTGGTTTGGATGGGGGAGATAAAGTACGAGGTACGAAGTACGAGGTACGAAGTACGGGGGCGTTTAAAGTTGGAGAGGTATTAAAGTTGGAATAGATTTAAAGATCAAAATAAAGAAAGACCGGGGCTACCCGGTCTTTTGATTTTTAGTACGGCCTCTTATTAGTCAGTTTTTTCGCATACCACGCCATTCGTACTTCGTACCTCGTACTTCGTACTTACATGTTGATTCCGATTTTCTTCATCAGCAACGACGCATTCATGCTTTTGCAAACCCCTTCTTTCAGGGTATAGTCAAAATACAATTCCTCATTGGCGATCTGGACATCGAAATGGTAGTTGAATAATTGCTGCGGGTATTCATCTTTCAGCCTGGCCAGTTCAAGATCGTGAGAGGCTACGATGCCGGTGGCCTGTTGGGCAATCAGTTGTTTGATCAGGGCTTTGGAGCCGGTATGCCGGTCGCCGGAATTGGTGCCGCGCAGTATTTCATCGAGTAAAAGGAATACTTTTTCTTTATGATTAACCGCGTCAATAATCGCTTTTAATTTTTTTAATTCAGCATAGAAAGTAGACGTGCTTTCTTCCAGGTTATCACTGATCCGCATACTGCTCATTACGCGCATAGGAGAGAGCCGGAGCATGGTGGCACAGACCGGCGCGCCGGCCATGGCTAATACAATATTGACACCACAGCTGCGGAGAAAAGTGCTTTTACCCGCCATATTAGAACCGGTCACCAGGTTAATGATTCCATCTCCATTTGTACTGAAACTATTGTTCACCCTTTTCCCGTAAGGAATCAGCGGATGTCCCAGTGATTGGCCTTCAAATGAAGTAGTGCTTGCGAGTTCAGGGAATACCCATTCAGGGTGATTGAAATGTAAGCGGCTCAGTGATGCCAGGGCTTCGATTTCAGCGAGAGAGGTGAACCAGTTTTGTATGCCTGCTTTATTATCCGCTTTCCATTTTTCAAGGGCAAATACCTGCTGCAGATCCCAGCAAAGGAAAACACTGAGCGGAA